>Ga0105049_10004185_pt1 | contig 16947 bp, 13 predicted proteins | sample MAT06_FD_78087 | JGI IMG/M metagenome (GOLD analysis project Ga0105049, IMG submission 78087) | Freshwater microbial communities from Lake Fryxell liftoff mats and glacier meltwater in Antarctica - MAT-06 | ecosystem: Environmental > Aquatic > Freshwater > Ice > Liftoff microbial mat | place... | reverse complement strand
TGAAAACCGGGACAGGTCCTGTGCCCACAAGGCCTTCCAGAGATGGGAGGTCTTTTTTTATTATGGCTTATACTTACGTCATATACTCAGCTATTCTTGACCGGTATTACATCGGTCATACCCTAGATTCCACGGCAATATTGGAAACCCTAAAAATGATTCAAGAAAGATTAAAAACAGTTTCTTGGACAATAAAGATTGAAACAAAGGAATGAAATTCACCGAAGAAAAACTAGAAAAGACGTTTACCGAATTGTTGGGGCAGGAAGGATTTTCCCACCACTTGGGCACTACCATTCTTCCTTTCCGCCTCACGTGGTCTTCTCCCCGCCGCGCCGGTGTCTTTTGACCCGGCGCCCGCTACCCGAGTCGCCTAGACGAAAGTGAAAACCATAATCTTAAATTTCTGAAAAAATCAGTTCAATATGGCGGTTCGCTTGGCATGGCCACTCACTTTAGTGGTGCCGAGTTAAAAGACACTGGCGCGGTGGGTAGAACACCACACGAGGCGGCATTTGAATCTATCCAACACCTGTTAGCGTCTTTATTTGCAAGCCAAGTTTTGTCCCTTGTAAACCTTTAATAATATTGTCTTGACCACGCACCATGATGTATAGTCCTCCAGCGATCTTCAAACTTGTATCACTGTGTTCAACAATCTGAGAATAATCAGACCAAGAAGGCAGATAATATATCGCCGTAATCGCTCCAAGTATGAATTCAGTAATTCCATATGATACTTTTTGCTTTTCTCTAAATACGAAAAGTGAAATGCCCAACAACAAGATCAAGATAGTTGTTCCCCAAATAGGAAGAGTTTGCACTATAGGTTGATAATATTCACGTAGTAATAACGCTAATGAGGTTGATATTGCAGCAATTGCCCCTTTAGTGTATATCTCTCTTGCCTGTCTAATTTCATAGTTTTGAATTATCTTAGATATTTCTTCATTTTTTGTGGCATTTCCTACTTCTTCGATCAAATCATGTACTGATAATGTATCAATTTCATAGTCCTTTGCAGCATTTAAAATTTCCGATACATGGGTTGCAATTTTTACATCCTGCCCCGACCTTTTTAAATGCAATGCAGATGCAAAAACGCCTAAAGTGAAAATATTCAGATTATATTTCGACAAAAGTGCATTCCATTCTTCCACGCTTATAGATGTATTATCTACCGTTACCAATCCTTTATTTATCGCTTCATTAACAAGATGTATTAAGCTTGGAGGTAATGGTTGCCCCCAAGCCTTTCTATGACCGAATCTGGCCAGCGTACTGACAACTTGAGGAGGAATAATAATGGTATAACCTGGAACACTAAGAGATAAAACCTTAGGGTAAACAATTATCGTATCTTCATCGAGAACTAAATATTTCATCCTTTTGGAATTGCATTATTTCTAACAAAAGTACAATTATCCTCCAAAAAAAATTGTAGTGTTAAAGTCCAACGCCTTACGCCTCGCGTAGTCTCCCCCTCGCCGCACTTGTGTCTTGCCGACTGAAGCCGGGACAGCATTAACCCAATGCAACCTCCGTGAGTGCAATAATTCAACACTATAGTGCCGGTTTTTTGCCTCGTGTGGTCTTCTCCCCGCCGCGCCGGTGTCTTTTGACCCGGCACCCGCTACCCGAGTCGCCTAAGACGAACGTGAAAACCATAATCTTAAATTTTTGAAAAAATGAGCTAAATCTGGCGGAGCGCTTGTCATGGCCACTCACTTTTCGCTCCAAAAACTGGATATTTTAAAAATGTCCAGTTTTTTTGCTAATAAACTGGACAAATTGCCTATCTTTGCAGTACAATAAATAGCATGAAAGTCTCTGAATACATAGAATCTACGATAGATAGGCTTCCTAGGGGCGATATATTCACCTATACCGATTTTGTCACAGAGATGGGTAGAAAAGAAGCCGTTATAAAAGCGCTGAATCGTATGGTAGCGTCTGGTAAAATTGCCAAGATGTCCAAGGGTAAATACTATAAACCCGAAAAAACTCCATTTGGTAATCTTCAACCCAATCAGGCACAAGTAATAAAAGATTTACTGGAAGAAAATGGAAAAATCACAGGTTACTTAACAGGATACAGTATATATAATCAGTTAGGTTTAACCACTCAGGTAAGCAATACGATACAAATAAGTAAAAATAAAATTCGCCCCAATTTTAAACGAGAACGTTATACCATTGCATTTGTAAAGCAAAAAAACACCATCACAAAGGACAGCATACCATTATTGCAACTACTAGATACTATTCGCTACATCAAAAAAATACCTGATACAAGCGTAGAATCTTCCTGTAAACGATTTTTATCTATTATCAAAACCCTTTCCGAAAAGGAAATTAATTCACTGGTTCGCTTGGCTTTGAATTATCCCCCTGCTACAAGAGCCTTGTTAGGGGCTTTGTTAGATCAATTGCAACAAAGTAAGGTAACGGAGCCGCTTTTCAGATCATTAAACCCGATTACTACATATAAACTGGCAGGTGCAGCTAAAGCTATGTCCACCGCCGAAAAATGGAATATAACATGAACCTGCACCAGAATGAAACCCTATTCAGACAAGCTGTTCAGTTTACAGCAGACCAAATGCAAATCCGTGCCATTTATGTAGAAAAAGACTACTGGGTTACTTATGCCTTATTTGTCATTTTCAATAATGAAATTGGTAAAGACACCGTCTTTAAAGGCGGAACGGCACTATCCAAATGTTACAATTTGATAGAGCGCTTTTCCGAAGATATCGATTTGGTAGTATTGAGACGTGAAGGAGAAACAGACAGCAAACTAAAATCCAAATTAAAAACCGTAAGCACAGTTGTAGAAACCGTATTGCCAGAGGTTGCCATTGAAGGCATCACCCATAAAATGGGAATGAACCGAAAAACGGCACACGCCTACAACAAAGAATTTAAAGGTGATTACGGGCAAGTAAGAGATGTCATTATTTTGGAGTCAACCTGGCTGGGATATTACGAACCCTACACCACCAAAAGCATCGTTTCATTTGTTGGAAATATGATGCTCAATAACGGGCAAAAAGAAATAGCCCAAAAAAACGGATTACTCCCTTTTGACTTGTTGGTATTAGAGCCCATTAGAACCATTTGCGAAAAGATAATGAGCTTGGTCCGGTTTTCTTATGGCGAAAATCCAATTGATGATTTAAAGAAAAAGATAAGGCACACCTACGATTTACACCAGCTGCTCAAACAAAAAGAATTTGCAGCGTTTTTCAATTCGCCAGCATTCGATGAAATGTTATTGAAAGTGGCAAATGATGATGTAGCAAGTTTTAAAAACAATAATACGTGGTTAAATCACCATCCTAACGAGGCACTCATTTTCAAAGATTTGGAAATTGTTTGGAATGAATTGAAAACAATTTATAGCATAGACTTTAAAAACTTGGTGTATGGCAAATTACCAGACGAAACGGCAATATTGGAAACCCTAAAAATGATTCAAGAAAGATTAAAAACAGTTTCTTGGACAATCAAGATTGAAACGAAGGAATGAAATTCTTCTTACTTTACGAGTTTGGCTTCCCGCTTTTAAAGTATTTGTTCAGGCCGTCCACTACATGTTGAATTCCCCCTTCCGTTATTCTCCCATTAAACTTCAAATAAACAAACCTAAAAAAACAAGCCTCCCCCAAGGCCGCTGACCTGACAGATAGCGCCCAACCTCTCCTTAAAGTTCCAAAACATAAAAAACACACCCCACTCACTTCTTAGACCGATTCCCAGCCAAGAACCCCCACCCACTAGACCCCAGCAAAAAACCCAAATCATACAACCCGCCCGTGTTGTTGACGGCATAAATGGCCACGTTATCTCTAAAAAGACTGGCGATGAAACTGATAGGGGTAATAAAACCGTGGATCAAACCGTAGATTAATCCATACTGCCGGCCGGAGAGGCATTCTTTAGTAGCTTGTACCTCGGCACAAGACGCAAGCAGCAGTGCAGCAAAAACAGCTGTGGTAAACAGGAATAGCTTGGTATATTTCATGGCGAACAAAATTTATGATTTAACACAATGGTAAATAAAAGCCCGCCAATGGATGAAATGCCACACTTATGCGCCCACTTCCCCCTGCAATTTCACCGCATTATCCGCAATCGTTAAGGCCTCAATAATTGGCTCAATATCTCCTTCTACCACTTTATCGAGGTTGAAGTTCTTGTTGTCGCCTTCCAGTCGGTGATCGGTCACGCGGTTTTGTGGCCAGTTGTAGGTGCGGATTTTTTCGGAGCGGTCGCCCGAACCCACCAAGCTGCGGCGGGCAGAAGCGAATTCTGAAAACTCTTTTTTAAGCTGATTTTCGCGAATCTGTTGCACCAGGCGACCCATGGCGATATCCCGGTTTTTGTGTTGCGACCGGCTCTCGGTGCTTTCAGCGATCACGCCAGTAGGCAGGTGGGTAAAGCGCACGCCTGATTCCGTCTTGTTTACGTGCTGACCACCTGCGCCTGAAGCGCGAAAGGTGTCAGTCCGAATGTCTTCTTTGCGGATATTAACGTCTTCAGGCTCCATTTTGGGCAGCACCACCACGGTAGCGGCGGAGGTGTGTACGCGGCCTTTAGCCTCGGTTTCGGGCACGCGCTGTACGCGGTGTGCGCCGGATTCGAATTTGAGCTTGCCGTACACGTTATCACCAGAGACTTCAAGTACGAGTTTGCCATAGCCGCCTGAGGTGCCAACCGTTTCGTCTACCAATTCAACATCCCAACCTTGGTCTGAAAAATAGCGCGAGTACATTCTATAAAGGTCACCAGCAAAAATTGCAGCCTCGTCGCCACCTGTGCCGGAGCGGATTTCAAAGATCACATCTTTTTCATCCTCAGGGTCTTTGGGGGTTAGGAGCGTGACGAGGAGTTCTTCCAGCCTATCACGTTCGGGTTCCAGGGCGCTGATTTCGTCACGGGCCATTTCGCGCATTTCCGGGTCGGTTTCGCCAACGAGCATAGCCTTTGCACCAGCGATGTCGGCAAGGGCCCTTTCGTACTTTTCGGCGGCCTCTACCAGAGGCTGGAGCTTCTTGTACTCCTTATTTACCTTTTTCGACTTTTCAGAATCGGCCACCGTGGCGGGATCGCCGAGTTGCTCCTCGAGGTAGGTATATTTTTCGCGTATGGCTTGTAGTTTGTCTAACATGGCTTGAATGTAACCCGGAACTCTGTTCCGGGGAAATGTATCCCGGAACGCTGTTCCGGGGAAATGTATCCCGGAACGCTGTTCCGGGGAAAATGTATCCCGGAACGCTGTTCCGGGGAAAACGTACCCCGGAACTCCGTTCCGGGGAAAATGTATCCCGGAACTCCGTTCCGGGAAAATAAAACAGTTATGCCCCGGAACAGAGTTCCGGGGTACATTAAAAATCCCCCACGCTAACGCCGTCAAAGTATCCGAATTTCCACAAGATCAAAATGGCTATTCCCACTACTATGCGATACCATCCAAACCATTTAAATCCATGCTTGGTCAGGAACTGAATAAAATAACGAATGGCTGCCATTGCTACTAAAAAAGCTACAAGGTTTCCCACGCCGAGCAGCATTAAATCATTGCTGCTGAATGTACCGCCTTCTTCTTTGACAAAATCCAAAAGCGATTTGCAGGTAGCCGCGAACATCGTCGGAACGGCGAGAAAAAAGGAGAACTCTGCAGCGGTGGTCGGTGAAAGTCCGTTGGCTAATCCGCCAAAAATAGTAGCCGCCGAACGGCTTACACCGGGCATCATAGCGATGACTTGAAAAAAACCAATGCGCAAGGCCTTTGGCAGCGTAACATCTTGTTCTACAGAGGTTTCGCGCAGACTTTGACGTTTAAAAAAATCGTCGAGCAGGATAAAAATAATCCCGCCAATAATGAGTGCCAAAGCTACCACAACGATGTTTTCGAGTAACGCACCGATCTGTTTTTTAAACAGAAGTCCAAAAAAAACAGCGGGTAAAAACGCTACGAATAGCTTGACGTAAAACCCAAAGCTTTGGAAAAACCGCTTCCAATACAGCACCACGACAGACAAGATGGCCCCGAACTGGATGGCTACCGTAAACACTTTTACGAAGGGCTGCGAGGCAATACCCATGGCTGAGGAGCAAATGATCATGTGCCCCGTAGACGATACCGGTAAAAATTCCGTCAGGCCCTCAATTATAGCGAGGAGGATGGCTTCCGGCAGAGTCATGCCTCAGTATCGTTGGCAATAGCTTGAGGGGTTCTTTTAAAGATACCGACAGCTACCATCACAAAACCCGCTACCATAAGAATTGGGGCTAAGGTGATACGGATGGGGCTATAAATCCGCTCTGGCTCCCATTTGTTTGGATCAGGCATTGCACCGCCCGACATGGTTACCAGGCCGACCAGTACCAATCCAAGACCAATGCCCATCAGAATAAAATTCTGGCGGCCAAAAATGAGTTCGTTACTTCCAGCAGAGAAAATGCTTTCTTTTTTCTCCGCCGGGCGGCGTATTGGCGCCGGAGCTGTTTTTCTTTGTTGGGGCTGTGGAGCGGGACGTTGTGGTTGTTGCTTTGCCATAATTGTTAAAGTGGTCAATATGCTACCCGCCTTTGCTAAAGCTATTGCGAGCAATTGTGGTCAGTGTTGGGTATTCGTTTGAGTTTGCCTTGATCCTAATAAAGATCATCCAGCCTCATCTTCAAAAATTTATTCACAACCCACCAAGTGCTAAGGCCAGAAATCAGTACGCCTAAGAGGGCAATTCCCGTAAACACCAGCACGATGCCATTGACATCTTGCAATTGTTCTAGATCAGGCATCATTTTGCGTAGCCACCACATCGAAACAAAGAGTGCTCCAATAGCGGTGGCGGCACTCCAAAGCCCGTTTATGATGCCTTGTTGGATATAAGGACGACTGATAAATTCCCAGGATGCACCCACAAGCTCTTGATTCTTAATAATAAAGCGGTTGGAATACAAGGCTAGCCGAATGGTATTGTGAATAAGTGCAATGGCCGCAAAGATCAGGAAAACCCCCAAGGCCAGGGTAATAATGCCAATACTACGGATATTATCCCCAACATTGCTCGTGTTGGCGGCTTCAAAATAAAGGTCGCTAACCAAAGAATCCTGACGGAGTGCTTCGCGCCAATCGGTAAGTCTTTGATCATCAAGGTATTCTGCTTTCACGTTGAAACGTATCACATCGCGCATCAGGTCGGGCGTATCTTCGAGCATACTCTCGTTTCCGAGGTCTTTTCGCATGGTAGCAGCAGCTTGCTCGCGGGTGATGAACTTGACGCTTTCCTTTTTTACAAACGGTTGCTGGCGCACTTCGGCTACAAGACGGGCAATATCCGATTCTGCAAGTCCCGGTTTAAGCTCCAGCCAGAGATCTATTTTTTCTTTAAAGAGGGTCACCAGTTTTTGCCCTTGGATAGCCATGAGTGAAAAAAATCCCAGTACAAATAGCACTAGCGCAACACTGGCAATGGCGTAGAGATAATTAGGTCTGGTGCGCGACATAGGTATTGATAAATTCAGCTGGACAAATGAGTGCGCGAAGATAAGGAACGCTGCGAGAAGTGAACCTTTTTTGCCAAAACTTGCAGAACCCAACTTCCTGCTCCATAAATCTACGCCTTGGCCTACCTTTGGTTTCTGCTTTTCCGCCACCCAATGGAAAAGGGTCAAAAACAACCAGGCTGCATCATGAACTTTCAACTACTTCGTACGCTCTCTTTCGCCATTCTTTTTCTCCTCTCTTTTTCGGCCAAAAGCCAGTGTCTTTACACGCTTGAAATGCTCGATAATTCTGGCGACGGCTGGAATGGGGGCACCATAACCATTAAAAGTGGCGCAAATATGGTCTCTTTTACTTTGGATAATGTAAATGATGATGGTCTGGATAGCACGGTAACCTTCAATGTATTAGATGGTGCGCCGCTCCTTATTTCTTATGTTGCCGGGAATTTTCCCTGGGAGGTTTCTTTCAAAATTTATGACAATACAGGCACCCTGTTTTTGAACAGCATTTTCCCGATTTCCGGCACTGCATTTTCCGGTGTTGGGGATTGTATCACCTGTGGCAAACCCCTTAACTTTTCAGTGGAAAACGTATGGGATAACCGCGCCAAACTGCGTTGGCAAGCCAATAATGGCGGAACCAATGCGCCCCTCAATTGGCGGGTGATTTATGGCCTGCAAGGTTTTGTGCCTGCCGCAGGAACAGGAGATACCCTTGAAGTGATATTGCCTAAAGTGACCATTCCCGGTCTTCAAAAAAAAACCTGGTATGATGCCTATGTTCAGCAATACTGCGATGTTGCGGGGGGGTATTCCGAGGTGGTTGGCCCTATTTCTTTCGAGACGTATTGGACCAACGATGTGGGCATTGCAGGCGTGATCGCGCCTACCAGTGGCTGCGATTTAGGCTTAGATTCTGTGAAAATAATTTTGGCAAATTATGGTTCTGCACCTCAGTCGCTCGTAACCTTCCGTTATGCCGTGAATGGTCAGAATGCGGCAGTAGTGCCTCCTACCGACGGATTTTTTACGGGTATTTTGGGCAAAGACAGCAGTACAGTCATCGCATTTGAGACCCTTTCTGATTTTTCTGCTCCAGGCGAATACCGTATTGATGTTTTCACACAATTGTCTGGCGACGAAGCCGTGTCGAACGATACCTTCACCTATTACGTTACCAATCGCTTACAACCAGACTATGTGCAGCAATTTGAAATCTGGGATGGCGGCTGGACCCCAAGCGGTCAGAACTCCTCCTGGGCATTTGGCACCCCGAACAAGCCTTCCATACCTGCTGCTGCAAGTGGCCTAAACGCTTGGGTAACCAATCTGACCGGCAGCTACAATTTCTCTGAACTTTCCTACCTCGAATCTCCCTGTTTTGATTTTTCAGCAATGGATAATGACCCCGCTATCGAATTCTCCTTAACCCGAGCGATGCAAATGAATTACGACGGGGCCTGGCTAGAAATATCGTTGGATGGTGGCCAAAACTGGGAAAAAGTAGGCGAAGTAGGTGAAGGACAGAACTGGTATACTTCAGACAACCAATTCTTTAGCACTGGTGAAGTATGGACAGGGAATAGCAATGGCTGGATTACAGCACGGCACTCCTTACCCAATACTGCGGGCGAAAGTGAGGTCCACCTGCGTTTTGTGATGTCATCGGCACCATTTTTCCAAGGGGGAGGTTTTGGTATAGACGATGTGCGCATTATCCAGGCTTTTGACAAAGACCTTGCTGGTTTGAGTATCAGCACACTTGGAGAAGTTGAAGAATGCGGGCTTGCCTTGGATCAAATCTCCTTCAGCTTCACGAACTTCGGTGCTTTACCCCAGTTCGGGATAAAAGTTGCATGCAGCATCAATGGAGGCACACCGGTTATCCAAAATGTCCCCGGCGGCCTTGCTACAGATCTGGGCCTCACGACTACTTTTAATGTCCCATTTGATAGTCGCGATCAAGCCTTTGAGATAAAATGTTGGACCATCCTAAACGGCGATCAGGACACCAATAATGACACGATCAGCTATTCAATCAGCCATGTGGCAAAGCCAGTGCCTTTCCAGGAAAATTTCGAAGCGTACAGTTTCCCACCATCGGACTGGACATACAATCCGACCTTCGGTTTTTCGGTGACAGACCAGCACAATAACATCTCCAAAGTGTTGGCTTTCAATCTGTATGCCGGAAACCCGGAGTTCACCGCAGATATGCCCCGATTAGGCAATATCCGTCAAGGCGACTCGCTAAGATTTTCCTATCGAATTACGAATTTTGATTCGCAGGGTCAAGTGCCTACCATTTTACAAGGCGGCACCAAAATAGAAATTCAGGTTTCTACGGATTGTGGAATGACCTATCAGACCATCAATACGATCTCCTCTTTCAACCACAGCCCAACGATCCTGTTGCGCACCCGGAAACTCAGTTTGGATGCCTTTGTTGGTCAAGCCATCAAAATCCGCTTCCACGGTATCTGGGGCGCGAGCGATTTCTATTTCGATCTGGATAATATCAATCTGCTCTCTTGTGCAGGCGACATGGACTTGACGGCGGAAGTAACCCCTGCCACCCCCAATATATTTGATGGTTCAGCCACCATAAATATTGGCTTAGGCAACCCACCTTACACCTTCACCTGGAGCAGTGGCAATATCGGGCAAACTGCAACAAACCTTGCAGCAGGAGCTTATACGGTCACAGTCTTGGATGCTTTTGGTTGCTCGGATACCCTTAGTTTCAATTTGGGCACTTCTGCTACGAGTGACTTAGGGAATTTTGCCAGCATTTCACTTTTCCCAAATCCAACGAGCGGTTTGGCCACACTTCAGGCGAGTTTCGATCACCCGATGGAGGCCCAAGTCGAAATCCTCAATCCACTTGGCCAACGGGTTTGGTTTATTTCAACTGGCGAAACGGACAGTTTTTCACAGCCGCTTGATTTAGGCAGTTTGCCTACTGGACTTTATCTGGTGCGGCTTTCTGCGGAAGGGCGGACGATTACGCGGAAGTTAGTGAAGGAGTAAAGCCTATTTGCCATTGGCGAGATAATACGCGGGGCCCTATCAGAAGGCCCCGCCGAGCAAACACATGAATAATATGCGTTTGCCCTGCCCCTCCGTCAGACAGCGAGGAGTCGGCCTGATCCAACCGAAAGTGTACTTTTCCCAAACCTCCGAAGGCTTGGGCTTTAATGCAATCAAATTCCAGCGATCCGATTTGTCAAGGTATAGCCAACCCATCGCTGTTTTTGTCCAATTAGGGCAATCGCATTACCTTCGCCAACCAAGCAACAAAAAAAGTAGCTATGTTCAAAAAAACTTCCCTTTCCTTCCTGCTTTGCCTTTTTCTTGCAAATATGATTCAGGCGCAAAACACCCCGTATTTCAAATCTGTTTCGACAGAAAAAATATCCGGCGCAGAAGGTGTTGCAGCAACAACATTGCCCAAAAAATTCGATGCTTTTCAATTGGATGAAGCGGGCCTGAGAACTGCCCTGGAAATGGCACCCTGGGAATTCACCGCAGAAGCTGCGCGCAACAAGTGTGTGATCAGTATCCCTATGGGCAATGGCAAAATGGAGCAGTTCTCCGTCTGGCGCGTCGCCATGTTGGATGCCGAGTTTGCAGCGGCTTGTCCATACCTCCTTACTTATGCAGGGGTTTCGTTGGCAGACTCTCGGCGTTCGGTTCGTTTCAGTACCACACTTCGGGGCTTTCGGGCAATGGTAATGCAGCCTGATTTTGGCACTGCTATGATACAACCCGTGTCCCCCGGAAAACCTAATAGTTTGTACCTCGTCTATGACCATGCCGATGCTCCAGACGACGGACAGATAGCCTTTCAAACGGGAATGACTCCCAATGGCACCGTTTGGTTTGGCAATGATGGGAAGCGTTTCGCACCGCCTGCCGAAGATCGCGGGCAAGAGCTTGACCCGGTGCAACTCAAGGTGTTTCGATTTTGTGTCGCAGCGGTAGGCGAATTCACACAGGATCACGGGGGAACCAAACCACTGGCGCTTTCGGCGGTGACGGAATACACCAATTTAGTGAGTGCGATTTTTGAGCGAGATATTGATCTTAGGCTTCAGTTAACCGCAGCTACACAGTATGTAATGTTTACGAATCCTGATACAGATCCTTATCCTGGCCCTGGCAATGAGGACTACATGTCACAAAATCCGGCGGTACTCAATCAGTACACTAACCTAAACTCGCACGATCTAGGCCATGTATTTATTCGTGGCGGCGGCGGTGTGGCTGGAGGATATGCCTGTTTGGCCAGTAAGGGGCGTGGCTGTTCAGCGGGCAGCCTTGTAAGTTCAAATAACTATGGTGATCGCTTTCTCTACGTGATAGGTCAGGAGGTCGGTCACCAGGTGGGTGGTAGCCATAGTTGGAATTTTTGCGGTGATTTAGGCAATACTAACCGATATAGCGGGACGGCTTATGAGCCAGGTAGTGGAAGCACGATTATGTCTTATGCTGGCTGCAATCCAGGTGCTATTCAGGCGACCGCCGATTTATACTATCACGCAGGAAGTATTGAGGAAATAAAAAGTTTTGTGGCCAATGCTACCTGCGGGTCTTGGGTGACAACTTCGAACACGGCACCAACGGTAACCCTGCCTTATCAGGACAATTTCAACATCCCGATTTCAACGCCATTTGAACTGAAGGGTTCAGCGGTTGATCCCGATGGAGATGCACTCAGCTACTCCTGGGAAGGTATGGATTATGGGCCAGAAAGCCCGCTGGGTTCTCCGGTGGGCAATACCGCTATTTTCCGGAGTTGGCCTGCCATTGATGTCCCAAACCGCTACTTCCCAAAGCTCAGTACTATTTTGGCCAATGGTTCTAATGACGCGGAGCAACTTCCAACCTATACCCGGGATCTGACTTTTCGCTTTACAGCCCGCGACAACAAACCTGATGGTGGTGGTGTCGACTGGGCAGATGTGGCCTTCAAAGCGGTGGAGGTTGCCGGGCCGTTTTTGGTACTTTCGCCCAACAACGCAAGTACGATATGGCGCGTAGGCGAGCTGACCGAAGTGAAATGGGATGTAGCCAACACCAACGCAGTCCCCGTCAATTGTCAAAAGGTGAACATTCTCCTTAGTAAAGACGGCGGCCAAACTTACCCGATAACGCTGTCCGCAAATACAGAGAATGATGGCAGCCAATATGTAGTGGTACCCAATGAGTTGACGGGTATTGCACGAGTTCGGGTAGAAGCTGCAGACAATGTGTTCTTTGATCTTTCCAATGCCAATTTCAAAATCCAAAACCCAAATCAAGCTTCCTTGACCCTGGGGCTTTCGGCGGATGGCGCCACGATTTGTTTGCCCGATAACTTCAGCACACAGATCAATACTGCATCGGTCTTGGGCTTTAATACGCCTGTTTCGCTTGATCTTGTAGGAAGTTTGCCACCGGGCGCTACGGCTTCTTTCAGCGCGACCAACCTCAACCCCGGCGAAAGTAGCCTCTTGATTATAAACCTACAATCGGTGGTGGTTGAAGGGAGTTTCAACTTTACACTTCGGGCTATCTCGGGCACGGATACCTTTCTGCGTCCGATAACGCTGTTTCTGCGCCGCAATGATTTTACAGGTTTTGCGCTTCAGATACCTGCAAATGGAACTACAAATCTTGGGCTTGTGCAAACACTCCGCTGGAGCAAGGGCCTTGATGCGGACAATTATGATGTGCAATTTTCTGGTAGTCCTGCGTTTACCACAATCCTTGCTTCTGCCTCTGCTACCACGCAGGATTCTTTAAAAATCAGTTTTTTGTTGGAAAAAGGAAAAGCTTACTTCTGGCGGGTTCGACCAAGAAATGAATGTGGCGTAAGCAATTGGCTAGCTCCATTTTTCTTTTCCACTTTTGCGGAAGACTGCCTGAGTTTTACTGCAAACGACTTACCCAAGGGCATTTCGGCGAACGGTACGCCTACCATAGAATCTAAAATAACCGTGGTACAAGGGGGGATTATTAGCGACATAGTGGTGAGTAAACTCGAAGGTTTCCACGATTATTTTAAAGATTTAGAGGCACACCTGATCAGCCCACAAGGCACGGATGTGCTGCTTTGGAAGGATCGTTGCGGCAATTTCAATGGTGGCTTTAACTTTGGGCTTTCTGATGCTTCGCCGAGCGGTTTTGCTTGCCCTCCACCGTCGGGAGGATCAATCCATAAACCACAAAGCCCGCTTGCACCTATCATTGGACAAAATTCAACTGGGATTTGGACGCTACGGGTGAAGGACAAAGTGTCAACCGCGGGTGGCTCCTTGTCTACTTTCAAACTTCAGTTTTGCCAGTCCGTCAGTATCCAGCCTCCGTATCTGGTAAACAACATTGTAATGCCCTTGCCAATTGGGGCCAATCGGGTTATCACACCTGATTTCTTGCTGGTTGAAGACCCGAATAACGTCCATGTCCAACTTGTTTTCACCCTGATGACCATACCACAACGAGGGCTGCTTGCCAAAGACGGTTTTGGGGAATTGAAACCTGGCGACCAGTTTACACAAGCTGATATTGATGGAGGCTTGATTCGATTTTTCGATTATGGCATCAATAGCGACCCTGATGGATTCCAATTCGTTGTAGCAGATGGCGAAGGAGGCTTCTTGGGTACGCCCAAGTTTATAGCACAACCCGTAGTTGGCACGCAAAATATTGATCTTAAAGCAATTGACTTCTCGATTTTCCCGAATCCGGCAGGAAACTCAGTTTGGGTAGCTTTTGGTCAGGCTTTAGAATCGGTTGCAAAAGTGAGCCTTTTCAACATGGCCGGTCAATTGGTTCGTACCGAAAATATGGCCTTCGGACAGGAGCGGCTGCAGATCGAATTGGCTAGTTTCCCAAGAGGCATTTATGTTGTGCGTGTGGAGACGGAGACTGGTGCCGGGGTGCGAAAATTGGTTGTGGAATAGTTTTCACCCACCCCCGCTTTCCGTTTGAATTATGCAATCACCGTATCTTTGCCAACCGGTTTAAATTTGAAATTCCGGGGTACACTTTTCATACATGAACAACAAACTCAAATTACTACTGCTCTCCCCTTTCTTTGTGCTGACGCTTGTGCAAGCTCAGGCCAATTACTTCGACATTGCGAAGAATATGGAGATTTTTGCCAATGCTTACCGGGAAGTGAATCATTCCTACGTAGATGCACTCGATCCCAATCAGGTGATGCGCCGGGGCATGGACGCGATGCTTGAAGGGCTCGACCCATTCACCAATTATATTTCTGAAACCGACATCGAAGCATACCGCATTCAAGTGGACGGCAAATACAATGGCTTGGGTGCTACTGGCGAGCGTGTAGGGGATTACGTGGTACTCGTGGAGATTATCGAGAACAGCCCAGCCCACAAGGCCGGCCTGAAAGTTGGCGACGCGCTGGTGAGCATTGACGGTCAGAGTGCAAAAGGCCGCACCGAACAGCAGGTACAGGATTTTTTGCGTGGTTTTCCAGGCACCAAAACCAATTTGATTATCCGACGCCCTGGAGAAGACAAAGACCTGAAGATCACCCTGGAACGCGGCGAAGTTATTATTCCAAATGTGCCACACTCTGGCCTTGTAGCAGATGGAATTGGGTATGTTAACCTTACCACATTCACGGAGAACGCAGCTCAAAATGTAGCCGATGCCTTGGTCAACCTGAAAAAAAAGAACCCTGGTCTTAAAGGCATCATTTTAGATTTACGCCACAATGGCGGTGGCCTTTTAAACGAAGCGGTCAATCTTGTCAACGTTTTTGTCCCTAAAGGCGAACTCGTGGCAAGCACCCGCGGTAAAGTGCCAGAATGGGATCTTAGTTTACGTACTCAAGGCACGCCGACAGACAAAGACATTCCACTCGTGGTCTTGATGGATAAAATGAGCGCTTCGGCCAGTGAAGTTACCGCCGGGGCTTTGCAAGACCTGGATCGTGGTATTGTCATGGGACAACTCAGCTACGGTAAGGGGCTGGTGCAAAACACTAAAGAACTTGGCTACAACGCCCGCATCAAACTTACCACAGCAAAATATTACGTGCCTTCAGGTCGCTGTATTCAATCGGTAAGGTATAAAGATGGCGTGCCCGTTGATATTCCTGAATCCGAGCGGGCACAATTCAAAACCCGCAATGGCCGCATTGTACTCGATGGTGGCGGAATTAAACCAGACATTAATTTGCCGCATGACACGGCGATGGGCGTGGTAAAAGCCCTGCTCGATCAAAATATCGTTTTTGATTATGCCACTCAATTTGCCCAAAAGCGACCATCCATTGATTCGATTGAGATTTTTGAGTTCACCGATTTTGATGGTTTTTCTACATTCGTTCAATCCAAAAACTTTGATTATCAGACCCTTTCAGAGAAAAAATTGTCCGAATTACGTGAAACAGCCACACGTGAAAACTGGCCGCTCGAGCAGGAAATCCAAGCTTTAGAAAGCAAAATAAAGGCTGAAAAGAAGGGCGAACTCGTCAAACAGCGTGACCGAATTCTTCATGAAATTGAGCAAGAAATAGTGGGCCGTTACTACTTTCAGCGAGGCAAAGTGCGCAAAAATCTCGTGAATGACCCCGAAGTAAAGGAGGCTGTAAAATTGTTGAACGACACAGCCCGATACAATTCGATTTTGTCGGGAAAGTAGCGGGGGGCATTGATCGTCATTTTCGTCATTGGTCGTCATTATGGTCATTGGTCGTCATTATGGTCATTTTCGTCATTATGGTCATTGGGTCATTTTATTGAAACGCCCAATGACCATAATGACGACCAATGAAGAAAATGACGACTAATGACGACCAATGCTTGTTAAGGTTTCCTCAAAAAGAATTTGTTTTAAGATAAACCCTTTACTTTTGAATTCGTTTTAAAGATAGCATTCTCTCACATTCAAAATCACATAAATTTTTACTCATGAAAAAAGCGATTTTCTTCTTCGCATTCTTCCTTACCGTTGGCATCGTATCTGCTGACGCGCAATGCAGCAGCGCATCTGCTGTTAAATCTTGCTGCGCAGGCAAAGCTGCTAAAGCTGCTTCCTCTGATGCTAACATCGAAAAGCGTCAAGCTGAAGACGGCTCTATCGCTTATGTACGCAAAGAAGCTGATGCTCAAGGTAGCGTCAAGTTTGTAAGCGTAAAATATGACGAGGCTTCTAACGCATTCGTCAATGTTGCACCAAAAACTGCTGTTAGCACCACAGAAGGCATGGCTAAAAAGTCTTGCTCTGCTGCTGAAATGAAAGCATGCGCTCCTTCTGAAAAGAAAGCATGCGCTGGTGGAGCTGCCGGAGGCAAATCCTGCTGCGCTAAGCCAGCCGGTGCTGCTCCTACCGAGAAAAAATCTGAGCAGTAATCTGTTGCTCAACGCTATAAAAAAGCCGTTCGGAGGGATCTCTGAACGGCTTTTTTTG
>Ga0105049_10004177_pt1 | contig 16962 bp, 10 predicted proteins | sample MAT06_FD_78087 | JGI IMG/M metagenome (GOLD analysis project Ga0105049, IMG submission 78087) | Freshwater microbial communities from Lake Fryxell liftoff mats and glacier meltwater in Antarctica - MAT-06 | ecosystem: Environmental > Aquatic > Freshwater > Ice > Liftoff microbial mat | place... | reverse complement strand
TTTGTTGGGCAAGGCGTTAGCCCAGCCGCCGCTCTCCGTTTATTGACCGATAGACAACGGGAGGGACCCACCACCATGACCCAAACTAGGCCCGACGACGCCGCGTCGCCAGCAATCCGCCAAGAGCCAAGACGCCCGCGGCACCCGGAGTCGGCACGCCGAAGAGATAAACGACGCGATTGGCAAAGTCGCTCACCGCGAGTGTGTTCGTCGCTGCGTTGTACGAGAAGTCATAAGCGCCGTTACCGGTGGCCGGTGTAAATGCGTTCAGGAAGTTAAGGGCTTGTACCGCGCCACTTAAATCGGTGATTTTGATAACGCCGCCAAAGGTTTGACCTGAACTTCCAGCCGAGCGGTCGTTGAAGATCAAGAAAGTGCCCTGGTTGGGTGAGTTGACAAATGCAAGATTCTGATTGTCAACGCCCGAAGCCACCGTCGTGCTGTACAGCACAACCGACTGACCACCAGAGACGGTCGAATACGAGTTGTCGCCATTGCGCACAGCCTTGCCAACGCGGTTTGATTCGCGTGTGTAAAGGTCGCCCGTGGCGGGGTCAAACGCGTGGTCGCGCCAAGTAGTCTGAGCCGGGCTAAAGTTGATAATCGCGCCAGCGTTTTGGCCGTTGACATACGCCCCGGTGGTTTCGTTGAGTAAATGACGCCGACCGCTACCCGGAGCGAGATACGTCACACCCTGATTTGGGCCAGCGCCGTTGAAGCCGGGGTCGAAGGCAACGCCACCCGAGGCACGCCGGGTGCTATCAGCCCCAGCGGTGCCAACTCGCCAAGTCAACGCATTAGAGGTCGCGTCAAACAGACGAGCGCTGTCGCCGCTGCCCGCGCCAGTATCCAATCCCGCCGCTAAGCTGTTTCCGCGAACTGCCAGCCCCGTCATGCCGCGGCTATTCGGGGTTGAAATCCCTCCGAATGAAGTCGCACCCAAGGAGTGTGCATTGCCCAGGTTGCTCACGCGGTTCATAGCAGTTAGAGCAGGGGTTCCGCTGCTGTTGTAGCCACCCACGAACAGATCAGTACCGTTCCACGCGATGGCGGAAGGATTAGAACCGATCCAGTTTGGTGCCGCTGCACTGGTGTTAAACGCGCTGATATCAACCGTTTTAAGGTGGGTAAGGTCGATCCCGCTCGCGGCGGCCGTAAGGCCCGCCAGAGCCACGAATATAATTGTCGTCTTCATCTCTTTGCTCTCCTAAAGCAATCTACTTAACACTCTCGCAAACGCACTTGGAAGTAAGTAAAATGTACGGCATCTTGAGACGGGCAGAACGCGCCGGGAAATCCCAAGATTCAATATTCTATAACTTCTCTGTGCATAAGTTACCGCTTCACACCAGCGAAAGCAAGCACAATCTTCACAAAATTTTCCGAACAAACAGCGAATTTAGGAGATCTGAGGTATATCTACCCATTCGCCATGCCGCTTTATCGACTCGTTCCCCTTTTCCATGACGGCAATATTCTCAACGATATCGCGCAATTCCACCGGAGCCGCCCCGCCCTCGAAGAACGTGATCATGCCTTCCACTAATCGCCCGTAAACCGGCGCAAAGTCCACGACGAACTGCTGCACACTTTTGGTGCCGTGCACGGTCGCGCCGAAGGCCCAAGCACCATTGCGATCCATACGTAGGCGGGCGATGCGACCGTCGTGATATTGCATATCAAGCAAGTGGTAACCGCTGGTAGAATTGCCAGTGGCAACGGCACTAACGCGTGAAACGCCGGCGCCCTGACCGCTCGATTTGAAGATTGCATCCACCATCTCGATGGTGTGGCAACCGTAATGCCAGAGGTCGGGCATCATATCCAAGACTTCGCCATTACCGAAGGCGTCAATTGCCACAATCTTGCCGAGCTTTTCGTGGTCGAGCTTGGGAATCTCGCCGACAAACCGCAGGGAAGATGCGGAATAACAACGCGCCTTGTACTGGCGAGTCATGTTTAATAAACTCCGCGCCTGATCCAGCGAGCACGTAGCGGGCTTATCAATATAAGTTGGCATACCCCGAGCAATCGGCCCGATCGCGAGCTCAAGGTGCCGGTGACCGTTGATGTTCAACACCATCACCCCATCGACATTGTTCAGGAGCTCGTCTAACGAACCTACTTGCCTCGCCCCAAGCTCTCCCGCGGTCTTCCGCCAAGTCTCAACATCCTGCGCTGATCTCGCCGCGCCCTCTGGGTGCTGCCACTCATGTTGACCCGGGTCCCAAAAGTGCGTAACTTGGCATTTAGTCTTCCCCTCCGCGTGCATTCCTTTCATTCGCTTGGTGAACTCGGGGAGGTGGGATGAGTCGATGCCGATGGCGCCGATACGCATGGTCGAGGGTTCCTTTACAAGGCTTGGATCAGAATAACAGATTATATAATACCCTTCGTGGCCCCGATTTTCCCGGTGACCGCCTCGGGCTATCGGACTGGCCCACCCCCTCGCTTCCGCTACGCTGTTCAGGACCGATGCCCGCCGAAATCACCCTCATTCTCGGGATCGTCCCCTCGCCAGCCGTGCACGAGGCGTTGGCTCTCCACCTTCAAGAACTAACGACGGCATCGAAAGAACTTGTAGCGTCCGAACGCCTCCTGCTCACAGTCCTTCACGTCGGACGCAGATCAACTAAGGATCTCGATTCGATTATCGAAACTTTCCAACGGGCTGCTGCGGGCACGGCTCCGTTCAGCGTCAACCTACACAGTATCGAGACGATGCCTCGCGCCGGTCCGATCAGATCAATCGCGGCAATGCTGTCTCCTTCCACGGCACTCCTTCATCTTCGTGCTCGCATGGCGGCGCGGCTGACGGTCCGCCGTGAACGCACTGACGACTTTGAACCTCACATCACACTGGCCCGCTTCAAAGTGCCACAACCAGGCTTCAGGCTGAAGCGCTCCATGCCGCCCGTAGTCTGGCAGGCCGAGCAGATGTTCCTCTTCCAATCTAGCCAGGGCCAGTACGGAAGCAACCACCAGGTGCTCGCTGAGGTTACATTTCGAGTCTAGATAATCTGAGCGGCGTCGGATGGAAGCAAAAGCTAAATCATGCCGCGGCGAGGCTCGCCTCGCCATCCTGCCTCCAGCCAATTACCTCGCCTGCCCAATCTAACCCGACTGCCTTCCCGCGACGCAATTGCCGGACGCTAACCTACTTCGTTCTCGTACCCGGCTCCCACGCTTTGTTCCTTCCCCGCAGTTTTGCACCTCTTTACGCAACCCTTTTGGCAGCCCGGAGTCATACTCTCGCCCAGACGGGGCCCTCCCCGTCGTTGGCTCATTCCCACCGCCACTCACCCGTTAACAGAGTTTCACCTATGTCACGCTCCACCGCCTTGCTCCTGCCTGTTATCGCCATCACGATCCTCGCAACTTCCGCCGCGACCGCCGCCTCGCAGCCCGCGACCAAGCCCGCCGCAGCCACGAAGATACGCACCCTGCTTATCACTGGTGTTAACAATCACAACTGGCAGTTCACCAGCCGCGTCCACGAAGACACGCTCGAAGCAACGGGCCTCTTTGACGTCGACGTAACCGAGGACCCCGCCGCTTCGCTCGCCGATGCAACCTCGCTCGCAGCCTATCAGCTCTTCGTAATAGACTACAACGATTACGATGCACCCAAGCGATGGCCGCCGCAGGCCGAACAAAACTTTACGACCGCCGTGCAAACACGCGGCGTGGGCGTCGTCGCTATCCACAGCGCTAATAACTCATTCAAAGGTTGGGGCGAATACGAATCAATGCTCGGGCTGCTCTGGCGCGAAGGCGCCGGCCACGGCGAGTTTCATACCTTTGATGTAACATTCGCCGATGCCAATCACCCTATCACCAAAGGCCTCCCCACCTCGTTCTCGCAGCCTGATGAGTTATATCACGGCCTCACCAAGGCCAAGGATGCCCCTTATAAACTCCTCGCTCAGGCGATGTCCTCACGCGCCTCCAAGGGCACAGGAAAAGACGAGCCGATGGCCTTCACACTTCAGGCCGGCAAAGGCCGCATCTTCGCTACCCCGCTGGGCCATGTTTGGACAGGACAAGCCCCCACCAAGCAGTCGGTCATCTCCCCGGGCTTCCGCACCCTTCTCGCGCGCGGTGCTGAATGGGCCGCCACAGGTAACGTAACCCTCCCCTCCACATGGTCAGACGTTCGCGTTCACAATAAACTCAGCGAGAAAGAAGTCGCCGACGGCTGGACGCTCCTCTTTGATGGCGTCCGCCCGCTCGGTCTTCGCGCTTTCCGCGGCACCGCCATGCCCAGCGAAGGCTGGGTCATCGCCGATGGAATGCTCACCCACGAGGCTGGCCGCGGCGGGGGCGACATCGCAACCGCCGAGCAATACGCAGACTTTGAGTTTTCCTGCGATTGGCGGGCCGCGCCCGGCGCCAACAGCGGCGTAATATATCGATGCGCTGAAGATCAGGATTTTCCTTGGCGCACCGGGGCCGAGATGCAGATTCTTGATGATGTTGGACATAAGGATGGAAAGCAAGCTAACAGGAGCGCGGGCGCACTCTACGATCTCATCGGCCCCAGCGCGGATGTCGTTCGCCCAGCCAATGAGTGGAACACCGCGAGCATGCTGATCGTCGGCAGCCGCACGCAATACTTCCTCAACGGCGTTAAGGTTGTAGATGTGGACACCAAGGGCGACGTCTACAAGGCCGCCTACGTCAAAAGCAAGTGGCCCACCATGCCCACCTACGGCACCACGACCACCGGGCATATCTGCCTGCAGGATCACGGCGACCTCGTCTCGTTCCGCAACCTCAAAGTCCGCAGAATCAAGTAAGCGTTTCCGCAAACTCGCCCGGGCTTCGTTCTAGATCCCAACCAAACCGAACAGCACCGCAGCCTATGTTCGCTCCCCCCCGGCACACCGCACCCGCATTGCTGCGGTGCCCAACTTACATTTTCACTCCCATCCTACCTAAACCCAGCCACGCCACGCCAAAATTCAAAAAAACCAAAATAAAAAGCCCCGCCATCGCGGGGCTTTGTTCATAGTAACTTACAAGACTTCCACCCGCCACCCCCCGCGTTACCGAATCGACAACATCGCCCGATACGTCGGCAGCGGCCATAAGTCCGCAGCTACCGACATCTCAACAGCGTCAGCCGCATCCCGCAGGGCATTCATCGCCGGGCGAATGTCATCGCGAACATGCTCGGCATGGCTGTGAATCTCGCCCTCGTGCTCATCCGCAGTGGTCGCTTCCTCAAGCGTCTTGATCGCGTTACGCAGATTATTTACCAGGCCGATAAAGTCATCCAGCGCGGTGCGAGCTTCACTCTCATCGGCATCTGCAGCCCGCGTCACCGCGACTACCTCAGCAAGCTCGATCTGCTGCCGCAGGGCCGCAGGCAGAATCTGCGTGCGACCCATCACCAGCGCGGTCTCCGCTTCAATTAACACCTGCTTAACATACTTCTCCAGGAAGATATGCTCGCGGCTCTCAACCTCTTGCTTGGTAAGCACATTGAACCGCTTGAACAAGTCAACGTTCTTCTTGACCTTAAGCACCGAGAGTGCCGCGACCGATTCAGTCAAGTTCGGAAGGCCCCGCTTGGCCGCTTCAGCGTGCCAGTCCTTCGTGTAACCATCTCCATCAAACAGCACCCGCTTGTGCTTCTTGACCAGCTCCTGAAGCATGCCGCGAACCGCCGACTGTAACTTGGCTTCAGTAAACTTCTCGCCCAGCTCCTTCTCAAGCCGCGTCGCGCAGTAATCAAGGCTGTCCGAAACGATAGTGTTCAGCACCGTCGCGGGCCACCCCACGCTCTGCGATGAACCCACCGCGCGGAACTCAAACTTATTGCCCGTAAACGCAAACGGGCTCGTTCGATTACGATCACCAGTGTGCCGGGGAATCTGCGGCAACGTGCTCGCACCAAGGTCAAGCTTGCCACCCTTGATCGTAGATTTCGCCCCACCCTTTTCGAGCTGTTCGACAATATTCGTAAGCATATCGCCAAGATAAATGGAGATGATTGCTGGCGGTGCTTCGTTGGCCCCAAGCCGATGATCGTTCGCCGCGGAAGCGACGCTCGCCCTGAGCAGATCGGCGTGCATGTCAACCGCGCGGATCACCGCGCATAGGAAGACCAGAAACTGCATATTGCTATGCGTGTCATCTCGCGGGTCAAGCAAGTTAACCCCAGTATTGGTGCTCATAGACCAGTTCAGATGCTTACCACTCCCGTTAATCCCCTTAAAGGGCTTTTCGTGCAGAATGCAGGCCAGGTTGTGCCGCGCTGCAACCCGGCGGAGTGTTTCCATCACCAGCATCTGGTGATCGCTCGCCACGTTGGCCGTTTCAAAGATAGGGGCGAACTCAAACTGCCCCGGTGCCACTTCATTGTGCCGTGTCTTCAGCGGCACGCCCAACCGATATAACTCACGCTCTGATTCGCCCATGAACGCAATAACCCGCGTCGGAATCGAACCAAAGTAATGATCTTCAAGCTGCTGGCCTTTGGGCGGCTTCGCGCCGAAGAGCGTCCGATCGCAAGAAAGCAGATCCTCACGCGCAAAGTAATGCGCACGATCGATTAAAAAGTACTCCTGCTCACACCCGGCCGTCGCCATCACCCGAGTGACCCCTGTAGCGGTCCCAAAGATCCGCAGAACTCGCATCGCCTGATCTGACACAGCCTCCATCGAACGTAATAACGGCACTTTAGTATCAAGCGCAACCCCGGTCCACGATACGAAAGCGGTGGGGATGCACAGCGTTGCCGATCCACCATTGCGATTGATGAACACCGGGCTGGTGCAGTCCCAAGCGGTATAGCCGCGTGCTTCGAAGGTTGCTCGAAGTCCGCCCGAAGGAAACGAACTCGCATCCGGCTCACCCTGCACCAGGGCCGTGCCACTAAACTCCGTAATAGCCCCGCCCCGACCATCGGGCGCGATGAATGAATCGTGCTTCTCCGCCGTAAGTCCGGTCAGCGGCTGAAACCAATGGGTGTAGTGCGTGGCCCCGCGGTCCAGCGACCATTCCTTCATCGCCGATGCGACGATATCAGCCAAGTCCGCATCCAGCGGCTCACCATGCTGAATCGTAAGCTGCATCCGCTTAAACACATCTTTCGGCAGCCGCTGCTGCATCACGCGCTCGCTGAACACATCCGCGCCAAAAATCTGTTCCATACGCTCGCCGCGGTCGGCCTGCCCAGAGTGTTCATCCAAACGAGCATCGCCGCGAACCTGTTGCTGCTGGTTACCAAAGTGAGAATAACTTGAAGGGTGGCCGTTACTCATTTTGATCAGGGTGCTCATGGGTGTTTTCCCTCGCCAGGAAAGAGGTTTGAAGTACGCAAAACAAAGTCACGCGATCAACACCAATAAACATCGCGCGACCGATACCATATCGGTCTGACTGCGTTCCAACTCTTTATCTGGTCCGGGCTTACAAATATATGCCAGGGGCGGTCCATTTGTCCGCCGTCGCTACGCGATTCATTCCGCCGCCGACAAGTTATTCTCGGGGTTGAGTCCGCGCCGTCTTCCCCAAATCCCGCATGAAACCGTTTCAGTATCGGCAGATTGTCACCATCTAGCGATGTGCCCGCAACCCTCACCCCTCAACCAACTCGCGAAAAAAGTCTCTCGCGGCCTGCACCACGTCGCCTCCCTCCGCCGCCGCGGCTGTCAGCCGCTTCACCAATGCGGAGCCAAGAATCGCCCCATCCGCGTGCGCATGCACCGCCCGCACATGCGCCGCCGTGCTCACCCCAAACCCCACCGCGATAGGCAGCTCAGTTACATTCCGTATCCGCGCAACCAACGGCCCGATATCCGGCAGCGTCGCCTGCATTCCTGTAATCCCCACCCGTGACATAGCGTAGATAAATCCGCTACTCGCCTTGGCAATCTCCGCCACCCGCGCAGCTGGGGTGGTGGGGGAGATCAGCTGAATATAACTTAACCCCATGCTCGCCGCCGCCGCCGCCAACTCGCCCGATGCCTCCAAAGGACAATCAGGCACGATCAAGCCGTCAAAGCCCGCTTCCTTTGTCAGCGACACAAACCCTATCGCGATGCTTGCACCCCGCCCCGCTCCCATTCGATGAACCAGCGACATGCTGATCATCGCCACCAGCCCGGCTTTCACACTTGACCGAACCGCGGCGACTGACTGAAACACCCCGCCAGGTGTTGCTCCCTCCCCCAACGCCCTATGCATCGCCGCAGCGATCACCGGCCCATCCGCGATTGGGTCTGAGAACGGGATACCGACCTCAATTATGTTCGCCCCGCTTTCATCCAACGCGCGGATCAACTGGCCGGTGCTCCCAACGGCGTCAGGCCCATTATCAGCCACGGGGCTTCCGCCGCACACGAAGGGAATGATCGCCTTTCGCTTAGTCGCACGCAGGTCCGCAAAAACATCATCTATCCGCGAAGGTGTCATATCGCCGCAAGCGTACACCGTGCCACCTCATTTGATCGTGCGGCAGGCTTAAAAGCGGCGCATTGCGTGTCGCTCGCCGCGCCCTCGCAAAAATATTTCTGCGCTCGTAATCCCCTCTAGAACAGGCATTTCGAGTGCTGTCGTTCTCAATCGCCATGTCCAAAGTGTGTCAGGCCGCCTTTCTTCGGAAGGTGAGCTGTTCATCTCCCACCACCAAGGCTCCTCAGAAAGGATCTCCGAACTATGACCGCAGCACCAACCATCCCAAATACCCCGACCCATGCCCCAACCCATGCCCCGACCCATGCCCCGACAAATACCCCGACCTATCCCTCAATCGCTGAGCGCTCAGCATTCCCCGCGGCCCGCGCATCCCCTCTTTCGCACCCATCAACACGATTCTCTATCGCCACCACGGTCGCCGCGACTCTCGCCTCCGCTACGGCTTCCGTGGCGGCTACCCGGGCTCTCGGCCCGCCCGCTCCCCCTCTCGGGGGCAATTTTGCCCCCGCCAGCGTTGCCACTCACTGGCCTAGAACCCCCCAATCAACCGATCAGCCCTTGCCGTCACGACGCAACCTCGCTCGTTCGGATCACCGCCCACGTGGCACATCAGTCCCGCGACAAAGTAGTACGATCATCCACCAAACCATCCCGCCGCCTATTCCGTATAATATTGCCATGCAAAGTGATCGACCCCCGCCCTCGCTCTTGACTCAAATTATCCGCACCCTTGCTCTCCTCATGCTCACGGTCGCCGTCACCAGCGTTCACGCGCAATCACCCGCGACAAGATCCGACTCTTCACGTGCGCCCGCTGGCTCGGCACCGATCCGCACACTCGACTCCAAACTCATCGCGCTCTTCTCAAATATCAAAGCAGTCACCCGACCCAGCCGCGATGCCGTCATGGGCTTCACCGTGCCGACCAAGATAACTCAAATCCTTATCCGCGGCGGGCAAGAAGTAACCCAAGGCCAAGTGATCGTCCAAGGCGACGAAATTGAAGATCGTGCATTGCTCAAACTTCAAAAGATTCGAGCCGAGACTGATTTGCCCGTGCAACGCGCCCGAAAGCAGATGGAGCTCGCCGAAACAGAATACGGAATTCAGCAGGAAGTAAGGGCGGGTGGAGGGTCTTCGGACCAGCAGCTTGAGCGGGCCAAACTCGCCTTCGAAGTTTCACGCATCGATGTCAGCAGAGCGCAGAGCGAACAAGTGCAGGAGGCGGTTCAGGTCGAACGCCTTGAGGCCCGTCTTGATAAGTTCCGGATCGTTGCCCCCTTCGACGGAATGGTCGATAACATCGTTCTCGATGTCGGCCACTCCGCCTCCGAAACAGATAAAGTAGTTCGCTTGGTCAATGTTGATCATCTCTGGATTGATGCACCCGCGCCCACCCAGGATGTTATTACGTTGGCAATTAAGGTCGGTGATCCCGCATGGGTGCTTATCGACCTCGCCGGTTCTCCGGTCGTTCGCGAAGGCAAAGTAATCGAAGCCGCGCCCACTGCCGATCCGGCAAGCCGAACCAGGCGCGTTCGCGTGGAGGTTCCAAATCCCAAAGGCCCGATGCGATTGCTCGCAGGCGAACCGACGTATGTCCGCTTCACCAAGCCTCCCGAGGCTTTCGAGAAACAAGCCGCCCAAGTCGTCGCAAACCTTGCCGCGGCTGAAAACGCCGCCCTCCTTCAACAAAAGTAGTTTTCTCTTAGCCAGAAGCCGACGATGACCGAACTCACCAATCTTAAAAGCCCCGCGTGGCAGCGAATCGTCGGCGAACTTACATCGCCGACTCCCGACGACCGCGTGTTCCTGCTTCGCTTCACCTCCATCTTGGGCCAGGTAACCGGCGCGCGGCAGGCAGTCTTCTTCCTCATCCCACCGCAAAATAACGAATCGCCCGCAGGCCCGGAGCCCAAGGCAGTTGTGGTCTGGCCGCTCCCCCCGGATCTGATAGACGCCCAAGGCCGCATGACGCTGCCGATGGACCAACTCTTTAACCCCGCACGCACCAATGAGGCCACCATCGACCGGCTCGCGGAACTCAAGCGAGCGGCTCGAACCGTGGCCGTCACCCGCCAAGTCGGAATCTTTGGCGCCGATTCCGATGACTTAATGTACGAGGGCGGTTCCGGTAAAACCCAAGTGATAGCGGTGCCGGTTCACTCCGGATCTTCAGCTGAATCCGGCAACCTGCCGCTTCAAGGCATCGTTGCGATGGCCGTCGATGGACGCAGCAAGCAAGCAGCGCAAACCACCCTCGCCATAGTTGAGCTTATATCCGGTTATGTCTTCACGCAAGCCGCATCGCAGCAGCTTCGCAAAACCAAAGCAGCCTCCGCCTCGCTTGATCTTGCCGCCCGGCTCCTCGCTGCGGTGAATCAGACTCCAAACTTCAAGGGGTGTTGCTTTCAGTTCGTCAACGATCTCTGCCGCGCTCTCGCGGTTGATCGCGTCGCCATGGGTTGGGTGCACGGATCAGGAAGTAATGTTGCGGTCAAGCGCGGCGCTGGCGGAGGTAAGCGAACCGTCAAGGTCGTTTCGCTCTCCGACACCGAGAATCTCGACCGGCGAATGGCGATGGTCCAGAAGATTGAACACGCGATGGAAGAGTGTCTGGATCAGGATCAGACGGTCCTCTATCCGCCGCCCTCCACGCCCGCCGATGCCGATTCAGTCCTCTCGCAGGCAATAACACACGCCCACCGCGAACTTGGCGCGGGCGATTCTAAGTTACGTATCGCCTCCTTCCCGCTCCGCGTCGGTGATAGCAGGGGCGACCGTACAATTGGTATTATTACCATCGAATCCAGCGGCGATGGCGCAATCGACGGCACCGGCGTAGAACTCATCCAGTCAACATTAGACCTTATCTCACCGGTTCTGGCCGTACGTCACAGCGACGATCGCCCCATCCCCTCTCGCATGTGGGACTCGTCGTTGAGGGCCACCGCGTGGGCGGTCGGCGCGAAGCACACAGTCTGGAAAGCAGTGGGCGTGCTGATAATGCTCGCCACATTGTTTATCTTCCTCTTCCACACTACTTATCGCATCGGCGCGCCAGCCGAACTACAGCCGCGCGAAAAACGCACGATCTCCACCCCGTTCGACGGCCGCATTGCTGCGATCGGCCCGGGCGTCGAACCCGGGCTGAAAGTCGAAAAAGATGCGATGCTCGTCGAGTTTGATACCACCGAAATGCGGCTCTCCTTACTGGAGTCGGAGAGCCTGATGTTACAGTACGAGAAAGAGAACGACGAACTCCTGAAAACCGGGAAGATCGGCGAAGCCCAGCAAGCGTTGGCCAAACGAGGTCAAGCCGCGGCGAAGGCTCAGTTACTCCAGCACCAAATCGAACGCAGTCGTGTGACCTCACCGATCGCGGGAACGATTACGTCAGGCGACCTAAAAGACAAGATCGGCGCATCGATCAAGCTAGGCGACAAACTTTTCGACCTCGCGGACCTTTCAGATATGAAAGTCGTCGCGCGGGTTGACGACACGGATATTACGATGATCGCGCTCGGCCAGACCGGCGAGGTAAGCCCCAAGAGCGACCCCAGTCTCTCCGTGGCCTTCACGGTTGAACGAATTGTTCCCCTCGCGCAGGCAGCCAACGGCTCAAACGCGTTCGAAGTTCATTGCAAGCTCAACTCAAGCCCCAGCTGGTTCCGCCCTGGAATGGAAGGGCAGGCAAAGTTTGATGGACCCCGCAAGAGCATCGCTTGGATCGCCAGCCGTCGTATTCTCGACACCCTTCGGGTTTGGTTATGGTGGTAACACCCAGGGCACCGACCCAGCGCCGACCCAACCCCAACCCAACACCCACGCACAAGTTAATGTAACTCATGGCTGAACGCTCTACATTCTCACCCTTCTGGCACCGCGTAAGAACCATGCGCCCGCGACTGCGGCCCCACGTTCAGATCACCCGCCAGCATTACCGTGGCCGGCGCTGGCACGTAGTCCACGACCCTTCAAGTAATGCTTATTTTCGGCTCAGCCCCGTGGGTCACGAGTTTGTCGGCCTGCTCGATGGCCTCCGAAGTGTTGAAGATGTCTGGCAGTTGAGCCTCACCCGCTACGGCGATGAGGCCCTCACGCAAAATGAAGTAATTCAACTTCTCTCTCAGCTCTACACCGGCAACCTTCTCGCCGGCGACACGCAGCCCGAAACCGAACAACTCCTCACTCGAGGTCGCGACCGCTTCCAAAAGAAGTTCGCTCAACAAGCCATCGGCCTGATGTATTTCAAGGTCCGCCTCTTTAATCCGGATCACATCCTTACTTGGATTGAGCCGCTGTTGCGCCCGGTGCTGAACCGCATCGGCTTTCTACTCTGGGCTGCATTTGTCATCGCCGCCGGCGTCGCCATCTTGCCACACTTCAGGCAACTTCTCGACGGAGTCGATTCAGCGATTGCCCCCAAAAACTGGGGGTGGATGCTGGTTACGTTCGTGCTCATTAAGCTCTGGCACGAACTTGGACACGGTGTAATTTGTAAGCGGTTCGGCGGCCAGGTCCCCGAGTTTGGCGCGATGATGCTCGTCCTGGTCCCGGCTCCATTCGTAGATGCCTCCTCCGCTTGGACCTTCGCCAGCAAGTGGCGACGAATGGCGGTAGGTGCCGGCGGCATGATCTTCGAGCTCTTTGTCGCCGCAGCCTGCGCGTTTATCTGGCTCAACACCGGCCCGGGCGACCTCCTGCACCAGTTAAGTTATAACGTCATGCTCTCCGCCAGCGTATCGACGGTCCTCTTCAACGCCAACCCATTGATGCGCTTTGACGGTTACTACATCCTAAGCGATTTTCTCGAGATCCCCAACCTGCAGCAACGGTCCTTCAGCATGCTTAAGTTTCTCGCACAGAAGCATATCTACCGGATGCGGCAGGTAACCCCGCCCACTTCCAGCGCGAGTGAAGCTCTTATGCTGATCGTCTACGGAGTCGCTGCGGCTGTTTACCGCGTCGTCCTCTTTGTTTCCATCACCATCTATCTTGTCGGTAAACTCTTCGCACTTGGCGTCTTCCTCGCAACTTGGACCGCAGCAATGTGGTTCCTCATGCCGATGGGGCAGCTTATTCACTGGCTGTTCACCAACGGCGGGCTCGCGGAGCATCGCGGGCGGGCCATCATCACCAGCGCGGCAATCGCCGCCGGACTTATTGCCCTCATCGGAGCGATTCCCATGCCCGATCATCGCCGGGCGGTGGGAGTCATCGAAAGTGAAAAGCAAGCCGGCGTCTTCTTCAGGGTAGATGCCTTTGTTGAGCAGATCCACGCGCGGCCCGGCCAGCGCGTAAGCCAGGGCGACATCATCGCAACCTGCGAGAGCGATCAGCTCGTAGCACAGATCGCATCGGTTGAGGCCCAGCTCACTGAAGCGGCCGCCCGCGAGCGCGAAGCTCGCGTACAGAACGAGGCCGCGGCCCAGGTCGCCGCGAAGTTCGCCGCGACGCTCCGGGAACAGTTAGATTATCTCTACGAACGCAAAGAGTTCCTCGTCGTCCGAGCCCCTCAGGACGGCGTCGTCGTGGGCCGTTCGATGGATGATTATGTCGGCCGCTTTGTTCGCGAGGGCGAGCCCCTGTGCCAGGTCGTAGAGCTTGACCTGCTCCGCGCCACCGCAACGCTCACTCAACAGGAAGCCTGGATCTACGAGCTTGACCCCAAAGATTACCGCGTCGAAGTCCGTCGCGCCTCTGACGTAAGCACCGTGATTCCCGCAACATTCGAGCGGACAAGCCAGGCGGGCGACCGCGAACTTCCTCACGCCGCATTAGGTTACGCGGGCGGCGGCGGCTTCGAGACCGAATCCTCCGATGGTTCCGGAATGGTCGCAAAGGCACCCCTGCTGAAAGCTTATTTTCGCTCCGCCAACGATATCTCACCCGATGCCAATACTTCCGCTGAAATTACTTCCAATCCAGATGCCAAACTCATCAGCCGCTTCGCAACCGCCAGCGGTGTAGGCGCCGAGCCCGGCGAGCGAGTCTTCTTCCGATTCACTCTCCCCAGCAAACCTTGGGCGTTCCAGTGGGTTGACTCGATTCAGAAAACCCTTCAAGGTCGCGCTAGATTGTAAGTTGTAACGCCAGCACTCTCCATGACACAAGCACTCAGCCAATACGATTCGATCTACGAGTCTATCCGTAGCCGCCGAGTCCGGCCCATGCTGCCCAAGGGCCTGGACATGCTCGCATCGCGCGTGGGGACCAACCTCAAGCATCGTAAGAATAACCTTTCAGCCCTCATCCGTCAGGCCCAGGACACCGACAAACTGGCCCCCGAGATCAGAGGCATGTCCGAAGCCGCCCTCGATGATTATATCGTCCGCACCCGCGAAATCTTCGCGCGCGGGCGTCAGGATTACACCGCCGTCTGCCGAGGCCTGGCCGCGATGCGCGAAGTCGCCCGCCGCCTCACGGGCGAAGAAGCTTATGTTGTGCAGCTCACCGGCGCACTGGGCCTTTACCACGGCCGGATCATCGAGATGTTAACCGGCGAGGGAAAAACGCTTACCGGCTCCATCGCCGCCCCCCTCATCGCCTGGCAACATAAGCACCTCCACATTCTCACCGTCAACGACTATCTCGCCGCGCGCGACGCAGTGAGCCGCCAGCCGATTTATAGCCGCTGCCTCTGCTCCGTCGGCTCTGTTGTCCAGGAAACCGAGCAGTCCGAACGATACGGAATCTACGCCAGACACATCGTGTACTGCACGCCCAAGCAGGTCGTCGCCGATTACCTTCGCGATCAGATCCGCATGGGTCGTAACCATACACCCTGGGCCGCCCGCGCAATGTTCTCCTCGGCCCCCGCCAGCGACCGCGGCCCGATGGTCCCCGGCCTGCAAGCCGCGATGGTCGACGAAGCCGACGCAGTCTTAATTGATGAAGGCGTGGTTCCGCTTATCATCGCGCGCTCCCGCCGCGAAGATGAGATGTCCAAGGTATACAAAGAAGCCGTCGTCCTGGCCCAGAAGCTCGACGATGGCCCCGACTTCACGATAGACCACATCGGCCGCCGCGCCGACCTCAAACGCCGCGGCAGCGACCGACTTCGCCACATGTTCGCTGTGCTCCTGAGCAGCGGTGGCAACGCAATTTGGAAAGCCCACCGACGCGGCGAGGAGCTCGTCCGCCAGGCCCTGGTCGCCCGCTACTGTTATCAAAACCAGCAGCAGTATCAGGTCGTCGAAGGTAAGATTGTAATTGTAGATGAATACACAGGCCGCTTCCTGCCTGACCGTTCCTGGGAGCACGGGCTGCACCAGGCCGTCGAGGCCAAGGAGGGCCTGGAGGTAACCGCCGATCGAGAGACGCTCGCCCGCCTTAGCTTCCAACGTTACTTCCGCACGTACCCGTTTCTCTGCGGCATGACGGGCACCGTCGCCGATGCAACCGGCGAGATGGAGGCGACTTACGCCCGGCCGGTCACTGTAATTCCTACCAACCGCCCCATCGCCCGCCTCCAGGGCGGCATCCGCATCTTCCGCACCCAGCGCGATAAGTGGGCCCAGATCGTGAACTCAATCGAGGAAGTGCATAATGAGGGCCGGCCAATCCTTGCTGGCACGCGCTCTATCGCGTCCTCCGAGCTGTTAAGCCAACTCTTAACCGCCCGCGGGCTGACCCACCAGGTACTCAATGCTAACTTTGATAAGGACGAGGCCGACGTAATTGCCCGCGCGGGACAGGGCCGCAGCCGCGATCAGGCCGACCGCAGCGCTGCAATTACAGTAGCGACCAACATGGCCGGGCGAGGCACTGATATCAAGCTCGACGACGCCGCCAAAGCCGCCGGTGGCCTCCACGTTATCTTGACCGAGATGCACGGCGCCAAGCGGGTGGACCGCCAGTTCGTCGGCCGCGCCGGACGGCAGGGCGACCCGGGCAGTGCCCAGTTCTTCGTATCCCTAGAGGATGAGCTTGTAACTAAATACACCCCCTTCATGATCAAGCTGCTCAAAGAGCGACCGGGCCACCCCGAGTTTAGTGCTGGTGGGCTTATCGGTTTGCTCTTCCAGCTCGCGCAGCGTCGGAGCGAAGCCAAGGATCGACGTAACCGCGCCTCGGTTCTCAAGCAGGACGACTGGATCGACAAGAACCTTCCCGGATCGGGCTGATTAAGTTATATTATGATTCTTTGACAACCGCATCCGCTTTGACCGAAAACTCACTGACGCCGCGCGTGAAGGTGTGCCTCCTACGCTTGCCCCGCTGTGCCCGAAGCCGACTTTTACGCCGATCCGTTCATCTACGACGTCCTCCACGCCCCCGGCACGAGCGACGATGTCTCCGCGCTGCTGCGGATCGTCCGTCGGCACATGAAAGTAACAAGTCAGCTTACATTCCTGGAGCCCGCCTGCGGCAGCGGCAGGTATCTGATCGCCCTCTCACGCAAAGGTTACAGTTGCACGGGCTTTGATCTGCTCGCGCCGATGGTCCAGTACGCCGCGGCGAGGGCCAAAGAGCTGCAGTCGCCCGCAGAGTTTTTCGTGGCGGACATGCGAACATTTACGCACGGTCGTA
>Ga0105049_10004174_pt1 | contig 16967 bp, 10 predicted proteins | sample MAT06_FD_78087 | JGI IMG/M metagenome (GOLD analysis project Ga0105049, IMG submission 78087) | Freshwater microbial communities from Lake Fryxell liftoff mats and glacier meltwater in Antarctica - MAT-06 | ecosystem: Environmental > Aquatic > Freshwater > Ice > Liftoff microbial mat | place... | reverse complement strand
GACGCGAGATATTGCGTCTTTACGAAAAGATATGGGCGTTGAGACGCGAGATATTGCGTCTTTGAAGCGCCTCGGGCGTTGAGACGCAAGATATTGCGTCTTTGAAGCGCCTCGGGCGTTGAGACGCAAGATATTGCGTCTTTACGAAAAGATATGGGCGATGGCCGGAGGCCCCGGGCTGCCTGGCGGTACATGCCTGCTGCTCTGATGGAGCGCAGTCAGGGTACCATGCCCGCATCCCTATCGCGTACCGTTAAAGCTGTAAAATTCTGCGCTGTCACAGCATTTGTCATGGCTTTACCCTTTCCACAATCATTCGTTCACATATCAGAATCATATCTCTATCCGTTAACATCCATTTGATTTACCTTTAGCCTCAAGGCTTACTGTGCGTTTTAACCTCTCATTTATTCTTCTTTTTCTAACCACTGCGGGAAATTTATTCTCCCAGTCGCTGAGCACGCTGAGGTTTAAAAAACTCCCGCTCGGGGCGGACACTATCCGTATCGACAGCCTTAGTCTGCAGCCCGGCTCGGTAAAATTCCTTAGTGGTCATGCTGATACTTCCTTATATAGGATCGACCCTCTGGGAAGCCGCCTGATAAAAAAAAATGTTGGGATCACTTCTTCGAACGATTCTGTTGCTATTCAATACCGGGTATTTCCATTAAATTTTACTGAAACAGTAAGAAATAAAAAAAGGACTTATTCGACAGCTGAAGAAAGGGGCATTTATAATCCTTTTGTATTTACTCCAACCCGCACCGATAACAACGCCTTAAAATTTGAAGGTTTAAATAAATCGGGCTCTATTTCGCGTGGAATTTCAATTGGCAATAACCAGGATCTGGCGGTTAATTCAACACTTAATTTACAATTGTCGGGTAAATTATCTTCCGACATAGACATTAGCGCTGCAATTACGGACGACAATATTCCGATTCAGCCCGATGGAAACACGCAGCAACTGCAGGACTTTGACAGAGTTTACATTCAATTGTCAAATGCGACGTCCAAATTAATTGTTGGTGATTTTCAGATAACACGGCCCGAATCTTATTTCATGAATTTTAATAAGCGGTTGCAGGGAGGAAGTTTTTCGACGCAATTTAAAACGCCCATTTTAAATGAAGCGAAACACAAACCTGCGATTGTAAAAATAGGAGGAAGTGCTGCTGTGGCAAGAGGAAGATTTAACCGTATGAATATTGAGGGAATCGAAGGAAACCAAGGGCCGTACCGCTTGCGTGGAACCAATAATGAACAGTTTATTATTGTTCTTTCAGGTTCCGAAAAAGTATATATTGACGGAAGGCTTTTAAAACGCGGACAGGAAAATGAATATGTTATAGATTATAATTCGGCCGAAGTAACATTTACATCGCGAATCCTTATGACAAAAGACCTGCGGATATTTGTTGAATTTGAGTATTCGGACCGCAACTATGCACGAAGCTTATTGTATTTTAATAACGAAATTGAACAGGGAAAACTCACCACCCGTATAAATATCTACAGCGAGCAGGACAGTAAAAACCAACCACTTCAGCAACAGTTAACAGCACAACAGAAAGATGTTCTGGCGGCGGCGGGCGATAATGTTACCGGAGCTCTGATTGAGTCCATCGACAGTGTTGAATTCTCTACAGATCTTATTCTATATAGGAAAGCTGATACCACTATTAATACTATTATTTACCAGGATATCCTTATTTATTCCACCAATCCCGCTTCAGCAAAATTCAGGGCAACATTTACGAATGTTGGTCCAAAAAACGGGAATTACATTCAGGCGAACAGTGCAGCTAACGGACGGGTATTTCAATGGGTTGCTCCCATCGACGGGGTAAAGCAGGGAACTTTTGAGCCAAAATCGCTGCTTATTCCTCCATCAAAAAAACAGGTTGTAACATTCGGAACGACCTACAGGATGAATGCCCGTACGAAGATTGTTTCTGAAGTTGCCTATTCAAATGCGGATCTCAATACGTTTTCACCGATCGGTTCGGAGAATGATCAGGCTTATGCACTGAAGGTGTCGGGAGAAAATATCAGGAAATTCGGAAATGATACTGCCTTACTCTGGACACTTACCTCAACGCTGAGCTATGAGCAGGTCGACAAAAATTTCAGTCCGATCGAACGGTTCCGGAACGTTGAATTCGACCGCGACTGGAACATACAGCGAACCAATGCCAAGCCCGCCACAGAATACCTTCCGCGTTTGAACATCAATGTAGGGCAGGGAAAAACAGGGACGATCAATTATCTTTTCACCAGCTATATCAGGGGAGAAGAATTCGCGGCCACTCAGCATGCAGTGGCAACCGATCTTAAAAAGCGTGGCTTTGGGCTGATATACAACGGCAGCCTCACCCAATCAAAGGGAGATGATAACAACAGTTTCTTTTACCGGCACAGAACCTTGTTCACCAAGAATATAAAGTGGGTTCAGGTTGGTTACAAAGATGAATTCGAACGCAACCTTATCAAAGATCCGGCAACAGATACGCTTCGTGCAGTTTCTTATACTTTTTTTGACCGGCAGGCATTTATCCAGAACCTCGACACTGCGAAAAGAAAGTTCAATCTCTTTTATAAAGTACGAACGGACGACGGTGTGCGAAGCAATGATCTGAAAGAATATGCATGGGCCGAAAGCTATGGTTTCAGTATGGACTTTTCGGCAAATGAAAATGCCCAGTTAAGGACGATCACAAGTTACCGGAACCTGAAAATCCGCGACACCTTGCTAAGCACACTAAAACCTGAGCAGACGTTGGTTAACCGCATAGAACTAAACCTGCGGAGGTGGAAATCAAGTGTTGTTTCAACTACTTTTTATGAGGTAGGGAGCGGGCTTGAAACACGAAAAGAATTCAGCTACCTTGAGGTTCAGCCCGGTCAGGGAGTTTATTCATGGACGGATTATAACGGAAATGGGATCCTTGAATTAAACGAATTTGAGATTGCTGCCTTTCCTGATCAGGCGAGATATATCCGGGTTTTTACGCCGACACAGGATTTCATTCGGGTATATTCGAGCCAGTTCAACCAGACGCTAAACCTGAAAGCGCCTAATGAATGGAGCAATAAAAAAGGCGGCAGGAAGTTCGTTTCAAGGTTTTCCACCCAATCGGCCCTTCGCGTGGAAGGAAGAACACAAAACAACAATTTACTTGTCGCATACAATCCGCTTGGTTCAGGTGTAAATGACCCGGAGCTGGTGACGTTGAATCAAACCCTGCGAAACTCTGTTTTCTTTAACAGGAACGATCCGAAGTTTGGGTTCGACCTCAACTGGCAGCAGCTTGCTACCAAGGCGCTGCTTAATAATGGGTTTGAATCCAGAGAAAACAATTTTGCCAACTACCGTTTGCGCTGGAGCCCGGGAACAAGGTTTACGATTAACGCCGAAACAAAGAACGGCAGCAAGACGAGCACAGTTGAATATTTTAGCAGTCGTGATTACGACATTAAATACTTTGAGCTGGAACCCAAGTTCTCTTATCAGCCTAACGCAACCTTCCGGCTTACATTATCTTATAAAAGAAGTGTAAAAAATAACCGTGACGACCTTGGAGGGGAAAAAGCGCTCAGCGACAATGCCGGATTTGACCTTAAATATAACGTTCCGAACAAAGGAAGTCTTCAGACGAAGTTCAACGTGATCCTGATTTCTTTTGATGGCAACCAGAACAGTCCCGTTGCTTTTGAGATGCAGGAAGGTTTGCGCACTGGCCAGAATTATACCTGGGGCCTAAGCTACCAGCGTACATTGTCGAATAATATGCAGCTAAGCTTTAACTATGATGGAAGGAAATCGCCCGATGTAAAGGCCGTTCACGTAGGCGGTGTGCAGGTACGGGTATTTTTCTGATTTGGCTGTTCGTTGAAGATGTAAATTAAAACGCCAAACCTATCATTCACAATGTAAATTGCTTTATTTTAGCCCCGATTGATTGAAATAATGATACTTCCTGCATGTCTGTAAAGAAACCAAAAGCCAAGTATCCAACGGTGATGTTGGTGGATGATAGTGAGATTGATAATTTCATTAATCAGAAAATGATTGAAGGGACGAATTTTTCCGACCGGATTTACGTTCATACGAGCAGCAAGAGCGCTCTTGAATTTCTTGCGAATTTCGAAAGGGCCCATCTTCCGGAAGACCTGATACCGGAACTAATTTTCCTGGATATCAACATGCCGATCATGGATGGATTCCAGTTCGCGGAAGAATTCCAGAAATCCTGCCCAAAGATTTACGATAAAATCAAGATCGTTTTCCTAACAAGCTCGTTGAATCCAGTTGACCAGAAACGCGCGATTGCAGTGCGTGGCGTTTATTCGTTTTTGAATAAGCCGCTGGCGAAGGATCATCTCGATAAATTGTAGTACGAAGTATTGGTATCACATATTACTCAAGATCTCATAGATCTGGTCGACGGTTTATTGCCATTTTGAGGTAGTCATATCTTTTCTTTCGGTTATTTCCACGTTATGCATCGTTTCGCGTGACCTTTCAGAAAACAGAAATAACGACGAAGAATGAGCGGCTGGGGTAAGAAAACCATTTAGTCGTCTGACCTCTCAAACGTAATTTTTGTATTACTTAATAAACTACCGTTTAGTAACGGGAATTTGGCGCAAAGTCCACAAGGGTTTAAGCCAAAGTCCGCAAAGAAATAGATCCGCTAATAAGAAATTGCGATCCAAAAGATCTTCCCTTTCCTGAAAGTAAAGCCCTGACTAAAAGATATTTAAACTTGATACTTTCTACGTTGTACTTAATACGTTGTACTTAATACCAGTTACCTCTTCACCACCTGGCTCAACGTCTTTATGAAAGAATCATCCACCTTGATATACTCCAGCATCCGGTTGGATTTCTGGTTAAGCATCTCAAAACGGGTAAACAGCTGCGACAGCTTCTGATCCATATGCCGTGACGATGATCCCATCTGAAGCGAAAGTATCTTGTAAAATACCAACGCATTTTCGTAGCCCATTTCGTCGTTAAGTTCGCGGATTTTTCTGGTAACGCTGCGTAAAAGGCTGGTCGCCGGATCGTATTTGTTGATCATTGAGTAGTTCAATGCCAGCAAAAGCTTCATCTCTATCTCTGAATGTGGGTAGTTTTTGAAGCTGATATCGTTGATAAGCGAATTCAGGATATGAACGGCTTCCTGGTACTTCTTCGCATAGAATGCACAGGTTGCGGCATACTTGGCGAAGTTGATATAATTGGGAACATCCGTTTTATCCGGTTCGTAATTCGGCAAATCTGTCTTGTTCTTTTCGTAAAGATCACCCTCCGTTCCCAACTCCACATGTCTTTCAATTCTTGAAATCAGGAATTTGGTAGTGAAAGCGCAGTGATTAAACAGAAGGAACGACTGAAGGGATTTATCAACGATATCAAAATACCGGGCTTCCTTCTTCGGAAGATTGAGCTTGTGATAATATTCAAATGCAAGGAAATTATACACCAGCTGCAAATGCTGGTAATTAGTGTCCTTCCCATAAGTGGTGAAAATCTTCTCAAGATTTGCCAGAATATCTTCTATAGGCTCATCATCCTTGATAGAATCCTCATCGGGAACAAACAAGGCGAATGACACATCCACTATGCTTTGATAAACCCGTAAGTGGTGAGATTCATAAAGATTACCAATATGACCCATTTCCTGCTTTATCAGCGACAGATACTGGATCTGGTCCTTGTTACGGGAAACATAATATTCACCAAGCGTTTTCATGAAATTGCTCAGAAGGTCTTCTGCCTTATCCAACGCAATTGTATAAGCGAGGTGTTTATTGTAAAGCTGAGTGTATTCGTAATATTTCTGTGAGTGAATGTGAAGCTTTTTCAGTGCACTGTAAACGCTCGACAATTCATAAGGCATATCATAATTCTGTAGCTCAGATTCCAGTTTTGAAAGGATGGCAATCGCGGTGTCGCGATGCGTATCATAAATCAATGTTGGAATATTGGCAACTTTCTTTAACAGGTCGATAATTGGTGTCGACATGTTATTGGTGAGAAAATCCTGAATCTTATCGAATAAACGAGACTTAAGGGTATAATAAGCGCTCGTATTTACACTGAGCATCTCCTGAATGTCCTCATCCGTATATTTATTCTCGCGGTAAAGCTTCAAAAGCCTCAGATACTTGTCTGCCTTAGTATCTACAAACTGCTGACACAGATCATTGTACTCCTCCTCTTTAAGTTGCAGGACAATGCTCTTGAACTTGATCATACTACTCCCATTTTGCCCCCAATATAGGCGAATTTTACAACAGGGAAATCAAAGTGGCCTAATTTTCATCAACAGTGGTTATCACACTGCCCGGAACCTGGTGTATGATTTCCCAGGAATCATCAGCTTTTTGGCGCTCAATAATGTACCAGCCAACGCCATTCGAGCCCCAACCTTCGTAAGGTGTCCAGTCCAGCTGGATGTGAAGATCATCCTTATCTTTCGATGTAAGTACGATGTTATCACTCGACTGTCCTTCGATACCTATTAAATCACAGGCATTAGTAGCCATTACCCTGTAATAATATTTTATTTTATTGACGTTTACCGATTGATCAAGGTAGTGCATCTGGTTCGCCGAAACACTGGCCAAAAGCTCGAAACTCAGATTATCCGTCGATCTGAAAACCTTGTAACCGGTAACCTTGTAACCCATGATTTCAGGAACCGGCCATTCGGTAAGGACAAACATGTTATCGGAAACTGTGGACCTGGCAATGTTAACCTTCTGCTCTGCATAGAGGTTTTGAATCGGATTACTCAGATCATAATCAGAGTTGGATTCAACGTGCCATTGACCGTTTAGACCTTCAGCCTTTATATCATACTTGAATTTCACCGGACAGTAGACGGTAGTATCAGTAAAGCTGGTAACATCACCGGCAACAGTTCCGAGATCTTCCATTATGGTTGAATTTTCCTCAGTTCTGAAAACCCTGTACTGAGAAGGAATTTTACCGATATAAGGAGTCCACCTGATATCTATGGTGTTGTTTTCCTGCGTGGTAGCTTCAACGTTAATTGTACAATGGTCGATGAGACTATCAAGCTCTATACTGTATCCGCAACGATCACGGGTTGCCAGCCGGTAGCAATAAACATTCTCAAAAGTGTTAAGGCTATTATCGGTATAGTTAAGTGTGTGCGCATCGAAAACCTCAACGATAAGTTCAAATAGTCCTGTAACAAGGTTTTTACGGTAAAGGCTATAGGCTCCAAAGTCCGGCGCGAGTGATTCTTCCCATTCCACCAGCACAGATGTTCCGTTCTCAACAGTTACTCTAACAATCGGCGACACAGGTGCAGCAAGCGTATCAAAAACCTGGATGATGGACGGAAGCGATATCGTATCCGAACATCCATTACTATTGGTTACTGATAATCCAACGGTATAGAATCCGGGATCATAATAAACATTCGTTGGGCTTGTTTCTACCGAAGAGCTGCCTTGCCCAAATTCCCAGTTGTATGCTGGCGCAATGGTTTGATAAGAGCTATTGTTAAATGTTACGGAAAGCGGCGTGCAGCCTTCGGTCTCATTTAAAGTAAAACCCGCCACAGGAACCAGCATAGCCTGCAGTCCTGTTATAACTGACGTATCAGAGCAGCCGTGTTCGGTAGTTGCAATAAGTAAAATATTATATATACCTGCATTATTAAAGGTTATCGCGGGTGTCTGAGCATTGCTTGTAGTTCCGCCAAGATCCCATGCATAGGTAACAGCACCTTGCGAAGTATTTGTGATTACCGGCGAATAAGGTGTGCATGCGGCCGAATCATCCACAGTAAAATACGCCACAGGAGGAGGATAGACTTCCATTGGAAGCGGGATCGTGTAAAACGCGCTACAACCAATCGAATCTTTTGAGAAAAGCGTAATTATATATGAACCCGCTTCTGCGTAAGTAAAATGCGGGTTTTGTTCGGTGCTTACTGAGCCTTCACCAAAATTCCATTCCCATTCGACTGCTCCGTTTGATTGGTCTGTAAATGTTACTCCAACGTTTTCGCAGGTTTCATTAACAGATGCGGTAAATGATGTGGCAGGCCCAAGAACAGTCACATAATCCACGTTAAGTAGTGTGTCTGTACAACCTGATGCGGCTGTTACTATCAAGGATATATCATAAGTTCCCGGGTTGTCGTAAAGCTTTACCGGATTTTGAACGGTTGACGATGTATTGTCGCCAAACGACCATAGCCATGCGACCGCATCAACGGACGCATCAACAAATTCGACGATAGAAGGGGCGCAGTTTGCCGGTGTGGGAGAAGAAAAGTTCGCCAGCGGCTGTGTCACAACGACCGGCACATCAACTTCGAGGCTTTGAACACATCCGCCTGCATAGCTAATGAAAACAGACGCGTAGAAAGTACCAGTTGTTGTGTAAACGTGGCTTGGATTCAGGCCGGTACCAGTTGTTCCATCGCCAAAGTCCCATACCCAACCAATCATTCCTGAGTCTGTCAACGTAAACTGAACAGAAAGTGGATTGCATGTCCCCACAAAGGAAGCTACTGCTGCTGCATTAAAGCTCTCGATTCCAGGGTGGGTAACGGAATCTACGCAACCGTGAATATCTGTTATTGTGAGTTCAACCGAGTCTTCAGGGATGGTTTGAAAGGAGATTACAGGATGTTGGAGGTTTGATGTAAGGCCGTTTCCAAAATCCCATTCCCAGGAAACCGCATCTTCACTCAGGTCCTGAAACTGGGCCTCAATTGGAAGGCATTCATTCTCCTGATCCAATGTGAATTCTGCCAGTGCAGTATAGCCAATAACAGTATCCCGGAAAATCGACGAACATCCCGGCATTCTCCAGTCATATGCAAACATGGTTATTACATGTGAGCCTGCCGTTGTATATGTCCTGTTGGTGGTTGATGTAAATACAAATTGTAGGTTCTGGCCAAAATTCCAATTAAAAGCTGGGGTGTAATTTCCTTGGGGGCCGCCGAAAAAGCCCGTTGATGTATTAGTAAGGCTTACCGTTAATGGCACACAGCCCTGCGAAGGAGTATTGATTACAAAATCAGCAACTGGAAAGTAAACAATAACAGAATCATGGATAGTGTTTGAGCATCCTGAAGGATACGTTATGTTTACCGTAAAATTATACGTGCCTGCAACTGTATAAAAATGCCAGGGAGTATCCTCTGAGGATGTGGTTCCGTCTCCGAAATTCCAAAAGAAAGAATAAGTTGAAGGAAGCCCATGGGAGAAAGTAACAGTGTCTTTGCAAACGCGCCGCTGAAAGAAAATTTCAGGAATTGATGGATTGGTAAATATGCTTGAAAGTTTGGAAGAGGTGCAACCTACGCTATCCACAGTTGTTAAAAGAATGCTATAGGAAGTGTTCGAAACAGCGAATTGATGTGTCGGCGAAAAGTCGTTCTCTATGACTACCCCGTCACTGAAATACCAGGTTATTGAATCGTACCTTGCAGGGTTGATAGCATTTAGTGAGACTTCTGAATAGGCGCAGTAGTCCTCCTGCGAGCTTGTAAAATCAGGTGCACCGCCGCCGATGTATACTGGCTGCGGATACGAAAATGTGTCCTGTCCTGCGGACGTCATCGCAATGTATGAAATGATGAAACTCCCTGGCTGTGAATATAGGTGCGTCGGAGATTGGAGTATGGATGTGGTCCCATCGCCGAAATTCCACTGAAGCACAATATGGCTGGTATCCTGACGAAAAAAATGAATGTTACTCGGAGCACAGCCCCGTAAAGGTTCAATCTGCTCGGCAGCCTCTGGTGGAGAAGATCCTCCCGTTCCGGGTTCGCTGGCAGAAAGGGCGGCGGCGGCGTCACCAAAAGCTGTCCCGGTACTTGTGAGCTGACATACAGGAGTCGTTATAGTGAGTGAAACCTGATAATCATCATATACACTATAAGTATGAACGGGGTTTTCCTCCGTTGAAGTGGTGCCGTCACCAAAGTCCCACAACCAGGAAATTGCTTCAGAATTATTGCTCGTAAATGAAACGGTCTGAGGAAACGGGCCTCCAGGGTATGAAGAAGAAAACGAGGCCGAAGTTTCGCTAAAGTTTACCGAATTAAAACCTATATATGTATACGAACAACCAGCGGATGACGTAACTGTAAGTCCCACGTGGTGAACATCCTGGTCGGTGAAAATATGTACAGGAGACTGCTCTGTTGACATCACGCCATCTCCGAAGTTCCACAGCCATGAAACCGAATTTGATGACGTATCTGTAAATGTAACGGGAAACGGAGGGCAGCTGGAAATATCTACCTGAAAAACAGGAATCTCACCTTCAACATGTATCACCTGATAAGCAGGGAAAAATGAGGCGCAGGCTGATCCATTATTAATCAAAAGCGAAACCGTATAAATGCCGGGCTGATCGTAAGTATGAGAAGGGCTGGCGCTTACTGATGTTGTTCCATCACCGAAATTCCATAAATAGGTCGTCCCTGGAATTACATCGAGACTGAATGAAGAGGAAAATGGCGCACAACCTGAAATTACCGGAGGCTCAATGTACTGTGGCTGATCGTAATTTACATTAATATAATTTGTCTCCGTATGCGTATCCACACAACCATTGGCATTGGTAGAAATCAGCGTTACTGTGTAGGCCCCAAGATTAGTGTATGTGTGGGAAGGGTTAGGTAATGTTGAAGTAGTTCCGTCACCGAAATTCCACAAAGAGCTTGTTACTCCTGCGCTTGTATTGGAAAAATTCACATTAAAGGGTGGACAACCCGCCTGGTCGTCAGCCGTAAATGAACAGACAGGCGAAACTACCGAAACTATATTGTTAAGAGTTAAAGTCTTTGTGCAGCCATTAGCATTCCTGGCAGTGAGTGAGATATTGTAGGAACCAGTTACATTAAACGTTTTTACAGGTTCAAAGGCAGAAGAACTCGTATTGTCAGAAAAACCCCAAAGATATGAGGTCGCCCCGGTGCTTTGATTATCAATGTTGACCGTCAAAGGGGCGCATCCCTGGCTATTGCCGACAGTAAATGCAGCCACTGGTGTATTGAAGGCCTCAATAAAGTTATTCTGAGTATTAGTATACGTACAACCGTTAGTCATCGTAACTGTGAGACTCACGTTAAATAGACCATTCTGCGGGTAATTCGCAAGAAACCCCGAAGCCGACGATGTTTGTCCGTTGCCGAAGTTCCAGGAATACGCTGTCGCATTAACAGGTGTGCTAAATGTTGTCGCGAAAGGCTTACAACCGGCAGAATCTGTTGCCACAATTGCGGGAACTATTGCCGGATGGATTGTTATGTAATTAGTTCTGATTAGTGTATCGCGACAATTTCCTGAACCGGATACGATCTGGCGTATTGTATATACACCAGTACTTGCATATGTTTTAGAAGGATTTGCAAGTGTTGATGTTGTACCGTCTCCGAAGCTCCACAGATACGATGTTGCATTGGCAGCTGTGGAGGTAAACTGAAATGGCTGATTAACATTGCAGGTAATAGTGGGAGAAGCAGAAAATCCTGCAGCGGGAACTGCATGGATCGTTATTGGTTGGAGATCATTGAAAACAGTTTGGCAGCCGCTTGCGTTTGTCACAACTAAACTTACATGGTAGATTCCAGGTGTCGCATATATTTTTGTCGGATTCACCTGGACGGAAGATGTTCCATCATCGAAATCCCAGAAAGAGGTCTGCGCCCCTGTTGAGGTATTTGTAAAACTGAAATTGGTTTCACCAGCACAGCCTGAATACAAAGTTTGGATGAAAGCTGCGGGTGGACCCGGCATCGCCTGGATGTATGATTGAATAGTGGCGGTATCTCTGGCCCCATTACCAGCAATTGCAATAAGGCTTACTGTGTAGGCACCCGGACTAACATAAACGTTCTGTGGATTTGTGAGCGTTGAAAAATTTCCGTTACCGAAGATCCACTGGTAAGAAGATGCGCCGGTTGAGGTATTGGTAAAGTTTACACTAAATGGAGCACATCCCTGTTGCGAAGTTGTGGTGAAACTTGCGTCCAACTGGGAATATCCATTCAAAGCAGCGAGAATAAACAGGCAGCTCAGCAGGTGAATACGAATTCTTGATATGTATCTGTTTTCCATACTTATACTACTCTGAGCCTCCGTCTGCTACAAGTGTTACTGTTCCGCGTTCTTCGGGAAGCGGAGATCCATTCTTTCCGATTGCTTTTACCTGGTAAACAAAAACGTCGGTACTCGCTATCATTCTTCCGTCATAGGTGCCGTCCCATAATTCTGAAATACTGTCCGCTTCAAAAATCAGTTCTCCCCACCGGTTAAAAACCTGGAGATTAAATTGTTGAAGACCTTCTGCCTTTACTCCGAAGAAATCATTGACGCCGTCTCCATTTGGTGTAAATGCAGACGGTATATACATCACAGCTTTAGGTATGGCTTCGGTGATATTAGATAAGCTCTTTACTGAAGGATTGCTTCCCTGATAGGCGGTTACCCGGTAGCGTTTGTAGCCGTCGGAAGAAGTCTGGGCCGTTGCCTTTTCTCCATAACTGTATACTAGTAACATTCCAATAACAGCAACCTGATTTCTGATAAATGACCCTCGTCTTAAAATCACCGGATTTCTTTTCTGGTTAATACTCCTAAGCGAGCCTCACTGTTACCGGTTAAAACCGTGCTTTCTGATAATTTCTTGCAGATGTAAGATTTACCTCGAAAGATGAATTGAGGGTAGTTATAAAACGGGAATATTTAGGCAACAGTAAATTATTAATGTCTGCCCGAAAAAATCATTTAATTTCGTCGGGCTTCTGAATTTTATGCGAACGGATTTTATTCACTTCTTCTGCTCAGAAAAGGACTCGTCGGACGTGCGGGAGATCCGGGAAGCCGTTGCCGTTCCTGTAAAGCAACTTCTCTTTGATTCTCCGTTTGAGGATAATCAGGTGATTGACCTTGGCATAGCCGTTCTTGGGATTTGTGATGATAGCCAGCTGCTCATACGTTGCTCAGAGAAAATTCGTTCCCTCAATCCTAATGTGGCGGTGATTCTTTACGGGGAAGGAATTTCTGGTTATCTGGCTTTCCGATGCGGTGCGGTTGCGGTGATAAGCAGGGCTGAACAATCGTCCCTCGGCCTGATCGTTTCTGAGATCTTCACCACGCAGAAACAGGCTTTTTCTTCTTTGCCTTACGATAAAGTCCTGGATCTCCAGGAGAAGAACAAGGAGCTGGAAAAGATAAATTTCGAGCTCGACAGGTTTGTTTATTCAGCCTCGCATGACCTTCGTTCCCCGCTAACTTCCGTTTTAGGCCTTCTCTACCTTCTCAGGGAAGAGCTTAAAGACGAGAACGCTCTGAAATATGTTCTTCTAATGGAAGAAAGTATTCTTAAGCTGGACAATATCATCAGAGACATTGTTGCCTATTCGAGAAACAACAGGACAGAAATCGCGGCCGAACCTATCAGAATAAAAGAGCTGGTGAAGGAAGTAACCCTCAGCCTGCGTTACCTCGAAACATCGGGGTTGCATCTTAATGAGGTAATCCATGTAGATGATGCCGGGGTTTTTATCTCCGACAAGATACGTTTGCAGGTTATCCTGAATAACCTTCTCAGCAACTCTGTAAAATACAGGCACGTTGCAAAACCTTTAAAGATCAGCATTCAAAGCGTTTTTAATAATGGACGGCTTTCGTTAAGAATCAGCGATAATGGAATCGGGATAAATGAGAATCATATCGGGCGGATATTCGACATGTTCTATCGCACGAGTGAGCATAGCACTGGCTCGGGGCTAGGACTTTACATTGTTAAGGAAATGGTGAAAAAATTGGGGGGACATATAGAGGTAAGCTCAACTATAAATGAAGGAACTTCTTTTACAATCTCTATCCCCGTGGTCCATAAACGAGTCCTTATAGACAACCTCGATGAAAGCAATTGAATCGGTGATGATTGTGGAGGATAACCCAATCGACATCTTCATAAATACGCGGGTGATCGAGCAATCCGGGCTTTCGTCATACATAATTTCGCAGCAATCTGCCAGGGAAGCGTTGCACTATCTTAAAGAAGCTGATCACAATAATCAGCCACTTCCTAATCTTATTCTGCTCGATCTCAGGATGCCGGACATGGATGGCTTTGAATTCCTCGATCAATTTTCCAATCTATCAACAACAATAAGGTCTGCCTGTAAAATCATAATGCTTTCGTCTTCCCTGGATCCGATCGATGATGAACAGGCCAGAAAGCATCCGGATGTTATTTCCTTTATTTCGAAACCCTTGACGAGAGATAAGCTCATCGCGTTGATGAATAGTAACACCGTTGAAATAGCTAATTAGAGTCTGTCTATAGAGTCTCCTGATGTCGTTGCACTAGTCCGAAAAATACTCATCCCGTCCTAAAGTGGGACTGCGCTTTTTCGGCCTTCGTGCGCCTAATCAGAAGCCACTCTAGTGCAGACTCCTGACTCTGTGGACAGACACTAATTAGAGTCTATGGACAGGCACTAATCAGACAGGTTGGCTACCGTCAAATCAATAACGATTATCTATTTCACATTCACCATGGTGCTTGTCCCTCCGCCAAGCACAGTTTGTGAATTTTCGCCATTCCATTTATTGATCTTAAGGTACTCGAGGTATTGCGGCGTCAAGGCGACCTGCTTCAGCTGAATTTCTCTCGCCGCGGCGGAGGCACGTATCACCTGCTCGGCACTATCGGCCTTTGCCTCAGCGATTTGTTTGAATCCATTGGCGACGGCAACTCTGCGCTGACTTTCGGCAACCTGTTCATCCTGAACCGCCTTGGTTTTATTGATGATCGCTTCCATTAGTTCCTTTGGTGGAGTAATGTTAGTTCTCAGTTGCGACACGTTAAACCACTTAGAAACTTTATGATTGCATTCCGAAACGATATTGGCCTCAAATGCTTCCCGCTGATTAAAAACGCTGTCGGGTGTCCATCGGTTCGCAATATCATTTACAGTTCCCACGATTGCAGTCTTGAGCCATTCCTGTTCAATTATCTTGATTTCCACGCGCAGATTGGTAAACATATCGGCTACCGATCCTGGTTTTAGTGAATAGTTAAATGAAGGGGCTATGTCGACGGGGAAACCGCCTTTTGTAATAACCTGCTGTTTAGGGTACTCAACATGCTGCTGACTGATCGGATACTCATATAATTTGGCCGTCCAGGTATTTATGATGATCCAGCCGTTTTTGTATTCTGTCTGCCCGATGCCTCTGCTGTCGCCTACAAGGCTCGCCTGGATTCCAACAGAACCGGCGTCGACCCTTTGCAACTCGAAAGGTTGAATTGAAGAAATAACAAGTCCTCCAATAACAATAAAGACAGAAGTCCAGAAATACCTCGTTGACAACCAGTTCTTACCCGGGTAAATCTGCTTTAGGTTCTTAAAAAAATAGGCAATGGCAAAGACTATCGAAAGAACTATCAGAACTATTGAGATCATTTGAACTGAGATTTTATCGGTTTATAAATTAGAAAATAAACGAGCAGCATTTCGGAAACAATGGCCACAATGGCCAGCAAAGTGCTGCTTTGCCTGTTTACAAGGTATTCGAAATTAAATGTGGTAAGTATAATGAAGGCAATTAAGCAAATGGCTATCAGAGCAAATTTCTTAATCATCGCTGTTATATATTGACTACAAGTTCTGCCAAAAAATAAATCGACCTCTTCAACGGGAACCAGGCGGGGAATCGCAACCTTTCTTAAACCATCTTGTTCAGGAGACTTTCATCTCCCAGGCCGAAAATTCTCAACGTCCTTGAGTCTAATTCAATTCAAAATCTGTACTGCCGATCAGAACGCCTTCCGCATAAATCTCAACGACGTACTTGCCAGCTTTTAATTTTTCCTCCTGGCTTAAGTCCCAATTCATGCAAAGCTGCATCACCTTGTTGTCGTAGAAAATCTCTTTCTTGATGCTATAGGAGATTTCGTCACCTTTAAGCAATGTGATTTTTGACTTATCGCCCTGAGTGAACGTTTTGCGGTCCGGATCTTTGATAACTGCATAAAGCAGCTTCTCCTGCTTATCGGCGATCTGGTTGTCAAGAACCGTAAAGCACACCCTTAAGCGGTCGGCCTTGCTAGCCTTATCGGTTTGCTTTTCCTTCGTTCCGCCTTTTGAAAGCCTTACTGCATCTGCATAAAGCTCATAGGTCTTGAGGCGTTTTGCTACCTCGACTGTTTTTGTGAGTTTGCTGTTTTCTTGTGTCAGTTTTCCATTCTGCGCATTGGTTTCCTCAAGTTCTTTTACTGCCCTGAAATTCTCATTTGTCAGATCCTGATTCTTTGCCTTAAGATCAGCAATTACGGCTAAATTCTCGTCAAGCGTCTGCTGCATCTCTTCCAGCTTGGCTCTAAGCGACTTTCCACCAGTACTTGCCGCTCCTTCTCCGCTTGCCTTCAATCGCTGATAATCTGTATAAAGCGCAGTAACCTTATCCCGCTCAAGCGTAAGTTCGGCACGCAATCCTTCGTGAGCAGCAATAAGGCTGTCGTACTTGGCACTAAGCTCCTGGAGCCTGGCCCTGTAGTCTTCGATATCCTTATCCACTTCTGCTTTCTGTACTTTAAGGGTCTCAGTTTGCTTTTTCAAGTCGTTTAACTGAAAAAACAGATAACCTGCCAAAGCGGCAAGCAAAGCGATGATCACAAAAAGAATGATTATCAGGCCTCTTCCCCTGTTTTCCTTTTCTTCCTGTACTTCTGCGTTGGTGGTAGTGTTATCCATAGTGTTTGTGAACTTCTGTAAAACGAATTGCAAAGATATTTTTTTTTGAATCCCTTTATCAGGTTAGATGTAATTGGTTAAATTTGGGAGTAATTGAGAAGATTTTACAGTTTGCAGTTTATTGTTAGGATTTCGGCGATGAATGTAAGAAAACAACAACGTAGCGACGCAACATTTTGCGTC
>Ga0105049_10004172_pt1 | contig 16975 bp, 15 predicted proteins | sample MAT06_FD_78087 | JGI IMG/M metagenome (GOLD analysis project Ga0105049, IMG submission 78087) | Freshwater microbial communities from Lake Fryxell liftoff mats and glacier meltwater in Antarctica - MAT-06 | ecosystem: Environmental > Aquatic > Freshwater > Ice > Liftoff microbial mat | place... | reverse complement strand
TCGACAGCCTCCCCGGCGGCGGCGGCGAGATCTTCGCGCATCCCGTTCGCAGCAAGATCGGCCTAGGCAAGTGCGACCAGGACGCGTGGCTCACGGTGATGTACGCCGCTCACTCGCTGGGCATGTTCACGAGCGCGACGATGATGTTCGGCCACATCGAGGGCCACGCCGACCGAGTCCATCACATGCTGATGGTCCGCGAGTGGCAGGACAAGGCACTGAACGCGGCCCGCGAATCAACACAGCACTCCTCCCACTCCACCACTTCCGCAAGATGGGGCCACTATAAGGCCTTCATCTCCTGGCCCTTCCAGCGTGAGAACACGCCGCTGGGACGAGTGAAGGACTGGGGCCTCAATCCCGGCGAGATGGAGCAAGAGTTCCCCGGCGACGTCGTAGCGCGGGCCTTTGCGCTCGGTGCCAATCCCGACGTGGACTACCGCAATCTCGGGCGGGAGGCCGCCGAGTTTGGACGGCGCGTGCGGCTGAGCGGCGCAAGCGATTACCTCCGCACGCAGGCCCTCTCGCGCCTCGTGATCGACAACGTCTACTCCGTCGGCTCCTCGTGGGTCACCATGGGCCCGCACATCGGCCAGCTCGGCCTCATGTATGGCGCCAACGACATGGGCAGCGTGATGATGGAAGAGAACGTCGTCTCGAGCGCGGGCACCACGTACTGCCTCGATGAGGCCGTCCTCTGCCGCCTGATCCGCGACGCGGGCTTTGTCCCTACCCAGCGCGACAACCGCTACGACCTTCTCAAGATCCACGCCGGTCCCGAGAGCCCCGACCTCCTCGTCACCGATTGGAGCGAGCACCGCGCCCAGAAGATGCACCGCGAGGCGCTCGGCAAGGGCAAGCAGGCTGGCCGCACGCCCCTCACCGTCGGTGCTACACGCTGACGCAGACGCCACCATCTCCAATTCATCCCGATATTGCGCGAACCAAACCGATACCTGGCGCATCTAACCTTCAGAGGATTGTGTGGTTTAGTCTAAAGACCCTCGCCGGGCCGTCGGCCACGCGAGCAGACCTTGAAGTCAAGTGGCTAAGCCAGCAGGCTGGCAAGCCACCGAGGAGATTCAGCATGGTTCGCAGCCGCTTCTTTCTCGTCTCCCTCTCAGCCTCCATCGCGGCCTCAATCGCCGCGTCCGCCACCCTTGCGCCCTCCATCGCGCTGGCTCAAACCCAGCCACCCATCGGCCTCTCGGGCCTCCCCGTCTCCGACTTCGTTCCGCTACGCATGGGCGACATCGCACCGCCCATCAAGGTCGCCGAGTGGATCAAGGGCGAGCCAATCACCACGTTCAAGCCGGGCCAGGTCACAGTCGTCGAGTTCTGGGCCACATGGTGCCCGCCCTGCAAGAAGAGCATTCCGCACCTCTCAGAGCTCCAGAAGAAGCACGGCGAGAAGCTCGCGGTGGTCGGCATCTCCATCTGGGAAGAGATCGACCCCATCGAGGAGGGCAAGGGCACCTACCTCCAGCGCGTCAAGGACTTCGTCGCCGAGTGGGGCGACAAGATGGCCTACCGCGTGGCCTACGACGGCAACGAGGGGCAGGGGGAGATGGTCCGCACCTACATGAAAGCCGCAAGCCGCGCCGGCATTCCCAGCGCCTTCATCATCGATCAGCAGGGCCGCGTCGCATGGATCGGCCACCCGCTCATCGACATGGATGGCGCCCTGGACCGAATCATCGCCGGCACGTGGGACCTCAAGGCCGAGGCCGAAAAGGCCCGCATCGCCGCGGACAACGAGGGCAGAGTCCGCAACTTCCAGCGTCAGATTCGCGCCGCCAGCACGAACAAGAACGCGGCCGAAGCCATCACCGCCGCCGAGGGGCTCCTCGCAATCGACCCCGACGTCCACTACGGCGCAGGCGTCACCGCATTTCGCATCGCCCTCGTCGCGGCCAAGGAACCCGCGACGGCGTACGCATTCGGCGCGCGTCTCGTCGATGGCCCCTTCAAGGACAACAGCGAAGCCCTCAACGCCATCGCCTGGATGATCCTGGACGATCAGGAAGTCGCGGCCGTCGGCGAGCGAGATCTCGCGCTCGCCATGCGCGCCGCCGAGCGCGCCAGCGAAGTCACACAACACGCGAGCGCTAGCATCGAGGACACCCTCGCCCGCGCCCACTTCGAAACCGGCAACATCCCAAAGGCCATCGAGATCCAAACCCGCGCCATCGAGCTCGCCAGCGAAGACATGCGCCCCAGCCTGCGAAAGGCCCTTGACCTCTACAAGAAGGCGCTCGAATCCCCGAAGTAGTACTCCTCGCCGCCCGCCCGGTACCATCCGCACATGCCACGCACCGCATCCCGCGAAGAGCCCCCCGTCTACGTCCTCACGCGTGAGGCCGCTCGTGAGCTCGACCGCCTCGCCCTCTGCGAGTTCGGACTTCCCACACTCCTCCTGATGGAAAACGCGGCACGAAACGCCGCGGACATCGCCCTCGACGGACTCGAAGGCATCGCCTCGCCGCGCGTCATCATCATCGCGGGCCCCGGCAATAACGGTGGCGACGGCCTCGCGATGGCCCGCCACCTCCACAACGCGGGCCTCAACATCTTCATCATCCTCGCCGCACGCCCCAAGCCCGGCTCCGCCGCGGCACTCCACCTCAACGTCTGCGAGCGCATCGGCCTCCACATCCACGAAGCTTCCGCAAGCTCCCCCGAAACGCTCATCCCCGCCGCCGCCATTGCCCTCGGCGGCTGCGATCTCATCATCGACGCCATGATCGGAACCGGCCTCGCACGCCCCCTTGAAGGCACCATGGCAGCGCTCGCCGCCGCCATCAACACCTTCGCGAGCCGAGGCAAAGGCTGCGACGTTCTCTCCCTCGATTGCCCCAGCGGCATGGACTGCGAAACCGGAGAGGCAGCCACCACCGCCAGCGTCACGGGCGCCGCCGTGAGAGCTTCCGTCACCGTCAGCTTCGCAGGTCTCAAGCCCGGCTTCCTCACCCTCGCGGCACAAACCCTCCTCGGCGAGGTCGTCGTCGCCGACATCGGCGTGCCCCGTGCGCTCCTCGAGCGCCTCGGAACCCGCATCGCAGGAAGACCAACCGCCACAGCGACGGACCCAGAAGCTCCGCCGCCGCCCCGAGGCCGCGCCCGCAGTCGCGACTGACATCGCGCAAGCCCCCGCCCCGATTCCGAACTTCGCTACACCCGGATCCATCGGTCGATGTAGGATGGAGCATCCTGGAACATTGGCGGCATCCACCGCCGCGATTCGCGGCCTCCAGAGCCCGCACGGAGAGAAGACCATGGCAGTTCGGATGGAACTCTCAAGAATCCTGATCCGCGAGCTCAATGACTATCAGATCATCGAGCTCCGCGAGGTCGCCGATTCCGACAGCACCACAGGTGACAGCACCGACAGTACCGACAGCACCGACGGCGGCGGCACCGGCGGCCAGATCGAAGGCGGACGCTCCTTCCCCATCGTCATCGGACTCCCCGAGGCCCAAGCCGTCGAGCGCAGGCTCAAGGGCATCACAATCAAGCGCCCACAAACCCACGACCTCCTCGCCAACGTCATCGAGGCCCTCGGCGGTAAGCTCCAGTCCATCACCATCAACGACCTCTCCGACCACACCTTCTTCGCGACCCTCGACGTGCGCACCGCCGCGGGAACCATCATCAACATCGACTCGCGCCCCAGCGATGCCATCGCCCTCGGCATCGCCGGCAACGTCCCGATCTTCGTCGCTGAGCACGTCCTGGACTCCGCCATGAAGGACGACGGCACGCCGTGACACACTCGCTTCCCAACTCGCTCCCCCACTTGCCCCTCCACTCTTCCCTCGAGTCGCCCCAGACCCCAACCCTGCGCGACCTCGATCCGCACGTGGCCCCGCGCGCCTACGCCACCGCGCTTCTACCGCCCATCGGCGGACGCATCAAAGAGCGCCCCGAAGACTTCCTCGTCGACGAGATCCCCGCCTACCACGCCTGCGGCGAGGGTGAGCACCTCTACCTCCTCGTCCAGAAACGCGGCATGTCCACCATGGAAATGATCCGCGTCCTCGCAGATCACTTCCGCGTCCGGCCCGATCGCATCGGCTACGCGGGCCTAAAGGACAAGCACGCCATCACGCGACAGGTCGTCTCCATCCACATCCCGGGCCAGAAGCCCGACGACTTCCCGATGCTCCAGCACGACAAGATCTCCGTGCTCGGCGCAGATCTCCACACCAACAAGCTCCGCCCCGGCCACCTCGACGGCAACCGCTTCAGCATCCGCATCCGGGGCGTCCGGCCGACCGACGTCATCATCGCGCAGAAGGTCCTGATGACCCTCGCCAAGAGCGGCGTCCCGAACCGCTTCGGCGAGCAGCGTTTCGGCATGCTGATGAACAACCACATCATCGGCCGGCACCTGATCGCCGCCGACTATGAGGGCGTCGTACGCGAGCTGCTCGGCCCCAACACCTTCGATCCCGCGCTCAACAGCGAGGCCCGCGCTCTCTTCGCTCAGGGCAAGCTCGATGAGGCCAAACGCCACTATCCCGACGCTGCACGCACCGAGCTCAAGGTCCTCCACCGCCTCTCGCAAGGCCGCACACCGCGCGACGCCGTCCGCGCCCTCGACGACACCACCATCGGCTACTACATCTCCGCCTTCCAGTCCGCGGTCTTCAACGCCGTTCTCGACGCGCGCGTCGCCACCGGAACGCTGGGCGAATTGCACGAGGGCGACCTCGCCATCAAGCGCGAGAACCTCGCCGTCTTCGCCGTCGACGCCGCCCTCGCCGCGGACCCGGCAACACGCGATCGCCTCGCAGCGCTCGACATCGGCCCCAGCGGCCCAATGTGGGGGCCCGAGATGATGCGCGCCGCCAGCGCCACCGACGAGCGCGAGGTCGCCTGCCTCGCCGCACTTGGCCTCACACCCGATCAGCTCAAATCCGCCGACGTCCTGACGCGACGCGCCATAGACGGCAGGCGCCGCCCGCTCAGAATCTCCCTGATCGACCCCGAGGTCGAGGGCGGCGTTGATGAGCACGGCGCCTTCGTCCGCTGCGCCTTCGAACTCTCGCGCGGCGCCTTCGCAACCGTCGTCATGCGCGAGATCATGAAGCCGCCAACCGCCGCGGGAGTCGCCACAGAGTCAGACGAAGGCTGATCGCCGCGGCCGCGGCGTCGGAGGAGCGTGCCATGTCCGATGGAATCCGGTTGGTCTGCTTCGACTGGGGCGGCGTGATCCTCAAGCACTGCCGCGCCTGGAGCGAGGCCTGCACGCTCGCGGGCCTGCCCATCCGCGAGGGCGTCGACAGCCACGACAAGGTGCTGCGCCGGCGCGAGGCCACCGCCGCCTTCCAGCGCGGCCACATGGCTACCGACGACTACTACCGTGCCCTCGCCCAAGCCTCCGACTGGCTCTATTCCACCTCGGAAATCAAGCGACTCCACGACGCATGGGTCACCGAGGAGTATCCCGGCGTCGCCGACGTCATCCACGCCATCCACGCAAACAACCGCGACACCGCCCTCCTCTCCAACACCAACGAAGCCCACTGGCGCCGCCACCTCCCCGGCCCACGCGGCGAAAAGCCCGACTTCCCAACCGCCGGCCTCCTGCGCATGCGCTTCGGCTCGCACCAGCTCGGCCTCGTCAAGCCCGGCATCGAGATCTATCGCGCCTTCGAGCGGCACACGCGCCACGAGGGCGAACGAATCCTCTTCTTCGACGATCTCATCGGCAACATCAACGCCGCGAGATCCATCGGCTGGAACGCCGAGCTCATCGACCATACCGGCGACACCGCGCACCAGCTCCGCACGCACCTGACCAACCACGGCGTGCTCTGAGCAGGTCGCGCCTTGCGAGCCGCGCCCACATCACGGATCAATCGCGATGTCCAGCTCCACCGTCGTCGGCGCGAGGCACTCGTGCTCCGAGCACGCCTGGTACATCACGCACAAGAGCGGCGTCCCCTTCCAATCGCCCAGCCGCTCGAGCGCCACGCGCAACTCAATGGTCCCCGAGTACGCGTTGATCAGTCCCACGCTCGAAACGCCGTACGGCTCGCCCGCGGGATAGTCCGCGTACGCCACAACGCCGCTCCCGTTGATCACGCTCACCCGAAACGAGATCATCCGCCGCGCCGCATCAGAATCACCCGGCTCCGCCGCCGTCACGTGCCATCCTTCCTTGATCTGTACCACGAGCGTCAGCTCCGCCGGTACCTCCCGCGGCACGCGCACACGATCCAGCCCCGCGAAGATCTCAACTACCTCCGTGCCGTGCCGCGGCCCGCGCGCCGCGCCCTCGCGCTGCGCCCGAACTTCCTCAGCCGCACGATCACGAACGTCCGCCGCCCGCATCGGCCGCGGCGCAGCCGCATCGCCAGCCTCCGCCACGCCCGACTCGCTCGCAATCAGCAGCCGCAGCAGCGCCCGCACCGAATTGCACGCGCCCACCGGATTCTCGCCGATCTCGCCCGAGTATGAATCGAGCGAGCCAAGAGCGGAACCCGCGTGCGACCGGTCCCCGCTGAGTTCCGCAAGGTCCAGCATCGCATTGACCATGATGCCGCTCGCGCTCGGGATCGCGCCATCGTGCGTCGACCGCGCCCGAACAAACAAGTCCGGCGCATCAGCACGCGTATCAAACATCGCGCCCGAGCCCTGATCGAAGAATGCCGTCCGCGCCGACCCAAGCAGCGCCGCAGCCTGCGCAATGCGGCGCTCGCGCGCCGCCCCATCGCTCGCCCGCGCCACCGCAAGCAGCCCCTGCATCAAGCACGCCGAATCTTCAAGCACACCAACCGGCCCAAGCCGCCCCTCGCGCCAAGACCGATGCAGCGTGCCGCCAGATCCTCTCCCGCCGCCCGCCGCGACCATCCGCGACAGCACAAAGTCCGCCGCACGCTCGGCCGCCGCCAGGTACCGCGGCTCATCCAGCAGCCGCGCACACGTCGCCAGCGCGCCGATCATCAGCCCATTCCACGACGCCAGCACCTTGTCATCAAGGTGCGGCTGCTTTCGCCGCGAGCGCGCCTCCTGCAACGCCCCGTTGATCCGCGACAAGTGCTCCGCAAAGTCCACGGGCGACCGCTCGAACATCGCCGCCATCTTCTCCGGTCGCTGCGCCAACCGGAGCACGCTTCGCGCAGGCTCCTCAGGATGATGCGGATCGCGGAAGTTCGGCCCCTCGCTCACGCCGTACACGCGCGACGCAAAGTCCGCCGCTCCTCGCGCCGCACGCGACAACTCCGGCACCGCGTCCACCTCGGGCGGGCAGAGCGCCGCAAGCAGATCCTCGGGCGTCCAGAGGTAGTTCAGCCCCTCGCGCCCATCCACCTCCGCATCCTGCGCGCTGAAGAATCCTCCCTCGGCGTGCGTCATCTCACGCAGCACATACTCGCACGTCGACCGCGCGATGCCCGCGTAGAACTCATCGCCATACTGTCGCGCCGCGCGCGCATAGACGCTCGCGAGCTGCGCATTGTCGTACAGCATCTTCTCAAAGTGCGGCACCAGCCACCGCTCATCCACGCTGTACCGGTGGAACCCGCCCCCAATCTGATCGCGCACGCCCCCGAGCGCCATCGCGTCCAGCGTGCGCCGCAGGCACTCATCAATCGCATCGCCCGTCGAGTCGTCCGCCGCGCGCTCGCGCACGTCCAGCAGCAGCTCAAGAAAGACCGGCTGCGGAAACTTCGGCGCGCGCCCAAACCCGCCATTCACTCGATCAAACGTCCGAAGCAGGCCCGATACCGCGTGCGCGACAGGCTCCTGCCCAAGCTCAACCCCACCCGTCCGACTCGCCGTCTGCTCGCGCACCGCCTCCGCCAGCTTCGAGGCCTGCTCGATCGCCGCCGCACGCTGCTCCTTCCACACGCCCGACATCGATTCAAGCACCTTCGGAAACGTCGGCATCCCGCCATGCCGCGGCTCGGCAGGGAAGTACGTCCCGCAGTAGAACGGCCGCAGCGTCGCGGGATCAAGGAAGAGGCTCATCGGCCATCCGCCGTGCCCCGTCATCACCACCGTCGCCGCCATGTACAGATCATCAACGTCCGGCCGCTCCTCGCGGTCCACCTTGACGCAGACGAACCGCTCGTTCATCATCGCCGCGATCTCGGCGTTCTCAAAGCTCTCCCGCTCCATCACGTGGCACCAGTAGCACGTGCTGTACCCGATGGACAGAAAGATCGGAACGTCGCGCTCGCGCGCACTCGCAAACGCCTCCGGACCCCACGCAAACCAGTCCACCGGATTCCGCGCGTGCTGCAGCAAATACGGACTGGCCTCGCGAGCAAGCCGGTTGGGAGGAAAGGGTGCATCGGCCATCGCAAGTCTCCAGGGTGGTCCAAAGTCGGCATCGGCGTGAGCGCAGTCTAAGGCCAGCCCGAGGCCGCCACGCCGCACGCCTCCGAACCTCAGGGCAATTGCATGATCCATCGAATCGGGCCGCGATGTCGGAAACCAAGCGGCTCGGATGCCACGCCCCGGGTATCACGCCTCGGGTAACACGCCACCCCGCTGGCGCGTCTCTTCGAGGCCGAAGGCCTCATCGCTCGTAGCCGGGGCGTGGAGGAGCAAAGCGACAACACCCCCGGAAGCACGCCGCACACATCCAACCTTGTCCTTGTCTTGAGCAGCCCGACAGGCTGCCGTCGCCTCGTCTGAGATGAGCACGCCACACCATCACGCCTCGCGATCAAATCAAACTCCGACCACGCGATTGCCCCCTCTGACCCACACCACTCTCCAAACCTACCTCTTACCACCCAGCGGCTTGATCACCAGCGTCAGCACGCTCGCGTGCTCCATCGCGTCATACACCGCCGGCAGCGTCGTGCCAACCGAACCAGGTCCATCACCACCCCGGACGCGCCTTCCACCCCCCGCAAGCTCGCGCATCGCTTGCTCGCTGCTCCGCAGCACCGCGTCCGCCGGCAGCAGCAATCCCTGCACCGTCACAACGCCCTCGATCATGCGCACCTCATCGTATATGCACCCTTCCGCAACGCGCGGCCTCAGCCCCTCGTACGACGCCGCGTACCGCTCGGCCTCAGCCGCGACCATCGCGCCATCAACCTCCGCCGCTCCTTGCTCGCATCGCGCAATCACATCATCAATGGCACGTCGCAGCGGCGTGAGCGCATCATGCAGCGTCGCACGCGCATGGATCATCCGCTCCGCCGACGCCTGGAGCATCAGCGGGATCGCCACGCCAAACACCGGCTTGCCAAGCCGCAACTCCGCCTTCTGCGCCACGCTCACCGCCACCGATCGCGCCACGCAAGCGCCATTCCTCGACGCAAACCGGTCCAGCGACGCCAGCAGAGGCAGCACAATCCCAGGATCAGGCCCACCCTTCATCAGATCGCGCGAGAGCGAAGCGAGATACCGGTCCGGATCGTCGTAGAGATCATCCTGAATGAAGCCGCGCAGCGCGGGCAGGTCCGTGGTCTCGCAAATCCGGCGCAGCACGCCCCCCATCTCATCCAGAGGCGACAATCCATCCAGCGCACCCGCCACCACGCCCTCGCGCCACAGCGGAACGCTCCACTCCCACGACCGCGCAAGCTCCCGATACGTCGCCGACATCCGCGCCGCGGCCATCGCCGAAGCCGCCCCATCAGCACCCTCACCGCCCCCCGGCCCCGGCGCCACCGTCACCACGCTCGACGCGAGCAGCATCGACGCCATCGCCGGCGCTTCGCGGGTGGTCAGGTGATAGGGGCTGATCGCGATGATCATGCAGGATCATAGGTGATCCGCACCGACCCTCACTCCGGCTTCGCCCGCGCCGCCGCCCGCGCAACCCCATCCTCGATCGTTTCCACCATGGCCCCAAAGTGCTGCGTCAACTGCATGAACAGCGTCTCGTGCCCCGCCTCCAGCAGCAGCCGCCGCGGCTTCCCAAGCCGCTCCCACAGCACATCTCCCAAGGGCGACGGCACCGCCTCATCAAGAATCGCCTGCACCACCAGCACGGTCGCGCCCGAGCCCCTCAGCGCCGCCGCCGTGTGGAACGAGTCCAGCGTGCTCTTCTCCAGCACCAGCCGGCGCAGCTCGAGGACTTCCGCCTCCGTCCCGCTCCCATCCGGCCACCGCACCCGCATCGCGTCGATCATGCTCCGGTAGTTGCTCGTCTCGTTCATCTGCCAGAAGCAGCACCCGCCCCCCACCATCACCGCCGCCACATACTTCTCAGGATCCAGCGCCACCACGCTCGGCAGCGTCATCGCGCCGCCAGAGAACCCAATTGCAGCGCGTGGGAGCCTACCGAGCTCGGGCTTCTCGCGGGCCATGTGAGCGAACGCCTCGCGTGCCGCAAACGCACACTCCGCCGTGCGGTCATCCATCGCCGCCGCGATCCCCGCCGCATCATCCCCAAGCCCATCCTGCGCCGTGATATCAAACTCCAATCGCTGCGTGAACCGGCTCGGCTGCGCCCACATGCGCAGCACCGCAAACCCGTCCTTCCGCAGCCTTGTCGTCAGCCGCTCCAGAATCCCTTCGGGCGTCGCAAACAAACCCGGCATCAGCAGCACCACACCCTTCGGCACGCGCGCACCGAGCACCGCATCACTCTCAACCAGCGGCATGTAGAGCGAGAACCAAGTCCGCTGCACGTCCAGCGCACCCGCGCCCCCATCGGGAGAGTGTGTGAGCGTCAGCACCCCAAACGCCATCACCGCATCGTGCTTGCGCCCACGCAAAACGGCCCGTCCCGGCACTTCCGGCGTCACTTCCATCACAAACGCGTTGTCCCCCTCAAAGCGCAGCACCGCACACTCATCACCCAGCCACCGCCTCAGCGTCACATCATCATCCAGCATCAGCGGATCGACCAGCGCGTCCGGCAGCGCCCCCACACCGCGAAGGTTCCGACCCGTTGGCTTCAGGATCGGCAGCTCAATATCCACAACCACCGCGCTCGCCCCATCACGCTCCACCCGCGCCGGCCACACCGGCGCCACGCTCGGAAGCCCAGCATCCGGCACCGCGTACGACTTCCACAGCACCTCCGCCTGCCCGCGCGTCAGCTCCGAGATCGGCGGCCCAACATCCTGCCCACGCGCCAGCGGCGAGATCAACGCAATCGCCGCCACACACGCCGCCGCTCCGACCCTGATCATCGCCGCTCGCATCATGACCCATACCCCTTGGGATGCTTCTGAAACCAAGACCACGCCGAAGCGATGATCTCATTGAGGTCCGTCACCTTCGCGCTCCACCCAAGCTCGCTGCGAATCTTCGCCGGGTTGTTGTATAGCATCGGCGGATCACCCGCACGCCGCGGCTTCTCAACCACCCTGAACTCGCGCCCCGTCACCTTCCGGACCGCGTCGATGATCTCCCGAACCGAGTATCCCTTCCCGATCCCGACGTTGTACGCCATCGCTTGCCCGGGCCGCAGCTTGCCCATCGCCAGCACGTGCGCATCAATCAGATCCTCAACATGCACATAGTCGCGCACGCACGTCCCATCCGGCGTCGCGTAGTCCGTCCCGAAAATCCCAACCTCGCTCCGCTGCCCCATCGCGGCCTGCAGAATCACCGGAATCAGGTGGCTCTCAGGATCATGGTCCTCACCAAGCACGCCCGAGCGATCACACCCGCACACATTGAAGTACCGCAGCATCGCATACCCAAACGGCACGCCCTTCAACCGCCGCCCCTCCGCAAAGTCACGCAGGATGTGCTCCCCATGCAGCTTCGTCCAGCCATACGGCGAGACCGGACTCTGCGGGCACGTCTCCGGCACCGGCACAAACCCCTCCGGAGGCTGCCCATACGTCGCGCACGATGACGAGAACACAAACCGTGCCACCCCCGCCACCTCGCCCCCGCCCGCACCACCCACATGGCTCGCCTCGCAAGCCTCAAGCACGCTGATCAGCCCCGTCACATTGTTGTGGTAGTAACGCATCGGCTGCTCCACGCTCTCACCCACATACGCCAGCGCCGCAAAGTGCATCACCGTATCGATGTCACGCTTCAGCAGCGTCGCCGTCACAAGCGCCTTGTCCGCGATGTCCCCCTCAACAAACTCAAGCCGCCCCGCCGCGCCCGGCCGAAGCAAATCCATCGCGCGCGCATGACCGCGATACAGATTGTCAAACGCCACCACCCGGTGCCCATCGCGCAGCAGACGCTGCACCGCGTGCGACCCGATGTACCCCGCGCCACCAGTCACCAATACGTTCATGATGCTTCCCATCACCCCACCACCCACCCGCGGCCAAGTGCAGACCACATTCGCACACCCACGCCCAGTCCCCTCTACGCCGCGCTCACGCCAGCCTGTTCGATCATCGTAAAGCTCTGACCACAAAAGACCACACCACCGCCGCAACTTCCCGGCCCAACTCCACCCAGCTATCCCCCGCGGCCGATACCCTCTGATTCTTCCCCCAGTCCGCAGCCCCGCACACCGGAACCACACGTGCCCGACACCACACCCACCGCAGCACCTTCACATACATCACCCACACCAATCACGCAACCCGGCTTCTCACCCGCCCTCGCCCTCCGCTCCTTCATCGGCGGCCTCCTCATGGGATTCGCTAACGTCGTCCCCGGCATCTCCGGCGGCACCATGCTCCTCATGATCGGCGTCTACCAGCGCTTCGTCGCCAGCGTCGCCGAAGTCTCAACCCTCGTCCTCCGCTTCCCCTCCCTCGCCCTCCTCACCTGCATCGGCCTCGGCGCCGGCATCTCCATCCTCCTCTCCGCCGGCCCCATCAAGGACGCCGTCGTTGAGCACCGCTGGATCGCCTTCTCCATCTTCATCGGCCTGAGGCTCGGCGCCATCCCAATCGTCCTCAAGCTCTGCCGCCCCTTCAACGCCAAGGTCTACGCCGGTATCGCCGCGGGACTCGTCATCACCGCCCTCCTGGGCATGACCCAATACACCGGCAGCGGGACCCCGACCTCCGCCGACTCCGTCTGGTACATCCGCTTCGCCGCGGGCCTCGCCGGCGCCTCCGCCACCATCCTCCCCGGCATGGACGGCTCCTACTTCCTCCTCCTCATGGGCCAGTACGTCCCAATCCTGAGCGCCATCGACCGCTTCAAGGACGCCCTCACCTCCGGCGACGTCAACGCCGCATTCGCGCAAGTTCTTTTCCTCCTCCCCGTCGCAGTGGGCGTCGCCATCGGCTTGGGAGGCGTCTCTCTGATCCTCCGCTATCTTTTCAGGCGCCACCTCGCCGTCACCGGCGGCGTCCTCATGGGCGTCCTCGTCGGCGCAGTCTTCGGCCTCTGGCCCTTCCGCGAGCCCATCCAGCCCGCCATCGGCCAGTCACTCGGAAAACTCACCATCACCCCAGAACTCCTCGCCAACATCCCAAAGGAAGACTGGCCCATCGCCTTCTTCACCCCAACATTAACCCAGATCCTCATCTCCCTAGGCCTCATCGCCGCAGGCATCGCCATCGCCTACATCTTCACCCTCCTGGACCCCGAGGAGTCCACACCATCCCAAGTAGCACCAGCGCAGTAGCACCGGTTCCAAGTAGCACCGGCCTTCCGGCCAGTGTCTGTGCCTCCGCCTCTGCCTCCGCCTCTGCCCCCGCTTCGCCTTCCTCCCCAGTCCCGAAGAGACGTAAGGATGTAGCCAGCAGTGAAGCCAGTTCGCCCAAGGCGAATCGGCGCAACCCGTGGTCGCGTCAAGAACCTCACTACCCCATCGAGGCAGAGGACTCTCAATCGCATGCCAGCGCGAACGCAAACTCCACCGCAATCCCAAGTAGCACCCGTCTCCGGACCAATGTCTTCCTTCCCTCCCGCTCCCAATTCGTCTCCCCAGTCCCCAGTACCTTCTCGATCAATCTCACCCCTCCAACCGCCCCTGTGCGCAAAGACACCGTCCATCGCACGATTTCTCTTGAACCCCACCAAGCACACGCCAAACTACGGCCATGACCACCGCATCCGGCAACCCAACTCTGCCCCTCACCCCCCTCACCCCCTTCACACCACCACCCACACACTCCTCAACTTTCCCCCAATCCTCGCACCACTACGCTGCGGGCATGCAGACTTCAATCGACCTTCGAAGCGACACCGTGACTCGCCCCACCGACGCGATGCGCGACGCCATGATGCAAGCCCCCCTCGGCGACGATGTTCTCGGCGATGATCCCACCATCCAGGCCCTTCAACACAAATTCTCAGCGCTCGTCGGCAAAGAGGCCAGCCTCTTCGTCCCCAGCGGCACCATGGCCAACCAGCTCGCCATCCGCAGCCAGACAGAGCCGGGCGACGAAATCATCTGCCACGAAGAGAGCCACATCATCCACTACGAGACCGGCGGACCCGCCGCAATCTCCGGCTGCATGATCCGCCCTCTCCGCGGCCCCCGCGGCACATTCATCGCGAGCGACGTCACCTCATCCATCCGTCCAGACAACGCCCACTTCGCGGTCGCTCGCCTCGTCGTCATCGAGAACACCCAAAACCGCGGCGGCGGCGCCGTCTGGAACCAAGCCCAGATCCAAGCCATCACCGACGCTGCGCACACCCGCGGCCTTCGATGCCACCTCGACGGCGCACGCCTCTGGAACGCCCACATCGCCAGCGGACTTTCAATGAAGGACCTCGCCGCGCCCTTCAACACCCTCTGCTGCTGCTTCAGCAAGGGACTCGGCGCGCCCGTCGGCTCCATCATCGCTGGCGACGCTCGCACCATCCACCGCGCCCACCGCTTTCGCAAGATGCTCGGCGGCGCAATGCGGCAATCCGGACTCCTCGCCGCCGCCGCCATCCACGCCATGGACCACCACGTCCAGCGCCTCGCACTCGACCACGAGCACGCGCGCCTCTTCGCCAGCATCGCCGCCGCGCCGGGCTCGAGCCTCAGGCTCCACCCAGACCAAGCCGCGCAAGGCCCCGAGACCAACATCGTCTATCTCGACCTCCCCGAATCCGCGCCACTAGACGCCGCGGAACTCTGCAAGCGCCTCGAATCTCGCGGCGTCCTCATGCTCGCCACCGGACCACGCCGCGTCCGCGCCGTCATGCACCTCGACGTCTCACGCGAACAAGCCAACCACGCCGCAACCGAGATCAAAGCCTGCGCCGCGTGAAACCCGAGTCCCCACCCAACCTCCGCACCCATCCTCGATCCAATCAAGAACCCATGATGACGCAGCTCCCAAACATCCCCGCAACGCTCAGCGCCATCCAGACGCTCCAAGCCCTGCAGCTCATCCTGCAGGGCGTGGGCTCACTGGCGATCATCGGCTCGCTCACCTTCGCCGCGCTCCAGCTCCGCCACTGGCGCCGCGCGTACCAGGTGATGAACTTCACCAAGCTCGTCGAGCTGCAGATGATGCTCCGCAAGATGCGCGTCGAGGACCCCGCCCTCGCACGCGTCTACAAGGACGACATGCAAGGCCTCAACACCGACGACGAAGTGCGTCAGTACTTCTTCAACTTGATGCAGATGTCCGTCTTCGAGATCGCCTGGTACAGCCGCTGCATGGGCCAGTTGGGCGAGGACTACTTCCAGTCCTGGGCCCACCGAATGCACCTGCTGCGCGACGAAGAATCATTCCGGCGCATGATGAGCCACCCCGGCATGAAGATCATGCACGACGACTTCCAGGCCTATATCCGCGACACGATCGCCAAGTCACCCATCACGCCAGCACCGACCCAGCCCCCCACATCCGCACCAAAGCCCGAGGCTACGAGCTAGGCGCACAACGCAACGAACTGGGGACTCAGGCCAACATGAGAAGGGAGGGGGCATGCAATCGCATCACGAGCTCGCACGCGCCGCAGCCCGCTCAAGGGTTCTTCGACATGACCTTCCCATCCTTGAACGTGATCGAGACTTCCTTCGTCCCCATCTTCCAGAGGTACGTGTCCAGCGAGTTGCGCGCCGCACCTCCCGCCATCCCCGCTCCAGAAATGCTCGTGCCCTGGATCTCCTGCTTCGTGCCCGGTCCCAGGATCCCCTCGACCTGACTCTGCGTCATGCCCGCCGTGATCTTGTCCCAGTTATCCTGGTTCACCTTGCTCTCGCACCCAGTCCCAACCAACAAGCACACGCACGCAAGAATCGCCACGCACCACATGACCAAGAGTCGCTGATTCATGTCCGTTGCTCCATTGAAGTCCGACCAGCCAACCGCAACCTACCTCACACGATCAAAGCGATAGCCACCCTTGACAGCGCCCCAGACCTGGTTTCCCGAGTTGTCAAACCCGCGGTCCCAAGTCTCGAGCACTTCAGGCGTGAGAATGGCCGAACTGGTGGCATAGGTCGCGCCGCGCAAAGTACTCACGCACCGCTGCCCGTCCGTTCCACCCTCGAACCGATTCGCCGCAGTTCGAACAAGCGTCATCTCGCACCCCTCGCGCGCCAACAGGTCCCGCGGCGAGATCGCACCAAACCGCGCGGGATCGCGCCACACACCAGCCCAGAGCGTCGCCGCGCTCGCGCCCGGCGTAGCGCCCGGCCCGGTCGGTGGTGTCTGTATCTCGTACACGGTGCTCACGACCATCTCATCCTCACGCACCACAACGTGGTACACGCGCTGCCGGTACGGCTTGTCGAGCATGTCCGCGCGAGCCTGCTCAACATAGAACCACACCCCCGCCGGCACACCCTCGCGCCCCTCCCAGATCCGCGCCATCTCAAGCCGAATGTCGAAGAACTCCGGATCACTCGCCGACTGCGCAGCGCTGCTGAACGAACCCTCCATCAGCGTCGCAATCTCCGCGAGCGTCCGCTCTCGCGATGCCGCGACCGACGGAGCCTCGCCAGCCGCCCCCGCAAACGCGGCGGGCGTTGCAGGCTTGGTCGCAGCGCACCCGGGTGCCACCAACAGCACCGACACCACCGGCAACATCGCCGCCAAGAGCATCATCGCGCCGCCATCAACCATGCCGCCGATCCACGGCGCGATCATCGACACGTCCTCGCGCTCGGCGTGGCGTGCATGACCCGCGTGTCTCGCACCTCGCGCATCTCGCCCCTGATCAACCT
>Ga0105049_10004167_pt1 | contig 16979 bp, 9 predicted proteins | sample MAT06_FD_78087 | JGI IMG/M metagenome (GOLD analysis project Ga0105049, IMG submission 78087) | Freshwater microbial communities from Lake Fryxell liftoff mats and glacier meltwater in Antarctica - MAT-06 | ecosystem: Environmental > Aquatic > Freshwater > Ice > Liftoff microbial mat | place... | reverse complement strand
CTCGGACAGCGATGATAGCCAGCTTCGTAGCCAAAAGCTGCAAGCTGCCATGGGTCTACCACGTCCATTCCCCATCCGCGCGCGACTCGACACGAGCGGTCGTCAATCGAATCAACGACTGCGTAGAGGCTTATTCCCTGCGCAACGCGGATCATATCATCACTGTTTCTAAATCCCTTCGCCGTGAAATGCTTTCTCGCGGCCATTCGCGTCACAAGATCACGGCGGTTGCCAATGGTGTGGCGGCTCAGCCCCCCATCGACCCGACCGAGCGGCTCGAGCAAAATCACTGGCGGCTGGGAATGGTGGCTCTGATCCGGCCTCGCAAGGGGATCGAGGTATTGCTCGAAGCGATCGCCAAGCTCGATCGAACTCAGCGTGATCGCATTACGTTGGAAGTCATTGGGGGCTTTGAAACAGCCGAATACGAGCTGAGCGTTCGGGGTTTAATCCATCGTTTGGATTTAGGTACCACAGTGAACTTGCGCGGCTTCACCAAGGATGTTCCCACAGTGATGCAAACGCTCGACGCTATGGTGTTGCCGAGCCTCTTTGGCGAAGGGATGCCGATGGTGGTCTTGGAGGCCTTGGCCTGTGGAGTGCCGGTCATCGCGACTCGGGTGGAGGGCACACCTGAGGTGATTCGTCACGGACGCGAAGGCTTGCTCGCACGACCACAAGACGCGGACTCGATCGCGGACGCCATCCGAGCGTTCACCTCCGATCGATTGGCTTGGTGCGAGATGAGCAAACATGCGGTCGAACGTCATCGAGATGGCTTTTCCGATTTCCGAATGGCCGAACGAACCGCCCGCGTCTACCGGAAACTAATTTGATTTCGCCGGGGTTGCCAGCCTGCTTGCGCTACCTACTGCTTTGAAACGTCCCCGTGAGTTGTGGACGTTTCTTTTCACCAAAACCAACGTTCGATTCGGTGTCCAACAGCAGCTGATCGTCTTTGAACTGGAGTCGCATGCTGACGGTGAACGGCGTCGCATAGAAGCACAGCTTCGCGGTGAATTCAGCGTCTGCGGTCCATCCGCCACTAGCCGCGAGCAACTGCTCGGAATTTTGACCTGCGGTCGCTTTGGTGCGCTCCCACATGCCTAGACCGCACGGGATGCGTTCCTCCCCCTTGCCTTCGTACCCAATCAGCAAGACGTTAGAGCCATGGCTGGTCGGTTCCACGCTCAAGCTCTCGATCTTTTGACCATTGGGTGCAAAGGTGTACCGCTTGCCAGCCACCGAGGGAGAAAAAGTCGATGTGGCCTCGCCGGAAGGGGTGGGCACTAGGAGTTTGGCGCTCAGCGAGGCGAGCTGCTTCGAAGCATTCTCATCCGTAGCCAAGGCTTCTTGTTGGAGCGCTGGCAGAATCTTTTTCCAGATCAGATTCAATACCCCTTGCATGTCTTTCACGCCGCTGGTGATCGCAATTACCGCATCCTGTTCAGGCAACACCAAGCAGTATTGGCCGAAGGCCCCGTCCCCTCGAAAGCAACTATGGCGGCATTGCCAAAATTGGTATCCGTAGCCTTGTCCCCAATCCCCCTCGGTACTACGGCCTGTAGAGATCAGATTGCTCGTCGCTTCCGTAACCCAATCCGCAGGCACCAACTGCCGATCGCCCCATTTCCCCTTTTGCAGATAAAGTTGTCCAAACTTCGCGATGTCCTCGGTCCGCAGGTTTAGACCGTAGCCACCAAGCGAGATTCCTTGCGGGCTAGTTCCCCAGGTAGGATTCTCGATTCCAAGGGGTTCGAACAGACGGGGCTTGAGATACTCCAGAACGGTCAAGCCCGACTGTTTCTGAACAATCGCAGAGAGCATGTAGGTCGCTGGAGTGTTATAAAGAAAATGGGAACCAGGCTGACGATTCACTGGGTGGGCTAGGAAGGTTTTAGTCCAGGGTTCGGTGTCGGTCATCGTCACTTTGGGTTCGTTGGTATGACCGCTGGCCATCATCAGCAAATCGCGAACAGTCATGTCTTGCAGTTCGAGAGACGGCTGGTCGGGCATGTCCATGGGAAAGAATTCGCCGACTTTGTCTTCCAGTCGAAGTTTGCCTTCGGCGATGGCCATGCCGACAGCGGTTGACGTAAAGCTTTTGCTGAGCGAATAGAGTTCGTGCGGAGTCATCGAATCGTAGGGTCCCCACCAAGATTCGGCCACGACATGTCCGTGCCGCACGAACATAAAGCTGTGCATCGAAGGGATTTCTCGATCGGCCGTCTCGATAAAGTCCAGGATTCCAACCGACGAAACACCCTGGGGTTCAGGATCGCTACGTGGCAAACCGCTTTCCGCCGAAAACAAAGGGTGGGAAAGCAAAAGAAGGGTGGCCGTAACGAAAATAGAAGGTTGTTTCATGGCGAGACACTCGGGATGGTAAGGATAATGTTCCGGTACACTTCCGTAGATGAACAGCTGCCGACGGTGAAAACAATCCCCCTCCCGCCGGCGAACTCGATAGGCTACAATTTTGACCACGACGGGTGGGAGGAACGACTAGGTACCGCCATTATGAAGTTCCTCCGTAAACTTCCCTGGCCCTTTTTACAGTTTGCTTTGTTTTCGTTCGAATCCATGAAACGCCCTATACCGATCCACTCCATAGTGATTATTATCCCCCACCGCGACTAGGCCTCGGGGATCCGTTCACGCGCCGAAAACGCCGTGCAGATCAAAAACCAAAACCCCTGACGCCTACACCAAGGCTGCAGGGGTTTTTTCATTGGGAAAACCGCGTTTGCGAACAGTACAGATCCTTCCAAAACCCCACTTCGAAAAATGACTATGTCGGCTCGAAATATCAACACATACGACACTACGCTGCGCGACGGCACGCAAGGGGAAGGGGTCAGTCTGTCCCTTCAAGACAAACTCAACATTGCCGTCCGGTTGGCGGAGATGGGGATCGATATGATTGAGGGTGGCTACCCGCTCTCGAACGAAAAAGACACTCAGTTTTTCCAAAAAGTCCGTTCGCTTCCGATGGATCAAAGCTTGATTTGTGCTTTTGGAATGACACGACGGCGCGGGGTGGCGGTTCAAGACGATCCCGGCATGCAGGCTCTGGTGGCCGCCGAGACCCCTGTCATCACGGTGGTGGGGAAGTCGTGGGACTTCCATGCCCTCAACGTTCTAGGGGTTTCCCTGCAAGAAAACCTTGACATGATCGGAGAGAGTGTCGCGTATCTGGCAAAAAACTCGCAAGTCGTTTACGACGCGGAACACTTTTTTGACGGGTACAAAGCCAACCGACAATATGCAATCCAAGCCATCGAGTCGGCTGCCATCGCCGGTGCCCGATGGATTGTCTTCTGCGACACCAATGGTGGCACGCTCCCCGAAGAGGTCCAGGCCATCGTAACGGACGCTCGCAAAGCGCTTTCCAAATTCGAGGTTCGGTTCGGAATCCACTGCCACAACGACGGAGATCTCGCAACCGCCAATTCGCTCGCAGGCATCGACGCCGGCTGCGACCAAATCCAAGGGACGATCAACGGGATTGGCGAACGCTGCGGCAATGCAGATCTGGTAGCCGTGCTCGCCAACTTGCAATTTAAGAAGAAGGGTTACTCGGTCCTGAATGGCCGCTCCCTCGAGCACTTGACGGAACTCTCTCGCTTTGTCTATGAGACTGCCAATCTCCAGCTTCGCAATGGGCAGCCATTTGTCGGCCGCAGCGCCTTTGCGCACAAAGGGGGGATGCACGTCCACGCGGTCAATAAATTTGCTCATACCTACGAACACATGGATCCCGTCCTGGTCGGCAATGAACGCCGTATCCTGATCAGCGAGCTCTCGGGGCGTTCGAACATCGCGGCCCTCACGTCAGACCACCAGCTCCCTAACGACCGCGCCGTGTTGGACAAAATCTTGGCGGAAGTAGTGGCGAAAGAAAACCAAGGCTATCAATTTGAAGCCGCAGAGGGCTCCTTCGATTTGCTGGTCAAACGTTGTCTTGGCTCGTACGTGGAGCACTTCAAAACCTACAAGTACCAGATCCTATCGGGGGATCTGGATAGCCAACGGCAGCAGACCTTTGCGGAAGCCATCCTGAAAATCCAAGTCAACGAAGAGACCCGCGTAGAAGCCGCCGAAGGGCACGGTCCAATCAATGCCATGGACGCTGCCTTGCGCAAAGTCCTCTTGCCCTTTTTCCCATCCCTCGACACGATGCGGCTTGTCGACTTCAAGGTGCGAGTGGTCAATGGCCAAGAGGGCACAGCCGCTCGCATTCGAGTCAATATCGAGAGCATGGATGATCGCGATACCTGGCGGACTATCGGGGTTAGCGAAAACATCATCGAAGCTAGTTGGCACGCCCTGGTCGATGCCGTCGAATACAAACTTAACAGATAATCTACTTGGCTCAACCATAATTATGACCCCTGAATCCAACGAAATCCCGAATCGTTTTGACTTCGCCACCAGCGCCTCCGAAATCTACGACAGCTGGCTAGCCAACGGTTGTTTCAATGCCGATGTAGACAAGACAAAGAAGCCGTTTACGATCGTTATTCCACCACCGAATGTTACCGGTGCGCTGCACTTAGGTCATGCGCTCAATAACACTTTGCAGGATATCCAGATCCGCATGCACCGCATGCAAGGTTACGTCGCGCTTTGGATGCCTGGAACCGACCATGCGGGGATTGCCACTCAAGCCGTTGTCGAAAAGCGGCTCAAGGAAATGGAAAACAAATCACGTCATGACCTGGGCCGCGACAAACTCGTCGAGCGCATTTGGCAGTGGAAAGAAAAGTCTGAGAAGCGAATCCTAAGTCAGCTACAGCGCATGGGCTGCTCCTGCGATTGGCGCCGAACACGGTTCACGCTGGATGACATGTGCGCTCGCGCTGTTCGCACTACGTTTTTCGATCTGTTCTCCAAAGGCTTGATCTATCGAGGCAAACGGTTGGTCAATTGGGATGCCTATCTTCAGACTGCGGTTAGCGACGATGAAGTCAACACGGAAACAGTCAAAGGTCATTTCTGGCATTTGCGCTACCCCATCGTGGACCCGAAAATAGGCGAGCCAACTCACGTTACGATCGCAACGACACGCCCAGAGACCATGCTGGGTGATACGGCCGTGGCCGTCCATCCGGACCCCGCTGCTGCACTGGATAAATACGAACATCAATTGCGCGAGAAAATGCAAACGGCTCCCGCCAAGGATCAGCCCGCCATTGAGTTGCAGCTGGACGAACTGGCTGCTCGAAGAACGGAAATTCTGCCGCAATTGATCGCGTTGGCCAACATGGCGAGAGACGGCCGCAAGCTGCGTTTGCCATTGGTCGATCGGGAGATACCCCTCGTCGCCGATGTCTGGGCCAAACCTGAGCTTGGCAGCGGCTGCGTGAAGATCACTCCGGCGCACGACCCCAACGACTACGAAGTCGCCCTGCGATGTTCATTGCCGATGCTCAACATCATGCATCCAGACGGCACGCTCAACGAAAACGGTGGAGCCTACGCGGGTCTGTCCATGGCCAAGGGTCGGATCAAGGTGGTAGAGGCTCTCGACGCGATGGGATTGCTGGTGAAAACCGAGGATCGTGAGATCGACCTAAAGCATAGCGATCGCAGCAAGACTCCCATCGAACCGTACCTAGCAGACCAATGGTTTGTTCGTATGGAGCAACTAGCGCAATCTGCGATGGACGCGGTCATTGATGGTTCGGTGAAAATCTTCCCCCAGCGATACGCCAGCGGTTACTTGGACTGGCTCGGGGAGAAGCGGGACTGGCCCGTTGGCCGACAGCTTTGGTGGGGACATCAAATCCCAATTTGGAGCCGGGTCTTTGAGACCGCCTCCGAGGCTCAGTCGCTCAAGTTCAAGGTCGAAGCGATGCCCGAACGGTCCACCGGGTTCATCAGCGTATCCATTGAGGAACCAGCAACGGTTCATGTTTGTATTCGAGAGGAAGACGCTGGGCTGGAAACCAAGTTGCAATCGTTAGGTTTGGTCCGCCAAGAAGATGTACTCGACACATGGTTTTCGTCAGCCCTTTGGCCTCATTCGACTTTGGGATGGCCAGAGCAAACGGCCGAGCTCGACTATTTTTACCCGACGAACACCCTCATTACGTCTCGCGACATCATTACGCTGTGGGTAGCCAGGATGGTTCTCATGGGGCTCAACAACGTAGGCAAGGTTCCGTTCCAAGAGGTCTTTATCCACCCCAAGATTCTTGACGCTTACGGCGAGACGATGTCCAAGAGCAAAGGGAACGGTGTCGACCCGATCGACGTGATCAACAAGTTTGGACCGGACGCGTTGCGGTTTGGTTTGACTTGGCTATGCACCGAGACACAGGACGTTCGCATGCCGGTCCAGTTTGAATGTCCCCATTGCGAAGCACTGGTCAATCAGACCAAAGAGAACCGTTCCAAGCCGGTCGTTTCTTGTGAAAAGTGCAAGAAGCAGTTCTCGACGCAATGGGCAGAAACCGCCGAAGACAAGGCCAATCCCGTGGCTCCGGTGGTCAGTGAACGTTTTGAAGTTGCCCGCAATTTCGTTAACAAGCTTTGGAATGCGTCGCGATTTGTCATGATGAACCTCGAGGGCTTCCAACCGATGAAGCTCGACGTCCATGCATTGCCCTTAGAAGACCAATGGATCCTGTCGCGACTGGCCACGGTAACCCAAAGCATGCAGTCAGACATTAAGCAATTCCGTTACGCCGAGGCATCCCGAGTCATCTACGACTTCGCTTGGGACCATTTCTGTTCACTGTACGTCGAGATGGCCAAGCCGCGGTTGCAGGATCCGATCGCGCGACCCATTGTGCAGCAGGTACTCGCGCATTGCTTGGACGCCATGCTGCGATTGCTGCACCCGATGATGCCGTTCGTGACTGAAGCGATCTGGCAGCAATTGGCTCGATTCGCCCCAGCCCGCGATTTACACGGCGGAGCGGCTGCTGGGCCATGGCTCGTCACCACTGAGTGGCCGCCAGTCCGTGAAGAGCATATTCGTCGCGAAGTGGAGAAGCAATTCAAGCACTTTGTCGATTTGGTGGGTGCGATTCGAGAGATACGCTCGCGGCAGAATATCGCCCCCAAAGAGTCGATTCAATTCAGCGTCCGAAGCGAGTCCGCTATGGAACAACTGCTTGCGCCGATGCGTCCGTTTCTGCAGAGCATGGCGGGCGCGAGCGTGACGGAGTGGGGGGCAGCGCCGCAGCTGCCCTCCATCAACGCCCATATAGCTGTGGACCAAATGGATGTTTATGTCGACTTGACCCAATTCATCGACGTGGCTGCCGAAATCTCTCGCAACGAGAAATTACTCAGCAATTTGGTGAAGCAGATTCAAGGCAAAGAGGGAAGACTCTCCAACGACTCGTTCGTAAGCCGAGCGCCGGCTGATATCATCGAAAAGGAACGACAAGCCTTAAGCGAGTTGGTCTCGCAACGCGAGGTGGCGGAGCAAGCGATCGAACGACTCAGGAAGTTGTAGTCTCGATCAAATCTAGAGCGCACGTGTCTTCATCCTTCGATTCCGATTCATAGCTCGATACGGGAGGGCAGGAGCAAACCAGATTGCGGTCGCCGTAGACATTGTCCACGCGTCCTACCGGTGGCCAGTACTTGACTCGATAGTCGACTTCGGAGTCCGGGCAAATGGCTTCCCGACGCGAGTAAACGCGTCGGTCCTCCACGAGGATAGCATCGAGAGTGTGCGGCGCATTATGCAACGGGTTGTTGTCTTTGGGCCACACACCGTCACGAACCTTTTCATACTCGGCGTGGATGAGATTCATCGCTCGGCAGAAACGATCAATCTCAAAGAGCGACTCACTTTCGGTCGGTTCGATCATGAGCGTTCCGCCCACTGGAAAGGACATGGTCGGAGCATGAAACCCATAGTCAATCAGTCGCTTGGCAATGTCATCCACCGTGACGTGACCCTCTGTACTCATAGGACGCGTATCGATGATACATTCATGTGCGACGAGCCCTCGATTGCCTTTGTAAAGTATCGGATATTTGGCTTGCAGTCGGTGCGCGATGTAGTTTGCGTTAAGAATGGCGACTTGCGTGGCGCGGCGCAAGCCGGCGGAACCCATCATGCGAATGTACATCCACGAGATCGGAAGGATACTGCCGCTGCCAAAGGGTGCCGAGCTTACGATCGGACCCTGACGAGAAGCGTTGACTCCATCGCGTGGCAGAAATGGGGCGAGATGCTTTCCGACCCCGACCGGACCCACTCCCGGTCCGCCACCGCCGTGCGGAATGCAGAACGTTTTGTGAAGATTCAAGTGGGACACGTCACCACCGAATTTTCCGGGCTTCGCAACACCCACCAAGGCGTTGAGGTTGGCGCCGTCGATGTAGACTTGTCCGCCGGCCGCGTGCACCATTTCGCAAACTGCGGTGACACCGGCTTCGAACACTCCGTGGGTGGAGGGGTAGGTGATCATGACGGCCGCGACTCGATTGGGGTTAGCCGCGATCTTGGCTTCGAGGTCGGCCAAATCGACGTTGCCCGATTCATCGCACTTGATCACGATCACTTGCATGTTCGCCATCTGAGCACTGGCCGGATTCGTACCGTGGGCGCTGCTCGGAATGAGGCAAACGTTGCGATCGAGATCGCCTCGAGACTCGTGGTACTGCTTGATGGCCAGGAGGCCCGCATACTCGCCTTGGGATCCAGCATTGGGCTGGAGCGAAATGGCATCGTAGCCAGTGATATTGCACAACATCGATTCGAGTTGGTCGATCATCTCGCGATAGCCGAGAGTTTGTTCGGCGGGTGCAAAGGGATGAATGCAATTGAACTCGGGCCACGTGACTGGCGTCATTTCGGTCGCTGCGTTGAGCTTCATGGTGCACGAACCGAGCGGGATCATCGAGCGATCGAGAGCAATATCCATTTCGGAGAGTCTACGCAGGTAACGCATCATCTCGGTTTCGCTGCGGTATCGATGAAAAACGGGCTGCGTCAGGTAGGCATCGTTTCGAAAGTGATCCGAAGAAAGGGACGATTCCTCAACGGGATCGACAGACGATCCACCGAAAAGCTTGACCAATGCTACGAGATCCGCTTCCGTCGTGGTTTCGTCGAGCGAGATACCGATTTTGTTTTCATCCATGCGGCGGAGGTTGTAACCAGCGAGGACAGCAGCATGAAGGAAGCTATTCGTCCGTTCGCCGGTTTGGATCGCTAGGGTATCGAAGACATGCTGACTTGTGGACTTGAGTCCTAGTTTTTCTAACGAGCGCATCAGACGCATGGTGAGTCCATGAACGCGTCGGGCGATGCCCTTCAATCCTTCGGGACCATGATAGGCAGCGTACAGCGTGGCCATGATGGCCAGCAACGCTTGGGCCGTGCAGATATTGGAAGTAGCCTTTTCGCGTCGGATGTGTTGCTCACGCGTTTGCAATGCCAATCGGAATGCAGGATTGCCGTGCGAATCGACCGATTGCCCGACGAGGCGGCCAGGCAAAGTTCGTTTGAATGCGTCTTTGGTGGCCAGGAAGGCGGCGTGTGGACCACCGAAACCAAACGGTACACCGAAGCGTTGGGTGTTTCCGACCACGACGTCGGCCCCCAGGGCTCCAGGTGATTTCAGCAGCGTGAGTGCCAGTAGATCGCTGGCCATGACGACCATGGCTTGATGCGAGTGAGCATCCTGGATGATTGTTGAAAAATCGCCAATCGATCCGTCCGTAGCAGGATACTGTACCAGAGCACCAAAGGCTTTGCTCCAATCCAAAGCGGGTTCGCGCTGATCGAACAAGACGATTTCAATTCCGAGCGGCTCAGCCCGTGTTTGCAACAGTTCGATGGTTTGCGGATGGCAGAGGCTTGAAACCAAGAAACGGTTGGCGGAGGATTTGCAGGAGCGTTGGCAGAGAGTCATGGCCTCGGCCGCCGCGGTTCCCTCATCGAGAAGCGAAGCGCCCGAGATATCCATTCCGGTCAGTTCGCAAACCATGGTCTGGAAGTAGAACAGGACTTCGAGTCGCCCCTGCGATATTTCAGGTTGGTAAGGGGTATAGGCCGTGTACCAAGCCGGATTTTCAAGCACATTGCGTTGGATGACCTTCGGGGTATGTGTACCGTAGTACCCTTGGCCAATGAAGCTGCGAAGAACGATGTTCTTGTTGGCGATCTGCTGAAGTTCGGCGAGCGCCTGTTCTTCGGATATCCCGGGGAGGAGATCCATGGGTGCATTGTCGGCAATGTTGTCCGGCACGACGGCCTGGGTCAAATCGTCGAGTGAGCCGTATCCGAGCTCTTTCAACATGTACTGGATTTCGTTTTCACGAGGGCCAATATGTCGATTAACGAAGGAGGATAACGCCGTTGGTTGGGTAGCAGGTAGGTTCATCGGTCAGACCTTTTGGGTTGCGAAGGGTAGATAGGAGCCTTAAGTGGGGAATGGTTGGACGAACGCCAAACTACCATTCTCAACTTGCTTGCCCCTCTGTCCTTGTTACCTGAGAGATCTCGGCGTGACGCCTTTCCCCTTCGGTGGATTCGCAAACAGCGTAAACGCTGCCGAATCGCTCTCCAGAGACGATTGTTGTGCTGGCGGTTCTTTTTGCCTGAGCGGTTCAGGGCCACTTTGCGCCTTCGGCGTTTTGAGCAGACCCAAAAAAGGTCCTCAAAATCTCTCCCACCAGATCACCATCGTGAACCTAAGTATATTCCGGATCCGGTACACGTCCAATATCACTCTTCGCTTTTCATTCCCAGCTGCTTCATTTTGCGATAGAGGTTCGATCTTTGCAGCCCCATTTTCTCGGCCGCTTGAGTGACGTTTCGCCCGCAAGCCTTGATCTGGGCCTCGATGTATTGGGTTTGAAAATCGGCAGTTGCGTCCCCAAGAGTCTGATTGAGATCAAGGGAAGATAGATCGCCTGCAACGGTGACCGAGCGGGGGGAACTTACGAAATCCAGCTGAGATTCGTCCAAGATGTCGCTGTTGGTAAGATAGGCGATCCGCTCCACAATATTGCGTAATTCGCGCACATTACCCGGCCAATCGTGCGCGACAAGTCGCCGTCGCGCACCGGGAGACCAAGTGGGCTTGGCACGCCCTATTTTTGTACAAAACATGGTCAAAAAGAAATCCGCCAACTCCAAGACATCTTCCCCCCGGTTGCGGAGGGGTGGCATGAGCATCGTGACGACGGTCAACCTAAAGTACAAATCTTCGCGAAACTTCTTTTGCCGAACTAGCTCGACCAGGTTTTGATTGGTCGCTGCAATGACGCGAACATGGACTGGAATCAAGGAAGAACCACCCACACGCACGACCACTTTTTCCTCAAGCACACGGAGTAGTTTGGCTTGTCCAGCCATACTCATATCCCCGATTTCGTCGAGGAACAAGGTGCCACCGGAGGCTAGCTCAAATTTGCCGGTCCGCGTTTCGTGCGCGTCCGTAAACGCCCCTTTTTCATGACCGAATAGTTCACTTTCGAGAAGCGTTTCGGTGATGGCAGCGCAATTGACCGCGATGAAGGGTTCGAAACGTCTTTTGCTTTGGTAGTGGATTTGGCGAGAAACCACTTCTTTGCCGGTACCATTTTCGCCGAGCAGAAGGACCGCCAGATCGGTCTCGCCAACACGTGTCACGGTGACCTTGAGCGTTTGCATTTCGGGCGAGTTGCCGATCAATTGAACTTGTTGCAACGCGTCGTGCGTCAGGCGATCCCGCGTCTGCACGAGACGTTGCATCTGCTGCGTGTTGGCTAAGGCTGCCGACGCGTGCCGAGCGAGTTCAATCAAGTCGACTTCGTCCTGGACATCGAATCTACCATCGGCATGATTGATCACTTCGAAAACGCCCATCGGTTTATTGCGGGTATCTATCAAAGGAACAGCTAGCAGTGAATCGGTTCGGTAACCGCTGCTCGAATCGACGCGACGATCGACTTCATCATGCGGGTCGGATCGATCCCATCTGCGCGGTTGCAAACTTTTGAGCACGGCGCCCGCCAGCCCTTTGTCATCTGCTATACGAAGCGGCTTGCCCTCCATTCCGAGGGCGGGGTGGCCGACCAACTCGCGAGCCGGTTTGTCCCACAGAAAGATGCTGGCGCGGTCGCAACGCAACAAACGCGTCGCCGCTTGAGCGATATCCTGGAGCAGTCGGTCGAGATCCTGGTGCGAATGCCAATCCGCGGCTACGTTCAGGATCTGGTTCAGTCGCACTACATCTCGCGATGATTGCTGTTGGCGTTGCCAAGTATCAATCGATAACGCAACCAATCCGAGCTGTTCGGTAACTGACTCGAGTTGCTGTGGGTTGAGCACAGGTTGGCAACACAGAACGAGATTCTTATTCAGAGCCGATGGGATGGGGATGTAGCTCCAAAGGTTGGACTGGCTGGATCGCCGAGTATCCAGGCACTCGCTTGCCGAATTCCAGTCGGGCGGCTCGGCCGAGATCTTGCCGATCTGTATCGTACGCTTCCAAGCACCTTTGGATGCGACCATGAGTACCAGTCCGCTCAGTGACCAGATCGAGAGCGCAGAACTGAGCGGTTCTTGGAGCAATTGTTCGATGGAGCGGGAACGTTCAATCGAAGAAAACAGATGATGAACGAATGGGGACACTGTCACACTCATTCGTGATCGAGCTGCTGAGTTGGCTCAGGCAAGAAGAAACTCAAGATGGCTCCCGTCAACGCATATCCACCTGCAACGTAGGCGCCGACGAGCGCGATTTTGGACGGGTCTGGGGCAGCGACAGTGGCCGGCGGAATCGGGATGGTGTCGGAAAACGTCAGTGTCAACCAAGCCGCGAAGGTACCGATGACCCGCCCCCCGATGTTGGCGGCAAAGCTCTCGCCGGTCCCTCGCAAGTGGACGGGAAAGACCAGCGGAATGTAATTCCCCCAAAAGCTAAACTGGGCCACCGTCACTAAGCCAGCGATAAAGATCCCCACCTGCAGCATGGCGAGCGAATCGGTCTTGAGATTGAGCGAAATCCACCAGAATAGAATTGGCACAAAGATCAAGGACGGCCAATTGAACATCCGGAATAGATCGCGGCGGGAGATCGCAAACAAAGCCGCGATAGCGAAGAGCACGCGACCGACCAGTCCGCCGATCTCTTGGTAGCTTGCGACTTCTGCAGCTGCTTTGTCGTTGGCTGTACCTGCGATGGCCTTTATTTTGGCCTCAGGCAGTTCTTTGCCCTCTTCCTTGGCCTTCTTCTTGGCTTCTACTACAGCTTTGGTGCCGTTGGCCAAGATCTGTTTATGACCGACGCCGGGAGCCGTCAGAATCTGGCTTAGCTGCTGGATCGCACCAAAGGCAATGCCATACGATGCCGCAAACATGAGAGTAGTGATGATGGTAGTCTTGGCCAGCCCCGGACCAAAGAGCTCGACCACACTCGGTCGCTTGAGGGTGCCAGCGTCCTTTTTCTTTTGCCAAACCGGAGATTCAGGTAACCAAGGACGGATCAAAATCAATGGCAGGGCGGGTACTACACCGGAGATCAAGGTGTAACGCCACGCTTCGTGGACACCTTGGATGGCGGGGAGGGAATCCGCGAATTCAGCACAAAGGTAGTTGGCGACAGCCACCATAATGCCGCCCAAGGACGAGAAAGCTTGGGTGAACCCGAGCACTCGCTCGCGTTGTTTGTGGTCGGGAAAGAGCTCTGCTAACCAGGCCACTGCCGCCACAAATTCCACGCATACCCCTACAAAGACCAAGCAGCGGCACAGGAGCAACTGGTATAGATTGGTCGAGAATCCGGCGGCAAAGGCTGCAAACGCATACAACAAGATACTGAAGGTGAGGACACGGCGACGGCCGAAGTAGTCGGTGAGATAGCCCCCGAGCAGACCGAAAATGCCACCCACCAAGGCCGGTACAAAGAACAGCGTTCTGGCCCACTCTCGATACTCGACTGAACCAGGGATAAACTTCCCATCCGAAAGCGAGAATATGGCTGACTTGATAATCAGAGGCAGCATAAGCAGTTCGTAAATGTCGAATGCAAAGCCGATTGCCGCCATAATGCAAATGAGCCAAACCGCGGATTTTCCGATCGAGGGGGTCGAAAGAGAAGTTGTCATAGAGGGTGGGGTAGGTACTGGATGTTACTGGGGTGGTACTCGCGTCCGTCGGCGATGTGCGTAATACTTTACACGGGGCCAACCGATCGCGGAGCCACCGCCGTGTGCTTTTTACTCTTAGGCTGTAATTTTCTCGTGCCAGCAACAGTTCTCGTAACCGGTTACGGCGGTTTTTTAGGCAGTGCCATATGCCGCGAGCTCCTCGGACATGGCTACCTAGTAAAAGGTCTGGCTCGCAATTCCTATCCAGCATTAGCTAAACTAGGGGTCGATTGCATCCAAGCCACCGCGACCGATCCGAATGCCTGTGAATTGGCTTGCCGGGGGGTGAATGCGGTTATTCATACAGCTGCCCTAGCAGGGGTTTGGGGGCCCGCTCACCTGTACGAAGAGGCGAACGTGACGGCCACCGAGAATCTGTTGCAAGCGTGCCGTCGACGGGGGATCGGAGCATTCGTTTTCACCAGCTCTCCATCCGTTACATTTGACGGAACCGCACAGCGCTACATCGACGAGAGCGCACCCTACCCAACACGTTGGCTCTGTCACTACCCTCGCACGAAAGCGATCGCAGAGCAAAAAGTTCTTAACGCCAATGACCCTTCGACGTTCGCGACGTGTTCACTTCGGCCACACTTGATTTGGGGATCGGGGGACCCGCATTTGGTCCCTCGCGTGGTCGAACGCTGTCGGACGGGAAAACTGCGAAGGGTCGGAAATGGTAGAAATTTGATCGACACCGTGCATGTCGAATACGCCGCTCAGGCCCATCGCTTGGCGATGGAACGGATGCTCGACCGGGATACTTGCGCAAGTGGTCGAGCTTTCTTTCTTTCCGATGATGAGCCAGTCGAATGTTGGCAATGGATTCGTAGCATTTTGGAAAAAAATGGAATGGTCCCACCTACGCGTAGCATTTCCTTCCGTGCCGCGTATGGACTAGGGAGTCTGCTGGAATGGGTTTACGGCGTGGCTCGCCTGCAAAAGGAACCACCTATGACTCGTTTCGTAGCGTCTCAGCTTGGGGTGGACCATTTCTTTGACATCTCTGCCGCCAAGGAGATTCTGAGCTATCGTCCGATCGAGAATCGACACGAACGACTCGGGGAACTTGCCCTCTAACGGCCCAACTAGGCCGCTTGCACACACAATCCAATGTACAATGGAGCCGATATACAATAGGGCGTCACTTGGAAACAACACCCCCACTTTCCCCTCCTAAAGGTTTACACCATGGATCGTCGCGATTTCCTTTCTGCTTCTGTGGCTGCAAGCAGTTTGGCAATGGCCAACCATCAGTCCACGCTCGCCGCCTTGGCCGATGGACCCGCTAAACGTGTCGGTCTCATCGGGACAGGTTGGTACGGCAAATGCGACTTGTTTCGATTGATTCAAGTGGCGCCGGTAGAAGTTGTATCGCTTTGCGATGTCGATAGCAAAATGCTGTCCAGTGCCGCGGATATGGTCTCCGCTCGACAGAAATCACGCCAACAGCCTCGCATGTTCGCAGATTATCGGAAGATGCTGGCGGAAAAAGACCTGGATATCGTTTTGATCGCCACTCCAGATCACTGGCACGCTCTGCCGACTATCGAAGCGTTGAAATCAGGTATGGATGTTTATGTCCAAAAACCGATCAGTGTCGATGTCGTCGAGGGGCAATCAATGTTGGCTGCCGCTCGCAAATACAAACGGGTAGTTCAAGTCGGTACGCAACGTCGCAGCACCCCTCACTTGATCGAAGCCAAACGTGACATCGTAGAAAAAGGGCTACTCGGGAAAGTATCGCATGCAGAAATCTACTGTTACTACCATATGCGAGCGAAAGAGAATCCACCGGATGCGGCTCCTCCGGCTTCGTTGGACTATGAGATGTGGACCGGTCCTGCACCTATGCGACCCTACAATGAACTTTGTCACCCGAAAAGGTGGCGAGCGTTTAAAGAGTATGGAAATGGTATCGTAGGGGATATGTGTATCCATATGCTCGACACGGTCAGGTGGGTACTCAATCTAGGTTGGCCGACCAAGATCTCGTCTCACGGCGGGATCTTTATGGATAAGAACTCCAAGGCCAACATTCCCGATACCCAGACTGCAACCTTTGAGTTTCCAGAGCTAACGGTTGTTTGGACGCACCGAACGTGGGGAGATGCACCTGACAAGGACTATCCCTGGGGCATCACACTCTATGGCGAAAACGGTACGCTCAGAATGAGTGTGCATGGCTACGACTTTGTTCCACGAGGTGGCGGTGCAAAACCCATTCATCGCGATGTCGTCATGGAGCTGGAGCAGTACCCAGAAGACACTACAGAAAAAGATCTAGAAAAGCATGTTGCACCAGCTATTCGGGTGCATATGCTCGACTTCTTGAAGGCGATTGCAGACAGGTCGAAGCCGATTGCGGACATCGAACAAGGGCATATTTCCACCACCTCTTGTATTCTTGCTAACATGTCGATGGAGCTGGGGCGATCGCTAACTTGGGATCCGGTCAAGCATGTCGTTGTCCATGATGAACAAGCAACCGCATTGCTCCGTCGACCATACCGCGCACCGTGGCAGCATCCCGAACCTGATTCTGTGTAGAGAAGCCATGGATCCGGAAGACCTAACCCAGCAGCCTCCCAATCGACAAATCGATCTTGTCAACGACACGTTTTTAGAACGTTTGTCGAAAGGCGAGAGACCTGCTGTCGGCGATTTCGCCAAGCGAGTATCGGCGGAATTGCGCAGTCGCGCACTGCGGGAATTGCTCATTACCGAACGAGAATTCTTGTCGAAACAGCGGCGGTTTTTCCATGCGAATCCCTCGACGGATTCGGCCGAAAGCGCGACGCGAACGGGTGTGGAGGAAACCTCCAGATTTCCAGTCAAGATTCCGGCGGCAATCGGATCTTACGCCG
>Ga0105049_10004166_pt1 | contig 16981 bp, 12 predicted proteins | sample MAT06_FD_78087 | JGI IMG/M metagenome (GOLD analysis project Ga0105049, IMG submission 78087) | Freshwater microbial communities from Lake Fryxell liftoff mats and glacier meltwater in Antarctica - MAT-06 | ecosystem: Environmental > Aquatic > Freshwater > Ice > Liftoff microbial mat | place... | reverse complement strand
TTGAACATGGCCTTTTTCTGCGTGATGCCGGCCGGATCAGCGTCAATGCCTTTCTTCCATCCGCGGTAGCGCGTCGTCGATTCCGTCGCGGCAAGCGTTGGACAAAACGCCACACCGAACTGCTTCATCATCTCGAACGTCTCCGCCGTGGCCGCGTCCCCGTGCTCAATGGTTTCGACACCAGCCACAATTGCGCGACGCATTCCTTCAATAGTGCTCGCGTGCGCAACGACCGGGCGCCCACTCGACGAAGCGGCTTCGACGATCGCCTTCCACTCGGCATCAGAAAACGTTGGTCGCGCCTCGCCGCGCGGCCCCCAGCGATAGTCCGCATAGATCTTGATCCAGTCGGCGCCATGCGCGATCTGGTCGCGAACCACCCGCGTCACCCCTTCAACACCATCGGCCTCTTCTGCGCCCTGCGGCACGCCGATCTCTACACCGAATCCCTTCGGACCGTACGATCCCGTCGCCACGATCGCCTTGGTCGTCACGAACAGACGCGGCCCCGGAATGATTCCTTGGTCAGCCGCTTCCTTGAGCCCAACGTCCGCGTACGCCGCGCCTTCAGTCCCCAGGTCGCGCAGCACCGTGAACCCCGCCATCAGCGTCGCACGCATGTGATTGACGGCTCGCGCTGTCCGCAGGGCCAGCGATTCGCGCAGCACCTGATCGTTCCACGGCGTCTCATCGTACGGATGCAGCAGCACATGACTGTGCAGATCGCTCAATCCAGGTAACAACGTCGTTCCACGTAGCGCGATCCGCTCTGCGTCAGCAGGCACGGTGATGCCGGCCAGCGGCCCTGCGGCATCGATGCGTGTCCCGCGCACCAGCACAGCCCAGCCGCGCTGAGCGGTGTCGCTGGCACCATCAAACACCGCGTCCGGCACAAGAAGTACGGCCCTCGCCGGTGGCGTATTCGGCGCAGCTGCACGCTGTGCGTGGAGCGTTATGCTCGACGCAACGATGCAGGCCACTCCAGCGACGATGCGCGCCAAAGATCGGGCGCTGGACCGCGATGGACTCAGATGGAGACGAAAAGCGAACATAGGTGGACGGATTTCGAGGAGGGGGCTGCCGGCGAATCGTGGCGCGTCACTTCTACTTCTTCACTTCTTCACGACGGCGGCCTCGTACTCGCCGGTGGACTGCGCCGCAGGCAAGAGCGCCGACACTCCGCCGGAGACAATGAACGCCATCGCGTCCGCGCTCGCGACATCGAGCGGCTGGATCTGTGAGGCGGGCATGATGAACACATGCCCCGAGAACGCGTAGGAGTGCGGACAGTAGACCGAGACGAAACCATCGAGGCCAAGGTGTTGCATGGAGGCTTGAGTCACGAAACCGACCATACGGGTCGTTCCGCTCACGTTCAGTGATACCAGCACCGGCTTGTCGAACCGACGCTTCTCGCCAACGAAGGCGTTGAGCAAATCCTTTGTCGATCCGTACAGCAGCCGCACGAACGGCAGCCGCGCCATCGCGGTCTCCAGCAGCCCAACCGCCGACCTGGTGAGCAGGTTCGAGCCCAGGAATCCGATCAGCGTGATGAGGACGATCGTGGCGACAAAGCCCGCACCTTGGATGGGAAGCCCAAGCCACCCGTCGACACGCATGAAAATCAGCCAGCAGATCCAGATCGTCACCGCGATGGGCGTGACAAGCACGAGACCGCGCGCGAAGTAGCCCAGCAAACGTCCCATCGAATCCCTCACGCGGCATCAGCCGCGACGTTAGTCTATCCAGTCGGTTTCCAGCTCCCGCAAGTTGGGGCGGCGCGCTCTGCCCGACCAGCCCGACACACCTCTCCACCGTCTCCGATGCGCATTCACTTGAGCCACCGCACCTTCGGCTTTGCGCCCGCGATGCTTGGCGCCCTCCTCGTCGCCCCGCTCGTCAGCACAACGCTCATAGCGCAAGCGCCAGCCATCAATACGCCTTACACGAAAGTCTCCCCGTGGGCGCAGCCGTTGCCGGCCGGGAAGAAAGCGATCACACAGGACACCTACGACGAGTGGCGCACGATCCAGGGCGCCGCGCTTTCCGCGGACGGGAAGTGGGCGGTATACACGCTTTCTCCCGTAGTTGGCGAGGGTGAAGTCGTGGTACGCAACACTTCGAGCGCTACCGAGTATCGCGCCACCCGCGGCTACACCGGCCGTCCGCAGCTAATGCCTGCTGCAGACTCCGCCGCGTTGTTTGCGCCCGCGCCCGCCCAGTTCAGCGCCGACGGACGATTCGTTGCGTATCTCCAGTATGCACCGCGCGCCGAATTCGAGCGCACGCGCGGTCGTCGCGGTGTGCCGCAGGCATCGAATTCGCTGGCTCTGATGGACGTGAACGACGGCAAGGTCACACGCATCGCCCGGGTGCGATCGTTCAGGCTTGCACGCAATAGCGGCCGCTACCTCGCCTATCTCCTCGAAGACACAACGACGCAGCGCCCCACGGCGCTTGGCTCCGCTCCGGCCGCTCCGCCAACCGCGCCGCAAACCGCGCCGCAAACCGCGCCGCGACGTGAGACTGGCACGACGCTCGTGCTGCGTGAGCTCGCCACTGGCACGGAAACCCGTGTCGAAGGCGTCACCAACTACACGTTCGACGACAGCGAACACTGGCTCGGCTACACCGTCGCTTCACGCGATGGTGCCGGCGAAGGGGTGTTCGTCCGCGCGCTGCCGAGTGGTGGGGTGACGGCGTTGATCAGCGGGCGTGGGATGTATCGCGGTTTCGCGTTTGACCGGAAGGGTGAGCAGGCTGTGTTTGTTGCCGATGTAGGAGACACCGTCTCGCGTCCACGCTTCTCGTTGTATCACGCGTCGCTCGTGGCGGCGAAGGGGAAGACGATCGCTGCCCGACGCATTGTTGCGGCAACGGAAGCGCCTGCCGGTTTGCTCATCGCCGATCGTGGGCGCGTCGACTTCACGCGCGATGGGAATGCGGTGTTGTTCTCGTTTGGTCAGATTCCGATGGATTCGATTCCCGCCGACTCACTCGCCGACAAGGCCGTGTACGATCTGTGGCATTGGCAGGACACGAAGATCATGCCGCAGCAAAAGATCGAAGCCGCGCGTGATCGCAATCGCACACAGATCGCGGTCTACCAGATCGCGACGAGCAAGTGGACGAAGCTTGGCACCGATTCCCTGCTGCAGATGACCGTCAGCGATGATGGGCGACGCGCGCTTGCACTCAACCCGGTCGAGTACGCAGTCCAGCAGATGTGGGGCGAGGGCGGCAGTGATGCGTATGCCGTTGATGTCGCGACTGGTGCACGCACCCTCATCGCAAAGAAACTGCAGTTCGGTGCGCAGCTTTCGCCTGGAGGCGGCTACGTCACATTCTTTGATGACGGACAGTGGTTTGCATACTCAACCACCACCGGCAAAAAGCTTTCGCTCACTGGAGCAATCAAAGGCGTGAAGTTCCAGGACGAAGAGTTCGATTCGCCCGATGTACCGCCGCCGTATGGGATTGCCGGGTGGACAGTGGGCGAGAAGCGCGCACTCGTCTACGATCGCTACGATGTGTGGGAGATCGATCCGACCGCGGTCGTTGCACCCCGCAACATGACTGACGGCGAAGGACGCAGGCTCACGACGACGTTTCGCGTAATCGATCTCGACGCGGAAGATCGCTTCATCGATCCCGCACAGCCTGTACTGCTGCGCGCGGTCGAAGATGCGACCAAGAGCAGCGGATACTGGCGCGATCGCGTTGGCGTTGAGGGGAAGCCCGAGCGCATTCTCATGGGGGCGCGCAACTACGGCGCGCTGCAAAAGGCGCGTCACGCCGAGCAGTATCTGCTGACGCAGCAGACGTATCGGGAATTCCCGAATCTGTGGACGGGTGGCTCGCTCACACAGGTTGCGCCGATCTCCGATGCGAATCCGCAGGACACGCAGTATCCGCGCGGCACCGTCGAACTGGTGTCGTGGCTCAACACCGATGGTACTCCACTCAACGGCTTGCTCTTCAAGCCCGAAGGCTTTGACGCATCGAAGCAGTATCCGATGGTGAGCTACTACTACGAGAAGCTGTCCGACGGTTTACACAATTACGTCGCGCCCAGCGGGCGCAACAACGTCAACCCGCTCGTCTACAACGCACTCGGCTATCTCGTCTTCATGCCGGACATCGTGTACACCGATGGACAGCCTGGGCCGAGTGCGGCGAAGTCGATTATTCCGGGTGTGCAGTCGTTGATCGCGAAGGGGTTTGTCGATCCGAAGCGGTTGGGGATCACGGGGCAGTCGTGGGGCGGATATCAGACGGCATATCTCGTGACCGTGACCAACATGTTTGCGGCGGCAGTGCCGAATGCCACGGTGGTTAACATGACGAGCGCGTATGGTGGTATCCGTTGGCAGACCGGGATCGCGCGTTCGTTCCAGTACGAGCACACACAGAGCCGCATTGGCGGTTCGTTATGGGAGTATCCTGAACGGTTCGTCGAGAACTCGCCGCTGTTCCGACTCGATCGCGTGACCACGCCGGTGTTGTTCATGGCCAACGACAACGACGGTTCGGTGCCTTGGTATCAGGGGATCGAGTTCTACGTCGCGATGCGTCGCTTGCAGAAGGAAGCGTATATGGTTGTTTACAATGGTGACGAGCATAATCCGACGAAGCGGGCCAATCAGAAGGACATCGATCGGAAGATGCAGGATTTCTTCGCGACGAAACTTCTGGGTGCTCAACCAGCGTCATGGATGGTGCGTGGAATTCCGTTCCTCGAGAAGGGACGGGATCAGGTGAAGATGGGTGCACCAGTAACGCCAACCACACCGAGCCCGCGTGGCGCGATCACGCCGGGTCGTCCAAATGGAGAGCTCTGATGGCGGATGAAATCGACTACCAGGTCATCGGCGATGATCTGCAGGCAGTGATTATCACACTCGATCCCGGCGAAGCGGTCTTTGCCGAAGCGGGTGCGATGATGTTCATGCGCGAAGGAATTACGATGGCAACCACCCTCGATCCGAATGCGCGTTCCGGATCGCTCTTCGACAAGCTGATCGGGGCAGGGAAGCGGGTGCTCTCCGGTGATTCTTTCTTCGTGACGCTCTTCGGCAACGAAGGCGCCCGTCGGGCCGATGTTGCATTCGCCGCGCCGTATCCGGGCAAGATTCTCCCGCTCAACCTGCGTGAGTGGGGCGGGACCGTGATGGCGCAGAAGGACAGCTTTCTTTGTGCGGCGCGTGGCATCGATATCTCGGTCGCGTTCACGCGGCGCTTCGGCGCGGGCTTCTTTGGCGGCGAAGGCTTCATTCTGCAGAAGCTCGTCGGCGATGGACTCGCGTTCCTGCACGCGTCGGGCACGTTACACGCGATCGATCTGGCGCCGGGCGAAATCCTGCGCGTGGACACCGGCTGTCTGGTCGCCTTTCAGCCATCGGTGCAGTATGACATTCAGCGTGTTCCGGGGATCAAGACGGCACTCTTCGGCGGCGAAGGACTTTTCTTCGCCCAGATGACGGGCCCCGGTCGCGTGATTCTGCAGACGTTGCCGTTCTCGCGTCTCGCCGATCGTATCATCGCTGCCTCACCGCGCGCCGGTGGACGCGGCCGCGAAGAAGGTTCGCTGCTGGGTGGTGTGGGTCGACTGCTCGACGGCGACAAATGATCCCCGCGTCGTCGATTCAAAATCGACGACGCACTGGTACCTCGTGAACTCAGCGGCCGGCGGCGATACGTTCGCCGGCCGCTGGCATTTTGCGGGGGAGCCAGCCGCGAGCAGCCGCGTCACGGGCGAATGAATCCGTCTCAGTCGCAACAACGAGACTGGTGCCCGCGGTCGCCAAGGCCGAACGCAACGACTCAATAGACGCGCCTCGCTCTGGAGTGTTGCGGACAGCGCGAATCCAGATCGCAGCAATGCGCCCGGGGTAGGCGACGGCCACCTTCGCGTACAACTCGGGGTCTTCCTGCACATCGTCCCCGATCAATAGGAACGGTAGCTGCGGGAAACGCGTGAGAAGTGCGGATACATGTTCGGCTTTGTGAGCGTGCGCCACGGCCTGAAAACTGCGCGCGCGAGAGCCCCAGTCATTCAGAAGAATTGCACCGGGTGGCAGCGCATAGGTCTCGAGATAGTTGAGCACTATGTCATAGAGATTCCACGCCCCGCTCGAGATGTAGCACAGGGGATTCATGGCATTGCCGTCCGCCCCGTCCCGCAGCTGCGAGTAGAGCGCGGCCACGCCGGAAACCGGCTTGCGATGATGGGCACTGCGAAACATTACGGTGCGGATCGCATCCCAAGTGTTGATCGTGTTGGTGTCCATCACCGTATCATCGAGATCGCTGACGATCGCCAATGTTGCGGTCGCGCCGTGGACATAGATATCGGCGGGCTCTTCCAGTGCCAGTGACTGTGATCGATCGAGTTGCGTTGCCGTCGGTCCGACATCGATCACTCGAACCATCGCGCGGTGAAGACCAGCATCCCAGCGGCGGCCATTGGGCGAGGGCATGTCGATCGCGAAGAAGCCGCCTGCGTCGCAGGTCGTTCGGCTGCAAACGCCTTCGAGCGATGCCTCCACCTGCGCGAAGGGGAGCTCGACGGCGTCGAACGCGCGATACAGAGCGGCCAGATGCTCGCGGGCACCGATTGCTCCCGTGGGCCCAACTGGCCGACGGTTTGTGACCGCCTCTCGAACCACCCGGCCCCGCACGGTCAGGCGCGTGGCGTCGCCGACACTCCGATGAGGAATGACGCGCAGCGTTTTCGCCGTCGGGCCGTCGCGCCCCGGACGAAGAGCCGCCAGGAACGACTCGATAACGTTCCCCACCTTTGCTGCCGTGGCGATCGTCTGAGGGTCCATGCGGAAAGGTAACGCATGCCCTAACTTTGGACGCCATGGCTACCCGAATCCAACCAATCGTCGATGTCCCCCCGCCCGCAGCTGAGCCTTGGTCAATCGAGGCGGCCCGGACCCTTTACAACATTGAAGGCTGGGGCGCCGGCTATTTCGATATCAACGAGCGCGGCAACGTCGTTGTTCGACCCGATCCTGAACGGCCGCATCTGCAGCTCGATCTCAAAGATCTGTCCAATGATCTCGAGCAGCAGGGCATTCAGCTCCCCGTCCTCCTGCGCTTCTCAGACATTCTGCGTTCGCGCATTGAAACGCTGAGCGAACGGTTCGCAACAGCGATGAAGGAGTTCGACTATACCGGCGGTTACACGACGGTCTATCCGATCAAGGTCAATCAGCAGCGCCACGTTGTCGAAGAGATCGTGCAATTCGGCAAGCGCCACGGCGTCGGTCTCGAATGCGGATCAAAGCCCGAATTGCAGGCGGTGCTCGGTCTTTCCGAAACGACTGAGCATCTGATCGTCTGCAACGGCTATAAAGACCATGAGTTCATGCGACTGGCGCTCATGGGCCAGAAGCTGGGACATCGCGTCTTCATTGTGCTCGAGCAACTCAGCGAACTCGATGTGCTGCTCGAAGTCGCCGAAGAACTTGGGGTACGTCCCGTTTGCGGCGTGCGCATCAAGCTGGCCAGCGAAGGGGCTGGTCGTTGGGCGCAAAGCGGCGGCGAGAAGAGCAAGTTCGGGCTCAGCTCAGCGCAATTGGTCAAACTGATCGATCGATTGCAGTCCGAGAATCGACTGGATGTGCTCAAGCTCATTCACTTCCATCTCGGCAGTCAGATCACCGATATCCGCTTCATCAAGTCGGGGCTGCAGGAAGTCGCGCGCTTCTACATGGAGCTGCGCGCGATGGGGGTGGACATCACGCACGTCGATGTCGGTGGTGGGCTCGGCATCGACTACGACGGCACCTGCTCGACGAACAACGCCAGCGTCAACTACACGCCACAGGAATACGCGAACGACGTGATCTACACGATCGCCGAAGCGTGTCGCGAAGCGGAGTTGCCGATGCCGCACATCATCAGCGAATCAGGGCGCGCGCTCACGGCGCACCACGCACTGCTGCTCGTGAAGGTGATCGACGTTGAGTCGCAGGCTGAACAGCCCATACCGGCCATCGATGACGATGACTTCTCGCTCCTGCACGAGATGTACGAAGACTGGCGCACGCTGACCGAGCGCGGCGCCAAGCCTCGCAAGGTGCTCGAGGTTTTTCACGATGCCTCGTTCGACAAGGATCGCGCACGTCAGTTCTTCAACAGCGGTGTGCTCGATCTTCGCGGGTTGGCCAAGGCAGAGGTGTTGTGGCTCGCCACGATGAATGCGGCCTACCGCATCGCGTCGGCGGATCGTGATCGCTACGAAGACATTTTGCCGGAACTCGAATCCGCGCTCGTCGATCGGTATTTCTGCAACTTCTCCCTGTTCCAGTCGTTGCCGGACAGTTGGGCCATCGATCAACTCTTCCCCATCATGCCCATTCACCGGCTCGATGAGGAACCGGCGCGTCGCGGCACACTGCAGGACGTGACGTGTGACTCCGACGGCAAGATCGATCGTTTTGTCGGCGACAAAAATGGACGGCCGAGTCTCGAGCTCCATGAGTTCCGGGATGGAGAAGACTACATACTCGGCATTTTCCTCACGGGTGCCTACCAGGAAATTCTGGGCGACCTGCACAACCTGTTCGGCGACACAAACGCAGTGCACGTGCGGCTCAACGATGCAGGTGCGTACGAAATCACCGATCTGGTCGAGGGCGACACTGTGACTGAAGTGCTGAACTATGTCCAGTTCGGCGCATCGCAACTCCTCGCGACCTTTCGCCGTAAGGTCAACGCGACGCCGTCCTTGTCGCGTGAAGAAGCGAACGCGTTCATCGCCGACTATGTCGCTGGACTGGAAGGGTACACCTATCTCGAGGGAGAGGCTGCACGGTGACTGCGGAGACCCGTCAGTTTCCTGGTGCTGGTGGTCGCGCTGAAGAATCTCGTCACGCCGTATTTCGATGACGAGTTCGAACGAGGCATGGCGACGGCCGCCACCAAGGGGCAGGGAATTCCTCAAACCGCGATCGATACGTCGCGTAGGTTTGCCGGCTACTTAGCGCTCGCCGGCCCGCTGCTCGCCCCTTGGTTTGTCGGAATTTTCGGCGGCATCTTCACGACGATCGGTTCGCGTGTCGTTGGCGCGAAGCTGACGTTCGGACAGGCGGCCACCATCACCAGCTGGAGCTACTTCCCAGCAGTGATCGGATACATCGCAATCGCACTCCAGGGGCCTTCGTTGACACGCAGACCATTCGTGGTGTGAACGATGCGCAGTTTGGTCCGGCACGCTTCGTCGACCCTGCCGCAGTTTCACCCGCGCTGTTGGGGTTTCTGCAGAGCCTCGATCTCTTCAACATCTGGACGCTTGTACTGACGGCAATCGGCGTCTCCGTTGTTGCCAGAGCACGCAGTACCGGCGCGATCGCGGCTGTCATTCGCTGGGGATTATTGGCACTGGTCTCGTTGGGCTTTGGGTTACTCCGGCCGTCGTGAGATGCGTTGTCGTCGGGTGGGTAGGACACAAACGGGCCCGGTCATCGCGACCGGGCCCGTTTGTTTTCATGAAAGGCAGCTGGCTCAGCCGTGTTTGTACAACTTCGACACTTCTGCCCAGTTCACCACGTTCCACCACGCGGCGAGATAGTCAGCGCGACGGTTCTGATACTTGAGGTAGTACGCGTGCTCCCACACATCGACGCCGAGGATGGCGTTCTTGCCTTCCATGAGCGGGTTGTCCTGGTTGGGCGTGCTCATGATCGAGAGCACACCGCCGGCGCTGACAAGCCACGCCCAGCCGGAGCCAAAGCGGCCGACACCAGCAGCCTGCAACTGCTCCTTGAAGCCTGAGAACGCTCCAAATGTCGCTGAAATGGCTTCGCCAAGTTCGCCCGTCGGCTCACCACCCGCGTTTGGCGCCATAAGCGTCCAGAAAAACGAGTGATTCCAGTGGCCGCCGCCGTTGTTGCGCACCGCGGTGCGAACGGCTTCCGGCACTTCGCTGATGCGCCGGTTGAGATCATCGAGCGACCACGACGCGAGCTCCGGCGCCTTGTCGATCGCGGCATTCAGATTGGTGACGTACGCCTGATGATGCTTGCCATGATGAATCTGCATCGTCTGCGCGTCGATATGCGGCTCGAGCGCGTCCGGGGCATACGGAAGTGCGGGAAGTGAATGGGCCATGAAAACGTCTCCGACAGGAAGCAAGGTGAATGAGGCGTACAGAGAGCGGTTATGGGCCGGTCGGTGGGCGACGCCCGGCTTGTTCGATACGAAGCGATCAGCCAGCGTTGCTGCTGGGCTTGGCCGAGGAGCGTTCACGCCACCAGCCGATGATGCCGGGCAGAATGGACAGGAAAATCACCACCAGAATCACTTTTTCGATGTGCTTCGCGACGCCGGGCACGGTGCGGCCGAGTACGAAGCCGATCATCAGCATCGACCACACCCAGGCGAGGCCCCCAATCACGTTGAACGCAAGAAACGACCGGTAGCGCATCTGGCCCACGCCGGCGACAACGGGAGCGAATGTGCGTACGATGGGCATGAAGCGGGCCAGAATGATCGTCTTGCCCCCGTGCTTCTCGTAGAAGGCTTGCGCCCGCAATAGGTGTTTCTTGTTGAAGAGCAGGCTGTCTTCGCGAGTGAAAATGCGCGGACCGGTGGACTTCCCGATGCTGTACCCGACCGTGTCGCCCGCGATCGCTGCCACCGAGAGAATCAGCCCCAGCAGCCACACGTTCAGGCCGAAGTCCGATTGGGACGCCAGAAGGCCAGCGGTGACGAGCAGCGAGTCGCCCGGCAGAAAGAAGCCAAGCAGCAGGCCGGTCTCGACGAAAATGATAGCCGTGAGTCCGACGTAGCCTGCCCATTGCACCAGTGCAGGCAGGTCTCGGAGTTTGGCGAAGAGTTCTGAAAGCAGTTCCAATGCAGGCTTGGCCGAAGATGAGCGGGAAAGGTTGATCGCGCGCGTCGCTGGGTCAACCGTGTGGCCCGCCTGTGATGTTCGGCTGTAGCTTCCGCGCGTGCCTACCCACCCCGATCCCGCGCCGGACGCCGTGAACGCGACAGTGCACGTGGCGGTGCCTGCCGGCGACGCGCCGCGGCTGCGTGTCCATGCCGTCTCGCACACGCATTGGGATCGCGAGTGGTACCACGATGCCGGTCGATTTCGCCAGCGGCTGGTCCCGTTGATCGACGCGCTACTCGATTTTCCGAGTGGCGGGACGTCGTTTTTGCTTGATGGTCAGGCCGTTCTCCTTGCGGACTATCTCGCGGTGCGGCCGGAGCGGCATGGATTGCTGCGCGCGCAGCTCGAGTCCGGTGCGATTGAGGCAGGGCCCTGGTATGTCTTGGCCGATAGCCTGATTCCGAGCGGCGAGGCCATCATCCGCAATCTCGAATCGGGGCGGCGCGTGCTCACCCGACATGGGGCGGTCGCGCCGAGAGTCGCATACTGCCCTGACACCTTTGGGCACCCGGCCATGATGCCGGCGATTGCGGCCGGCTTTGGGCTGCCCGTGGCGATCGTCTGGCGCGGTTTGGGTGGTGAAGCCCACCCGCCGTCGGATGCAGTCCGCTGGCGTGGTCCAGACGGGTCATCGGTGCTCGCCTACCACCTGCCGCCCGACGGCTACGAAGTAGGAAGCGCGTTGCCGACGGATGCACCCGGCGCGACCGCGCGGTGGGCGCGACTCGCGGCCACGTGGCGCGTGCGGAATCGGACTGGCGTTGTGCTCCTGCCCAATGGCGCCGACCATCATGCGCGCCAGCGCGGTCGTGACGATGCGCTGCGGCTCCTCGCACGCGCCGCGGCGGCCGATGGCGCGATCCTCATCGACTCCAGTCTCGCCCGGTTTGCCGATGCGCTGGTCCACAGTGCGACAGCAGCACTGTCGCCGCTGGTGGAAGGGGAGTTGCGCGATTCGTACGGCTATACGTGGACACTACAAGGCACCTTCGGCACGCGCGCACACCAGAAGCGCGCGAACGCCCGGCTCGAACGCGCGCTGCTTCGCGATGTGGAGCCGTGGCTGGTCTTGGCGTGGCTGCATGGGGACGCCGCGGCACACGTCGGGTCGCCGGATGCGCGCCTGACGTTGGCGCAATTGCCATCGCTGCTGCACCACGCTTGGGAGACGCTGCTGCGTACGCATCCGCACGACACGCTCTGTGGTTGCTCCACCGACGACGTGGCGTTGGCGATGGAAGCGCGACAGCGCGCAGTGGCGACACAGGCCCTTGGCATTCGTGAGGGCGCGCTGCAACTCGCGTTGGGCCACGACCCGGCAATTGTCCGCAGCTCGTCGCCGTTGGCGCACCCGCCGGTTGTCGTGCGCAATCGCGCGGGCTACGCGCGCGGCGGTATCGCGGAACTGCGTCTCGTCGAAACGATCGCCGATGTGCGCGTGGGGCCGCGAAGTGCGAACGCGAACCCGCTCCGCGCGACTCGAAATGGAGACACGCCTGCGTTGGGCGACATCTTGCTCCAAGCCGGTCGAAGCCGGCTCTCACACACGCGACGCGAATCGCCACAACACTATCCCGACGACGATCTGGTACGCGTGCATCATGTCGTGGCTTGGGTGCCTTCGGTTCCCGCGAACGGCCTTCGGGTTCTTGGAGGCGGGCCCTCGTCCACGACCGGCGCCGAGGGCGTGGATCAACTCGCGAGCCCGCCGGTCATTCCGGGTGTGCCGTTGCACCCCGCCTCGCTTATCCAGTCCGACGCGAGCGTTGTGATCGACAACGGGATCGTACGTGTCACCTGCGATGCCGCTGGCGTGCACCTGCAGTTCGGCGGGCGCCTGCTTGCGCGCGCACTCACTCTCGAGAGCCAGGTCGATGCTGGCGACAGTTACACACCGTCGCTGCGCGGATTGCCGCGCGAACTCCAACTCGTCAGCGTCCGCGCTGGCGCACCTGGTCCGTTGCGCGCGAGCATTCGCCTGCGCTGGAAGCTCGCGCTCGACATAACACCGTCTGGCGACGATTTCGTCCCGAGCGACATTCAGTCGATGACCGTTGACCCCACGGCAGGTCAGCGCGCAAACGGGTCAGTAGTCGTCGAGACCGAACTCATACTCGACGCAGACGCCAACCACCTGCGCTGTGATGTGCATGGCGTGAATCTTCGCCGTGATCATCGACTGCGTCTGCGCTGGAATACGGATCTCAAGCGCGGGACCGTGCACGCAGATGCCGCCTTCGGTCCGGTCAGGCGGGAACCGATCGTCGCTTCACGTGCAGACAGCGCCGTCGAGGCCGCACCTGCCACGATGCCGATGCACCGCTGGGTTGCCCTCAGCGACGACACCCACGGCGAGCACTCACTCGGCGCCACGCTGATCTCCGACGGACTGGCCGAAGCCGAAGTCACCAACGGACAACTCTCTGTTACGCTCCTTCGCGCCATCGGCGAACTCTCGCGCGCCGACCTGCCGGAACGTCCGGGGCACGCCGGGTGGCCGTGTCCTACGCCGCGCTCGCAATCGAAGGGACGCTTCCGCGCGCGAATCGGTCTGTTGCTGCACGGCGCATGGAGCGACAACACAATTGCAAAAATCGAAGACTCCTGCGACACGCTGCTGTTGCCGCTCACCGGCGAGACATGGCGCGATTTGGCCGCGCCACCGCTCGCACTCGCCGGCCCCACGCTTACCGGTGTAGGACTGCGCGCTTCAGCCGTCACGCTCTCAGCCGACGGTCGCTCACTGCTGCTTCGGGTCACGAACATCACCGACACGCCAGTCGTCGGTGCCTGGCAAATGCCAACCGCGGGTCCGTGGCACGTTACGCGGTGCCGACTCGATGAAGCGCCCTTGTCAGACGCCGAAATCGTCGACGTAAAAATCCCGTTGCAGCTCTCACCGCGCGCGCTCCACACGCTACTGATTTCGCGCGCCTGACACCGATCGAACACTCGGTGTCGCCAGCGCATCGCCGATCACGGTGCAGGCGACAACGGTGACAATCAGCAGTAGCCCTGGGGCGAGCGCAATCCACGGCGCGATCAGCAGCCACTCACGTCCGCCGGAAATCATGTTTCCCCAACTGGCGGCCGGCGGCTGGATGCCGAGCCCGAGAAAGGAGAGCCCACTCTCCAGTACGATCGCGTTGCCGACCCCCAGCGAAATTGCCACGGTCGCACTGCCAAGCGCATTCGGTAGCACGTGACGCCACAACACCCGCTTCGATGGAATCCCAAGTGCGGTCGCGCCTTCAACGAATGGCAGTACACGCACACCGAGCACCTCGCTGCGCACGAGCCGCATGATGGACATCCATCCCGTGAGCCCAAGCACGATGACCACGACACCGAGTCCCGGTCCCCAAAGCGCCGCAATCACGAGCAGGAGCACCAGCCGAGGTACCGCGAGCAGCGCATCGCCGACGGCAAGAATCAATCGCTCCGCGACGCCACCGCGCCACGCAGCGATTGCGCCGAGGGCAACGCCAATGACGCCGGCAAAGAGCGATCCAGCTACGCCGACACCCAGTGAGATCCGGGCCGCAAGCCAGAGCCGCATGAAGACATCGCGACCGAATGCATCGGTGCCTAACACGTGCCACCCGCCAAGGGCGTCGCGCGCGAACGGTGGTACGAGTCGCGTTGCGAGCACATCGCCAATTCGCGCTGGGTCGTGCGTCGCGGTGAACGGAAGCACGACGGCGCCGGCAACCAGCAACAGCAGCACGCCCCCGGCCGCCGACAGGCGGCGATTCGATGTCGTGTACTGCTTCGCGCGTCCGGTTGCCCCTGCGGCATGCGCCGGTGTACTCGCCATGGATGCGTTCACGCGCGAGCGCCGCGGCCCAATCCATCGGCGTCGCGACGGCGCGGATCAAGTTGCTGAACAGTCAGGTCGGCAAGCAGGTTCGACGCAATGACCACCCCCGCGTAGACGAGCGTCAGCCCCAGCACGACGGGATAGTCTCGGGATGCGATCGCACTCATCATTGCGCGGCCGAGCCCGGGCCACGCAAAGATTTGCTCGACAAACACGGAGCCCGCGATCACGCCCGGAAGCATCAAACCGAACAACACCACAAGCGGTGACAGTGACGTCCGCATGATGTACCGCGCTTCCAGCCGAAGCCTGGGCAGGCCTCGCGCGCGCGCCGCCTGCACGTGCGGCGCTTGCGACGCATCGAGGAGGGTCTGGCGCGCAAAGCGTGCCACTCCGGCCATCCCCGGTACTGAGAGAACCAGCAGCGGCAACACCGAGTGTCGCGCGAGATCGCGCCACGCATCGAAGCCTGACGCCAACGCAGCCGGTTCATGCAGGCCGAACGCTGGCAGGCGCATCCACACAGGGATGCCCATGCGCGATGCCCCCGTCGTGGCGACCGCGACAGCGGCCAATGACAACCAGAACGACGGCGCCGCGTACGCGGTAGTGGTGAGGATTGTTATCGTCAGGTCGGCGCGACGGCCGACGCGAAGCGCTTGCACAGCGCCCACCAGAATCCCGCCAACAAAGCTCAGCGCCAACGAACTGATGCCAAGCAACAACGACACTGGCAGCGCATCACCGATGACACGGGTGACTGGTCGTGAAAGTGCCAGACTGTTTCCCATGTCGCCCTGCAGCAGAGACGAAAGCCACCGTCCATATTGGATTGGTAGCGGCGCGTCGAGGCCGAGTAGAGAGCGTTGGCGCGCGACTTCGTCCGCTGTGGCTGTAGGTGCAATGAGCAGAGACGCCGGATCACCCGGCGCCAGGTGAATCAGCGCGAAGGTGAGGGTCGTGACGGTCCACAGCAGCAGGAGCGCGTCGAGCACGCGCGAAGGAAGACGATGCACGTCGGGATGATGGCGCTCGGACGGAGCACGTCAACCCGCGGAATGATGTTGGTCGCGACATTGGCGCTCACTCTGGCCTCCTGCGGTGCGCCGGTGCGTGCGCCAGGCACGGCGGTGATGGCCTCCGGGACCGATCTCGAATCGGGCAACCCGCTGGTCACCGTGCATCCGCTGTCGCGCCAACTTCAGCGCCACGCGCTGTTCGTCACCTTGGTCAAACTCGACTCCCTGTTGCAGCCCGTGCCGTACTACGCCAGCCGTTGGGAGTGGGACGCCTCGCACACCAGCGTCACGTTCGTGCTCACCAACCAACTGCGCTGGCACGATGGCGTGCGGACAACGGCGCAGGATGTTCGGTTCACGCTCGACGCGGCGCGCGATCCTGAACTTGGCTCGCCGCGCGCAGGCGATCTGCAGATTGTCGAGCGGGTCGAGGTGCTGAGCGACACCGTGCTGCGCATCTCCTTCAAACGGTCGTTGGCCGCGTTACCGACCATCTTGGCCGAACTGCCGATCGCGCCTAAGCACCTGCTGGACTCGGTCCCTCGTGCTCGTTGGCGCGCGCATGCATTTTCCACGGCACCGGTGGGGAATGGCCCGTTTCGTTTTGTCGATCGCGTGGCGGGGAGACGGTGGCGCTTTGCACGCAATGATCAATTCCCTGAGGTGATGGGCGGTCCGCCCAAGCTCGAACAGATTGTCGTGGCCGTCGTCGACGAAGCGTCGACCAAGTTTGCCGGGTTGGTGAGCGGTGAACTCGATATTGCTGGTGTCTCGCCCACCATGGCATCGCTCGTTGCCCGTGACCGCACCCTCGCGCTCATGACACCGCCCGCGCTCTTCTCCACCGTTCTGGCATTCAACACCACGCGGTCGCCGTTTGATGACGCGCGCGTTCGACGTGCGGTCTCCATGAGCATCGACCGGGCACGCATCGTCCAGGCGGCCGTCGCCGGCTACGCCACACCGGCCGGCGGCGCGATTCCGCCCGGTCTTCCGATTGCCCCGACAAATGCAAACGCCGCCGACTCGACGCAGGCCGACAGCTTGCTGAATGCCGCAGGGTGGCGGCGTGGGGGCGACGGAGTTCGCGCACGCCAAGGCAAGCGACTCTCCGTCACAATCCTCACCGTGGGTTCAGGTGACATGGCTGTCGAGCAACTCGTGCAGGCCGATCTGCGCGCACGCGGATTGGACGTCAGCATTCGCGTTGCGGAGCTCGCCACCTTTCTCGCG
>Ga0105049_10004163_pt1 | contig 16997 bp, 16 predicted proteins | sample MAT06_FD_78087 | JGI IMG/M metagenome (GOLD analysis project Ga0105049, IMG submission 78087) | Freshwater microbial communities from Lake Fryxell liftoff mats and glacier meltwater in Antarctica - MAT-06 | ecosystem: Environmental > Aquatic > Freshwater > Ice > Liftoff microbial mat | place... | reverse complement strand
GAGGCGCACCAGGGCGACCGCCATGACGACGAGGTTCAGGATCATGCCTTCCTTGCGCGACGAGATGAGGCCGAGGATGAGGCCGAGGCCGGCGACGGGGATGACGAACCAGTTCGCCCAGCCGACGAAGGGGATGAGGCCGAGCAGGGCGACGGCACCGGATGCGATGCCGATGAGAAGTGAGATGATGTTCAGCATTGTGGGTCTTGTTCCGATAGTCTGGCCTTTTGGGGGCCGTTGATCCCGCTCTCTCAGCGCCGGGTGATATCGGGGGCGGGCGGTGGTTTTGCAAGTGGTTGCCTGCTAGGCCGCTCGACCATGACCATAGCTCCTGCCGAATGGGCGCCGCAGCGCGCCATGTTTACTGCCTTTCCATCGGACCCGGAGCTTTGGGAGGGGATCTGCATCCGGCGCGTGCCGAAGTGGCGGCGTTTGTGACACAGCTGGCCGACACGGTTCGGGTGAAGCTTCTGGCGAGCGGCGAACTGGCGCTGGCGGCGGCAAAGGATGCTGTGCGGCACGCCAATGTGGATATTCTGGATGTGCCGTTCGGTGATATCTGGGTGCGCGATACGGCACCGATTTTCCTGACGGCGGCGCTTGGGGCTGCGTTTCGCTTCAACGGCTGGGGCGGCAAATATGTGCTGACCAACGACGAGGGGGTGTGGGCGCGGGTGGCGGATGCGGCGGGCGCGACTGTGGTGCCGCATGATTTCGTGCTGGAAGGCGGCGCGATCGACGGCGACGGCCTGGGCTTGTTCGTGACGACCGAGCAATGCCTTTTGAATGCGAATCGCAATCCGGACCTGGGCCGGCGGGAGATCGAGCTGGCGCTTGCGCAAGCGCTGGGTGCGCGGCGGGTGTTGTGGCTGGGCGACGGGCTGGTGGGGGATCACACCGACGGGCATGTGGACAATCTGGCGCGGTTCGTGGCGCCGGGAACGCTGATGATCCCGGTGTCGGCGGGGGCGGACGACCCCAATGCGGCGATCTTTGCCGATGCGCGGGCGCGGGCTCGCGACGGCGGCTGCGTGGTGCTGGACATGCCGTCGGTGGGGCGGTTCATGGACACCGGCGATGTTCGACCGGCTTCTTACATGAACTTCGTGATTGCCAACGGGCAGGTGATCGTGCCGCTTTATGGTGTGGCGAACGACGCGGCAGCGCTGCAGGCGGTGCGACATGCGTTTCCGCGACACCGGGTGACGGGGCTGCCGGCGACGCATATCCTGACCGGTGGCGGCAGTTTTCACTGCATCACCCAGCAACAGCCGGAGGCTTGAGCGATGCAGGTGGGCGCGGTGCAGATGGCGATGTCGGGCAATCGCGACGCCGATGTTGCGCGGGCGATGCAGCTGGTGCGCGAGGCGGCTGCCAAGGGCGCGCGGATCGTGCTGCCGCCCGAGCTGTTCGAGGGGCATTATTTCTGCGTGGCGCAGGATGAGGCGGTTTTTGCAAGCGCGGCGCCGGTGGACACGCATCCCGCCGTGCAGGCGGCGCGCGAAGTGGCGCGCAGCGAGCGGATCTATATTCCCTGTTCGTTTTTCGAGCGCGACGGACAGCATTATTACAATTCGCTGGCGATGATCGACGATGCCGGCATGGTGATGGGCGTCTATCGCAAGAGCCATATTCCCGATGGCCCGGGCTATATGGAGAAATTCTATTTCCGGCCCGGCAACACGGGTTTCAAGGTTTGGCCGACCCGGCATGGGGTGATCGGCGTGGGGATCTGCTGGGACCAATGGTATCCGGAAACCGCGCGCGCCATGATGCTGATGGGGGCGGACCTGCTGATGTTCCCCACCGCCATCGGCGCCGAGCCGCACGATGCGGAGCTGGACACCAGGCGGCTGTGGGTGCGGGCGATGGTGGGGCACGCAGTGAGCAATGTGGTGCCGATCGTTGCCGCCAACCGGGTGGGAACCGAGCCGGGATCGGGGCCAGGCGATGGCCAGAGCTTCTATGGCAACAGCTTCATCTGCAACCAGCGCGGCGACATGGTGGCGGAGATGGACACCGCGGGCGAAGGCAGCATCGTGGCCGAATTCGACCTGGCGGAGATAGCGCGGCACCGGGCGGCGTTCGGATTTTTCCGGGACCGGCGGCCGGGGCTTTACGGGCGGCTGGCGGAGGATATCTAGATCGCCTGGCGGCCGGCCTTGCGACCGTTTACTTTGCGGGCGCGGCGGCCGGGCAGGCGCGGATGCCGCCGACGGGGACGACGATCGAATCCTTGCCGGGTTCGTCGAGGCGGAGCGATCCCTGGTTTATGATGGCGCCGTCGGTCATGCCTTCGCGTTCGCTGATGTCGAGATCGAGGCTGATGGCGAGCTGGCTGCTGGCATAGGACATCGGGCCGGTGGCGGCGAGATCGAGGAGTTTGCCGGCGTGCACGATGCGCAGGGTTCGGGCGGTTTCGTCTGTCATGGCGATGCGCAACGGCGGCTCGGTGCGGGTCCACAGAAAGGTCACGCAGCGGCCGGGGCTGAGTTTCTGGGTTGGCAGCTCGCTGAGCGGGAGGGTGGCCTGGGAAAGGGTGGCCTGGGCGAGGAGCGCGAGCACGATCATGGGGCAAAGCCGATCTGGGCGGAGAGGGTCTGGTCTTCGTTGCGGGTGAGGCCGAGACTGGCGAAGCGGGCGCCTCTGGCTTCGAGATCCGCGAGCAGCGGCAGGAGGACGGTGGCCCGGGCGGCTTCGATGCGGATGGGGTTGCCCGGCGTGGCTTCGAGGCCGGCAGCGGCAAACGCGGCGGCGATGGCTTGCGGGGACAGCGGCTTTGGCGAAGCGGCGGTGCGGCGGACGATGCTGGCGTCTGACTGGGCATTCAGGGTGCGGGCAATGGCGGTGGGAAGCGCTGCGTCGCTGGTGGGGCGGGCGGTGCGGCGGGCAGCGATGCGGACGGCGCGCGCGGCGGCAGTGGCCACAAACGGGCCTGCGGTGAGCCGGGCGCGGGCGCTGTTGATCGCCTCGGCCGGGCCGGCGAGCACGAGGGCGATCGTGGCGTCTGGCAGCAGGCGCAGGCTATCGAGGCGGGCGGCGGGGGTTTGCTCGATGCTGGCGGATACGAAGCTGAGGCGGGGGCCGATGGCCGGGCCTTCGGCGGCGATGCGGGCGGCGGACAGGGCCAGGGCGGCGGATTCTGGCGAGGCCTGCGTCTGGCCCAGCGCCTGGGTGGCCAGCTGGATCGTGATGCGGTCTGCTGCATCGGCGGCGGCGCCGGTGCGGATGCGGTCGATGGCGAGCGGGGCGAGGGCCAGCGCCAGGATGCCGACGAGGAGGAAGCCGGCGGCGACGCGGAACCAGGCGAGCCGCCACCAGCGGATTCGGGCGGCGAATTCGCCCTGGCGCAGATCCAGCAGCAGGACTTCGGGGAGTGCAAAGGCGGCGGCAAACGGCGGCGGCGGGGTTTGCGGCAGCGCGCCCAGGGCTTCGGCGAGCAGCGGATCGGCGGCAGCGGCGAAGCCTGTGCTGCGCACAAGGGTGAACGGATCGAGCGTGGCGACGCTGGCGACGGCATCGGCCGGGGCCGGCAACAGCAGGGCAGCGGGTGTGATGCTCTGCGGTTCGGCCCCGTGGGCGGCGAAGTGGCCGATGTGGGCGGCCATGCGCTCTCTGGCGATGAGGGCAAGCCAGGCGCTGCCATCGGGTTGCGGCGGGCCAAGCGCCAGGTGAAGGTCTTCCAGCGGCTGCGCGCTGAGATCGGTGGCGCGCATGCGGGCTTCCGCAAGGCGGCCCTTCTGGGCGGTTTCCATCAGCTCGATGCGGTGCAGCGCGACATCGTCTCCCGGGATGACACCGACCAGCGGGGCGTCGTCGTCGGAGCCGGCCAGTGGCGTTGTTCCGCCGGGGGTGGCGAGCAGCCATTTCATGCGGCGGTCGCCGCTTGCGGGACGGCGAGCCACACGCTGGAGGCGATGCGCGCCGGGTTTTCGATGGTGTCCAGCATGAGGTCGCGGCCGACCGCGGCGCGCGGGGTGGCCGCCACCAGCCGCAGCCGAATCCAGCGGCTGCTGGTGCCGACGACGCTGGCGGCTTGCGTGTCGGGCACGCCTTCGGGGCGGGATTGCTGCCAGAAATCGTTGGCCGAAACCCAGCCGTCTGCCGGGCGCGACGCCAGCGCGCGGCGGGCTTCATCGGGCGTGAGGCCGAGCGCCACCAGCAGCGGCAGTTTTTCGGGTGTGACGCTGTTGATGTTGAAGGCGGAGACTTCGCGGTTGGGCAGCGCGCAGAGGACCTGGCCGGCGGCGGCGAAATGGGCGGCGGTGACGCCGGGGACGGAGAGCCATTCGGAGGCGTCGGCCAGCAACAGGTTGCGCGACGATATGCTGGCGGCGGTGGCCCTGGCGAGGCCGTCGGCGTCGAGTTGCGGGATGCCGCTGGCGACCAGCAGGCGCGCGAGATCGTTCCAGCTGCCTTGCGGCTTCACGCCCGGCTTTGCGCTGCCGAGGCTGTTGAGATTGAAGCAGGCGCGGGCGTCGGAAAAGCGCAGGGAGACGGTGCCGCCGCCGAGTGGCACCGAGATGGGCTTTTCCAGTGCCGCCTGCTGCCGGTTGGAGAGCGCCTTGGTGCGCGAGATGAGGCTCTGGGCGATGGCGATGCCGCTGTTGGCGAGCAGATTGGCTTCGGCGCGGGCTTCGCCGTCGACGGCGCGGTCTGTGGCGGCGCGCAGGCGCTGCAGGCCGAGCGTGGCGAAGCCGGCCAGCAGCAGCACCATGGCCAGCACGGCAAACAGCGCGGCGCCGGTTTCGGATGGCTTCTGGATCATGCGGCGACCAGGAATTTCATCGTGATGGCAAGGCCATCGGCGCGCAGCAGGGTGAGTTCGACGGCGCGGGGCAGCTGCTCGGGCTTTTCCGGTGCCCAGTCTTCGCGCCAGCCCTGCTTGTCGGCGACGCGGAGCTTTACCGCCTGGACCTGCGGCACGAGGATGGTGGGGGGGCCGGGATTGCTGGCATCGACGGTGGGGAAGCTCTGGCGCAGCAGCTGTTTGCCATCGAAGCCCCAGGCGATCTTCTGCACCGAGGGGAGCAGCCCGGACACGCCGCGGCGGACCATGACGAAGCCGGACGGGGTGAGGGTGAAGGCCTGCATGGGGCGGCCGTCGGCGGCGAGGCTGGGGCGTTCGGCGGCCTGCCCGAGATCGGCGGCCATCAGGCTGCGGGCGCGATCGAGCGAGGTGAGGCCGGCGAGTGCGACCTCGGAGGCGGCGAAGCTGCGGCTGGCGCCGGTGGTGAGCGCGGTGGCGACAATTGCGATGATGCCGAACAGGGCGAGCGAGACGAGCATTTCAACGAGCGTGAAGCCGGCCTCCGGGCGGCGGCGGGTCATTGCGGGCGGACGATCTGGCGGGTGGCGAGCGGCGGGCCACCGGGGGTGGCGGAGACGGCGATGTCTATGCGCACGAGCTGCGGCAGGGCGACCGGATCGGGCGAACCCCCAGGTGTTGCCGTCCAGTGCCATGTGCCGCCGGCGTTCGGGCTGCTGCCGGACAGCGTGGCGGTGGGGGCGCTGGCTGCCACGAGCATGTCGATGGCGCGGTTGTCTGCTTCGAGGCGGGCGGCGGTGGCGGTGGCGATGCGGCTGGCGCTGCCGAGCTGGAAGGTCTGGAACTGGGCGAGCGACAGGCCGACGAGGCTCAGCAGCAGCAGCGCCACCAGCATCTCGACAAGGGTGAAGCCAGCCTCGCTGCGCATGGCTATTGGCTGCTTTTCAGGTCGGCGTTCTCGCCTTCGCCGTCTGGCTGGCCATCGGCGCCCAGCGTCAGCACCAGGAACGGCTGGCCGTCCGGGCCGGGGCTTTGATAGAGATAGGCGCGGCCCCAGGGATCGTTGGGGAGCTTCTTCAGCTTGGCGCCGGTGGCGGTGGGGACGGTGAGCGCGGCGAGGCCCTCGCCGCCGGTGGGATAGCGGCCGACTTCGAGGCGGAACAGCTCCAGCCCCTGTTCGAGGATGGCGATGTCGGCCTGCGCCTTCTGCACCTGGGCGCGGCTCTGCATGGGGAGCACGTTGATGACGACGACGGTGGTGAGCAGCCCGATGATGGCGAGCACGACGAGCAGTTCGACCAGTGTGAAGCCGGCCTCCGGCCGGGGGGCTGTAAAAGCGGCGTCGGGCCGGGGGGCTGTGAAGCCCGCTTCGGCGGGCCTTTTCGTGCGGGGGCGTTTCATGGGGTGGCTCCGAGGTTGGCGCCGGCCAGTGTGTTGAGCTGCAGGATGGGCAGCAGGACGGCGAGAATGATGAGGCCGACGATGGCGCCGAGCACGAGGATGATGAGCGGCTCGGCGAGGGCCAGCACGGTGCGGCTGCGGTCTGTCAGCTGGCGGTCGAGGGTGGTCGCTGCGCTGTCGAGCAGGGGTGCGAGCCGGCCGGACGCTTCGCCGGACTGGGTGAGCGCGACGAGCAGGCCGGGCGGATTGGGCAGCAGCGGCAGGGCAGCGGACAGCGAGCTTCCGGCGCGGACCTGGGCGGCGATCCCGTGGGTGGCATCCCGCCAGGCGGCGTTGCCGAGGGTGGGGGCGGTGTAGCCGAGCGCCTCGGCCAGCGGCAGGCCGGCGGCGTTCATGGTGGACAGCAGGCGGGCCCAGCGCACCGCCTCCAGCTCCGACAGCCAGCGGCCGATGCCGGGCAGCTGCAGCAGCCAGCGATCGATGCGGGCGCGGGACGCAGGGCGACGCAGCGCCAGCACGAGCGCGGCGGCAAGCCCGAGCAGGACGGCGGCAATCGCCAGGCCCCAATTGGCCAGAAAGCCGGACACGGCCAGCACGGCGCGGGTGAGGAAGGGCAAGGGCTGGCCGCTGTCTGCCAGCTGCTCGGCGATGCTGGGGACGACGAAGATGAGCATGGCGACGATGACGCCGAGCGCGACGAGGATGAGCAGCACCGGATAGGCGAGCGCGGCGAGCAGCCGCGAGCGGAGCGCGGCCTGCGCCTCGAGCGAATCGGCGAGGCGGTTGAGCAGCAGCGGCAGGCGGCCCGAAGCTTCGCCGGCGGCGATCGTTGCCTTGATGTCGGGCGGGAAGCTGGCGGCGGGGAGGGCGGCGGCCAGCGGAATGCCGGCCTGCACGGCGCGGTGGGTGGCGGAAAGCGCTGACTTTTCGGCGCCTTTGCCGGGCTGGCGGGCGAGTGTTGCCACGGCATCGGAAATCGGCATCACGGCGGCCAGCGTGGCGAGCTGGCGGATCATGGTGGCGCGCGCCTGCGGCTTGAGCTTTGGCGGGCTGCTGCCGAGGCTGATCGGCCTTTTCCAGAACGGCAGCGGCGGCGCTGCCGGCACGGACGGGCGGCTCTGCGCGTTCATTCCGCCATCCCGGTCAGCGCATCGACCGGCGTGTCCCGCGCGACATCGCCCTGGAACAACGGCAGGACTTCGGTTGGTGTGGTGCGCTTCTGCAGCACGGCGGCGCGCGCGGAATCCTTCAGCGAACGGCGGATGCCGGCGGCCTCCAGCCGCTCTTCGCCGGCGCCTTCGTTGACGAGGGCACGAACGGGGCCATCGACGGCAATCAGCTCGAACAGGCCCTGGCGGCGGGCATAGCCGGTGTGCCGGCATCTGGCACAGCCGTTGGCCTTGGCGACGAGGGTGCCGGCGGGGAGGCCGAGCTTTTCGGCGAGCGGTGCGGGCAGCGGCTCTTCGCCGACGCACGCCGTGCACACCAGCCGCACGAGGCGCTGGGCGACGACGGCGCGCAGCGTGGCGGCGATGAGGAAGGTTTCGACGCCGAAATCGCGCAGCCTGGTGATTGCGCCGGCAGCGGAATTGGCGTGCACGGTGGAGAGCACGAGGTGGCCGGTGAGTGCGGCCTGGACGGCGATTTCGGCGGTTTCGCGGTCGCGGATTTCGCCGACCATGACGACGTCGGGATCCTGCCGGAGGATGGCCCGCAGGCCTTGCGCGAAGGTGAGGCCGACGCGGCCGTCGACCTGGGTCTGGCCGACGCCGGGCACCGCATATTCGACCGGATCCTCCACTGTCAGGATGTTGCGGCGGCCATCGTTCAGCGTTTTCATGGCGGCATAGAGCGTGGTGGTTTTGCCGGCCCCGGTCGGGCCGGTGACCAGCAGGATGCCGTTGGGCGCGCCGAGCGCTTCGCGCAGCCCGTTGGCGGTGCTCTGGTCGAGGCCGAGCTGATCGAGCGAGAGCGCGACGGAGGCCTGATCGAGGATGCGCATGACGACCCGCTCGCCGCCGCGCGCCGGGAGTGTGGAGACGCGGACATCGAGGCCGCGCGCACCGAGGGTCAGCGAAATGCGGCCGTCTTGCGGCAGCCGCTTTTCGGCGATGTCCAGCCGCGCCATCACCTTCACCCGGCTGACCAGCATGGGGGCGATTTCCGGCGGCAGGCGGAGCGCCTCTTCCATGATGCCATCGCGGCGCAGGCGGACGACCATGCCTTCGTCGTTCGGCTCGAGGTGGATGTCGGAGGCACCCTGTTGCACGGCCTGCGCGACCAGCGCGTTGATGAGCCGGATGACGGGGGCGGCGTCGTCGTTGTCCAGCAGGTCGGCGCTGTCCAGGGCGAAGCTTGCGAGATTGGAGGTGGCGGCGGCGTCTGCGGCGGCCGCAAGGCCGTCGGTTGCGTAGGTTTCCGACAACAGCTGGTCGAAGCTGTCTGCGCCGACGCGGTGGAAGCCGAGCGGGCGGGCGGCGATGCGGCGGGCCTCGATGATGGCGGCGGGAAGCACGCCTTCGCGCAGCGTGAGGTCGCTGGCGCCCGGCGCCAGCAGCACGCCGGTCCTGCGGGCGAATGCATAGGGCAGCAGCGGGGCTTCGCGCAGCGCGCTGGCTGGCGGCAGCGCGGGTGCATCGCCAGGCCCAAGATCCGTTTCGGCGGCGTTGCTGGCGGCCGTTTCGGTGAGGGCGCGGAAGAAGGGGGGTGGCTCGGCGTTCATGGCGTGGGCGGGATCGGCACGGTGACCGGCGGCGCGAGCGGCGGCGGCGGAAAGGGGTAGGGCTTGTAGGGTGGCAGGGTGCGCAGATAATCATAGGCCAGCGCATCGAGGCTGGAGAAGCCGTCACGCCTTGTCTGTGCCTCGCGGGCAGTGTCCCACCGGGCGGCGGTGAGCGCATCGCCCTGCGTGCGGTCGCGCACGATGGTGGGGCGGATGAACACCATCAGGTTGGTTTTGGTGCGGGATTTCGTTCGCGAGCGGAACAGTTGGCCGATGCCGGGTATGTCTCCGAGCAGCGGCACTTTTTGCAGTGTCTTGCGCTCGTTGTCGTCGAGCAGGCCGCCGAGCGCGAGGATCTGGCCGTCTCCCACCGTCACGGCGGTTTCGATTTCGCGCTTGTTGAGCACGAATTCGCGAACGTCGATGGTTGCCGCGATGGAGGAGACGACCTGCTTGATGGTGAGGGTGACGCTGCCGCCGGCGTTGATCTGCGGCTTTACCGAGAGCTGGATGCCGACATCCTGGCGCTGCACGGTGCGGAAGCTGTTGTCGAGGTTCGCGCCGAGCGCCTCGCCGGTGGTGACCGGGATTTCCTGGCCGACGAGGATGCGCGCCGCCTGGTTGTCGAGCGTCATGATGGAGGGGGTGGAGAGGACGTTGCTGTCGCCATCGTTTTTGACGGCATTGATGACGAAGCCGAACAGCGTGTTGGAAAAGATGCGGCCCCCGAAGCCCGCAGTGCCGCCGATGGTGCCGAGCAGCGACTTGATTGCCGCGTCCTGGAAGGCCAGGCCGGCGCTGGGCGGGATGATGCCCTGGCTGCCGGCGACGGCGCCGGCGATGGCGAGCAGATTGGGCGCGGCGTTGGAGAAGTTGGTGCTGAGGAAGGGCCGCGAGCCATCGGGATCGGCGAGCAGCCACTGCACGCCGAGCTGTTGCGCTGCGCTGTCTGATATCTCCACGATGATGGCTTCGACCTGGATCTGCGCGCGCTGGGTATCGAGCTGGCGAATGACCTCGCCGAGCTGGCGCTGGATATCGGTGCTTGCGGAAATGATGATGGCGTTGGCGCCTTCGTAGCGCGCGATGATCGCCTTCTTGCCCTGCGGGCCGGCGGCGACGCCGAGCGAGGCGGTGGCAGGCGCGGCCCCGCCGGCAGACTGGCCCTGCTGCTGGCCGCTGCTGCTGCCGCCGAACGGCGTTCCGGCCAGCTGCGGCGCGGCGGCTGCGCTGCCGGTGGCGGTTGGCTGCTGGCCCATCAGCTGCTGCAGCACGGGCATGATGGCGGCGGCATCGGCATGCCGCATGAAGATGACGCGGATTTCCGAGCCATCGATGGCGCGCCGATCGAGATCGCGCGCCATGGCGGCCACCTTGGCGACCTGATCCGGCTCGCCGCGCAGGGCAATCGCGTTGGAGCCGTCGACCGCGACGACCGAAACGCCGGGGCGCGCATCGGGCCCGGATCCGGCGCGCATCAGCTGGGCGAGCGACTGCGCCAGATCGCGCGCGCCGGCGTTGGCCAGCGGCACGACGACGCTGGATGTGCGGTCGCGGTCTATCTCGTTGAGCGCGGCGCGGGCGCGGGCGATGTTGTCGGCGAAATCGGCCACAATGACGGCGTTGCCGGCGCGGTTGGCAGCGGCGGTGCCGTTGCGGCTGAGCAGCGGGCGGAGCGATTCCACGGCCGACTGGGCATCGATATTCGTAAGTCGAATGACGGCGGTGGCGAAGCGGCTGCCCTCGCGGGTGCCGGAGCCGGCGCCGGCTTCGGCGGGCTGCACCCGATACTGGCCCTGCCCCATCGGCACGGCGACATAGCCGTTGGCGCGCAACGTTGCCAGGAACAGCTCGAAATAGGCGGTGCGGGAGAGCGGCCGATCGGAGACGACGGAGACCTTGCCCTGGACGCGGGGATCGATGACGAAGCTGGTGCCGGTGACCTTGGAGACATCATCGATGAAGGCGCGGATATCGGCTTCGCGCAGGTTGATCATGGATTGCGCCGACACGCTGGCAGGCGGGGCAAGCAGCGCCGGCAGCATGGCGAGCGCGGCAACGGTGCGCAATTGGTGGCGGATCTTCATTGCGGCTCCGGTGCGGCGGCTGGCAGCATTGCCTCGCCCTGCTCTGGCTGGAGGGGATCGGGCGGCGGCGCGGTATTGCCGCGCGCCATCATGGTGTCGATTTCGGCCTCTGGCGACAGGCCGCGAGGCAACTGCAAGGCGGAAGACCGGCCCGGGAGCAATTGGTCAAGTGTGTCGGCGCGCATGTCTGGCGGGGTGAAGGTTCCGACAGCCGCTGCTCCGGCGCTGTCGAGCCAGAGGGTTTCGCGGGTGCCGCCGCGATCGAGCACGACATGATCGACGGCGATTGCCACCAGTGTGACGCCCTGGCCGACCTCCTCGCCGACGCTGAAGACCGACTGCTGGCCATCGCCGGCGGCGATGATGGCGCTGCCGCGGCCGGTGGCGCTGTCGGTGCGCAGGCCGTGCAGGCTGAAGGGCAGTGCGGTGACCGGAAGTTCAGCGCCGCTGGCGCCGGAGCGGAAGAAGGGATCGAAACGCGCGAGCAGCGGACGATCGGTGAGCTGCGGCGGGGCGATGGCGGGCATTGCGGGGACGGGGGCGACGAGCGCGGCCCAGGCGCGCATGGCGAGCAGCAGTGCCGTGAGAGCCAATGCAGCAAGGATCGCGTGGCCCATGTGCAGGCGCTGCAGCCCGATCATTGCGCCGGCCGGCCGGCGGCTGGGGCGCGCGTGCTTTTGGCGGCTGCGCCGCGCGCGCTTTTTGCGGCTGCACCGCACAGGGAGAAGGAAGCGATGCGAATCGGTGTGGCCTCGCGGCTGGCGTTAACGGGGTGGCGGATTTTGCCTCTTGGGCAGTTTGTGTTGCAGATTTGTTGCATTTTCTGCCCCTCCATAGCCGTTTGCGACCGCTTGCGTCAGCCTTTTGCGACCAACACCAGCCAGAGCGGGAAGGCGGCGGCGGCAAGGCAGGCCCCGAAGGGAATGCGGGTTGTTGCCGTTGTCTGCCTTCCGCGCGCTGCACCGATTGCCACCAGGGCGAGGCCGAGCAAGGCTGCTGTCAACAGTAACGGCGGCAGCTTATCGAGGCTTAACCATGCTGCAAGGGCGGCAGCAAGCTTGGCATCGCCGAGGCCGAGGCCATCGCGGCCGCGCAGCGCGCGGTAGGCAACGGCGAGCAACAGGAAGCCGCCGCCGGCGATGGCGGCGGCGAGGAATCGTTCGCCGGGCGGGGCGGGGCCAAGCAGCAGCCCGAGCGCCAGCAGCGGCAGGGTGAGGCGATCGGGCAGCCAGAAATGCGCGACATCGAGCGCGATGAGGGCGATGACGAACCAGCCGAGCAGGGCGCCGGCAAAGCCGGCCGGGCCGGGCAGTGCGAACAGGGCAAGCGCGCCGACGGCGGCGCAGGCGGCCTCGATCAGCGGGTGGGCGGGCTGGATCGCGGCGTTGCAGGTGCGGCAGCGGCCGCGCTGGACTGCGAAGCTGAGCAGCGGGATGAGCTGGTGCGCGGCGAGCTCTGTGTGGCAGGTGTCGCAGCGCGAGCGGCCGGTGAGTGGCAAGCCCTGCGGCCAGCGCACAACCAGCGTTGCGACGAAGCTGCCGACGACCAGGCCGATGATTGCTGCCAGTGCGGGCCACATGCGCTGCAGGCGTTGCGCCTTGGCGGCGAAATGTAAAGCGCGAGGTATCGGGCCGTGCGGACTCCGGCTTGCAATATGCCTGGTTCGGATTAGCTTGGCGGACAGGGAAAGGGGTTTGTCGATGTCAAACGTCGCCGGCAAGGCCTATGCGATGAATGTGGTGACGCCGATGCGCCCGGGCCGCACCTTCATCAACCATCTGCTGTTCCATGTGGCGCGCGCGCTGCCGGACCGGTTGCTGGGGCTGCTGGGGCTGTCCATCATACATTTTGCCCGCTGGGTGATGATCCGCCGCGATGGCTGGCCCGATCTCGGGCAGCCGAAGGAGCAGCTGCTGAACGATTACATGCTGTTCGTGTCCAACTTCAACGGCACCTGGGATCAGTATATCGATGCCTTTGCCGACGGATTGCCGAGCGGGCTGGACCTGTTCTGGTATTCCTCGACCAAGTATCCGAAATCGATTCCGATCAGCGGCTTCAAGGCCTATATCCGCGCCAACCAGGTGGATACGGATTATTATTACAATGCAACGCCTGGCGCCGCGCAGCGCGATGTGAAGGCGGCCCTGCGGGTGCGGCGCGCGGTGCTGCGGCTGGAAGCGGCGCACGGGCACGGGCCGGCGGCTTTCCGCACGGCCTGGAATGCCGAACTTTTGGCGGTGCAGAATGATCTGGGATCGCCCGGCTTTGCGCCGGTTGCCTCCAACGACACGTCGCGGGCGGATGCGCACCGGCAGCCGCTGGTGCGGGCGCGGTGGCAATCCGGGCAAGGCATCTGAGATGCCGAATACAGACGGTGGCATCTGAGATGCCCAATATAGTCGGTGGCATCTGAGATGCCGAATATAGACGGCGCCCATTATTTCCTCACCTTGCTGGTGCCGGTGCGGCTGGGGGAAGTGGCGCATCCCGATGGCAGCACCACCTCGCACAGCCACTGGCTGCGGGAAGAGCTGGCGAACCTGCCGACCGCACAGCAGAGCCAGGTGACGATCGATACCGGGCTGAACAGCCCGTTCGCGCGCTGCCGGCGCACACATTTTCTGCGCATGGTGGTGATCGACCAGCCGATGTTCAACGGGCGCGATCCGGGCAATCCGCTGGTGAGCGCGGTGACCCGCAGAAATCCGCTGGTGCATCAGACATTCGATGTGCTGTCGCGGCCATGGTTGATGCTGGCAGCCGATTTCGACTTGCGGGACGGCGAGGCAGACGGCGGCCTGCGCAGTTGGGCGGAAGGGCTGTGGACGCACAGCGAGGCGGAGATGCGGGCGATCTTCGACCATTGCCACGGCTTCGAGGGGGTGCGGGATGCGGCGGCGTTTGCGGCCTATGTGGTGCGCTGCCAGGTCGAGACGACGATGAGCTTCAATGATTACTGGCCGGGGCGGCCGCCTCTGGTGGGGGAGAATTTGAAGCGACTGGCGCTGGTCGGGCTTGCGGTTCTGGCGGGAGTGGTGGCGTTGCTGTGGGCGCTGCTGCGGCCCGACGCGATGGGCTGGCTGCTGCTGTTCCTCGTGCTTGGGCTGGCGGCGGGTGTTGCCGCCATTGCCGCGCGCTTGTTGATGCTGGGGGCGAAGGGCTTCCCGCCGGCGCCGGACAGCGATCTGAAGAGCGTGCTGAAGGGGTTGCATGTGCAGCAGCGGTTCGCGTTTTTTGCCGAAGCCGTGCAGGGGGTGGATGATGCTGCGCTGCATGCCTCGTTCGGGCAGTTCCTGCGCGATGTGCGCCCTGGCGATCTGGAAAGCCCGACGCAGGTGCCCGGTGTCATCCGGTCCGATGGCGTGATGCTGGTGCAGCAGGATATCCGCGAGCCCGACGTGAGGGCGCTGTGAGCGCGCCCATCAAGGTCGAGCTGGAGCTGGGCGACCTGCAGGGCGGAATATTGTCGGCCTATGGCAAGCAGGGTTTTCCCAAGGCGCGCTTTCTGGTTTTTCATGTGCAGAGCAGCGCTTCGGGGGCCGACGCCGGCCGCGCCTTTGTGGAGGCGCTGCGGCCGCGCATCACGACGGCGCTGCGCTGGCCTTCGAGCAAGAAGATTTCAACCGGCCCGGGCGCGGTGGCGCGGCCCGAGTGCACGCTCAATCTGGCCTTCACCTTCTGGGGGCTGCTGGCGCTGGGCGTGCCGACGCGGACGCTGCGCGGGATGCCCGATGAGTTCATCGACGGGATGGCGGCGCGCGCGCCGATCCTTGGCGACGATGTGCTGGACAATGGCTTTGCGCACTGGGATGCGGTGTGGCAGCCGGGCAGCCCGAGGGCGCACATTCTGGTGATGCTGAACGCGCGCGCCGACGCGCTTGGCAATGCGGTGCCGGAGCTGGACGATTTCACCGCCATGGTGCTGGCGGCGGCGAACAGGTTTGGCATTGCCCTGCTGGAGGGCCATGCCGGGCCGGACCCGCGCTGTCAGGAGCTGTCGGCCATCTTCGGCGATGATCCGGCCGGCCCTGAGGGAGCGCGAAGGGCGCTGCCGACGGAGCATTTCGGCTTTGTGGATGCGATTGGCGATCCGGTTTTCGAGGGACAGTATCCGGGCGGCGAGGAGGTTTTCCGGGCAGTGGGCCAGGGGGCGATGGATGGCGCGGGAAACTGGCGGCCGATTGCCACCGGCGAATTCGTGCTCGGCTGGCCGGACGAGGCGCAGGAGGTGGCAGGCGGCGCCATGCCGCTGGATTTCAGCCGCAACGGCAGCTTCTTTGCCTATCGCAAGCTGCACCAGCATGTGGAACGGTGGGACCGGTGGGTGGAGGAGCGGGCGAAGGGGCTGGCGGAAACATGGGGCATCGCGGAGCCGGAGGAGGCGCGGCAACTGCTGAAGGCGAAGATGGCCGGGCGCTGGCAGGACGGGGTGCCATTGAGCCAGGCGCCGACCTATGCCGAGTGGAAGGCGTTCAACGCGAAATTTCCCTATGGCAGCCGGGAATGGATTGATGCGGCGACGTCGTTTGGCTTTGGAGACGATGTGGACGGCGCGAAATGCCCGGTGACCTCGCACATCCGGCGCTCCAACACGCGCGACATGCTGGACCCGCTGTGGGACACGGACGCAAAGAGCCGGATGGGCTCGGCGCTGAACAACCGGCGGCGGATTTTGCGGCGCGGGCTGCCCTATGGCGACCGGGCGAGCCCTGCGCACGACCATGGCATCGTGCTGCTGGCGCACTGCGCAAACCTGTTTCGCCAGTTCGAATTCGTGCAGCAGCAGTGGATGAACTATGGGCTGGATTTCAACGCCGGCAACGACAGCTGCCCCATTGTCGGCACGCACGCGCCGGGCGCGCGGTTTGTGATTGCCGGGGATGCAAAGGCGGGCAAGCCGCCGTTCATTGCGTCGGGCCTGCCGCATTTCGTGTCGACGCGGGGAGGCGATTATTTCTTCTCGCCTTCGATGACGGCGCTCAGGATGATCGGGCAGGGTGTGGTGGACCCGACATGAAGGGTGTGCGGTGACGCTCCGGGTGCGGCGGTTTGTGGCGGCGATCGAAGGGGTCGGCGGGCTGGGCGCCGGCTTTCTGGCGGCGAGGGGCGATTTCAAGGCGCGGCTGCGGGCGGTGCTGGGCAGCCCGGCGGGGCAGCGCAACGCGATGGCGGTGCTGCGGCTGGCCAAGCCGAGGCTGCCTATCAAGAGCAATCTGGTGAAATGCTATGCCGCGGAGCGGACGCTGGTGCTGACGCACGGGGCGGATTTTCGCACCGTGATCGCCCGGCAGGCGGATTTCGAAGTGGTCTATGGCCCGCGCATGCGGATGCTGACGGGGGGCCGCGATTTCTTTCTGGGGATGCAGGACGGGCCGGATTACCGGCGCGACACGGCGGCGATGCGGGCGATCGTGCGGCCGGGCGACATGGAGCCGGTGCTGGCGATGGCGCGGCGGGAGGCGGCAGCGGCGCTGGATGGCATCGCAATCGATCTGCCGCCACGGCTGAGTGCGCGGATTCCGGCTATGATGGTGCAGACATATTTCGGCGTGCAGGCGGAGACGGAGCAGCTGATTGCCGATGCAACCGCCATGTTCCACTTCCTGTTTTCCGATCTGGGGGATGATCCGGCCGTTACCGCAGCGGCGATGGCGGCGAAGGACCGGGTGAATGCGGCAATCGACGCCAGCGCGCCGACCGCCGGGGCGGACACATTGCTTGGTCGTGCGGTGGCGCTCGGGGCGGCCGGCGATCCGGCATTCGACGCGGACGGCGTTCGCGCCAACATCATCGGCATCCTCATCGGGGCCATCCCGACCCTTTCCAAGGCATGCTGCCTGGCGGTGGAGGAATTGCTGCGGCGCCCGGTCGCGCTGGCGGGAGCGCAGGCGGCCGCGAGGGCTGGCGATGAGGCGGCGGTGGCCGGCCATGTGTGGGAGGCGCTGCGCTTCTCGCCGGCCAACCCGATCGTCTATCGGCGCGCGCCGGCCGACACGATGCTGGGCGACATGCCGAT
>Ga0105049_10004161_pt1 | contig 16997 bp, 14 predicted proteins | sample MAT06_FD_78087 | JGI IMG/M metagenome (GOLD analysis project Ga0105049, IMG submission 78087) | Freshwater microbial communities from Lake Fryxell liftoff mats and glacier meltwater in Antarctica - MAT-06 | ecosystem: Environmental > Aquatic > Freshwater > Ice > Liftoff microbial mat | place... | reverse complement strand
CGCGGTGATGAGTGCGACTCCGAATCCGGCGACCAACGTGATCGAGACGTGCGTCCTGTTGGGCATCGGCGGTTCCTTAACGGCTGGGGCGGCTTTGTACGAAGCGTACAAGAGCCGCTGGAAGAAATCCACGCGAGTCTTGCCCACGCCGACACCGTGTTGAGGGCCTGTTCTCGCGAGTCTCAAGCCATTTCCCGCCGCTTGCCTGTCGCCGTTCCTCCCTACGCTCGGCTTGCCCATGCTCTCAGTCGTCGATGTCAGCAAGTCCTACGGCTCATTCGCCGCCGTCCGTCGCGTCTCCCTTGAGGTTCGCCCCGGCCAGGTGACAGGTCTGCTCGGTCCCAACGGGGCGGGGAAGACGACGCTGATCCGGATGATGACGGCGTATCTGACGCCCAGCAGCGGGAGCATTGCGGTGTGCGGGCATGACACGGTGGACGCTTCGGCGGCAGCGCGGGCGAGTATTGGATATTTGCCCGAGGCGGCGCCGCTGTATCCGGAGATGTCGGTCGAGGGGTATATTCAATATCGGGCGGGCTTGTTTGGGCTGCCCCGGGCGACTCGGCGCGCGGCGGTGGAGGCCGTGATTGAGCGGTGCTGGCTGCGCGAGATGCGTCGGCGGCGGATCAGTGCGCTCTCGAAGGGGTATCGCCAGCGGACGGGCCTTGCCGCGGCGCTTTTGCACAACCCGCCGGTGATCGTTCTGGATGAGCCGACGAGCGGTCTGGACCCGACGCAGATCCGCGGCATGCGGGATTTGATTTGTGATTTGGGGAAGACCAGGACGGTGCTGGTGTCGTCGCACATTTTGCCGGAGGTGGAGCAGACGTGCGACCGGGTGGTGATTATCGCCGCTGGGCAGGTGCGGGCGGAGGGGTCGCCGGCGGAACTGATTGACCAGCACGCGGGCAATGCGCCGGCGTTTGTATCGGTGGAGGCGGCGGGCGGCGAGCGGGCCCAGGCCATGCTCGCGGGCCTGCCGGCGGTGGCATCGGCCCGGCGCGTGTCGCCGCCGAGTGCGCCGATTGCTTCGTTTGAAGTTTTCGCGAATGAGTTCTTCGCGAAGGCGGCGGGGTCGGCCCCGTTGCTGGCGGCGCTGGCGCGTGCGGCGGCTGACGCCGGGATTCTGCTGGTTGAGCTTCGTCAGGTTCGCCCGTCGCTCGAACAGGTTTTTGAGAAGGTCATTACGTCGTCGGCCCAGTCTGAAGTTTCCATTTCCCAACCCCCCCGACCCGTGCTCTCCCACTGATTGCTGCTCCCTTATGCTTGCCGTTGCTTTTCGCGAATACGCCTCGTTCTTCCGCACACCTTTGGGGTGGCTGGTGGTGGCGTTGTTTGCGTTTCTGTCGGGCATTTCGTTCGTGACAGCGACTCTGGTGCCCGGAGAACCGGCCTCGCTGCGGGCGTTCTTTGGTGAGTGGTGGGGGCTCTTGATCGTGGTGTGCCCGGCGATTTCGATGCGGCTACTCAGCGAAGAGATTCGCACGGGGACCATCGAACCGTTGCTAACGAGCCCGCGGGCAGAGTTTGGGATTGTGGCGGGCAAGTTCGCGGCGGCGCTGGCGTTCTTTGCCACGGCGCTGGCGCCGACGCTGCTGTTTGTAGCGACGCTGATGGCCCTGGCGCGGCCGGAAGTCGGGCCCATGTTCTCGGGGTATCTGGGGATGCTTTTGCTGGGCTCGCTCTACCTCGCGGTGGGCACGTTTGTTTCGTCGCTGACGGCGAGCCAGACTCTGGCGTTCCTGGCGACGTTGTTTTCGATCATGCTGGTTGAGTTTGGCTCGCAGCGATTGGCGGCCATCGCGCCACAGCCTCTGGATCGTTTTGTATCGGCCCTGTCGGCGAGCGCGCGGATTGGCGACTTTGCCAAAGGCATCGTCGATACCTCGCACGTGGCGTTCTTCGTTTGCGCCTCGCTGCTATTTGTTTCACTGGCGGCCATCACGCTCCGCGTGCGGAGGTGGCGATGAACCAGCCCGCCACATCCACGCCACGGGGCAATCTGCGGCCGCGGCTTGCGTCGCAGGCGGCGGTGGTCACGTTTGCGGTGGTCACGATCTGCGTGCTGGGTGCGCTGCTGGCGTCGCTGGCGCCGGTGCGGTTTGATTTGACGGCCACGCGCGAGCATCGGCTTGCGCCGCAGACGGCGGCGATTGTCGCCAAGCTCAACCGGCCGCTGGATCTGGTCGTCGCGGCGGAGCTTTCGGCGATGGACACGGTGACGCGTCGCCGCACGCTCGATGTGGTCGAGAAGTTCGGGCTGGCCTCGCCGAACATTCGCCCCACCCTCATCGATACGGCGTCGCCCGACGGACTCCGAAAGTTCGATGCGTTTCTTACCGACCTTGCCGTCAAGACCAAGCCCGCGATCGACGCGGCGACAGCGGGGGTGACGGCGGTGGCGCAGAGCGCCGAGGCGACGGCGGCGTATCTTGATGAAACCGCGCGGACGCTTGAGGCGCTGCGTGATTCGGTGGTACAGAGCACGCTGCCGGCAGCGCAGCGTGATCAGGTGGCCGGGTACTGGAACACGCAGGCGAGCGCGGCGCGCACGCTTGCGGAGGACACCCGCCAAGCCGCTGCGAAAGCGCGCGAGGTGCTGAACAAGGTGGCCCCGCCGCTGCCGATTCCGGCGATCGATGAATCAGCCCGGATCCTTCGCGGGCCGGTCTCGACGCTTGCCACCGGGCTGACGGTGCTGTCGCGCGCTGTGGAGCAGTTCATTCTCGACGCGTCGTCGGTGGGCAGGCCGCGGGATTTGGCGCGTGAGCTTGCGGCGTCGTTGCCGAGCCATCGCGACATCGCGGCCCGGGCCGTTACACAGCTCGACACGCTTCCGCAGGTTCCGCTGCTGAGCATTGCCAAGGCCGTGCAGCGGAGCCGGGCCGTGCTGCTCATTTCGCCAGATGATGCGGCGGTGACCACGCCGGCGTCATCGTCGCGGCGGGCGATTATCGCGCTGAACACCGATGCCATTTTTCCCTCGGCCGCCACTGAGGGCGCAGCGGCCGATGACCGGTTCCGTGCCGAGCAGCTCATCGCGGCGGGGATTGCGTCGATGATTTCGTCGTCGCGGCCGCTGGTGGTGCTCGTACACGGCGCGCCTGCCAAGGCTGGCCCGGCGTACAAGGGCGTTCGCACGCTGGTGGATGCTCTGTCGCTGCGCGGGATTGATGTGGCCGAATGGGCCGCGGGGATTGACGCGGAGCCGCCGGCGATTGTGGAGCCTGATCCTGCCCATCCGCGGCCGGTGGTCTACCTGAACCTTGGCATCGATGTGCGGAGCCCCGACGATGCGACCCGGATGAGCAAGCTTGCCAGTGCTCTCACGCGCCTGGTCGCGGCCGGAAAGAACGTGCTGCTCTCGGTGAACCGCTCGACGCTACCGGGGGCGGGCGCGCAGGACCCGCTGGTTGAATGTCTCCGGCCGCTTGGCCTTACGGCCGATTCGGGCCGCACGCTGTACGAAGAGACCCGCCCGATGGGCACCGCAGGTCGCGATGTGCTCTTTGATCAGATTATCACCGATCCGCTCACGGAGCACCCGGTGAGCGCGGCGGTGAGCGGCCTTCGTTTGCGACTCCCGCTCATCTCGCCCCTTGAGATCGCGGCCGCTTCGGCATCGCCAGGTGCCGAATCGGCTCCCAAGGTCACGCCGCTGATTCGGCTGGCGGCGCGGCCCGCCCTTTGGGCGGAGGCGGATTGGAACATTCGCCAAGGGCTGCCCGCGAAAGACTCGGCGCGTGACCTTGCCCGCGACAAACCCGGCGACCCGCCGTGGGTCATCGGTGCGGCCATTGAGCGGCGGCTTGACCCGAAGACCACGCAGCGGGTGATCGTCATTGGTTCGGCCCTGTGGGTGGTTGATTCGGTGCTTGCCAAAGAGGGCGCGACGGTTGATGGTCGCCGCATTCTTGATGCGCCGGGCAATGCGGAACTGGCGTGCGAATCGGTGGCGTGGCTGGCGGGGCTTGATGATTCCATCGCGCGGAGCGCGGCGGCCCAGTCGGTGCCGACCATCCCGAATCTCTCGGGTCCGCAGCGCTCGGCGCTGCAGTGGCTTTTCGTGGGGATCATTCCCGTCGGCATCTTGCTGCTGGGTGTGCTGTGGCGCTGGCTGTGGGGCTGAGGCTGGGCCGCGATCACTCATCAGAACATCACGGCGGCGTCTCGCGGCTTGCCGGGGTGCGATTCACCCGCGGCCGGGGCCCTTCTTCTTTGCTCCGGGCATAGCCATCGCGCGGGGTGCCGCACTCGGGGCACACGAAGGCTTCATCGGGAAATGAGCTGAGCCCGGTGAGGTCATACCAGCAGTAGCCGCAGTGGCGGCCCTTGGGCGGGCGCGGCAGGCAGCAGATATAGGTGCCCAAGAGCAGGATGAGAGCCGCTTCGCCCCAGATGAAATGGGTGAACAGATAGGGCGACCCGTCGAGTCGCTCGTTGAAGAGCATGAGAATTTCGACGGAGATCCAGCATCCGGCTGTGCCAGCAAGCACGACGGCGAAGCCGCGCACCTGCCGCCGCCAGCGCATCGCGAAGTACCAGATCAGTACGGCATAGAGGGGGAAGATGAACACATGGGATCCACGGCCCGCACGGGATGATAGGTATCAGGCCCGGTTCAACATGTTCGCAACTGTTTTGCCGCAATCAGCCGCAAACCAAGCGTTGCCTGTATCGTCGAGTCAAGGGGCATGAGCGCGATTCGCTCGCCGACACCCGCCTCACTGGCCAATCCACAAAGCAGCAACTGAGCGACAAAGATCAAGTCCTTGGGACGACCCGCCGCCAGTTTCGATGCCGCGAGATCATGGTCCTCCATGCACACCCCTGTCGCGCCGCCGGTCCGCTCCGTTCGCACCCGAATCGCGCGTTCTTCCCAGCCGCTCGGAAACACCGCCGTCTTAAACGCCACGCCGTGCGCGTAGTAGCCAAAGGTCGAATGAAACGGACTGAGTTCCCCGATCGTTCCGTCAATAAGATCTGACACATGACCCTCTTCCGGCGCGCCGGGAGTACCCACGATGATGTCGAGTTCGTCCGACACTCGAAGCGCTCCTGGCGCATCAGGAAACTCCCCCAGCAACGACTGTGACCCGTTGAGCACAAACTCGTTCTGACCCGTGATGGCCGCAGCAGCTCGCAGAATATGCTCGAAGTCAGATCGTTCCACGGCGGCACCTTTCCTTAATCGCCCAAACCTCCTGCGGCGTAATCGCCCCCCCAAATGGCGAGTTCTGCCGAAGGCGTTGCCCCTCATCCGTCTCTTGCGTATAGATCGCCATCACCTCGGCCGCTGGCTTCTCAAGGATCGCCAGCCATTCGTCGTAGTTCACGACCGACCTTGATCCCGCATTCCGCAGTTTCCAACGCCGCAGGTTACCCCGCGCCAGTTCAATCCACTCAGGGTGGTCCGCCAACCGCGACGCAATCGTTCGCGCCAGCGTCAAGCCCACAAGATCGTTCGTCGCATGAAGCCCGCCACAAGTTTATCGCCGTTACCCATCTCTCGCTATCTCCCTCCCCGCCCCCCCCCGCCAAAAAAGGCCGCGGCCCCCTGCTTTCGCAAGGGGCCGCGCTGGGAACGGTGTGCCCATAAGCCGAGTTCTGTACCGGCCGGTGGTTTCCTTGCCAATCCTCATTGACGGGGGCTTGGGCAAGGACCTTCCGGCGGCCGCGACCATTTCTCTAGCCGCACAGTCGCCTGTGCGATCAGCAGCAGTCTACCCGCCCTCAGCCGCTCGAACAGAGCGGTCTGGGCCACCCTTGCGGACGGCCCAAAGAAGGGCTGCGTGACCTTGCACGCGACGGGGTTTGCCATGCCTCGCCTGTTACCAGTCGAGCGGTGGGCTCTTACTCCACCTTTTCACCCTTACCTGATCGTGCCGATCCCCGAAAGGAGCGGCACGCCATCGGCGGTATATTCTCTGTGGCACTGTCCCGCACTCGCCACCCAGTGCGAGCGGGCGGTCGTTAACCGCCGTCGTGTTCTGCCGTGCTCGGACTTTCCTCCGCGATGCTGGGCTTTCGCCCACGGCGCGGCGGTCGCGTTGCACACCGATATTTGATTGTCAGGGCAAATGATACGACGGCGACCGGCCCGGCGTTCCGGCTATACCGGTCGGGTGTGACCGTCCCCAACTCGATATCATGACAGCCGTGCCCTCTGATCCCACCAACGCGCTGGTTTGGCTGAGCGAAGGCCAGCGGCCTCTCGCCCGGGCCTTGGCAGCGCTCGCCAACCTTTCGATCACCCACGTTGGCTCGCCGGACGCCTCGGCGGGTGCGCACTTTGCGCAGGCCATGGCGGCCACGCACGCCACTGACCTGCGGGCGGCGGTGGTCTCTGCGCCGTGCAAGCTCGCGCTCATCCTTGACCCCGGCTCGTTCGCCTCGAGCGACACGGCCGACAAGCAGGCCCTGCTCGAAGCTCGCGACCGCGGCACGACGGTTATCACGCTGGAGCCGATGCCGGCTTCGCTGGCGGATCTGGGCAGCGAGAACGTTGGCCCGGGCGCGTGGGCACGGCTGTGCCCCCTCTCGCGCCTCACCCGCCCGGTCCGCGAAGCGCTCGACATGCTGCCCGCGTTTGGCACCTTGCGGTCGGCGAGCATCACGCTCTGTGGCAGCCAGAACGAGGGCTCGCTGGGCTTTCGGCTGCTGGATGCGATGGACCTGCTGCTGCGGTTCTTTGATGCGACCGAAACAATCGATGCGACGTACAGCGCGCCATCGGCCCCGCCGGGCGCGGCCAATCCGAGTGCGCTCCGCGCCGTGCCTGGTGAGTCGCTCCGCACGCGGGGCCCGCTGCATGGCGATCTTTCACTCGCGGTTCGATTCGGCGGCGGCCGCGGTGCATCGGTGCTGCTGAGCGATCAAACCGCGTCGGCCATGGCCAGCGGGCCCGCTGAACATCACCGTGCCATCACACTGCTGGGCGCAGACGGCATGATTGTTGTGACGCCGAAAACCTGCCAGTGGACCGACCCGGCCGGAAAGATCGTTGACAAGAGCCGGCCCCGCCCGCTCGGCTCCGGGCTCGCCAGGAGCCTCGAACTCGAAGAACCGATCTCGCTGACGGCGTACGAGATGGCCGCGCAGATCAGAGCGCTGCTCGATGGTGATGAGCTCGCCCCCGGCAGCCCGGCGGAGTTTGCCCGGGCTCTGGCGCTGGCGCAAACCGCGCTGCTTAGTTCGCGCACGGCCGAAGGGGAATCGCCCGAAACTCTTCAGCGCATCGCCGGCGTGCACTGACCGAACCCATTTCGGGGCCTTGTTTTTGGCGTGTATGCGCGCGGCAGCCAGAAGGCCGACGCGTTTTTCGGTCTACTTGCTTGCTCTGCTTGTCCGCTCTACTTGTTCGCTCTCCTGCCTGTCGGCAGGTTCGCAGGTTGGATTAGTGAGCGCCCGAGAGCTTGGTTTTGGTGGGCGCAAAGCCGTGCTCATCAAACACCACGATCTCGTTGTCGCGACCCTCGTGCAGCCAGGGCGCGGGGATCATCATTTCGGTCTGCGGACCCACGGCCTTGCCCGCGCCGGTGGCGGTGAAGTAGCGCCCCAGGTGCTTGCCGTTGAGATACGCCTGGCCCTTGCTCAGGCCGGCCGTGTCGAACACGAGCGGCGTGCGCGAGGGAGCCGCCGGGGCGGCAAACGTCGCCCGCCACCAGCGCGGCGAGTGGGGGATGTGGCCCTTCTTGGCTTCGAGGGCGAAATGCTCGGTTCCCGGCCGTTCCCACTTGGCGAACGCCCACTCGGCCTTGGCCGTCACGTTCTCAACGCAGTCGTAGAACGCGACTGAGTTCGCGAGGTCGGCGAGGGCGGCTTCGCCATCGCCATGGATCGCCAGTTGCACCTGCACGGCGCCGCGTGCCAGCAGAGCCTCTTCGATCAGGAGCTTGCCCGGCCCGCTGGGGTCGAAACACTTGAGTGGCTTGCCGCCGACGATGATCACGCCGCGATGCTCGCCGGGCTTGAACGTCATCAGCACGGGCGTCTTGCGCTTGTGCGTGATGGTCCACGTCGGCCGGAGCGTGTCGGACGTATCGCCGCGGTGCATCTGCCACTGCGGGGCTTTGAACGCCAGGAAGTCAAACGGGTCGGCCCGCTCGAGGGTGGGCTTGCCGGCCTTGAGTTGCTCGACTTCCCAGATGTGCCCGTAAAGGCCCTTGGCTTCGGCGATGTTCATGCCGCCAGCGACGCGACCGAGATTCTCGGCCAGCACGACCATGGTCTGCTCGCCACGCGAGAAGTGCAGCGGCGCTTCGAGCACCGCGCCCGGGCCGACGCCCCACACGCCTGACGCGTGCTGCTCGCTGAACACGGAGAGACGGTCACCACCCAGCGGGAAGGCAACGTGCGCCTTGCGGGCGCTTGAGTTCTTGAGCTTGATGCGGTACCAGCCGTATCCCTGGGGCGCGCCGAGCACGCCCAGGTCGGCCGGGCCGGCGATGCCGGCAAAGCGCGGGCCAGAACCGTCCAGGTATTCGTCGATCGAGGCGGTGTGCCAGACCGAAAGGGCGACCTTGCCGACCGACTTCGTGTGCGCCACCACCACCGCGGTGGGCGGCAGGGGGGGCAGTTCGGGCTCGGGCATCGGAGGCGCTGGGGGCTGCTTGCCCTTGCCCTTGGCCGCGGCCTTTACCTTCTTGGCGGGCACGGGCGCGTGCTTGACTTCGATCTTGATCGGCCGCTTGGGGTGCTCGTCGGCGACCACGACTTCCCACTTGGCCTCGTTAGTGAGCTTACGGAACTTCGCGCCCCAGGCCTTGACCACCGGCCTGCCGTCGATCGAGAGCCCGTCCACATCCATGAACACCGCGTCGTCACTGATGTGCAGGCGGTGCAGATTCTGGTCGTTGACGATGCAGATGACGACGCCCTCGTGGTCGAGAAGCATGGGCTCGTCACCCTCGGGGACCTCGGCGCTGATATCGGAGCCGTTGATCGAGAGCCGAGCCGGCGCACCCTTGGGGCCGGCGCAGACGAACACGCGGCCGGCGGTCGCGATGGCGGCGAGGTTGCAGTAATCAAGCTGCGAGCGGCCGATGAGGCGTGTATCGATCAGCACCCAGCCGACCGGCTGTTCGCCCAGGTGAACGGGCAGGAGCGTGCCGTCCTGCAGCAGCAGGGTTGCGGGCTCGTGCTCAACACCGTCGCCCGCGCCGTCGCGCTCAGGGGCGAACACAAACACGACCGAGCCCTGCGAGCCGGAGCAGTGCAGAACCGCGTAGGAGGGGTTTCGCTCGTCGACGCCCGCTTTGCCCGCCCGGGCCACGATCTCGCCCGCCACGCCGTGGGGCAGGAGGCAGATCGACTGACGCTTGGGGTCAAGGTGCGAGAGTTGGCGAGCAAACCGTGAGGCAAAGAGGGCCACGCGCCGGAGGGCGTGGAAAGTCTTGCGCATGGCGCCGCCTTCGGCCACGGGGGCGGCGCGGTCGGCGCTCGTGATGCTGAAGGATTCGGGTGAGTGCGGCAGCCGGCCGCCGGAAAAGCCGTAGTTGGTGCCGCCGGCGAAGGGCTCGAGATTGAACTGCGAGCCGCTGGCCAGAATTTCGAGAAGTCCACGCTGGAGTTCGACAGCGTCTTGCTCGTGGCCGCTGTCTTTCTCGCCCCAGCCGAGCTGTTCGCCGAGGCGATATCCGCTGACCACCCGGGGCATGTTGGGGCGCACGGTGGCGAGTTGGCGGAGGTTCCGCAGGAGCGATCCGCTCCCGGTCCATGAGTCAATCTCGCCCTCAACGCCCTGCCACAGGTCGTTGGCGTTCATGAACGGCACTTCGATGCCCGACTCGCGCAGGTAGCGGTGAAGTTCGCCGAGGTAGCCAAGGGCGATCTGGTCGTGCCCGCACGTCCAGCCGTTTTCGTTCTGAATCAGCACGATGGGCCCGCCCGGCTTGCTCTCGCCGCTGGGCCCGATGACGCTGGTGATCTGCAGGTCGCGGACCTGCTTGGAGACGGCATCGATGAACTTGCTGCACGACTCGAGGAACGGCCCGGAGTTTGATCGCAGGTTCACGGCCTGATTGTTCAGTAGCCACGGCGGCAGGCCGCCCATGTCAAAGCCGCCGCCGACAAAGGGGCCCATCCGCAGGACCACGTACATGCCGGCCTTGCCGCACAGTTCGACAAAGTGACGCAGATCGTTGTCGCCGGTGAAGTCAAACTGGCCGGGGCGCAGCTCGTGCCGGGCCCAGACCACGGAGGTCGTGATGCAGTTCAGCCCTGCTTCGCGGGCCAGTGTGAGCCGGTGGGACCACTCCTCGCGACAAATCCGGGTGTATTCGATGGTTCCGCCGACAAGCCAAATGCGCTTACCATCGGCGATGAAACTTTGACCGTCAAATGTAAGTACTGACATGGGTGCCTCGAACTCCCTTCTGTCGGTTTAAGAAAAACCGATGGGCTGAGGAAAAGGGGCAGAGACGAGCCACACGCACCGAGTGCTTTGGCTACCGTAAAGCGTCTCAACTCTGTGCCGGCCATGGCTTTGCGTAGCAATGCCCGACACAAGGGGCTTTTGCAACGATAGGATGATGCCTTCCGGCCAGCAAGAAACGAATGGTCCTCTGCGGCGATCATGATAGAATCAGAGCCGAAATATGCCAAAAAAGACCCCATTGTCGTCGATCGTGCTTTTGAGAAAACCGCTCGCGTCGGTTCGTTCGTGCAAACAACTTGCAAACAGGTTGGTGACCCCGGTCGCCCTCCTCTTGGCGGCGTCCCTCGCCGGCTGCGGTAGTGATATGGCCGATCTTGACGCCCGCACCGACGCCTTGGTCCGCGAGCGGTCGGCGCTGCTTGGCCCCAGCGCTTCACCGCCGCGGATCCCGTCCGGGGCAGTGACAACCTCCAATACCGGAGCGTCGATCGATAAAGTCCCGCCCACCGTCAATCCCGACGTGAACGACCTCCGCTACCTCCCCGCTGATGAAGCCCGCAACGTGGGGCAGCGGTTGGACGCCTATCAGAACCAGGTCGGCGATCCTGTCGTTATCAACCTTCGTGAATCGTTCCATCAGGCCCATCTGTCGGCCCGCGAGTTTCTCGATGCGCAGGACCAGTACGTCCTGCAGGCCATTCGCCTTCTCATTGTGCGTCACAGTTTCGATTGGCGCTTCTTTGCCAACACCACGGTTGACGTCACCGCTACCGGCAACGACGGGGCGTATGAGTCACCCCTCCGCGTGATGCAGGACCTTGGCGTTACCCGTCGCTTTGAGAACGGCGGCACGCTGGAAGCCCGCATGGTCTTCGATGCCACCGAGCAGCTTCGAAACGTCGCGACCGACCGGTACACGCAAGCGTCATCGCTGGTGCTCTCGGGCACGCTCCCGTTGCTTCGCGGGGCCGGCACCGTGGCGAGTGAGGACCTGATTGCCGCCGAGCGCGAGCTTGTGTACTCCGCGCGTTCCTTTGAGGACGCCCGGCGCCTGCTGCTCGTCTCGATCGCAAGCGACTATTTCGACCTCGTGCAGCAGCAGTCGGCCATTAAGAATCAGACCCGTCAGCTTGAGTCGCTCCGCCAGCTTGAGGAGCGCACGGCCGCTCTTGTGGCGGCGGGCCGCATAGCTGAGTTTGAACGCAATATCGCCCGTTCACGCGTGCTCTCGGCCACAAGCTCGCTCGCCAACTTGCGCGAGACGTACATCCTGGCTCTCGACCGCTTCAAAATCCGCCTGGGCCTGAACATCAACCGCCCGCTCGACCTCGCGCCCATCACGCTCATGCTGCCCGAGCCTGAGATCACCCCCGATGCGGCCGCGGCACTGGCGCTCGACTATCGGCTTGATTTGCAGATTGCTCGCGACCGGGTGGACGATGCCCGGCGGACGGTGGCCAATGCCCGCAATGATCTTCTGCCTCAGGCGAACCTCTTCGGGTCGGCGACGGCCCGCACCAAGCCGGCCTCGCGCGAAGGCGGCTTCGTGTATGAGTCTGACGATGCGATTTATCAGGGCGGCATCACCTTCGGCCTCCCGCTCGACCGCGAGGCGGAGCGGCTGCGGGTTCGCGCGGCGAACATCGCCCTTGAGAAGTCGATCCGCGACCTTGACCAGTTCCGCGACACGATTGTGGTGCAGGCCCGCTCACGCGTGCGCGAAATTGACCGTGCCCGGTTCAATCTCACACTTGCCGAGCAATCGGTTGAGATCAACACCCGCCGCGTCGAGGAACAGAACCTCAAGCGCGACGAGGTGGCTGCGCAGACGATCGTCGATTCGCAGAATGATCTCCTTCAGGCCGAGAATGCCCGCGACCAGGCCGTGACCGACCTGCGCAACGCGATCCTCAACTACCTCATCGCGACCGGGCAGTTGCGTGTCGCGCGCGACGGCACGTTCCTTCCTCTTCCCGGCATGGAAGCCAAGATCACGCAATGACCCCGCCCATCGCCCCCTCCGCTTCCGCTCCTTCGACATCGCCCGTCGCCGCGCCCGCCGTTGTTCTCCTCTCCGGCGGGCTAGATAGCGCCGTCACGCTTGCCATCGCCCGCGCCCGCGGGCACGCATGCACGCCGGTCACGTTTGACTACGGCCAGCGGCACCGGCACGAGCTGCTTGCCGCAGCACGTGTGGCGGCGTCGCTGGGGGCTACGTCGGTTCGGACCATCAAGCTCGACCTTCGTGCCATCGGCGGCTCGGCGCTCACGGCTGACATCGCGGTGCCAAAGGATCGCGACGAAACAGCGGCCAGCGGCGCGAGCGCGATCCCGATCACCTATGTTCCCGCTCGCAACCTCATCTTTCTCTCGCTCGCCGCAGGCCTGGCTGAAACGCTCCGCGCCCGGCACCTGTTCATTGGTGTCAACGCCCTTGACTACAGCGGCTACCCCGATTGCCGCGAGCCGTTCATTCGCGCCTTTGAAACGGCGGTGAATCTCGGCACCCAGGCGGGCGTTGAAGGCCGCACGCTGGCCATCGAGGCGCCGCTCGTGCACCTGACCAAGGCCCAGATCATCATCGAAGGCACGCGCCTGGGTGTGGATTTCTCGCTCACGCATTCGTGCTATGACCCCGTTGCCGCCGCGGGCACAAACGCTGCCGATGCGGCCACGCTCGCGTGCGGGCACTGCGATTCCTGTGTGCTGCGTCGCAAGGGCTTTGAGCAGGCCGGCGTTCCTGACCCCACCCGCTACGCGCCGGTCCTCTCACGCTGAGGTTGACTCGATCATGCCCGCCGCTGCGCTCTCCATCCCGATTTCCGAAACCTTCCTCTCCGTTCAGGGTGAAGGCAAACGCACCGGCATGCCCAGTTTCTTCATCCGCGCCAGCGGCTGCAACCTCCGCTGCGGCTGGTGCGACACGCCCTACGCCAGTTGGAATCCCGATGGCGCGCCGCAAACCATCGACTCCCTGCTGGCCGCGGCCCTCGCCAGCAATGCCCCCGACATCGTCATCACCGGCGGCGAGCCCATGCTCTTCGATGCCATCGAACCACTCTCCCAATCCCTCCGCGCCGCCGGCAAGACCATCACCATCGAAACCGCCGGCACCATCGCCCGCCCCGCAGCAACCCTCGCCTGCGATCTGATGAGCATCAGCCCCAAACTCGCAAACTCAACCCCGTTACTCGGCGACCCGCGCGACCCCTCCGCCCACTGGCGCACCCGCCACGAGCAACTCCGACTCAACCTCCCCGCCCTCCAATCGCTCCTTACCTCCTTCCCCACCCATCAACTCAAGTTCGTCGTCACCTCACCCGCCGACCTCCCCGAGATCGAATCCTTCCTCACCTCTCTCACCGGCTGGCAACCACAAGACATCCTCCTCATGCCCGAAGGCGTAACCGTCCCCGCCCCCGGCTCCCAGGACTGGCTCATCACCGAATGCTGCCGCCGCGGCTGGCGCTACTGCCCCCGCCTCCACATCGCCCTCTTCGGCAACACACGAGGCACATAGCGCGGCACTCCGTAGCGATTCAATGCCTGGTCGCGCCCTCGGGTTTAGTCGATGCCGCCGCAGTCACCGAGATCGAAGCCAATATCGCAACGAGCCCGAGGACAATGTTTCTTCCGATGGCTTGTTGCAGGGAGCCGGGTGAAATGGTCCCGAAGCAGGCGCAATCAATGCGACCGTGTACGCGATACACCAAATAGGAGGTAGCATGTGAAGCGCACCAATGTACCCAAGCAAGCACTCGCGGCCAGGATTGTGCCCCGGTGTAAAAGGAGCCATACTGCCAAGGCGAACTCCCACAAAAGCACGGCGAACGCAGCCAGCACCGCAAGTTGTGGGGCAAGCACGTTCTGCTTCTCGATCAGGAATGCGAACGCGAACGGACCGAAAAGCGTTCCAGTTGGCGAGCCGTGTCCAGTAAGAATTTTCGTCGCAAATGCGAACAAAAAGACACCAGCAAGCATTACTCGCGCGAGTATCGCCAGTGTGCGTATCGTGCTCATCGAGCGACCCGGAATCATCAGCAGTCCACCGTGGTATCACTTCCGGCGCAGTACCAGAAACGCCGAAACGGCACAAATCACGACAGCCAAGCCCAGGATGACTGGCACAGAGATGCCAAACAAACCGTCGCTGCCACCTCCAGCGGTCACTTCATTGTAAAGCAAACGCCCTTCGCTATCGAAGACATTGTGAGTCGCTTCATCGTAAAAATTAACGCGCATCGCCTTGGCATCGAATCGCGATTTCGCATCGGCCCTTCCTGTATCAAGTGAAAGGTCGGAAATCGTAAAGGCCACGTCCGACCCTACTTCACGCCCATCGCGAATCACGCCGGTTCGAACTTCCTGACGCATCGCGGTAGGCATCGAATATCCATTTTTGTCGTAAAAACCGCTGAATGTCGTTGTCGCCGTGGAGTTCTCGCCTGCGATCCGCGTGAACTCAAGAAGCCGGTTGTCCTCACTCCAGGCCAGCGCGACCCCTTGTTGGACCGACTTTGCCTGCCACACACCGTTTGTGAATGTGAACGTACACGCCGGGTCCGAGCCCATCGCCTGGGCAAACTCCGTCAGCCGCGGCCAGGGCGCAAGAATCACATGAATAAACGGAGGGGATTGCTGCCATAGATCAGGTTCTTGGCGGGAGAGGTAGGTATTTCCTTCGTTCCGACCAACAAAAAACGTTGGTTCATTGTAACAAACAAAATAATGAGGCCGTTCATCCCACCGGCCAGGTTGCGTCGGATATAGTTGCGAAAAATACTCGATCTTGAGGTTCCCGCTTTTTGTGAGCGCGACGTTCAGCGCCTCTTTGGTGCTATCAGAACTCACGCCCGCCGCATGATAGGTGACGGCCTCAAACAAGCGGTATTTTTCGCCCAGGCCGTGGAGTGCTGCAAGACCATCTGTGGACGCCGCGCCCACCTCGGGTGGATCCACCGCACCGCTCAAGCCATGCCGACATGTTGATGGCCTCATGGGCAGGGCCCAAAACAGGTTTGGTTGATGACGGTCACGGTCGCGGGCGGCCAGACGGGAATGCCGCCAATGCAGTTGGGGCATGTTCCCGTGCCGCCGCTAAAACTCTTGCAGTTCACGGGTGAAGTCACAAGCGGCGTAAAGTCTTTGTTGGCTGGCGTCGAGACTGGCATGCAAACAACCTTCGTTGGACAGATATCATAAATACCAGAGCATCCCCCCGTGCACAGCGTTGTTGGTGCAATCCATGTGAGCAGGTAGCATGTATACGCCAGCGCCGCCGACGGCGCGAGCAGGATCGTGGCAGCAACTAAGAATTGAAAGTATCGTTTTTTCATTGTGAAATCTCCGAGAATGTAAGGTCCGAAGGTGTGAGGGGACGGCGTGAGGGGACGGCGTCACCAATAAGCAAAATAGTTGACATGGCGATCCGAGTCAAGTAGAATCGTCGAATATGTCCAAAATAATCTGCCCATTCACGCAGCGATATCGCGGATTCACGTTGCTCGAGGTCTTGGTCTCCATCGCTATCATCGCTCTCCTCTTGGCTCTCAGTCTCCCGGTTTTGCTGAACGTTCGCAGCGGGACCGTTCAAACCGCCTGCCAGGTCAACATTCGTTCGGCTGGCCTGCTGTCGGCAGTCTACGCCGCGGACGCAAAAGACTATTTCCCGTTTGGCGGCTACTCGCGGCGTGATGTATCCGTTGGTGACCGTGCGCCGTTGGTGCTTGGAGGCGACGCAGGGCTCTCCATTGGCCGCTGGGCATTAATGTTCCCGGATCAGTGGTCGGGGCTGCAGTGGGCGCAATCACTCCAGTGTCCGCGCCAGCCCGTGTTTGACCCCGCCGCCGTATTCCCAGCACCAGGCAGCATTGATCTGCCCCATTACTGGATGAGCGGTGCCATCTGGCTCGACGCCGCGTCCCTCACGCCCACTTCCCCCGGCCTGCGGCTCCGGGCCAACCGTTTCGGCGATGTCGCTTATCCGGCCAACAAGGTCCTGCTGTACGAAGTCTTCAGCTATTGCGCAATCCCGAAATCCACTCTCGCTGCCGAGATTCAGGCCCTCGGCCAATCCATGCTCTGTGACGTTTCTGTCCTCACGGTCGATATGTCCGTTCGCCGAACGCGACAGGCCGACGGACTTCCGGCACATGTGACCGCGCCATTCAACCACACGCTGAACGGCGTTCTGGGCCGCGATCTTCCATAATCACCAAAATTTCCCAATCCCTCGTCCATCGCCGCGACCACCCTGCTTCGCTCGCAACAAATGGCTCATTACCGACTGCTGCCGCCGCGGCTGGCGCTACTGCCCCCGCCTCCACATCGCCCTCTTCGGCAACATACGAGGCACCTGACCATGCCTCCTACCCTCAACTTCCGTGCCCGACCACCCCGCCAATCCCCCCCCCGCCAATCCCCTCCACGCCAACCCCCGTCCTGCCAATCTCGTGGCTAACAATCTCCCCTCACTGGCCCGATCGGCCGATACTCCAGTGCCACCTCCCATCACCAACCGCTGTTGTGGCGGCGGGTGCAAGAATCACGGACCCATGCGCGAAGAAGAAGGACCATCCCGGGCCGACATCGACAAGTTCAGCGGCGTCACGCGCAACTG
>Ga0105049_10004159_pt1 | contig 17001 bp, 14 predicted proteins | sample MAT06_FD_78087 | JGI IMG/M metagenome (GOLD analysis project Ga0105049, IMG submission 78087) | Freshwater microbial communities from Lake Fryxell liftoff mats and glacier meltwater in Antarctica - MAT-06 | ecosystem: Environmental > Aquatic > Freshwater > Ice > Liftoff microbial mat | place... | reverse complement strand
CTGGTGGATATTGGGTTTCACCTCCAAACAAAGGTTACATATGGGTACCAGGTCATTGGAAAAACAACAAGCGTCATGGCAGTTTTTGGATTCCGGGAAAATGAAAAAAAAGAAATAATTAAATAATCTTTATAATAAACAATTTAACGACACTGTTTTTTTGCGAGCTTGTTTATCGCTTTATATAATTTAGAGAACACACAAATTTTAATAACCCATCTAAGCACAAATATGCAATTGGCTTAAATCAAAACATGAACTTTAAACTTCATGCGAAGATTTAGGCCAATTTGCTTTGTCCCAAATTTGAAGAAAATCGGTTTTTCTAGTTAAGCAGCTAATAATCAATTACAACAAGGATTCAACGCGCTGGGTATTTGCGACTTAAACCCAGTATAAGCAATAGAAATGGTAACATCTTACAATATGTAATAAAATCAGATGTTACCTTCCAATAACATACACTTTTAAAATTGTTTGCTATTCGGGTTAAACCCAACCAATAAATAACTTAATTGATTTGCTATTAGCTATTGCTTAATTTGGGTTAAAGGATCTAAAATTACAACCCATCAAAATTTTACAGATTAATGTGCGTTCCAAAATTGTTTGCAATTGATTAGTGCCTCAGCATACTAGCAACTAACCACATTTATTAAATTTCAAAATAAACAATATAATTGGAATTTTTCAAATTGCAGAAAAGCAGCATCTAAAGGCTTGTAATTGCTTTAACGTATATTCTAATAAGGAAATTTTTTATCTATTGTGCGGGACTAATTCTGAAAACTTATAAGCAGCTAATATCGGAAATCAATACAAAAAAATACTCCGTTACGCAAAACGTAACGGAGTATTTTAAATATTTGTCTTCTAAAAATGTTGGTGTAATGGCATTTTGCAAACACCAAATTGTAATCTGCCTATTTAGTAACTGTAATTAATTTAGAAAAGCTACCGTTAATAGATACAACATTAACTGCATACATTCCAGATGGAATATCTAAATTGATGATATTATCCTGAGATGTTAATTCTGTTTTCATTACAAATTGACCGAGCATATTATTAACTACTAAGTGCGCAGGTGATTCAATAGCTGAACTGAAGTTAACATGCAACGCTGTAGCGTGAATATATATATTAACAGGCTCTAAAGTGGTTATTTCATTATCCTCTAAACGACAATCAACTGTTGTGAAATTTAGTAATTCCGAAAACTCAGATAAGAATCCGCCTGAGCACGTAGACCTAATTTGCCAATCGTAACTAGTGCTGCATTCTAAACCAGTAAGTCTAACTGTTGTTCTTCCCGGTGCAACCAATTTTGACTGAAAAATTCCACCCGGCATGCGATATTGCACTTCATAATTGTCAACTCCAACCACAGGTTCCCAAGTTACTTTGGCCCAATGAGGTGCCACATCAGATATACCAATCGGGTCAGGTGAAATACAAGGAAGTCCTGCACCTGCATTAATAGGTGTATTTGGAGTCCAGTTAATTGCATAGTCGTAAATAAAAACAGAGGTAGGAACAGGATAAATTGCAGGAACATTTTTAACTGCAACCCTCATCCAACCATAATATTTTAAAGCGCCAATCTTTAAGCGAAACCCTACGTATTTTGTACTGTTCATTGGTAAACCTACTGTCCAACAATAATCGCCAACTGAAGAATAAGGCCCAGCAAAACACTCCTGATTAAATAACTCTGCAAAGTTTTTAAAATTGAGTGCGGGACCGATTGGCGAAGCCAAGCTAATCTGTTTAGCTAAATCTGCTGTTGGCGACGCTACCAAATAAGAGCTAAAATTTGTATAAATATTTGTAGATGCAAAGGTATAGGCAATACGATCGCCAAGCACGCCTTGAATTCCAATATGGTTAAAATTATTGGCAGACCCGTATGATGAATAGGAAAAAGACGCATTAAAAACAAAATCGGTAATCAAATCTCCATCTAAATCCAAATGCAAGGTATCGTAAGGACCAGCAGTAATGAGAAATTTGTCGGGTATTATATCGGTATAAATTATTTGTGCTTCAGCATTATTGTGCGTAAGCATAAATGAGGCAGCCATTGCCGAATATGCGCCAAGTTTAAATTGAATGTTTTTGTGATTCATATTGGTTGTTTTGGTAATGTGAGATAATGGCTTTAAATGTAAGGACATCTTTTTAGATAATCAAATATTTCGATATATTTTTTTAAAAAACTTAAAAACGCCTATGATTTGACGAGCGCTAAAGACCGAAAGTGAATACTAGATTGGCTTACGGACCAACAATTGCCTTAATGCGGCGAGATGACAAAAGGCCACAACTGGCACCACAAAAGTTGGCAGCCAAGCAAAAGGAAAATATAAAATTGCTGTATTAGGGTGATCAAATGCTAATTGTTGCAGTGGAGTTGGCACTGATAAAATGGCTGTTATTACAATATTTATTAATAAGGCCAAGCAAATTATATTCCACGTTATAATTACTTTAGGATTTATACTTTTTTTTACAAATCCAAAATAAGTAATTATGGGTGCAGAAATACCAGTTAAGATGTCAAGATTTTGGCCTTCAAATGTCATTATTCTGGGAACTAAGTTATGTGTAAACAACCAAAATAAAACTAGCTCAACAGGGATGCGTACGATATGTAAAAAAGTGAGATTCAATAACGGTAAATTATCAATAAATTGTTTGCCAGTTTTAGTTACAAATAACAATAATATGCCAATAAAAGCGGGTACAACTCCAAGCAATGCAATTGTTGGAGGTATAGCATCTAAGTTAGCTAGGTATACATTGTTGAGGGCTAAAATAGCTTGGAAAAACAACCACAATGCGGTAATAAATAAAACCTTTAAAGCTAGTTTGCTGGTTTTGTGATTAGCCGATTTTTTTACGCCGAAAAACAATAAAACAAGTGTGGCTATTGTGGTTGCACCAAAAACTATCGAAATATAAAGAGGTAATTGTTCAATCATACCAATTCATTTAAATGAAATATAGTAAGAAAAATAGTAATTAAAAAATACCAAAATAATACTGCAAATCTGTCTATTACATTTAAACCCAAATAAATAGATACTTTAATTAATTGACTTCTTTCTATTGATTAATTTGGGTTAAATTTAAAGATCAACCTTATTATTTAAAAGTAAAGGTATTAATTACCAACAAAAATAATGGAATTGATGCCATTTTTCCATTTTGCGTTGCTAAGCAAGAAAGCAAGTGACTGCTACAGCAAGTTTTCATCAGCACAAAATTGGGTTTGCAAATATTATTTTAGATTTCCCTTTTTAATGCATCCACATTGTTTTTCGCTTTAACTTATGCTATCCAATTTTAATTCGAAATACCTTGCATCATCTCTTGGGTTATGGTAATATGCAGGAATTTCAACAAAGCGTTGTTCAGTATATAATTTAATTGCAGCGTGCATATAATCTGCTGTATCCAGCCTTACGCATGCATAGTTTAAGTTTTTAGCCAAACTGATACAGGCCTTCAACAATAGTTTGCCAATACCAAATCCCCTGCTATCGGCATGTAAAAACATGCGTTTTACTTCGCAATCTGTATTATTAAATCGTTTAATACCTGCTACCCCAATTGCTTTTCCGTTTTTGTAAGCAATAAACAATCCACCATCAGGGCTGCTATAAGTTTCAGGAATTGATTGTAATTCTTTATCAAAATTTTGGAACGACAAATCAAATCCTAACCAATCAACATAATCAAGAATTAATGCTTTCGCAATTAAAAAATCTGCTTCAGTTTGTGCTTGAATTATTTCAATTTTATTTCCCACCAACATATTAATCGTTGCTGTTTTTGCTATTTACAAGTGGCATTACTTTAGTGCCAATTAATTCGATTGCTTGCAATAATTTTTCGTGAGGAATACCTGCATCCATCTGAAACGTAAATCTAGAAATACCACCAAGCGATTCACTATGCCGCAATATTTTTGCTGCAACTTCTTCAGCACTTCCCACTACCAAAGCCCCAGCAGTTCCATTTTGGGCATCGAATCCACCTCTTGTAACTGGCGCATAGCCACGTTCTTTTCCAATTTTTGTAAACATTGCTGCATATCCAGGATAATAGGTATCAACAGCTTCAGCGCTTGTTTTAGCAACAAAGCCAAGTGAGTGTAAACCAACAGTTAATTGTGCTGCGGGATGTCCTGCCTTTTCACCTGCTCGTTTATATAAATCAATTAAAGGTTTAAATCGATGCGTTTCTCCACCAATAATAGCCACCATTAATGGCATACCTAATTCACCTGCTCTAGCAAACGATGCAGGTGTGCCGCCAACGCCAAGCCAAATTGGCAATTTTTTTTGCATTGGTCGCGGATAAATAGCCTGATTTTTAAGTGCGGGACGAAAATTTCCTGACCAATTTACTATTTCATTATCTCTAATTTTCAGTAATAAATCTAATTTCTCGGTAAACAAGGCATCATAATCATCTAAGTTTAATCCAAACAATGGAAATGATTCAATAAATGAACCTCTTCCAGCAACAATTTCGGCTCTTCCATTTGAAATTAAATCTAGGGTTGCAAAATTTTGAAATACCCTTACAGGATCTGCTGCGCTAAGCACTGTAACTGCGCTGGTTAAAATAATGTTTTTAGTTCGCGATGCAGCTGCTGACAGTATCATTGCTGGTGCTGCATCTAAAAATTCCTTTCTGTAATGCTCACCTATTCCAAATAAATCTAAGCCAAATTTATCGGCATGTACTATTCTATCTAATAATTGATTTATTGCATCTGAGTTGCTAATTCCTAAGTCTATTGGTGCTGCAGCGAAGCTGTCTATTCCTATTTGCATAAAATAGTAAAATTGATTTTAGCGTTAAATTGCTTATCATGTCTTTATACATCCACAATTTCATACTTCGAAGCTGTAAATACCTGCCGTTTGAATACATTAATTTCAAACCAACTTAGTAAACGATATTTTAATCGCTCGTGTTTTTGTAATGGTCTGTTAATCTTGCGTTGATGCTTGCTGTAATTGAGTTGATGCGCCCAATCGAATTGTGCTATGCGCGACCCCATTACTGCCGGATGCGTGCCCTTAAATTTCGGTTTCCTGCCAACTGGACCATAGTCAAACAATTGGGCTGTAAAGTTTTCAGTAGTTGTATGCCCGCCATGATGCAGTGTATTGCTCATTTGTCGCTTGCGCATCATAAAATCGGGAGCACGAACCCAGCCATAATGATAAATACCAGCGTTTACACGTGCTACTTTTAATTTGTACACGTTTTCTTTTTGTCTGAAATTTTGTCCATCAAAATTGGGAATACGCCTAAACCCTTGTGCATCGCCAAAAGAATGAATGTCAGCATTATTTCGGATAATACGGATTTCATAACCGTAAGCACTATGGGAACGATTGCGATGATTGTAATCTCCCCAGAAGTGGAAATATTCGAATAATAAACCTTCAATTTCATGGTTATGGAGCAGCTGCTGACAACGAGATGTTATAGCTTCATAATCTTGCTCGTGAATAACTTCGTCGCCCTGAATGTAAAATAACCAATCTCCTGTGCAATGTTGTCGCGCCAAATCTGTTTGTTGAGCATAAACTTGCGCTTTCGGAAATTTTATGATATCCCAAACTGTATTAATAATTTTAATTTTAGAAGAATTGAGACTGTTGATGAGGTTCAATGTGGTGTCGCCCGGGTCGTTGTCACCAACTGCAATTACAAATTCATCAACCAAAGGCAATACGCTCAGAATTGACTCCTTAACCGGGTATGATAACTTGTCGGCATTACGAATAAATGTGAAAGCGGAGAGTTTCATACTGTAAAGGTAAAAAAATTGAATAGCTTAATTAAATTAATTAAACAGTTGCATGAGTGGAGTTTATGAAGATGTATGTAGTATTAAAAAGCTTTAAGCAACTACTCTTTTATAATTTAATTTAAGTTCGCCAAAGTTTACAATTAGGGAAAGTGGGTTGTTGGATAATTTGAGGTAATTCAAAGCTTGCGCTACAAATTCTTCTGTTATATTCGAAACGCCTTTCACTTCTAAAATTATTTTATCAAAGACAACAAAATCTGCGTAAAATTTATGCGGTAAAATAATGTTTTTATAATTTACCTCTTACATTTTTTCTCGTTCATAAGGAATTCCGGTTTTGCGAAATTCAAATTCAAGTGCGTCTTTATAAACTATTTCCAAAAAACCAGCACCTAAGTGTGAATGAACTTCCATACACTTACCAATTATTTGGTAGCTTTCTTCTTTGAGTATTATTTTTCCATTGATTTTAAGGTTGCCACAAATATACAAATGTGTTGCAAAAGTTGCGAGCTGTATAGTTGGGTTGCCACGAATGCACCAATGGGTTAATGCTTATTCATGCATTCGTGGCTAATAGTTTTGTAATTATACTATTAATCACCAATAAGTATTTCTTCTAACCTGCGCAAATCTTCTACTTTATACTGATCTGCTGGCTTTTTAATTAGGTTGATGAGGTATTGAACATATTCTAATAACACCTGACGATTAGAAGACGGTGCAAAATATTTATCACTTGGCTGGGCACCTATTTTTTTGAGGTAAATATTTATTTCTTTTTCGCTAAAAACTAAACCTTTATTATACGGATTAATGTAAAACAATACATCCCTGCGATTATTTGCTCTGTCGCTAAAATCGTTTATAAAATCTTTTGTGCGTGCCAAAATAAAATGCGCACTTAAACAAACGCCATATACTGGCAAATCCAATTGCTGGCATAAACTTAAATATAAAATACCAATTGCAAAATGATTTCCTTTAAATGCATCAACCAAATTATTAATATACATATATCGCATTTCATCATCATCATTACTTAATGGTAGAAACTGATAATGCGAAAAAAGGGTTTGATTAACAACATTCATCTGCTCAAGTGGCGACAAATAATTATTAATTCCAATCCAAATATCTTTTTGAATGCGCGAAATAGTTTTTAACAACTTCTCTTCATCTAATTCAGGATACTGGTGACGCGTAATAATGAGCACACCACGCAACAAATCATTATTATCGTGCTGCGCCCAATCGGCTAAATCTTTTTCTACTAAAGTAAATTGGATATGATGAATTAATTCCTCAATACGTTCTTGCAACGTAGTATTGGGAATGGTAGTATAAGCATCTTCCAGCTTTTCAATAACCATCGGCCCTAAGGCAATTAATCGTGCCGACACGTTTTCGAATACTTCTTTATCATTGTCGTCTAACAATGCAATAAGTGCGGCTATTTCACTTTCACTACTCAAAATGTAATTATTTATGCTTCATTCCAAAATTATATACAAAAAGAGTAATACAATGATTGTTAATCATAAATTAGCTTTTCTTTTTTGCGAAACGTTTTTTACCTTTTACTGAAGGGTCGGTATTTTTTACAATATCTAACACATCATCAAGCGTTAAATCTTTAGCCACTTTATCTTTTGGAATCTTGTAATTTTCTTTTCCTTTTTTGATATAAGGGCCATATTGTCCATTTAATACTTGAATTTCGTGTTCAGGAAAATCGTGAATTAATTTATTAGCATCCTTTTCATCTTTAGCAAGAATTAATTCAATTGATTCTTCCAGGGTAATTGACGCTGCCTCTGTTCCTTTGGGAATAGAATAAAACTTTTTCATGTTGCGCACATATGGACCAAAACGGCCAATGCCAACTACTACTTCATCTTCACGATAGGTGCCAATTGCTTTTGGCAACTCAAACAATTTTATGGCATCTTCTAATGTGAGTTCTGCCATGTTTTGTGTTTTGAGTAAACCTGCAAATTTTGGTTTTTTGGCCTCCGGATTATTTTTTAATTCTTTCGGATCAAGTGTTTCACCCATAACCACCATTGCACCGTATTTACCCATCATTACTTTTAATGGCTCGCCGTTAGGATGCACACCTAAAATACGCTCGCCAGTAATTTTTTGGGCAGTTTTTGTTGTAATTTCCATGTGCGCATGAAATGGCTTATAGAAATCATCAATCATTTTATGCCAATCAATTTTACCAATTGCAATTTCGTCGAATTGCTCTTCTACTTTTGCCGTAAAATTATAATCTAAAATTTGAGGGAAATTGGTAATTAAAAAATCGGTAACCAACATACCTAAATCGGTTGGGAACAATTTCATTCGCTCGGTACCATAAGTTTCGGTAAGCGATTGCTTTTGCACTTTTCCATCCTTTAAGGTATACTGAATAAATACGCGCTCCACTCCTTCTTTATCTTTTTTCTCAACGTATTCACGCTTCTGAATAGTAGAAATTGTTGGTGCATAAGTTGATGGTCGGCCAATGCCCAATTCTTCTAATTTTTTTACTAAGCTGGCTTCCGTATATCGCGCACCAGGTTTCGAAAATTTTTGAGCGCCAATCATTTCAATCAACAACAAATTTTGTCCAATTTTTAATGGTGGCAGCAACGTAGCATCATCATCTTTTTCATCTTCTAAGGCTTCGGTATATACTTTTAAGAAACCATCGAATTTAATTATTTCACCTTTGGCTACTAGATTTTCTTTTCTGGTAGAAATATCAATATCCACAACAGTTTTTTCTAATTCGGCATCAGCCATTTGCGAAGCCATGGTGCGTTTCCAAATTAATTTATACAACCGCGTCTCATCAAAATCGGCTTCAATTTCATGGTTCTCCATGTATGTTGGACGAATTGCTTCGTGAGCCTCTTGCGCACCAGCAGATTTTGTTTTGAATTTGCGGGGATTGGAATATTTATCTCCGTAGTTTTTAATAATTTCTGCTTTAGCAGCTTCAATAGCTTGTTCACCAAGATTTACTGAGTCGGTTCTCATGTAAGTAATATGCCCTTCTTCGTATAGTTTTTGGGCGATGAGCATAGTTCTTGAAACCGAAAATCCTAGTTTTATAGATGCTTCCTGCTGCAAAGTAGATGTGGTAAAAGGCGCAGATGGCGTTCGTTTTGCCGGCTTTACAGCTATATTAGCAACAGCAAAGTTGGCACCATTGCATTCGTTCACAAACTTTTCGGCGTCACCTTCCTGTTCAAATCGTTCTGGTAAATCTGCTTTTAAAGTATATTCTCTTCCTGCATCATCTTTAACAATAAAATTGGCTGTTATTTTATAGGATGATGCTGATTTATAAGCATTTATTTCTAATTCGCGTTCAACTAACACACGCACCGCAACACTTTGCACGCGACCGGCAGACAGTGAAGTTTTCATGTTAATTTTCCTCCACAACAATGGCGAAAGTTCGAAACCCACTATCCTATCTAAAATTCGGCGAGCCTGCTGTGCATCAACTAAGTCGATATTGATAAACCTCGGTTTTTCAACTGCACTTTGAATAGCTTTTTTAGTAATTTCATGAAAAACAATACGTTTGGCATTTTTGGCATTTAGTCCCAAAACCTCACATAAATGCCATGAAATAGCTTCTCCTTCGCGGTCCTCATCCGTTGCTAACCAAATTTCATCAGCACTTTTCGCCAGCTTCTTCAGTTCCTTAACCAAGGCCTCTTTATCTGGTGAAACCACATATTTTGGTTCATAATTATTATTAAAATCGATACCGAAATTCGCCTTTTCCAGGTCGCGAATATGGCCATAGCAAGACTTTACAACGAAATCTTTCCCTAGGAACTTCTCTATCGTTTTTGCCTTCGCAGGCGACTCCACAATCATTAAATTTTTAGCCATCTCAACAGTTTACTTCGGTGCAAAGATAATTTTCTGCCGAACATACAAGCCACCCAAATGTTTTTTTATCGACATCTTTCAAACCAATATCGCTTTAGTTTTGTTTTACACACACTAACTTCGACCTTTATTATATATATGGAAATCACCGAAAAAAGAGTTTTAGACGCCCTAAGCAACGTAGATGACCCTGACTTACACAAAGACATTGTAACGCTAGGAATGGTTAAAGACGTGCAGATTGACGGAAAAAAGGTCAGCTTTACCGTTGAACTCACCACGCCTGCTTGTCCAATGAAAGAAGAAATTCATCGTGCCTGTATGAATGCCATAAAACACCTTGTGGATAAAGAAGCCATTGTTGATATTAATATGAGTGCCCGCGTTTCGTCCGTTCGCGGAAGTAACGAACAATTATTGCCTGGCGTAAGAAATATCATAGCTGTTTGCTCCGGCAAAGGTGGCGTTGGAAAATCTACCGTTTCGGTAAACTTAGCACTTGGTTTAGCTAAAACTGGCGCAAAAGTGGGTATTATGGATGCCGATATTTACGGCCCTTCTATTCCACTCATGCTTGGACTTAAAGACGCCAAACCGAAAATTGTGGAACAAAATGGCAAGGCGATGATGATTCCACTTGAAGCTTATGGTCTTAAATCACTTTCTATAGGCTACTTGGTCGACGAAACCCAAGCGGTGGTATGGAGAGGCCCAATGGTGAGCAGCGCTTTACGACAGTTTGTTACTGATTGTATTTGGGGCGAATTAGATTATTTGATTATCGATCTGCCGCCAGGAACTGGAGATGTGCATTTAACACTTGTTCAAACAGTTCCGGTTACAGGTGCAATAATAGTTACCACTCCGCAAGAAGTGGCACTTGCAGATGCCCGCAAAGCAGCAAATATGTTCAAATTACCAAATATTAATGTGCCAATTATTGGTGTGGTAGAAAACATGGCATGGTTTACACCGGAAGAATTACCCGAAAGCAAATATTTTATTTTTGGACAAGGCGGTGGCGATTTATTGGCGAAAGAATATATGGTTCCATTACTTGGTCAGCTCCCACTCGTGCAAAGTGTGCGTGAAGGTGGCGACAGCGGTAAACCAGCAATATTAAATGAAGCAAACACCATTTTAAAGGCAGCATTCGAGCAAGTTGTAAACAATACCGCACGTTTTATCTCGATTAGAAATGACGAAAAATCAGCGACAAAAATCGTTGAAATAACACGTGGATAATTATACCTATTAATTGATTAATTTTGCAACACATAAAAATAATGACAGTAACACAAGACATTTACGATAAAGTAGAACTTTCACTCGATACCATTCGTCCGTATCTGAAACAAGACGGTGGCGACATTAAAGTAATGGAAATTACCGAAGATATGATTGTAAAAGTAAAATTACTTGGCGCTTGTGAAACTTGCCCAATGAGTTTTATGACCATGAAAGCAGGCGTTGAAGCGTCCATCATAAAAGCTATTCCTGAAATAAAGAGTATCGAAACAGTTGCGTAAGCATTGCAATATCGTAGTAAAATTCAATAATACGTCCCGCTGAAATACCCAATTTCCAGCCAGAAATTACACAAATTGCCCAAATTTTCATTTTTCACAATTTGAAGCAGCAACATTATGCTATCGGTTATCAATCGGCACCGGTGCTACGCTTCAAATCCGCTCCGCGGCGGATGCGGGTTTTCCGCTTTGCCCCGGGCTAACTGAACAGCAGGTGGTAACTATTGGCGTTTAATGCCACGTAAGCAGTCTAATCTGCAACCTTTCTGGATGTTTTGCACATTCGCGCCATTTTTTGTAATAAGGTAAACGGCATGTCAACAGTAAAAATGGACTCCATTGTAATTTTCAATTTTTTTCGGGGTCACATTGCATACGCCCCGAAAAAAAATAAAAATTACCCTACCAAGCCACATGCAGAATTTCAAGTCCGCGATTTTGTCGGAGCAGGGGTTTTGCTTCCAAATAAAATATACAAACCCAGCAAAACCATGCGCATAAGCAGTTCGAATTTCGCAAGGTCATACCGATATTTTATGTATCTCAAATTAATCCGAATTAATCAATAAACATGAGTAAAGAAACCAAACTATTGCTTTAGTTGGGTTTAACCCGAATGGCAAACAATCGGAAAAAAGCATGTTATTGGCGAAAAATAGCCGCTTTTGTTACAAAATAGGTATTTTGCAACTCCCGTTGCTTATTCTATGGTTACAAATAGTACGAATTATTGCAACCTCCACGTTTGGTTTGCGTAAATCTCACAATTTTATGTGACAGGGTAACAAGGCAGTTAGCAATAATAACATGCTAATTAATTGACTTTCAGGCTAAAAGGTGTGACATAAGTGGCATTAACGGTTTTCAGTGAATCTGCGCGAAAAGGTTTGAAATGAGGAATGGGGTTTTTATATTTGAGAGGAAATTGATGTGTTGGTTTAGAGGGAATTTGCTGTTGAATGGTTATTTTAGATGCTGAAATGCATGGCTGAGGGTAAATTAAATTAAGAATATATCAAGTCCGTTAAATGAACTTGAGATATAAATATAATACGTTACCTTTTAGCGCGTATGCACCTGATTTTGGAGGAATAGGCGATGTTGGGTAGCGGGTATATAAGTTAAGCGGCAAGCCTAAACAACGACACAGCAATAATGAAGGACAGAATAAAACATAAAAAAATGGGACAAAGAAACCATCAGACAGCCGACCCAAAAACCAACGCTACTGTATTTTTATTTTTTGCCACCGCACATTTTTTAAAAACATTTTTAGCCAGCCGCATCCCGAAAGTTTTCGGGAGCACATTTGGTTTTGCCCGACACACAAGCCAACCCTTCGCAAAAACAACAGAGACACTTTTCGCCAACGCTTTATTTCCCAACTTCAATTAAATATTCTATTTTACCCTACATTTGAAAATTAAAAGATATGGTCAATAACTACTCTCACAGCAGCCAGCAATTATCTAATGCAACAATGTCAATGGTTTTGACGCTTTTCTTTTTTGCAACATTGCTGCTTTCATCTTGCAGTGACGAACCATCAGAAGTTTTGGACAATAAAATTAATGTTGCTATTCGTAGCGGAAACAATATTGATGAAAAAGAATGGAACGAATTGACCAGTTACATTCTTGAAAACAAGGTTGAGTTTGCCGACCTAATAGAAGATGATAAAGCCGTAAGAACAAAAACACTTGCAGACTACATTTTAGACTACACACACAACCACAGCAGACGAGGACAAACCGACCCCGAAGTTTTCAACCCAAAGACAACAACCGAAAGTTCTATTAAATCGCAAGTGAATTTTTTTATTGAAAACTCTGGTAGTATGGACGGCTACATTAGAAACACAACAGAATTTGAAGCGGCTTTATCTGACTTACTTGTTCAACTACAATATTTCTATGACAACAAAAACTTGAAAGTAAATTTCATCAATACTAAAGTTTACCCATCACAAATGGACGAGGTGCAAAATTTTGTGGAAGCATTAGAACCTGAAAAAGCCCCTTACAAAGTTGGCGACAGAACTGTAAGCAAGTTGAATGAAATTTTTAAAATGATTTTAGACAGCACCAAGCAAAACAATATTTCAATTCTTGTTTCTGATTGCATCTACTCACTTGCTAAGAAAGACGACACAGAAGGAGCATTGGAATTTGAAAAAAGTTTAACCAAAGGAGCATTTCTTGAAAAGTCAAAACATTTTGGCTTCGCCACAATTATTTTGAAAATGAAATCAAAGTTTACAGGTAATTATTGGAACAAAGATAACAGCTCAACTTATTTAAATGGATCATCAAGACCTTACTACATCTGGATAATAGGCTCTAACGAACACATAAACGAGTTTTCAAAAAAGATAAATACTAAGTCCTTAAAAGGATTTGAATATAGCTACTTTCTTTCCAACTTCACAAAAGAGAAACAGCCATACTATACAGTATTGAAGGAAACCAACAAAGTTGGTTCTTTCAAGCAGACTGACAGAGGTGAGAAAGATGTTAGGAGCATTAATGATGTTGAGTTTGACGGAGGTATATTTCAATTTGCAATTGCACTTGACCTAGGAAACATTCCAGTTGACTCATCTTACTTGACGAATCCTAAAAATTATGTTGTGCCTGATGGCTTTACTGTAAAGTCAATTGAGAAAATAAACAGAAACAAATTATCTCCAAGAGATATGGTAACGGTTGAAAAAACAACCGCTACTCATTATGCTACTGTTGCTATATCTAGCAAATTCACAACACAAGATTTGAAACTTGAACTCTCGAATAAAATTCCAACTTGGGTAGAGCAAAGTAATAGCATTGACGACAAAAATGTAAAAGATGAATTAGACAAAACCTTCGGTTTGTCTTATTTGGTTCAAGGTGTTTCGGAGGCTTACGTAATCCAAAACCCTGAACAAACTTCCTATTTCAAAATAATAGTAACAATCAAAAAATAAGAAAATATGAACGATTTATTTGCACCACTATTTGAGTTCTTCTTTTACTCCGTTCCGTTTTCGGATGACTTATATGCAGAAGGACTTTATTCTTCGTTAGGCATTTGCGGTGTTTTGATAAGCCTGTTTTTTGCAGTGCTTTTCTATTACATCATTAACCGACCATCTTTTTCAAGATGGTATCATTGGCTAATTATCTTGCTTATAAATTTTGCAGTTGCATTTACTTTAGGTGTGGTATTACCACAAACGAAGTTTGTGGCTTTAGGTATTGAATACCACAGCGAATATTATGTTTTCAGTTTGTTCAATGCTTTGATTGGATCATTGTTTTATTTCGTCATTTCATTTTTAATTCGTTGGTGGAGCACCAACGCCAAACGAACACCATTTCCACATTAATAAAAAACAATTTCAACATGGCAAAATTATATGTATTCGGAATCGGAGGAACAGGAGCAAGAGTAGTTAGGTCTTTAACTATGTTACTTGCTTCAGGTATCAATACCAACTTTGAAATAGTTCCAATTTTGATTGACCCTGACAGGGCAGGCGGTGATTTAAACCGAACTGTAAAAACCCTTCGTGAATATCAACTTATTCAAAAGGAAGTAAAGGGATTTGACCAAAATCATTTTTTCAAAAACGGTATTTCAACACTAAGTGAAATCATTGCTAACAGCGGAGGAAACTCAACTGTTATAGATGGTTTCAGATTTGAACTTGATGGAGTTCAGAATGACCGTTACAAAGATTTTATTGACTTTGCAAACCTTGACCCAAACAACAAGTGGCTTACAAGTCTTTTGTTTTCTGAAAGAAATTTAGATTCAAATCTTGAAATCGGTTTCAAAGGAAATCCAAATATTGGCAGTATTGTTTTAAACCAGTTTACAAAGTCAGAAGCATTTCAAGCATTTGCAGACAGCTTTGAGAAGGACGACAGAATATTTATTGTGAGTTCAATTTTTGGAGGAACAGGTGCAGCAGGTTTTCCTTTATTGCTAAAGAATATTCGTCAAGGTTTCGTGAAAGAAAAATTCTATGCACATCTTCAAAATTCTGTAATAGGAGCAATCACAGTTCAACCATATTTCAAGGTTAAACAAGATGATGAATCAGAAATTGACAGTCATGGTTTTATTTCTAAAACAAAAGCAGCTTTGCACTATTACTTTAAAAATGTAACAGGCAACAGCACGATAAATGCACTTTACTACATTGGAGATTTAGCAGAGAACACCTATGAAAATCACCAAGGAGGAACAGACCAAAGAAACGATGCACATTTTATTGAACTTGCTTCTGCAATGGCAATAGTTGATTTTGCAAACACAGACGGAAACTATATCCGAACATCACAAGGCCAAGCAGAGAACGCAGTTTACAAGGAGTTTGGCATTAAGGAAAATGCAGAACACCTAACATTCAAACATCTTACTGATGCTACTTTGAACTTGATGAAAAAGAGCATCACAGAGTATTTCTACTTTAATATTTTCCTAAAGGAAAAGTTGCAAGACGAATTAAATAATCCGTATGCTTCTGCATACTCAAATAAAATTGACCGCAATTTTATTGACCAATCATTTTACAAAACACTTGCGGACTTCAATAAATCATTCAGAATTTGGTTAGGTGAATTGCAACGAAACAAAGTTTCGTTTGCGCCTTTCAATATTGAATTAGAAACAAGCACTAATCAAGAAATAACTGACATCAAAATAACAACATCAAGTATTTTTTCTCTTGTGAATGATGTGAATGAAAAAAAATCATGGAAGGATTATATCCCAGGACTCGCAAAAAATAATTACGAACTTTTTATTGCCAATTTGAATAAAGCAGCAGAAAAGGTAGGCAACACAACAACTAACAAAAGATTCATGGGAGTATTTTCAAAAGCATCTCAAACTGTAGTAAACCAAAAATTATTTTAATCATGGCAAAAGTTTTCAGATTATTCCAAGACAAAAATCTCCAACACTGGGAGGACCGTGGAGAAGCATACGGACCTTCGGTGATTGAAAAAATTCCTAACCCTGATGGTGATTTTTCAAAACGAGAGCCAACATCAATACCAAGCCCATTTGCAAGAATAGATTTGGTAAGGACTGCATATAAATATGTAGTTGATAAAAATGAGTTGGAAGGCAACACCATTTATCACAAACTCATTTCAGATTGCCTTGATGTGGGAGAAATGTTTTTTAAGATTGATTCTTTGGGAAGCAGAGCCCAGATTAAATATTGGGACAAGAACATTGATTTAAACACCCTAAAAAATTCATCAAACCCAAGACACAAACTTTACGGTGAAACTTTAGACTTGTTTTTGAAACAAGATAAGGAGACTTACAATTTTGATTCGTTGAACAAAATGTTTTTTCTTTTTTACGACTTTCAAATAATTGGAGGCACTTCACCTTCGACACTCTTTTTTACTTCTGCAAACGATTTGAATTTCACTAACATTCAATTTGGCAACGACATTTTGTTTGATGGAGATTTAAAACCGCTTTACAAGAGAGACCCCGAGTATCAAAAATACTTACATCATTTTTTCAAAGCCAATCCTGACCTTGTAAAAAAAATGAGTGAGTTTGCAAGCTATCTTGAAAAGAACCTTAAAATGCTTTTCAACAAAAACAACGATTTGCATAATGAAATAAAGGAGTTAGAAAATAAAACAGCCGATGTATTAAAGCAAGAACTTAATTCTATTTATGAGCCATTAGACACAGGAGAAGCAGGGGAAAATTTAG
>Ga0105049_10004156_pt1 | contig 17013 bp, 10 predicted proteins | sample MAT06_FD_78087 | JGI IMG/M metagenome (GOLD analysis project Ga0105049, IMG submission 78087) | Freshwater microbial communities from Lake Fryxell liftoff mats and glacier meltwater in Antarctica - MAT-06 | ecosystem: Environmental > Aquatic > Freshwater > Ice > Liftoff microbial mat | place... | reverse complement strand
TTTTCGTATAGCTCGCCACCAGCAAGGCGGTTCGTAAAGCTTGTCTGTCTACTTTTAGATGTCTCAAGCTGGCCCAACCGCGCCGTCGTCAGCCAACGGTGGCGTTGCCGTATACGTGGTGGGAACCGGGGACGTCTGTCGCGCCGCCGTCTGCGCCCGCGTGAGTATCAGCCGGGATTGACGCTGGTAGGTGGCATGCGCTGATGACACGTGAGTCTGCCGTAAGACGATCTGGGAACGCTCGGTGTTGAACGCGAACACCTGACGGAAAACGGGTCGTCTGCTTGGTCATGAATGGTGGCATGAGCACAGCGACACCTGTGATCCCAGGACCGAACAGCCAGAAGTGCAGGGGCCAGTGCAGGTGATCGACACCAACGTTGCTGGGATTCGCGTGACGGAAAACCTGCCGGAATTGTGCAGGTCGAGCACGGCATCTACGAGCACCTGTTGATCGACGATGGTTTGATGTGCGCCGGGCTGCTCCCCTTGCCGCCAATCGTGCGCGTAGGCGTTTTGATCAACGTCGGATATGCTCGGGGAAATCCCGCTGATACCGTTGCACCAGTGCGTCGCTATCAGCCGACACCAGATACAGCACCCCACGCGCGGTCTTGGTTTCGCCAGCAGCTAATCCACCGATGCGGAAGTCGGCATGCAGGCAGCGCGCGACGCCCTGGAACAATTCTTGGTACGGTTCCCACGCCATCGCAGCGATGCGTGTGCCGTCAGCGCTGAAGCAGCCGATCAGGCCGTTGCTCGGCACCTGCGGATTGAGCGGACGTGGATTGACGTCGCTGCGTGGGACGTTGGTGGGGCACCACACTTGGCCCGGGGTGTAACGTGCGATGGTGCTCCACGCCGGAGTGGGCATGCGCGTCAGTTTGCCGTCCAGGAACAGAAAACAGCGTGGCAGGTAATCATCGGGATTGCCAACGGTGTAGTCGGGATTGAAACCGGTGAAGGCACCCAGGCGAACGCAGGGTTGTGCCCAGTGCAGCGTCGACGCTATCGCCGTGGGATTGTGCGCGCTGACCACGAAGCTCACCTGATCGCTTCCCGCAGTGATGGTGTGATCAACCACCACGCCGTCACTGAGCGTATCGCGCAAACGCAGGACGCGTTGGTCATCACTCAGGCTGATCAACTCGCTGCGATGTGGGATCTTGGTGTGCGCGACCCAGTCGGCGTCGGTGGAACCAGCGCGGCAGTACGATTCGATGTGGTTTATGCGCAACTCACCACCCGGCAGATCACCATGGATCACCAGGTAGTGGCCATCACGACTCAGGGTCAGGTCAGCACCGACCGAGAGCGACATCAGGGCGAGCAGCAACAGGGGGCGGAGGGCCATGGTGTCTGATGGTACCGGCCGTGGTGGGTGGGGTTGAGTGGTCCTCGGGCGCTGCGTGTTCTATCTGCGTGGGTAAAGTCGCCTGTACAGGTGCGGCCCAGTCGCCGGGGATGCCTGACGAGGATCCACCATGCGCCTGCTGTTGATTGCCGTTGTGTCTGCCATCGCTGCCACCGTGCCCTCCGGCTCCATCAATGCTATGGACCTGGTCGAGGCCCTGCCGCTGACCGAGCGCGTGCTGATGGTCCATGTCGACGAGGGCCACATCGAGCACCACGGCAAAGGTCAGAAGCGTAGCGAGGAAAAGGTCATCGCCACGGCGCTCGATGTCACGGCGGCGTCAGCACCCGCGTCGTGGACCATCACCTGTGGCGGTGATCCTTCATTTTCCGCCGGAGTGAAGCCGCTGCGCGTGGGCCGCAAAAGCAAGGGCACCGACTTCGCTTGGATGGTGCAGGGCTGGGATGGGGTGAACAACCGCGCGGTGAACAAGGATCCCGATCACGCCAAGGAGCACTGGCTCTACTTGGTGCTGCCGGCGCCGATGCAGGCCGGCAAAGAGTACGCGCTCACCACCACCGTTCCGGGACTGTCGTCGCTGAGCGTGCGATTCGCTCCAGATGCGACGCGCTCGGAAGCCGTCCACGTCAACCTGATGGGCTACGTCACGGATTCGCCGGTGAAGTACGCCTATGTCCATCATTGGCAGGGCGATCTCGGTTCGCTGGATCTCGCCTTTCTCAAGGATCGCACCTTTCGCCTGATCGACCAGCAAACCAACAAAGCAGTTTTCAGCAGACCGGTGGCATTCCGCGCTCGCGCGGATCAAGCGGAGACCGGCCACGGCAACGATACGCCGAAAGGAAACTACCTCGCTGCTGAGGTGTGGGAGTGCGACTTCAGCGCGTTCACCACGACTGGGCGCTACGTCATTGCAGTTGATGGCATCGGTTGTTCGTTCCCGTTCGTTATCGGTCCGGATGTCTACCGCGAAGCGTTCGCCTCGGTCACGCGTGGACTTTATCACAATCGCAGCGGCATCGCGTTGGTGAAGCCGTTCACCGAATTCGAACGCCCAGCACCGCATCATCCGAAGCTGACGCCCGGCTTCGCGGGGAAACTTCAGTACACCACGGTGCGTTGGCAGGACTGGGGCAGTGAAGGTGGCGACTCCAAGAAACTTGAAGCCGGTATCACCGGTCCACTCGACGATGCCTGGGGTTGGTATCAGGACGCCGGTGATTGGGATGCGTACGATTCGCACCTGAACGTCGCGTCGTGTTTGTTGTTCGCCTACGAATGTGCGCCGCGAAATTTCAGCGATGGGGAGTTGAACATTCCTGAGAGCGGCAATCGTGTACCCGATATCCTTGATGAAGCCGCGTGGCTGCCACGTTTTTGTTACCGCCTGCGGCATGAACTGCTGCGCAAACAGTGGGGAACTGGCGGCATCGGACTGCGCGTCAGCGGCGACGCGTTTGGTTCCGATGGCGAGGGGGTGCCGTCGTATGAAGATGTCAAACGCACCTGGGTGGTCAGCGGTGAAGATCCGTGGTCGACCATGCGGTATGCCGCGGTCGCCGCGCACCTCGCGTGGTGTCTGAAAGTGGCCAAGGTCGCCGACCCACAGGGCATCGACTGGACTAAGGAGGCGACGGAGTCGTGGGCGTGGGCGCAGAAGAACCTCAACGAGGCCGACGCCAAACGCCACGATCCGCGTGAGGTGCGCACCTACGCCGCCGCGGCGTTGTTCCGCCTGACTGGCGATGTGCAGTACCAGACAAGCCTCGATCGCGACACCGCGCATCTGAAAGTTGGCGACCAGGTCTGGCAAAACAGCGCGTACGGCCCGTGGGTCCACCTGCTCGGCGCGCTGCCCGGCAGCATCAGTGCGGGCAAGGCCGATCCCGCACTGGTCGAACGCCTGCGTGCCCCGGTGCTCGCCACCATCCGCGCTGCTGCCGTTGAGACGCCGGCAAAACGTGCGCTACGTTGGGGTGGCAACTTCTGGATGCCGATGCTGGTCGGCCAGCAAACCACGCCGTGGATCATGGAAGGCATCGTCGGGTACGCGTTGCTGAAGGACGCTGACCCGGCGCTGGCGAAACAATGCCGTGCCGCCGTGGTGACCAGCTGCGACTACGTGCTTGGCACCAATGCCCTCAACCACACCTGGGTGACCGGTCTCGGCCCGCGTCACGTCAATCAGATCTTCCACATGGATGCGTGGTACAACGGCAAAGGCACCATGCATCCTGGGATGATTCCGTACGGTCCGTGGCGCAAGGAAAAGGACCTCGGCCAAGGCCCGTGGGATCAGGCGTGGCCGCACAAAACCGTCTACCCGGTGATCGACCAATGGCCCGGCAACGAACGCTGGTTCGACAACCGCTGTTCACCGATGAACAGCGAGTTCACCGTGCATCAGAACAACTGCTACGCCGCGGCGGCATTCGGGTTTCTCTGTGGCGCAAACAAGCCCTAACGGCGAACGGTATCATGCCGTGTTCGCAGCGCCGCTGTCGGAACAGATCAACCTAAAAGGAGCAGTGCGACGTGCGGAGTGCGATGTTGAAAAGGCATTCGCTTACAACATCGACTGTGTTCACCAAACGTGTGACTAGAAAAAAGGGCGCACGTACGTGGTGCGAAGCCTCGCACTTCGCACCTCGCACTGCCTTTTCTAGGATTAACGAATTCTTGCGTCAAAATCTCTCCAGAATTCCGCCGCTGGTCGTAAGTTTTTGGCGGTAGTGCCAATCCGTAGCAGAGACGCCATGGTGCGGATCGCCGCCAGTCCCACGGCATCTCGCGTTGGTGCACAGACCAGTTCGACCAGGGGCAATTTCGCCAGCGGCTGCAGATCGCCAATCGTACCGGTCAGGTGCAGGACTCGCAGGTCAGCATAATTTGCCAACGGTGCGAGGGATATGAGCGGCATGAACACCCGTGCCTCACGCAAATGGCCATCAGTGAAAACGGCACTCAAGAACCAGGTGAACCCAGGATTGTGCTCAGACAATTCGCCGCAGAGCTGTCGCCAACGCCGGAAATCATCAGGCTTATAACCACAGATGGCGCGCATGGACGGCAACGAAATCAACTCATCGAGACCCTGGGTGACGTACTGCGGAGAAAAATCTAAGCTCTCGATTTGGGTGGTGAGCAATGGTCGCACATCCGTAATCGGCGCAAACCCTGCGGCCAGATGACGGAGCAACGGACTCATGACCGGTGACAGGTCCTTAACACTAGTGCCATGGAGAACCAGCCGCTTGGGCTGCTGCCCACGCAGTGGTTCCAAGGAGGTGACGCCTTGCTGCCAGGACAAGTTGAGTTCGGTAAGCATCAGGCCCGCCAACGGAGACAGATCGCTCAACGTGCGTGTTCCGGCGTCTGGCGCTGCCAGGGTGAGTTGTTCCAGCGGCATGTTTTTCAGCGCGCTGATATCGCGCAGTTGATCACAGCCCCATAGACGTAGTTCCTTGAGCGGCATGCCGGCAAGCGCAGCAAGATCGACCGTACTAAAACAGGGCGCGTCTAAGGCTTCGAGCTGGAGACCACGCACTTTGGTCACGTCGAAGCCACTCTCATACCAGCCCAGATACAGTCGGCGTAAGGGCAGTTTTTGGAGGGGGGAGAAATCACGCACACCAGTAAAACGGGCCGCCAGAAATGTGAGGGGCAAGCCGACCAACGGCCCAAGATCACGCACCTGTTTCTGTCCCGTGATGTCGAGTGACGAGATGGGCAATCCCCGCAGTGGTTCGAGTGAATTTATCAGCACATCACCTGCCGTCAGGATGACGGTTAACATGTCATCGCGTCCGGTCCGCACGCTGGTTGCGGGCAGCGAAGGCCACGCCTGACGAAGGTGGGAAATGGCCAGAGCCGTACGCTGATCGGCCGATACATGGAGCGTGCTTGCGACCGCGCGCGCGCCCATGCGCACCAAGACCTCGGCCATGCGAGCATCCGCGTTGATTGGTGATTCCGCGCACAACCGACGCAGTTCGCTGACGTTGGCATCAGGGCGGATGGCGAGAGCGGCGTCGAGCACGATGACCGCCTCAGCGCGACGGGCGAGGGCAATCAGCAGTTGGGCCTTGAGCAGGAGTGGCTGTGGATCGCTGGGCGCGAAGCCGATCGCTGCATCAGCCAACGGCAGGCCTTCGGCGAACTGCCGTTGTTGTGCCAATTCGCGCGCCTGCGCCAGCAGGGCCGGAGCGGCCAGACGTTCACCCGCCTGACGGGCAGCGTGTTCGCTGTTAGCGCGCAGCAGATTCGCCTCAGCGGTGTTAAGCGCGACGGCGGTGCGCGCTGATTCGTGCCAGACCAGTACTATCCCGATGACCAACGACATGACGGCGCACAGTCCAGCCACCATGGCAATCACGCGCATCCGCCGCTGAGTCTGCTCGCGGCGTTGCAGGTGGCTTTGCTGAACGGTCGCCTGTTCTGCGAGTTCGCTGGCTTGCTGGGATAATTTTCCATCGCCAAGACGATCGGCCGCACCGTGCGTGGCCTGCGCTAAACGGAGTGCTTGCTGCAACGCTCCGGTAGCGGCTGCGTGGCGAGCGGCATCCAGCCCGATGCTCACTTCCAAGCGGCGTGCCGAGACCAGTTCGGGCCACAGACGCACGGCTTGTTCGATCGTGCTGAGCGCCCGTCGATAGCCATCATCTGCCGCTCTACTACCGGCGCCACCGGCACGAGCCTGCTCGTGTTCTTGTCGCGCATTTGCCACCAATGTATGCACCTCGCGATGTTCCACGTAGCGTCGCAGTGCCTGGGCGAATCCCTGTACCGTGGTGGTGCGTTTGGCGGGATCGGGGTGGAGCGCAGCCAGGGCCACCGATCCCAGTTCCAGTGACACGCGTTTTCCAGCGCGCACACTTGGATCATCGATCGGATCACCACACATGGCACTGGCAAGAATTCCGCGCACATCGGCACCGCGTCGCGGTGCCGAGCCGGTCAATACATGGTACAGGCTGGCGCCGAGTAGGTGAACATCGCTCCAGGTTCCGCACGCCGCGTGGTCGGCGCGCGCCTGCTCCGGGCTCATGTAGGACGGCGTGCCACTGGCGCCGCTTAACTCGCAAAGCAGCGGAACAAAGGGATGTGGTCGTTGCGGCCCGACATGCGCGGCACAGCCCCAGTCCATGACCAGGACTTCGCCGTGGTTGCCAACCATGATGTTTTCCGGTTTCAGATCACGATGCAGCATGCCCAGACCATGCGCGAATTCGACCGCATCGCAGACCTTCAGCAGAATTTCTACCTGCTCATCGACCGTGGCGGAGCCGGCTTCAATGATAGCCCGCCACGTGCGACCCGACACCCGCTTCATCACCAATTGGGGAAAGCCCTGGGGATCACGACAGAGATCATGGACCGGCACGATATTGGGATGTTCGAGCATCGCGGTAATCGCCGCTTCGGCTTGGAAGCGTTGGACGTGACGCTCGTCATCGTGCCCTGGACGCAGCGTCTTGATCGCCACGGTTCGACCGAAGGCCAACTGGTTTGCCTCGTGGACTTCGCCCTCTCCACCGCGGCCAAGGAGATTGCCGACCTCATAACCGGTCGGCGCTTGCCGTGGTGATGCCGCGACCAGATCCCGGAACTCCGCTAAAATGGTGCATTCACCTTCCGGGTAGGCCAGGACGGTCTTGTCAGTGGTCGAATTCGTCATGCGTTGTGCCAGCTTGGTTCCGGCAGATTGCAGGGCAACCGTGACCCCAGCATTATGAAGGCCCCATTCATATCGGGCCCCTGCGGATTGAGAGACGGATCGCTAGTCAAATCTATGCCCGGAGCATGTCGGCGGCATCACGTCGCCTCCGGCTCGAACAACGGTTTCACCACGGTGTGGCTGGTCGTCGTCTGACCAAGGCGCTGCGCGTCGATGCTGGCGACGCACGCGGCGAGGGTCGCGCGTGCATCGAAGCCCAGGCGGTGGATGCCCAGGCCGCTCGCTGACGGGGCCGGAAAGTTGGCGTGGACCACCACATCGACATCGCGGCCGGCGCGGGCACCGGCATCGGCGAGTCCCGCGAGCGTCTGGCCCATCAGATTGTCGTCGCTCACCAGCAAGGCATCGGGCCGCTGGCGTTGGCCGCTGTGCAGTAACAGGTGGGCGCAGGAACGTGCGCTGGCTGCGTGGGTGGGGTGGATGGTCTGTCGCCAGTGGGCGGGCGATTCCAGGCCATGTCGCTTGGTGAGTCCATCGATCAGCGTGGGGGAGAACTGCCCAGGGACGCTGATGAGTGCGACGCGCTTCCGTCGTCGCTGGGCGAACCACGCACACGCCTGCGCGAGGAAGTCCGCCTGGTCGTAGTTGATCTTGTGGATCGCAGGGAATTCCTCGCCCCACATCAGTGCGACGCGCGCGACGTTGGGCGTGGTGAGCACCGGGCTGCCGTCGAGTGGATACGGATGCGAGGTGAAGATCACGCCCGCCAACGCCTGCGCGGCGAGCGCCTGTTGCAGGCGTTGGTGGTTGCGTTCACCGGTGGCATCGGACGAACAGAAGTACGGCGTCAGCACCGTCCCGGTCTGGGATGCCACGAGGGCGCTCGCCGTTAGCAGGGCGTCATAGAAACGCAGCCAGCCGTCGTTCTGCGGCCTAGCGAAAAACACTACTGCGTAACGGTTCAGGTGTGGCGGTCGTTCGGCGACGAAGGTGCCATGGGTGCCGCGTGCGCTGATGAAGCCGTGTTCGCCTAACACATCGAGGGCACGTTGCACGGTGACGCTGCTGACGGCGAAACGTTCCTCCAGTTCGGCGCGCGTTGGCAGCCGTGCGCCGGGAGGCAACGTGCCACCGATGATCTGCGTGCGCAGGAAGCGGGTGATGGCGTCTTGTTTCGGCGATGATTTGCGGCCAGCGGGCATAGGACCTTGCTTTACTATCATAAATGCACTTGTCACAGCAAGGTGACGCCCTCATTACTCAGGCAGCGACTGGCTCCGCGACTTCAGCCAGCGACTTCAGCCAGCGGCCCAGCCCAGCCCAGCCCACAGGAGCATCCCATGCGTTTCCTGCCTTATCTCGTCAGTGCCTGCGTCCTTGGTTCGAGCGGCCTCGCGGCTGCCGATCAGACGCCGCTGCGCATTCCCGTGGCCTATTCGGCCCCCGACAAAGGCTTCGCCAGCGTCGCGCTTTACGACCGCGATGGTGTGCTGGTGCGCACGTTGCTTGCCGCAGCGCCGGTGGAGTCCGGCAAACGCACGCTGGTCTGGGATGGCACCGATGACCTCGGTCGGCCGGTGGCGGCCGGGGCCTACACGCCGAAGGGAATCTTCTTCACCGCTGGCCCATCACTGAACTGGGTGATGAAGGTGGGAAAGAGCGGCACCCCGCCGTGGACCACTGAAGACGGCAGCGGCAATTGGGGCGGCAACTTGGCGTATCCGGCGTCGATCACCAGCAACGGCAAAGACGTGGTGATGGTGCATGGCTGCGTCGAGGACCACACCATCACCGGCGTGCAGCAGATGGATGGCGACGGCAAGATCAGCCTGCGTTACCACACTTTCTATCCCTGGGACAGCCGCAGCGCGTCGGCGATGGACGACAAGAATCTCTACCTTGGCATCCTCAACTGGGGGTCGGGGCTGGAGATCGCGGAGTACAAGCTCGGCGAACCGCGCGGGCGCATCCTGACCAAGCTGCCATCGAAGCTGGTGAAGACGCCGGTCGGCCGGTGGAAACATCGCGAGATGAACAACCTCGACGGACTCGCCATCACGGCCGAACGCATCTATGCCAGCGTCGGGGTGAACAACGAGTTGTTCATCATCGAGCGCGCGTCGGGCAAGATCCTCAAACAGGTGAGCGTGCCGAAACCGTACGGGCTCGCGGTGAGCAACAGTCGACTGCTGGTGGTCAGCGATACGCAGGTGCTGACCTACACGCTCGATGGCGAACCCCAGGGCGTACTGGTTCCCAGCGGCACGCTCACGGCGCCCAACGCGCTGTGCGTCGGTGGTGATGGCACGGTCTACGTCGGTGATTCTGGCCGCATCGCCATCGACATCGAATGGGAAGGCGGCACCAAGCAGATCCATGCCTTCACTGCTGCGGGAAAACCGCTGCGCCGCATCGGAAAAAGTGGTGGTGCACCACGCAGCGGGCGTTTCGATTCCAGTGCGCTCGGCGACATCACCGGCTTGTGCATCGCTCCTGGCGGCAAGAACCTGCTGGCTACTGAGGTCACTACCGGCTTCCAACGCACCAGCCGCTGGTCGCTCGACGGCAAACTCGAACGCGAATGGTTCTGTCGCAAACTCGAATGTTGGGGGGATGTGCGCAATCCCGCGCGCCCCGATGAATTGGTGAAGGTCGGCAGCGCCTTCGATGACAACCTGCGCATGCAGTCGTGGGAGATGGACCTGCCGAAAAAAACCTGGCGTCCGGCGTGGAGTTACACCATGCCCTTCGCGCAGTGTTGGCAGGACGACGTGGTGGTCGGCTTCGGTCACGGCGGCAATCAGCTCAAGGACGAAAACGGCAAACACCTGACCTGGCCGATCTTTTCCTACGGCGCGGAAGGTGGACTGCGTACGGTCAAGGGCCGCAACTACGTGCTCTCGAACGAAGGCGCGATCTATACCTATGCACCAGAGCAGGCGCCAAAGCTGGTGGCAATGGCGTTTTCGCACCGCTGTGAGCGTCAGGGCGCGAAGATCCAGACCTTCTATGATCAGGGGCCGAACAACTGGTTTACCTGGGCCGATCGCAACGGCGATCAGCGCGTGCAGATCGACGAGACCACCGTGACCAGCGAGCCCGCACACCTCGCCGATTCGAAGCGCATGCACAGCATGTGGTTCGACGACCAGCTCAACATCGTCTATCAGAAGCTGGTGAAACCCGACGCGCGCACCGGCAAGGCCACGATTCTGGGTATCCTGCCGCTGAAGGAGATCACCGCTGACGGCGTGCCGGTCTACGACTGGTCGCAGGCCCACGATCTGCCGGGAGATCTGCGTTATCCCGACATGCGCGGAGGTGACGGCAGCAAGACCATCGGCGCAGCGTGGACCGCCAACCTGATCGCCGATGCGGGATCGTGGTTCACCATCCTGGCACCCGAATGCGCCCAGCCGCTGAAGTTGCCTGGGATCGACGGCGACGGCTGGTGGGCGGGTCGCAACTGGCGCAAGAAGATCGCGCGGTTCGATCAGCAGACCGGCGCGCTGCGTTGGGCGGTAGGCCGGCGTGCGCCTGGGGTCGCGGAACCTGGGCAGATGTACAATCCCATCTCGCTCGCCGGGGTCGCCGGCGGTGCGGTGTTCGCCGCTGATGCGATGGGGATGTTGTGGGTGTGGGACGCCGACGGCCTCTACCTGGGCAGTCTCTACCACGGTCCCAATGACAAGAAGCCGGACCATGAGTCGGTCTACATCGAGATGCAGAGCGCCAACGTCTTCACCCATCCGCGCGATGGGAAGATCTACGCCGCATCAAATGACTTCGGTGTCTCGGTGCATGAGGTGGTCATGCCCAAGCGCAGCGCCATCAGCGGAGCACCGGTGAGTATCTCCACCGCGCTGGCGGCGCAGGCCAAGCCGTGGGATCCCGATGGCGTGTTGCCGACGGAAAAACCCAGCGCGGTGTTTCACCGCGTGAAAAACGCGGTCAAGATCGACGGCGAACTCGATGGCCGCGAAGGCTGGTTCGGCTCATCGGACGGACAGATCACGGCTGCGCGTCCCATGCTGGTGCTGCTTGATGGTGAACGCCTCGCCACCGTGCGCGGCATGTACGACGACACGAATCTCTACCTGCACTACGAGATCCGCGCGCCCGGCGGTCCGGCGAACGCCGGCACCGAACTGCCGCTGAGTCCGTTCACCAGCGGTGCGTATGTGGATGCGTATTTCTCCAACGACTGGCGTAGCCCACAGCATCGTGAAGCGATCGCTGGCGACGTGCGCGTCATCGCCGCACAGGTGAAGCAGGGTGGCGGCACTGTGCCGTACCACCGGGGATTCTGGCAGGTCAAACCCGGTGGAACCAGTCCTCACACCATCACCTCGCCCGCGGCATCGGTGAAGTTCGATCAGATTGCAGAGATTCCCGGCCTGCAGCAGGCGTGGCGTATCGAAGGCAAAGAGAACGACTCCCCGCGCATCCGGTACCACGTCGAACTCGCCATCCCGCTCACCGCCATTGGCATCACGCCAACACCTGGCACGCGTTTCGGCTTCGACTGCTCGGTCGCGGTCGCCAATCCCAGCGGCGACCGCCGCGACCGCGCCGCGCATTGGGCCGGCCTGTCGGAAGCGCAGGTGGTCGACCGCCCAGGCAGCGCGCGCCTGCTGCCGGAAAACTGGGGCACGGTGGTGCTCGGCGGAGAGAAATGATGCACCTGACCATCAGGTTGCCGCGAAATGGGCCACCTGGGCATCAGCGACAGCAGAACCCGCCGGTGGTGTCGTAATTGGCAGAAGAGACAAATTGGAAGGTTACAATTCGGGTCTGAACGCGTTAGATGGTCAAACGCCCGCCACCCTGGCGGGTATCCGTAACGACGGCCACGAATTGCTGCTGCTGCCGCTGCTGCCGCTGCTGCCGCTGATGCCGCATTGGCACAACGCGGCGACAGTGCGGATCGAGGGGATGGAGGTGACGGCGAAATGAATTCGATGTCCGATGTCCGATGTCTGATGTCCGATGTTCGATCGGCAGACTTGTTTGCTGGGTGAGAGGTTTGAACGTGCACCCATGGCAACGCTGAAATCCTCAGCATCACTGTGACATCGGACATCGGACATCGGACATCGGACATCGGACATCGGACATCGGACATCGGACATCGGACCTGACCCCACATGGCCATCACCCTCAAACGCATCGCTGAGCATTGCGGCCTGTCACTCCAGACCGTCGGTGCGGTGCTCAGTGGCAAAGAAGATCTCTTCCGCCCGGAGACCGTGGCGCGCGTGCAGGCAGCGGCGGCGGAATTGGGCTACCGGCCCAACAGCGCGGCCAAGGCCATGCGTTCGGGCCGTTTCCATGCGGCGGCGCTGGTGCTCAGCGACAATCCGTGGCGCAGTACGTTGTTCCGGCCGCAGATCACTGGCATGGATCACGCGCTGACTGCGGCCGGCATGCATTTAGTGCACGCGCTCATTCCAGATGAGGACCTGCGCGAACGCGGGCAGATGCCCAAGATCATCGGTGAACTCATGGCAGACGGACTGCTGATCAACTACAACACCGGCATCCCCGACGCGCTCGAACAGGTGATCATCAAACACCGTCTGCCGGCGATTTGGATGAACGCCAAACGTGCGCGCGACTGCGTCCATCCCGATGACGAAGGCGCCGGGCGCCTGGCCACGGAACACCTGCTGAAGCTCGGTCATCGGCGCATCGCCTATATCGACTACTGCCATGCCACCACTCAGCCGGACCAGCACTACAGCGCGTGGGATCGTCAGGCGGGTTACGAACAGGCGATGCGCGCAGCGAAGTTACTACCGCGCGTGATCACCACACCGCAGACTTTATCCCCCGCCGAAACGCTGTCGGCGACGCGCGCGTGGTTGTCGGCTGCGGATCGGCCAACGGCTGTGGTGACCTACTGCGAACGCGAAGCCGAGCCGATCCTCTACACCGCGACCGCGCTGATGGGGCTCCAGGTCCCACGCGACCTCAGCATCGTCACCATCGCCGACGATCCCGCCGACCACACCGGCGTGGCGCTCGCGACGGTGATCCTGCCGCGCTACGAGCTGGGCAAGATCGCGGTCGAACTGTTGGTGGAGCGCATCGCCGCACCGAAACGCTCGCTGCCGGCACGCTGCCTACCGGTGCGGTTGGAGCCCGGCGTAAGCACGGCGTCACCCGCCTAGCGCAGCCAGCCGACACGCACCGACGCTTGCTCAGCCGACCAGGGCAGCGCACGACAGGCGGTCAGGGTTTGGCGATCGGCAGCACCTGCACGTCGTCGACCGTGACCATGTTGAAGCGGCTGGTGAAACCGAGTCGCCCACCCGCCGGCACGGTGGTGGCGACGCGCTCGAAGACCGTTCGAGCCACGCCATCATGCGTCAGCACCAGGGTGATGCGGCCATCACTCTCGCAGGTGATGCTGAAGCGGTCCGCCAACCAAGTGTTGGCGGTGGCCAGCACCCGGTGCTCGCCGGCAAGGGTCTGTTCGAGGGTGATCGCCGAACCCTGACCGCCTGCGAAGGCGATCCAGCATGAGGTCTGGTCGTCGCGGTGGCGTAGCAGGATGCGGCCAGCATTGGCTGCGGCACCGCCGACCGCCGCGATGCGCGCGGTGTAAGTGAAGGCCGCCGGCAGGTCGGGCGCACCGCTGATTGCACGGGTGTCGCCATCCCACTTCGCCAGTTCCAGCCGACGATCGCGCACGGCGGCACCATCAAGCGTCCAGCCGTCGGCAACGCCGTCATCGAAGTCTTCAAGGATCGTTCCGGCGACCACCGCCGTGGTGGTGGCCTTCACCGTCATACTCGGCAGTGAACGGTTGAGGCCGGTGTCATAGGCGATCACGGTGACGTGGTAGGTGGTCGCGGGTTTCAGCCCGGTGATCGTTACGGTTGTGCGACCGAAGGTCTCGGCCACCGGTGCCGGCAGATTCCTGTCGAACACCTGATAGCCGCAGATCCGCACATCGTCGCGGCTGGCGTTCCACGTCAGCGTCACGCTGGTGGGCCCGGTGGCAGTGACCAATACGCCAGTGGGAACGCTCGGTGGCATGCGGTCGATGTCACCGAGCGGCGGTGCCAGAGCCGCGCGGCGCCTGCCGCCGCCGCCGACGTTGTCGGCGCGATTATTGTCGACCACCGCTAAGAGCGGCACCAGTTTCATCAGGTCATCGTGCCAGTCCTTGGCCGCACCGGTGGCACGGGCGTCGGTATCGATGGGGTGGCCGTAAACCTCCAGGAACTCCCCGGCCGCCTCGCGTGAAGGACAGAGGTGGTACGATTCGCTGCCTGTATCATCAACGATGTACGCGCCGTAATCCTGTAGCGCCTGCAGGATCCTGCGCGCCGGTCGGGTTTTCAGACCCAGCGAAGCGGCGGTGTGCGTCGGTGCGATCGCCAACAGAGCGCCTTGGACGACACGCGGATCACGTCCTTGGTAATGGCCGTCATTGGTCTGATCGCCGGCGTAGCCATCGGGGTTGGTTGCTGGCCAACGCCAACCGGGTGTCGACGAGGTGCGATCGAAGTGGAGGTAACGTTTGCAAAACACATTGAGCTTGAGCACATGCCGGATCGGCTGGTCGCCGGTCAACTCGCCATGACGCAGCGAGCCGCCGAAGGCCGACAGCCCAGAGCCCCAGTGGGTGCCAATGATGCCGGGCCCATGCAGGTCGATGCCGCCCTGGAAGGGATTGGGATATCCCAGCAGTATGCCGCCGCGCTCCATGCGGATGAAAGGTTCGAGCTGCTCCAGGGTGCGCCCATCGGGCATCAGGAAGGCGGCACAGTTGTTCGACACCTGCGTGCGCACCACCACGTCGTCATCGATGCGCCACTCGCGCAGCAGCTTGCCGTGCCGCCCATCGATCACCGGCCATCCCTCAGGCACGTGCAGGTTGCGCAGCGGCGCCTGCGCGGAGGTCTTGTAATGAAATTCGATGTCGGCGCCGATCGCGCCTTCGGCGACGAAGTGGCCGGTTCCATGATATATGGCGCCATCGCCAATCGGCATGTTCCAGATGCTGTCGGAAGCGAACGGCCACAGCCAGGGATCGCGTGTGCTGGGAGCATCACCGCTCCACACCGCGGTTGTGACGAGCAGAGGTAGCAGCAAAAGCAGACGTTTCATTTGGCCACCAACTCGTCGAACAGCGATGCCATGCTGTCGGCCCACACCTGATAGCCCTTGGCTGAAAGATGGAGCTGGTCCGGATTGTAGAGCTCAGCGATGACTTTACCGGGAGCCGAAGCGAACTTGGCTCCCATATCCAGGTAGCGCACCGTCTTGCCATCGTCGAGTTTGGCGATGATGGCGTTGATGCGCGCGACTCGGCCGCTGAACCATTCGTTCTGACGCGGCAGCAGGCCCAACAACAGTACCCGCGTTTTCGGCAACGTGCTGCGCAGGAGTGCGACGACCGTGGTGATGCCCTTGGCGATGTCCTCGTCACTGCCGCCATTGGCGTCGTCATAGAGGTTGTTGGTGCCGATCTTCAGCACCACCACCGTGGGCGACAGGCCATCGACTTCACCGTGGGAGATGCGCCACAACAATTGCCGCGTTGAATCACCACCGATGCCGAAATTCACCGCGCCACGTTTACCGTAACGCTCCTCGAACAAATCCTTGGCCTCGCTGCCCCAGCCCTGGGTGAGCGAGTCGCCATAAAAAACCGCCGTGATGGCTGCGGGATTTTTTTTGGCGATGGCCACGAAGCCGTCGTGCTGACCGATCCAACCGGCGCGCCAATCCCACCGGCACCACCCAGGAATCCACGGCTTGCCGGCCGGCAATGGCGTGGCCACGGGATCACCGGCGGGCGCGGGATCGAACGTCACTACCGCAGCGGGAGCGAGCGAAAAGAAGAGGCAGGTGAGCAGCAGGGATTTCAGCATGCGGAAGGCTCCCTGACGGGCTCGATAGGTGTATACGTTCATGTATGCACCTATGCACGGAACGCCAGTATTATCGACTCAAACGTGAAAAAGCGCTGGGTTCATTACCACCATCTGGTGTCTTCGCTTTACGCCTTGGCGAATCGCCCAGGGCAATGGTTAAGCCATCGGTGGATCGCCTCTTCTCATTTCCCCGCTCTGAGCAGCGCCCAGCCCGGTCAGCCGCGCTTGGGCACCTCGTATTCCGCTCAGCGTCTTCGCTGCTGACATGGGCACAGTGGTTCCACCATGCGGACCGGGTCGCTGTTGCAGCAATGGAAACACGAATCGCGCTGCGACGCCGAACTGTTCACCAACAATCAGATCCAGGCAACCCACCCGGCCACCTACGCGGCGATGCGGGCGTGGATGGCGTGGACATTAGGCCGGCGGGTTCGTCGGGGAAAGTGATCGCCTAGTCAGTGCTCACGCCGACATAGCTGGGGCCAGAGGATCGGACAAGCCAAAGCAGCCATTACTTATCCAGTCCGAGAACTCCTTCGGGAACGGTGTAATAAACCGCTGCTTGTCGTCTATAAACGGCTTTGCGTCGCCGTGTTTCACAAGGAAACCCAAATGTTGAAGGGCGTAGAGGGCACCCGTACAGGCTGGCATGCCTGCCTTTTCATAAGACTCTGGATTCGTCGAGTCATCTAGGGATTTTTTCAGCCACGCTTCCATCTCAGACCAACGTTTGCTCGTCATGAGGTGCGTAACCACAGCTTTTCTATCCGTGTTCTTCATGGCCTTGTTCCCGTAAGGGTTTCTCCATCGTAGGTCAAGTTGGAGTAACCAAATCTAGCGCGGAACCTTCCCGCCGGAGTCAGTTTCAACGATTGCTCCAAGGTGAACCCGAAGCCCAGCAATTGCTGGATCTTTGCGGCATTGTCCACGGCCATTAGACCGCTGATTGTCTAGCGACAATTAGATTTGCCGGTCGCCGACAATTAGATTGACCGGTTCGAATCGGTTGATGCGGGTAAAGAAAAGCGCCTGTTGGTGCAGTTTCCCGTCTGGGAAAGTGCGCCGGCAGG
>Ga0105049_10004154_pt1 | contig 17016 bp, 15 predicted proteins | sample MAT06_FD_78087 | JGI IMG/M metagenome (GOLD analysis project Ga0105049, IMG submission 78087) | Freshwater microbial communities from Lake Fryxell liftoff mats and glacier meltwater in Antarctica - MAT-06 | ecosystem: Environmental > Aquatic > Freshwater > Ice > Liftoff microbial mat | place... | reverse complement strand
CACGGCTAACTTCAAAACATTTAATATGCCACGTTCAAAAAATGCAGTTGCATCTAGAGCCAGGAGAAAAAAAATCCTACACCAAGCAAAAGGTTTCTACGGTAAACGTAAAAACGTTTATACAGTTGCCAAAAATATCCTTGAAAAAGGATTGACTTACAGTTATGTTGGTCGTAAATTAAAAAAGCGTGAATACCGTCAATTATGGATTGCACGTATTAACGCAGCAGTAAGAGAAGAAGGGTTAACTTATAGTCAATTTATTAATAAACTAAGCGTTAAAGGCATTGACCTTAACCGTAAAGTATTAGCTGATTTGGCAATGAATGAGCCAGAAAGCTTCAAGGCATTAGTTGCTTCAGTTAAATAATGATTGAACTTCAAATACGTTTAAAAGCCGGTTGCAATTGCTTCCGGTTTTTTTTATTTCCACAATCAACTACAAGGACTATTTTTGCAATCTAAAAGCAAGTTTCTTAAATGAATAATACTTACACCTCACTGGTAAACCAGACTTTCCATTTTCCACAAGAAGGATTTGATTTAAGCGACGAAGGTTATCTTCAATTTAATGATGTAGATATCAAAAGTTTAATTGATAAACATGGCACACCATTAAAGTTAACTTATTTGCCAAAAATTGGAATGCAAATTAACAAGGCAAAAAACTTGTTTGCAAATGCGTTTAAAAAACACAAATACGAAGGAGAGTACTTTTATTGCTATTGTACAAAGAGTTCTCACTTTTCCTTTATTGTAGAGGAAACTTTGAAAAACAATATTCATTTGGAAACTTCTTATGCTTATGATATTGAAATAATTAATCGTTTATACCAGCGTAGAAAAATAAATAAAGAAACATTTATTATTTGTAATGGCTACAAACAAAAAAATTATACATCAAGAATTGCTAAGTTAATTAATGCTGGGTTTAAAAATGTTGTGCCAATTTTAGATAATAAAGAAGAATTATTAGCCTATAAAAAATCGGTAAAACAGCCTTTTTCATTGGGTATTAGAGTAGCAGCAGAAGAGGAACCTAACTTTCCATTTTACACTTCTCGATTAGGTTTTAGGGCCAAAGATATTTTAGAATTTTATGTAGATGAGATTGAGGGATATGAGGAAAAATTTCAACTTAAAATGTTGCATATTTTTTTAAACAAAGGAATAAAAGATGATATTTATTATTGGAGTGAATTAAATAAAATAATTAATCTCTATTGTCAGTTAAAGAAAATTTGTCCAGAATTAGATTCTATTAATATTGGAGGTGGATTCCCGATTAAGCATTCATTAGGATTTGAATATGATTATCAATTCATGATCAATGAAATTGTTGGAAATATTAAGAAAGCTTGCAAAAAAGCAAAAGTTCCAATGCCCAATATTTTTACAGAATTTGGCAGCTTTACAGTAGGAGAGAGCATGGCTCATATATATAGTGTAATTGGTGAAAAAATACAAAACGATAGAGAGTGCTGGTACATGATCGATTCATCTTTTATTACAACATTACCTGATACATGGGGTATAGGGGAGAAATTTTTAATGCTACCCATTAATAAATGGGACAATGAATATCACAGGGTTGTACTTGGAGGAATTACTTGTGATAGTCACGATTACTATGATTCGGAAGAACATATTAATGAAGTGTTTTTACCTAAATTAACTACCACCGATAAAAAGGAAGAGCTAACAAATAAGGAGCCATTATATGTTGGATTTTTTCATACTGGAGCTTACCAAGATCAAATAAGTGGATATGGAGGAATTAAGCATTGTTTAATACCATCGCCTAAACATGTAATTGTAGAAAAAGACAAAACTGGAAAGTTAATTGATTGGGTATATGCTAAAGAGCAAACTGCACAAAGCATGCTTAAAATATTAGGTTACTTGCGTTAAAACATTCTATGAAATATTTTATTCTTTTATTGGTTACCATTTTCTTTACTGTACAATTAAATGCTCAGTTTACCTCAGACTCAGTAAAATTGACGATCAACCGGTTATTTGAAGCAATGATTGAAGCCGATGGAGTTAAATTGAAAACCTGTTTTACCGATAGTGCGTTTTTGCAAACTATTACACAAGATAAAGAGGGAAGAGATATTGTAAAGAACGACAATGTAATGGCTTTTGTAAAAACGATCAATTCAATTCAAAAAGGTGTTGCCGACGAACGAATTGTTTTTGGTGTTGTAAAAGTTGATGGACCTCTTGCAATTGTTTGGGCCCCGTATAAGTTTTTTAGTAATGGAGTTTATAGTCACTGTGGAGTTAACTCATTTCAATTGGTTCGATTGAATAATCAATGGAAAATTCAATTTTTAATAGATACTCGCCGTAAAGGCAATTGCGCAGAATAATTTATTTAGTTTTCCAATTCGTTGATGTAGTTTTTTAATTCAACTACATATTTTCCATACATTTTTTTCAAGTACCATTTTGTAAAATAGTTAACACCTACTATTAATCCAATAACATATACAAAGGTAAAAACCAATATAAAAGAAAAGGTTGGTTTATATGTGGTTAATAAATTATCCATAAAGTGAACCGGTTCCTTTTCTGTGTAGCCTAATGCAAAAGAAAAAACAAAGCAAATAGGAATTAATGCCATTGTAAATTGATAGTAGCGTTTCATAAATTCTTCCAAAATATTTACAATCGATTGAAGATTAGATTTTACTGGTAAATTATTATCTATAATACTGGTTTTCTTTAAAAGAAAAATAAAAACAATAGTAAAAGGAATAAATACCAAAGTGAAAACAGAAAAATAAATTTGAATTGATTGGTATTTACTTGTAAAAGCAATTAATCCAAAAGCAATGGTAATTACAATAGCAGAAATAATTTCGAACCAAAGGCTCTTTCTTATTTTAACTAAAATAGAGTTAGCTTTTTTAGTGAGCAATGCAGCAAAGTCAGCTTCAGAACGATGCAAATGATCGGTCTCCAGCTTTTGATTAAGTAAGTCTTTTATTTCGTCGAGTTCCATAAACTTTAATTTATACTGTAGAAATACTTTTTACGTTTTCTTTTAATTTAATTTTAATTCTATTCATTTTTACTGCTACATTATTGGCTGTAATTCCTAATACCTCACTTATTTCGTTGTAACTATAATCTTCTAGATAAAGCATTACTATTGCTTTGTCAATTTTTGAAAGTTCACCAATAGCTGCATACATGGCTTTGGTCTTTTCCTCTATTGGATCGTATGGAACAGCGGCTATTTCGGGCAATTCATCTGTTGAATAAATAAATTGCTTTTTTTCTTTTCTAAAAAAGGTAATTGCAGTGTTTAAAGCAACACGGTATAGCCAAGTTGAGAATTTTGCATCTCCTCTAAAATTTGCATATGCTTTCCAGGCTTGTAAAGTAACTTCCTGAAATAGGTCTTCTTTATCTGCATGCGACTGCAAATAAAGATTACAGACTTTGTAAATAATCTTTTGATGTTGGTTGAGCAGTGTAATAAATTCCTTCTCAGCGTTCATTTGACTAAATTAGTAGGAAGTTCTTATAAAATATTACAAACTTATTTAAACAAGTTTAAATAAATTTGTAAGCTTTATTGAGTTTATAAGGTATCAAAATTAAAAAGGTTTATAAAGTAGCAATAATTAATGCATACCCTATAAACCTTTTAAACCATGTAAACTAAAGTCTAATTAACAGCTATCTGCGTAGGAGAAGATTTTACTTCATCTTTTTTAGGAAGCAACAACTTCAATACTCCATTCTCATATCTAGCTTCAATTGCCTCGGTATTAATTTTTTCATCAACACTAAAACTTCTTTTGAAGCTTCTATAAGTAAATTCTTTGCGAATTGTTTTATAAGATGTTGAAGCAGTTTCTTCTTTTTTTTCGTAGCTAATAGTTAATAATCCTTTTTCTACATTAATGCTGAAATCAGCTTTTTCTCTACCTGGTGCGTTCAATTCTAGATGATATGCATCATCTGTTTCATGAATATTTACACTTGCAGTAGGATAGCCAGTTTGTGCATCTTTGCCCCAAGTTGAAGGAAAAGAGTTAAATAATTCATCAAATGCATTAATTGTGTTGTTTTTTAAAAGTGTCATGTTATTTTGTTTTAATGTTTTAATGCTATTAATCATTCAAATGATATACCAATGGTTTTCTGGTACATATTATTTGTCAATTTGATTCTTTAGTTCAACTAAAAGTGCCATATTGTCATCATTGATTCAATATTAAAGACATGTTGTCTTTTTTATCAACACATTTTTTCGTTTTACATCAATATTGTATATTTGCTAAAGAAAATTAGTGAGATATGTATCCAGCAGAAATAGTACTGCCAATGAAAGCAGAGTTAACAGATGAAGGTTTTAATGAATTATTGTCAGCAACTGATGTTGATACAACATTAAATATGGATGGTACTACATTAGTAGTAATTAATTCTGTTTGCGGTTGTGCTGCAGGAACTTGCAGACCAGGTGTTGTAATGGCTGTTCAAAATGCTTTAAAGCGTCCTGATAGATTAGCAACAAGCTTTGCTGGTTTTGATATTGAGGCTGTAAATAAAGTAAGAGAACATATGTTGCCTTACCCGCCATCATCTCCAGCTATTGCATTGTTTAAAGATGGTGCATTAGTAAGTATGGTTGAGCGTCATCAAATAGAAGGCAGACCAGCTCAAGTAATTGCTCAACATTTAATTTCTGTATTTAACGAACATTGTAATTAAGGTATTAAAATAGTTTTTAGATGGGTTAGTAAGTATAGACCTCTCACTTAGGTGAGGGGTCTTGTTTTTTGTGGCATTTTTGAAGTAACATTGCATAACTATTAATTAAATCATTTTGCTTCATGTATCCTAATTTATACTACGCTTTTAAAGATATTTTTGGAATTGAATTGAATGGATTGAAATTGGTAAATTCATTTGGTTTTTTTGTTGCACTTTCTTTTATTATTTCTGCATGGATTCTAACGCTAGAATTACGCAGGAAACAGCAACAGGGTTTATTTGTTTTTACCGAAGAGAAAATAATGATTGGTCAGCCTGCTGGTTTGTCCGAATTATTTACCAATGGATTACTTGGCTTTATCTTCGGATACAAGCTAGTAGGGGCTTTTACCATACCAGATGCTTTAAATGATCCTCAAGCATTTATACTTTCTACCAATGGCAATTTATTAACCGGCATGTTAGTAGCTCTACTTTTTGCTGGTTTAAAATGGTGGGAGAAGAAGAAGCAACAATTAGATAAACCAGAAGAAAGAATTGTAAGAATTTGGCCACAAGATAGAGTAGGAGACATTGTAATTTATGCAGCTGTTTTTGGATTTTTAGGGGCTAAAATTTTTCACAACTTAGAGAATTGGAATGAGTTTATAAAAGATCCAATTGGGTCATTAATTTCTTTTAGTGGATTAACATTTTATGGTGGACTAATATGTGCAGGTATTGCTATTATTTGGTATTGCAAAAAAAACAAAATAGCCATTATACATTTATTAGATGCTATGGCAACCACCATGATGTTTGGTTATGCATTCGGAAGAGTTGGTTGTATGGTTAGTGGCGATGGAGATTGGGGTATAGTAAACAATAATCCTAAACCTTTTAGTTGGTTACCAGATATTTTATGGGCTTATAAATTTCCGCATAATGTTTTGGAAGAAGGTGTTCCAATACCTGGATGTGTTGGTCAGTTTTGCAATGAATTACCATTTGCAGTTTATCCAACTCCATTATATGAAATTATTATTTGTTTGATTTTGTTTGCAGTATTGTGGTTGTTACGTTCAAAAATAAAAGTGCCGGGACAATTATTTGCACTGTACTTAATTTTTAACGGACTAGAGCGTTTTATGATAGAAAAAATTCGTGTAAATACTAAATATGATATTGCTTTCAATCCAACACAAGCTGAGCTTATTTCATTACTACTAGTTTTAAGTGGAATTGCTCTTTTTATTTATTCGAAAAAGATAAAAAAACCCACAATAGTTAAATTGTAGGGTTTTAATAATGTTCAAATGGCTATTTTACTTCGAAATCTACTTGTAAAGTACCCCAATTTAAAGAAACTTTACCAGAAGCTGAAATAGTATAGGTAAGTCGCTCCATTGATGTTGCTGTATTTGAAGGCTTTACATTAACCCTTAAAGCATCTTCTGCTTCTTTGTAACTAAAGGCGCCCCATGATTTAGAGGTTTTATTAAAAATTAACGTCCAGTCAGTACCATTATCTATTGTAAAGAAACCATATTTACCAGCAGACAAAGCTTTTCCATTAATAGTTGCATCTTTAGTAATTTCAAAAACTGTTGCGTCATTAGCACCAGCTCTCCAAACTTTTCCTTGCATTGGTTCTACATCTTTACCGATAGTTCTTCCTTTTAAAGCAGGAGAACTATAGTTAATGCTAATTTCATTTCCATTTGCAAGAAGTCCTTTAGAAACAGTTGCGGGACTTGGTTTTTGTGCACATGCAGTGTTAAATGTGCTAATTGCTATTGCAATCGTTGAAAATAGGAATAATTTTTTCATGGATGTTTATTTATTTTGTTTTGTAAAGATTAATATAAAAAGTTTAAAACACAATATATATTCTATAGGCGGTTATTTAATTTACAGTAATAATATTTGGTTTATTTACGAATTGAGAGTTGTATCTAAATTTTAGATCTGTATTTAAAGTAACATTCCAATGGTTCATATTATCTACAGTTCTAGGGAAATAATATAATTTTAGTTCAATAGTTCCAAAAACTAGGTTTTCATTTCTTGTTCTAAATCCCGAACCAACAGCACTGTAAAATTCGCCATTTGCTATTGAAATTCCTGTTGTTTTTAAAAAGGTAATATTGGTAAAACAGAAAGGAGCAAACCTAAACCCAAAGAAACTCCATGTATTGTAAAATACTGTTTCTGCATTTAAAGTAGCTCTTCCAGATGAAGTGGTAGAAGGATTATTAATCAAAGGTAAACCATAAATACTTGATAGGCGAAGCGGATCATTTAAAAAAGTGTTTATTTGTTGAGCTACACTTCCGCTAATAAAATGTCGAGAATACCATTTGCTTGATCCTAAGTGTCTAAGTTTTGTAAACTTTTCTACGCTAGCAAAAAAAATAAAATCTTCAATTCTATCATTATTATAATAGCCCCCAACCTTAATATTAAAATTTAAATATGATTTATTTCTGCTTAAATAACTTCTTTGATAATCAACACTTAAAAATAATCGCTGAAAATCGTTTTGAATAGTATATCCGCCTGTATATGTCAAGTTAAAACCCTCGGGTATATCTTCATTTCTTCCGAATCCATAAATAAAATTGGTGTGATAAAAATCTTGTTGAAATTTTGTATATGACACTAAATATCCTTTTAAATCAGTATATCTACTATCGTAATCTGTTAATGTTATCGTAGGCGTAGTTAAGAAATCGCGATTTAAAATTCGTAAAGCAATTAATTGTTTTTTTCTAGAGGAGAAATTATATTTCAATTGTTTACTAGCACCAATACTCAAGCCTACCCAAGCATCTACATTCCTGTAGTTATATTGGAATAATCTTTTGTGAATAGAATCATCAATATATCTATTTATAGATCGATTGCTTGAAATATCAAAAGCGCCGGTAATTGAATGGTAAGGACTAACCAGAGGAAGAGCACCTCTAAAAAAAAGCGATTGTTCTTCTCGTCTTCCAGTATTAAATGTTGGAAGTTGATTATTATATCCAACTGCAATATTGATGAATGTACCGGCTATATTTCTTTTCAAAAATTCTACTCCGAATCCATAATTACGGTCACGTTTTGTATCAATTAAATTTTGTACTTGAATTCTATTACCAGTTCCAAATAAATTATCGTCATTAAATTCAAAACTTGCTAAGTCGGTTGAGCCTTCACTTAAACTTCCACCGATCGGGAAAACATCTTTTGCAGATACAATTATATCTACAGAATCAGGTTGAATATTTATGGGATCTACCCGTATTTTGGCATCTTGCAAAAAACTTAAATCTCGTATAAATTTATCATTGTCTGCTAATAAATTTGGATAAAGCGAATCACCTTCTGAAAAGAATAAATTATTCCTAATAATTCTTTCTTTTGTAGAGGTATGCAGAGCATCTCCAAGTTTGCCTAAAAAGTTATTATTATTATTTGCAGTATCATAAACAGACTTATTAAATCCGATTTTTTGTATAAATATATTTCTAATAATTTTGCCTTTATACGGCAAAAATTCATCTTCATTTTTAATTGCACCAGTTCCAGGTAGAGCAGAGGGTAAGTTGCTTACAGAAACTGATTTGCCAATTTTACCTAATAAACCTTTTTTATTTGCAAGAAAAAAAACACTATCCTGTTCCTTATTTTGAGCTAATAACAAATTGGGCAAAAAATTAAAGAATAGAAATAATAAACTAAAAACAAAAAAAAGTGAATTTATTTTATTAACAGGCATAATATAAATCTTCCTTTTTTGCACTGCCATTTTCATTGGTAATATAATAATACGCAATAGAATGCGTATTTCAATTTACGCATTTTAGTTCGATAAAATATCGAATTTTGATTTTGGTCGTCGATCAGATTGCCAATTGAAGTTTTTTAACCTTAGTTCATCATGATTAACTTGGCGCATAGGAAAAGTTGTTCCTTCTAAATTTCTTAAAAATACTACTCTTTTGGGTTTACCCTCATCAAACAAAACATCAATAATATCAGCAGTTGATTTATTTACCCCAATGAACTTTTTATAATCATCAGTAGCATAATAAATATTAGCAGCATTACCTTTGGCTCTCATCGAATTAACTTTTCCATCAATAAATAATGCATTAATAATTGTTCCTTTTAATTGGTTAAAATAGTTACTACTATCTGCTCTATTTATTGCCATTGCATTTTCAAAAACATACAATCGTTCTGGTTTTTTATTAAGTAAATATAAATAAATGGTATCTCCATAAATTTGGTTTTCTTGGGCCCAAACTACCGGACTTTTAAACAACCTGAAAACAGAATCTTTTAAAGAGTAAAATAAACTATCCCCAACAGCTTGCAATGAGTCTGAAAAAATTCTAACATTAAAAAACGCTTCAAAGAATTTATCGCTACTGTCTTCTTTATTCTTATCCGATAAAATAGGGGAAATAGTGGTTTCTTTAATTTGTGGCACTTTCCTTGTTTTCATTAATTCAGAAAGTTTGGCAGAATAAAGTGTATCAGCTGTAATATAAATAGTATCTGCACCTTGTTTAATAATAAGTAAAGGCTTTTGAGTTGCAATTAAAGAATTAGTTTTCTTATTTGTTTTAATATTATTGGCAATCATATCAAAACCTTGAGCACTATCCTTACTTCTATAAACGGCGTTGCCTCTAAATTCTCCTAATCCAGTTGAATCATCAAAAGCCATTTCTTCAGCTATAAAAGTTGATGTACTATCTTCAATAACTGACCTTTTATATAATTCAGCTTTTTTATTTTTCATATCATAAAAACCTTCTCTTGTTTTTATAGTTCGCTTTTCTTTAGTATTATCAATATTAGTAGGGGAAGTAAAAGTAACAATATCCGTTTCAGTATTGTATTGTAATGTATCACTAGTTATTTTGGTATCTGGATCAATCATCACTACTTTTCTTTTGAAGATAACATCTTTAGTATCTCCATAATAGTATCCTTCAATACTAGTTAATGTTGATTTTTTGCTTACTAACTTTCCACCTTTTAAATAAGTCCCAATTTTTACATTAACATTATATTCTAATTCTTCTGTAGTAAGTATTCCTTTTCCGTCTGTTAATCGAACTTTATTTTTTAAAAACGCTTTCTTTTCTTTACCAATATATTTTAAATACTGAGCATAGGTGTGAACACTATCAGCATCATTAATATGTACATTTCCAAAAGCTTCTAAAAAATTCAATTTGTAATTCAATATAGCACTATCAGCATAAAATAAAGTATTTCCTTGCTTTATTTGCACTTTCCCTACCAAAGAAATAAATTGATTTAAAGAATCAACTTTAAGTATGTTATATTTATCTGCATAGATAAATTCAAGCTTTGTACCTTCTTTATTTGTTGTATCCAAATCTTGACGCTGTGCCAATGTTAGTAGCGGAGAAAAAATAAATAAAAAATATAAAAAACGTTTTGCAATCATTTATTTAAGAGGCTTAACTGAATCTGACAACGGAGTCAATAACGGACCAGTTTTATCTTTTTTACCAAAAACTGATAAGCTAACGTAACGTTTTGGATGTAATCGAAGATCATCTACTAAAATATTAGCACTTCTAATGGTATTATTTAAATTGTTATACAAATTGGGATCATTGATTAATTTACCCATTGAACCATCTGTAGAATTCATTTTTGCCATTATCTTATTAAGATTATCAATAGACGTTTTTAATTTTTCAACAGATCCATTGATATCTGCTTTTGATAAATTATCAGAGGCCTTACTTACATTTTCTAAAGTTTTAGTTATTTTATCATTATTATCAGAAAGATTTTTTGTAAAACTATTTACATTATTCATCGATTGATTAATTGTACCAGTTTGTTTGTTTAACATATCTTGTAATGAAGCTGAAGAAGCTACTAAGCTTGCAGTTGTTTTATTTACATTAACTATAACCGATTGTAAATTATTTTTTGTGGAAGGATCAAAAATGGTATTGATATTTTTCATTACGCTATCTAAAGTATGAATAGTAGTTTTTAATTGATCTGCAATTGGTGATAATTTATCCGTAATACCACCTAACATACTCACAGTTGCTGCTGTATTGATGGTGTCGCCAGATTTCATGAATTTTTTTTCATTACCTAATCTAATTTCAATACTAGGAGTTCCTAGTGGATTGCTATTAATAACAGCAATAGAATTAGATGGGATTTCGTAATTACCTTTTAGTTTAATAGATATAATAATACTTCTTAAAGTTTCGTCTTCATTTTCTATATCAGCAACTGCTCCAACCTGAAATCCATTTACAAAAACAGGATTAGAAATCATAATACCTTTGGTATCTGTATATCGAGCATGCAGGTAATTACCTGTTTTAAGTATTGTTTTCCCTTTTAGAAAATTAAATCCAAGGATTAACATTGTAATTGATATAGCTGTTAAAGAACCAACTTTGGTTTCGTTCGAAATTTTCATCTGTAAAACGGTAGTTTTAGAAATTAGACTACTTTTTGGTAGTAAATGCGACAAATTTAGGGATTCTATTAAGGTAAAGTAATAAAAACCTTATTAACTGTAATTATTTACGGGGTAATCCATTATTTGTATTACCTAATTGTTTCTCTAATGAAAATTTATATCGCTTTACAGCTTTAATTATTACTTCGCAAATTTCAGCTTGTCCCTCTTCACTATTCAAATAATCTTCTTCTTCAGGGTTTGATATAAAGCCAGTTTCTATCAAAACAGCAGGCATTGCCACTGCATATAGCACAAAAATGCCTTCTTTGCGTTGCTTAGCCTCTCTACTAATTCTACCCACTTTTTTAAATTCGTCTTCGATTGTAAGCGCTAAATCTGCACTTCTTTGGAAGAAAGTTTGGGTTTTCATACTTAATAACATCATTTTAGTAGGATCATTTTTTTCTAGATCCTGCATTGCTTTTAAAGAAACACTGTCCATATCGATGTCATCATTCTTACTTAAAGCATTAATCCGTCCACTCGTTTTATTAACTGGGTATATAAAAGTTTCCGTTCCACTTGCTGGGTTTGGGGTAGACCAATATCGGTACTCCTTTACTTTTCGTGTATATTTCTTCCTTTTCTTTCCTTTTCCTTTATAATAAGTTTCTGTTTTATAACCAACAAATTCACTATGTCTTATTGGATCTGCACTGTTTACATGAATACAAAGGAATAAATCGCCTTTTGCCGCATTAGCTATTTCAGCCTTTTTGGTTACATTATCAAAAACATCGGTTCTTCTTGTCATCACAATATCAACATCAGGGAAAGCATCAGCCATCATTTTTTCTAATTTCAATGCAACTGATAGGGCAATGTCTTTTTCATTCGAATATTTTCCTCGGGCCCCAGGATCTTGCCCACCATGTCCGGCGTCGATTACAATTCTTTTAAGGGGTTGTTTTTGTAACGGTTTTTTCTCTTTATCTGTAAAGGAAGAAAAAGTAATTAACCCAAAGCTTAACAATATAAAAGCTGCAATATATCTTTTCATCATATCATTTCGTTAAAGGAAAGAGACTGAATTACCCATTTACACAGTTTAGACCTAATTTTGCCAAAGCGATCATGAGTAGAATCTGTAAAATTAACGTAAAAAGAAGGCTGGCTATTGTTCTAACCCTGATATTGGGGATATTAACATTTCATGTACATAGCATTAATGCTGCTCCTTTTTACCAGAATTTTACTAAAAAGGATAGTTTAGTATCAAAAAAAGACACTACTAGTAAAGACAGTATGCGTTTGGTAGTTGATACGCTTAAAATCTCAAAAGACTCAATAGATGCTCCCATAAAATTTGTTGCTGAAGATTCCGGTGTTCTAATAGTTAGTACTAAAGAATTTATTCTTTACGGGAAAGCAAAGGTTGATTATACTGACCTGAAATTGGAGGCAGCAACAATTAAATACGATCAACAAACACAATTAGTAAAAGCATATGGCTCTTTAGATTCAACAGGAAACCCATTATCTAAACCTCAGTTCATTCAAGGTGAAATGAAATCAGTAAGCGATTCCATTTTCTTTAATATGAAAACAGGTAAAGGACTAACCAAAAATACTTTTTTTCAAGAGGGTGAGATTTATATTAATGCTTTTGAACTGAAAAAAATAAGCGCAACAGAAGTATTTGCCCGTAGAGCAAGATTTACAACTTGTAATTTAGATACTCCGCATTATAATTTTAGAACCAGTAAGATGAAAATTATTAATGATAAATTCGGAATCGCTGGTCCTTCCTTTCCAGAGTTTGAAGGTGTTCCCATGCCTATAGGAATTCCATTTGGTATTTTCCCATTGAGTAAAGGAAGACATTCTGGTATTTTACCTCCCGCATTTAATGCTAGTCCTGATTTCGGTTTGGGATTAGAAGGATTAGGCTATTACAAAGTGTTAAACGATAATGTTGATGCAACAGCAAGAGCCAATATTTATTCATTTGGCGGTTGGAGTTTAAATTTAAATTCTAAGTACATTAAACGTTATACTTACACTGGCAATCTGAACCTAACTTTTCAGAATACTAAAACTTTAAATAATAGCACGTCAAGTAATGATGAATTTAATACTTTTAGATCTTTCATGATTAATTGGACGCACAGCCGCGATAATCGGGCAAGGCCAGGTTCTACATTTTCAGCCAATGTAAATTTTGGAAGTACACGTTTTAATCAAGCTGTATTAAATAATCCTTTTATTAATTTTCAGAATCAGTTAAGTTCATCAATTAGTTATGGTAAAGATTGGAAAGGGAAATATAATTTATCCTTGAATTTAAACCATAATCAAAATAGTAATACAAGATTGGTAAATATGAATTTACCTACTGTAAATTTTAATATGGTAACCATTTATCCTTTCCAACAAAAAGATCAAATTGGGTCTGGAAAATGGTTCGAAAAAATTGGAGTTGGCTATAGTGGAAATTTTCAGAATCAACTTTCATTTTATGATACAGCATTTAATATAAATAGAGTATTAGATACCATGCAATATGGTGTGTCGCATAGTATTCCTATAACGCTTTCTTTGCCTTCTTTTGGACCAATTACTATTGCACCAAGTGTTTCATTCGAAGAGAAATGGTACGGCCAACGAACTTTTAAAACTTGGAATCCAATCTCAGAAAAAGTAGATACTCTAAAACAAAAAGGGTTTTATACAGCTCGTCAAATGGGTTTTGGGTTAGGTTTTAATTCAAGAATATTTGGTACATATAAATTTAAACCTACTAGTAAATTAATGGCAATAAGGCACGAAATACGTCCAACTATTTCAATGAATTATCAACCAGATTTTGGATCAAAATACCATTATACAACTAAAGTTGATACGAGTGGTAGAACAATAAGGTTTTCGCAATTTGATGGAAGTATTAATGGATCATTTGGAGAAGGAGCTTTTGGTGGGATAGGATTTGGTGTTGATAATTTATTAGAAATGAAAGTGAAAAATTTAAAAGATTCATCTGATAAAAAAGGGAAAAAAGTAAAATTAATTGATGGATTTGGGTTTAATTCATCTTATAATTTTTTAGCTGATAGTTTTAAACTAGGGAATTTTAATATTTATGCTCGAAGTACTTTATTTGAAAAAGTGAATATTACTGCTGGTGCAAATTTAGACCCATATACTATTGATAACAAAGGATACCGTATAAATAAAATACTATGGGATCCTTCAAATTTTAAGTTTGGAAGAATTACCAGTGGAAATATTGCAATATCAACCTCATTTAAGAGTAAATCGAAAGATGGCGAAACAGATAAAGACAAAAGTTTACCAATTGATCCATTTATGACTCCAGATGAACAACAAAGACAATTACAATTTGCTAGAGCTAATCCTGCTGAGTTTACAGACTTTAATATTCCTTGGAGTTTAAATCTTTCCTATTCTTTTAATTTTAATAGAGTTTTATTACCAGATTTTAGTGGATTTAAAACTGAAACCTTTTCTTCGATTAATTTTAATGGCGACTTTAGCTTAACCGATAAATGGAAAGTAGGAGCTACGGGTTTTTATGATATTAGTACCGGAAAACTTCAGCAATTAAGTACTTTTATAACAAGAGAAATGCACTGTTGGCAACTATCTGTAAATGTTAACCCCGTTGGTTTATTTAGATCATTCAACATTACTATTAATCCTAAATCGGGAATATTGCGTGATCTACGCATCAACAGAAGCAGAACTTTCTCTAATACGAGTTTTTAATAATTATTCATTTTTGGAGTAATAGTCGCTCATCGTTACAAACACTTTTTCTTTTAATTCTTCTACTGTTAAATTAATTGGATCTATAGGTTCTAAAAAATGAATAGATAATTTTTTAGGGAGAAAATGAAAAGTTTTATTTGCACTTAATGCTTTTTTGGTGTTGAATATTACTGCAGGAATAATTGAATGTTGTGTATCAACCGCTAATTTAAATGCCCCATCATAAAACTTTTTAATTGGCATATTTGATTTGTTACGAGTTCCTTCAGGATAAATACACATATGAAAACCATTATCTAAAGCAGACTTCATTAAATCGAAACTTTTTCTTCTACTAAAGTCACTGTTTCTATCTACAATAACTGACCCTCTATTGTAGTACCATCCAAATAAAGGAACTTTTAAAAAATCTTTTTTAGCAATTGTTTTATTGGCACCAGGAATAAATGGTGATGAAAGTGGAATATCTAACAAAGCATTATGATTACAAGTAACAATATATGTTTTGCCTTTTTTAAAATGTTCTTCCCCTTTTGTACTAACCGGACAACCAACCATGTATAGCCAAACTATCATCCATGCTTTTGCAGTTTTTATGAAATAGTATATTCCTTTCGGATCAGGAAAAAAAGAACTGATATAAGAAGGGATTAGTGCAATTAAGAATGTAGCTACAAAACTGATCAAGCCCCAAGTTGCCCAAATGCGAGCAAAAATATTGAGTAAAAAATTTGCGACAGATTTCATTATTATAATTTCCAGTTAATTGGTTCTATTCCTTGTTGCATTAATAATTCATTTGTTTTACTAAAATGCTTGCATCCAAAAAAACCCTTATCAGCACTAAATGGAGAAGGATGTGCAGCTTTTAATATATGGTGTTTAGTAGCATCAATTAAAATTTGCTTTTCATGTGCAAACTTACCCCATAAAAGAAAAACAATGCCTTTCTTCTCATTAGAAATTTTTTGTATTACCGCATCAGTAAAATCCATCCATCCGATTTTAGCGTGGCTTGCAGGTTCATTAGCTCTAACGGTAAGTACTGCGTTTAACAATAATACGCCTTGTTCTGCCCATGGAGTGAGATTGCCAGTAGTTGGAATTTGCATTCCTATATCTTTCTTAAGCTCTTTAAAAATGTTGACCAATGATGGGGGTGGTTTAACACCGTCAGGTACAGAAAAACTTAAACCATGTGCTTGTCCTGGACCATGGTAGGGATCCTGACCAAGAACTACCACTTTTAACTGACCGAAAGGTGTTTTTTCAAAAGCGTTGAAAATCTGTTTTCCAGGCGGGAAAATAATTGCTTTAGTAGCTTTTTCCGATTTTAAATGAGCACTAATTTGTTGAAAATAAGATCGATTAAATTCTTTGGACAATACTTCTTTCCAACTTGGTTCAATTTGTACATCCATAAAGCAATTTAGTTAAAAAGAAGCTTATTTTCAATGATTTATATTTCAAAAAATACAAACAGGTTGGTATTTTCTACTGCGAGTAACATTTGTAAGTTTGGGAGTTGAATTTCTAGAACAACCATTTATAACCAAATCCAAATGTATGAAAGTTGACATTTTACACAAATTTTTTGCAACTAATTCGGAATTTAGATCAAGATTTTTCAAATTAATTTTGAGTTAATTATTACTTTTTATTGCAACTATATAAAAAGTTCATTTATCAATCAAAAATGCAAAAAGATCGATATTAAAAGAATTAAAAGTTAAAGAGTAATTGTTCTAATAGAGCAGTTGCTCTTTTTAATTAAAAGAATTCTCATACTTATTACTTAATATTCTTAGAAGTTTCAAAAAACTGGTCTGCTTTTGTTTTATTAAAATCAGTTGAATTACTTCCATCAAATTTAATCAATACTGCTTTGTGGCCTTTAAAATCTACCACTGATCATTCTACATTTATATTCTTTTATTTAAATGATTCAATCTTCTGATTTTTATGTCTTTCCCAAAAAGGATTATTAGTTTGTTCTTCAGAACCCAATCTATCTAAATCAATAGATGATTAAGAATAAATTT
>Ga0105049_10004151_pt1 | contig 17019 bp, 9 predicted proteins | sample MAT06_FD_78087 | JGI IMG/M metagenome (GOLD analysis project Ga0105049, IMG submission 78087) | Freshwater microbial communities from Lake Fryxell liftoff mats and glacier meltwater in Antarctica - MAT-06 | ecosystem: Environmental > Aquatic > Freshwater > Ice > Liftoff microbial mat | place... | reverse complement strand
TGGCCTTTAATGTCATGCGGACAACCGACCACGGCCGCTTCGGCAACAGTGGGGTGCGACACCAGCGCGCTTTCAATCTCAGCCGTGCCCAGCCGATGCCCCGCCACGTTAATCACATCATCAACCCGGCCGGTGATCCAGTAGTGGCCGTCGGCGTCGCGTTTCGCACCGTCGCCGGTGAAGTAATAGCCGCGATAGGCCGAGAAGTAGGTATCGATAAAGCGCTGCTGATCGCCATACAGGGTGCGCATCTGACCCGGCCAGGAGTCCGCCAGCAGCAGATTGCCTTCGGCCGCACCTTCGAGCACGCGACCTTCGCCATCCACCAGCGTGGGGCGAATCCCAAAGAACGGCTGCATGGCTGAGCCTGGCTTCAACGCGTTTGCGCCGGGCAGTGGGGTGATCAGAATTCCGCCGGTTTCGGTTTGCCACCAGGTGTCGACGATCGGGCAGCGGCCATCGCCCACCACGCGGTGGTACCACTCCCAGGCCTCCGGATTGATGGGTTCCCCCACGCTGCCGAGTAAGCGCAGGGATTGTCGGCTGGTCGTTTTGACCGGTGCTTCGCCTTCGCGCATCAGCGCGCGAATGGCGGTCGGTGCGGTGTAGAAGATGGTCACCTGGTGCTTGTCGATCACCTCCCAGAAGCGGCTGAAACTGGGGTAGTTGGGCACGCCCTCAAACATCAGCGAGGTGGCGCCGTTGCACAGCGGGCCGTACACGACATAGGAATGGCCAGTAACCCAGCCGACGTCTGCGGTGCACCAGTAAACATCGTCTTCGCGCAGGTCGAATACGGTCTCGTGGGTGAAGGCGGCGTACACCAGATAGCCGCCGGTGGTGTGCAGTACGCCCTTAGGTTTGCCGGTGGAGCCGGAGGTATACAGAATGAACAGCGGGTCTTCGGCGTGCATCGGCTCGGGTTCACACAGTGGTGGGTGTTCGGCGACCAGCTCGTGGTACCAGCAATCGCGACCGGAACGCCAGCTAATCGGCACACCGCTGTGGCGCACCACGATCACCTGTTCGACGCAGGCGGTTTCCGGGCTCTCCAAGGCGGTGTCGATGTTGTTTTTCAGCGGCACCGATTTACCACCGCGCAGGCCGGCGTCGGCGGTGATCACTACCCGGCTTTGGCAATCGGCAATTCGGCCGATCAGCGCTTCTGGCGAGAATCCGCCGAACACGATCGAGTGCACCGCGCCGATGCGCGCGCAGGCCAGCATGGCTACTGCGGCCTCTGGAATCATCGGCAAATAGATCGTCACCCGATCACCCTTAGCGACGCCGAGTGCGCGCAATGCGTTGGCAAAGCGGCATACGCGTTCGTACAACTCGCGGTAGCTGACCGCTTCGCTGATGTGCGGATTGTCACCCTCGAACAGCAGCGCGGTTTTGTGCTCACGCACCGCCAAGTGACGGTCCAGACAGTTGACCGATACATTCAGCACGCCGTCGTAGTACCAGCGGATGCGAAAGTCCTCAGGCAAATACGACACGTCTTTCACCCGGGTAAACGGCTTCATCCAGTTCAAGCGCTGCCCGACCAGCCCCCAAAAGCGCGACGGATCGGCAATCGATGCCGCATATTGCGCCTGGTAGTGGGCCGCGGTAACCCGCGCGGTGGCGACGAAATCTGCACTGGGTGTGTAGGAATGGCTCATCACATTGCTCGCAGTTGGACGATGTGACCAAGCATAGACGCCTGCTTGAGGCCTGACTGTTAGACGTTGGTCGAATGTTGATCGCGGGCACTGTTGTCAGCGCCCTTGTGCCAAGCCGGGTGGAGCGCGCCGATATTCGACCAAAGTCCAATTCCGCTGATCCCGGTGATCACCCAGCATGGCCATCAATGGTCTAACTCTGGGCAGCGTGAACATGAAAAAACAAGCTAAACGTACGCGATTGATGATGGCGCTGGCCGTCGCGATGCCGGTATGGGCTTGGGCCGACGAAGCTCGCATCCTGGCGCTTGAGGCGCGTATCGTGCAGTTAGAGCAGCAGCTCAACGTGCTGGTTAAACAGCTTCCGGATGCAGTGGCAGCCGCGCCGCCAACCACTAAGGCCGCTGCGGTAGCCACCTCAGCGCCTGTTGCGGCGATCCAGGACATCACCATCACGCCATCAGCGGCTCTGGGTACGAATTTTTTCGCCAGTGGCTTCGTCAAGCTCGACGCCATGCTAACGCGAACCGCCGACGGTGAACTCGCCGATGGCGGTATTGCGCGAGATCTTTACGTGCCCGGCCTGACGCCAGTCGGTGGTAGCGCCGAAAGTGTCGATATCGATTCGCATATTAAGTTCAGCCGGCTGATTTTTGGCACCGACACAGTCAGCGACACACATACCGTGCAGACCCGAATCGAGATGGACTTTTTCGGCAACGGCTTAGGCGACGAACGCTTTAACAATGCGTCTGGGCTAGTGGTGCGGCATGCCTACGCGCAGCTCGACAATCGCTGGCTGGTTGGGCAAACCTGGTCGACCTTCATGGATGCCGCAACGCTGCCGGAATCTTCCGATTTGATCGGCCCCACCGATGGCACGGTATTCATGCGTCAGCCCATGCTGCGCTACAGCCGCGGCCCGTTTATGTTCGCATTGGAAAATCCAGAAACCACGCTCACGCCGTTTCGCGGTGGCACCCGGATTAGCTCCGACGACAACTTCGTGCCAGACCTGATTGGCCGTTACAACCACAAGTTTGCAAGCGGTGGGACGCTCGGTGTCGCTAGCTTGCTGCGTCAGTTGCGCTATGACACCAATGCGCCGGCTCGCAGCGAGTCGGCGACCGGCTTGGGCTTAAGCGTGTTTGGCAAGCTGCCGATGGGTAGCGATGACGTGCGCTTCGCGCTGACCGTGGGCGAGGGCGTGTCCCGCTATCTGGCGCTCAACGAAGACAACGATGCGGTGCTCGATGAGAACGCTGCAATCATGCCGGTGCGCAGTGTGGCCGGCTACGTTGCCTACCGCCATTTGTTTTCGCCGCAGCTGCGCAGCACTGTATTTTTTGCTCGCGGCGATTACGACAATTCGGCGCTTGGCGGTCTGCTGCAGACCAAGATGAGCCAAAGCCTGCACTTCAATCTGTTTTATTCGCCACTACCCAAATGGGATGTCGGAGCAGAGGTTTTTTACGCCGAGCGAGAGCTCGAATCCGGGGCCAGGGGCAATCTTTGGCGTTTGCACACCACTGTCAAATACGCGTTCTAGGGAGGACGACCATGAGCAGCAACACCAACTGGGAACGCATTCACGCGCACCCAAAGTTCACCGAGTTGCACAAACGCAAGAGCCGATTTTTATGGTCGTTGATGGCGATTAGCGTCGTCTACTACTTCCTGTTGCCGATTGGTGCGGGCTATTTCCCAGCGTGGTTCGCAATCAAAATTTGGGGACCGCTCAATGTGGGCTTGCTGTTCGCGCTCAGCCAGTTCTTGGTGGCCTGGGGCATCGCCTTCATTTACGCCCGGCGCGCCAACGGTGAGTTCGATGCGCTGGCGGAATCACTCCGGCGCGAGTTTCAGGAGGTGCAATCGTGAATGGCACTCTCTCGACGCAAGCGCGCACAACTCGCGGCCTGCTATCCGGCGCTGGATTGGCCATTGGCCTGTTTGCCGCCAAACCCGCGATGGCAGCGGGTGCGGTGGCGGCGCAGTTCAAATGGCTGACCTTTTTGGTCTTCGGATTGATCATCGCGGCGACCATGTTTGTTACCTACCTGGCTGCGCGACAGGTGAAGAGTACCGCCCAGTTCTACGCCGCGGGCCGCTCAGTGACGGGCATCCAAAACGGCTGGGCAATCGCCGGCGATTATTTGTCGGCGGCGAGCTTTTTGGGGATAGCGGGTTTGATCTCGCTCTACGGCTACGACGGATTTATGTATTCGGTGGGCTGGCTGGTCGCCTACATCACGGTTTTGCTGGTGATCGCCGAGCCCTGTCGCAACATCGGCAAATACACGTTAGGTGACATCCTTGCCTTTCGCAACGACCCTAAAAAAGCCAAGATCGTGGCGGCGATTTCGACGATCACCGTGTCGATTTTTTATCTGACCGCGCAAATGGTCGGCGGCGGCGTGTTGGTCAAGACCCTGATCGGGATCGACTATGAAGTCAGCGTCATTGCTGTCGGCGTGCTGATGCTGGCCTATGTCGTGTTTGGCGGCATGGTTGCCACCACCTGGGTACAGATCATCAAAGCCGTATTGTTGGTGCTGGCCTCTTTGCTGCTGGTGTTTTTTACCTGGATGCCCTACGGCTTTTCTTTGCCAGCGTTTTTACAGGCGGTAGTAGTAGACCCCAATGTGCAGGCGCAGGTTAGCAAGCTGATTGGCGATCCCGCATCAGCCATGACAGCCAGCGAGCTGGGACAGCGCTTTCTCGAGCCGGGTCTTTATCTGAAGAGTCCGATCGACCAGATCTCGCTGGGTTTGGCGCTGGTGTTTGGTACCGCTGGGATGCCGCACATCCTGATGCGCTTCTTCACCGTGCCAACGGCCAAAGACGCGCGCACCAGCGTGCTGTGGGCGATGGGAATCATTGGCGGCTTTTATCTGTTGACCCTGTTCCTTGGACTAGGAGCCGCCATTAATGTGGGCGCTAGCAAGATCAGCAGCATCGATGCTGGTGGCAACATGGCTGGCCCCTTGCTGGCGCAGTACATCGGTGGCGGCGCCGATTCAATGCTCGGCAATCTGTTTCTGGCATTTGTCGCTGCGGTCGCTTTCGCGACAATTGTTGCGGTGGTCGCGGGACTGGTGCTGGCATCCGCCTCGGCGATGAGCCACGATTTGTGGGTCGGCGTGATCAAAGGCGCCCGTGCCACGCCTGCGCAGGAAGTTCGCGCGGCGCGCATCAGCTCGGTCATCGTCGGCATGGTTGCGATCGTTATTGGGATTCTCGCCAAGGGCCAGAACGTGGCGCACTTGGTTGCACTTGCGTTCGCGGTCGCGGCCTCAAGCAATCTGCCCGCGGTGCTGCTGACTTTGTATTGGAAGCGCTGCAACACCACCGGCATCGTGCTTGGCATGACGGTGGGCGCGCTGAGTGCGATCGGTCTGGTGATGGTGAGCCCCAACATGACCTACCCCGACGCGGTTCGCGCCATCAATCAGCCGCTAGTGGCGGCCAAACAAGCGGCGATCCTGAATACCGAGCGGGCCCTGGTGGCTATGCCTGACAGCGCGCGCTCGGCGCTTACAGCGAGCATCGCGAAGCTGACAAGTGAACGCGATGTGGCGCAGGCGAAACTTGACGCGGTAGCCGGAAAGAGCGCCTCGCTCATCGGCCTCAAAGCGCCGCTGATCAGCCTGCGCAATCCGGGAATCATCTCGATCCCACTGGGCTTCCTGTGCGTTGTGCTGGGCTCGCTATTGGTTCGCGAACGGCGCAGCCTCGAAATGTGGGAGGAGCTTTACGTGCGTCAGAACACCGGTTTACACGCCGAAGGCGCCAGCGAGCATTGAGCATGCTGCAACAACTGTAACGGTCGCGCGGCGCAAGCCGCGTTTGACTCGGGGGGACGCCTTGCATCACTGCGCGATGCACGGCATGGTTGGATAAATGAGTACGCACGCACTCTGGGTTTTGATCGCGGCCATCGGCTATCTGTTGGCGCTTTATGCGACGGCCGCCATCGGTGATCGCTTCGCGCAGACCCGTGCGCTGAGTCCGCGCTGGCGAGCCACCATGCACGGGCTGGCAATGGGCGTGTATTGCTCGACCTGGACCGTTTTCGGTGCCATCGGAACCGCCAGCCGCGAGGGTTGGGGCTATCTGCCAATTTATCTTGGACCCCTATTGGTGCTGGCTTTGGCGCCTTACGCTTGGGCGCGCGTGGTCCGCTTGCAGCAGTTCCACCGTCTGGGCTCACTGGCCGACTTTCTGGGCGCCCGATTTGGTCGGCAGGCGCTGATTCCCGCACTGGTTGCCAGCGTGAGTCTGCTCGCGGTGCTGCCCTACCTGGCGCTGCAGCTACGTGCCTTGGAGGGTTCGCTTGCGGCCCTTGCTGTGCCGCATGCACGGCTGGCAACGGCGCTGGCTTTGGCGATTTCCGTGCTGATTACCCTGCGCTTTGGCGTGCGCGACGCCAACGCCGTACAGCGCCGGCCAGGATTATTGCTGGTCTTGGCGATCGAAAGCACGCTGAAGCTGCTGATTTTGCTGCTGTTGGCGGCGTGGGCTTATTTCCAAGAGGATTTGCTGCGCCAGCCCCTTTCGGCCTTGCCGATGCCAGCTCCGTTCGTGTTTGCGAGTCAGACCCTGTTGGCCGGCCTCGCCCTCATGGCGCTGCCACGGATGTACCACGTGGGCGTGGTTGAATGCGCCGCAAGCACCGATATCCCGATCTCGCGCGCGGTGTTTGCGCTTTACCTGGTGCTCGTTTCGGTGGCGGTGTTGCCCTTGGTTGCGTTAACCGGAGGCAGTCCGGCGGGCAGCGATTTTCTGTTGATCAGCTTACCGCTGTCCGCTGGTCAGCCATTGCTGGCAACTTTGGCATTCGTGGCTGGATTGTCAGCCGCGAGCGCAATGATGATTGCCTCGCTGCTGGCGCTATCGACCATGGTCAGCAACAGCCTGGTCACGCCGCTGATGCTGCGCTTTTCGATTGATCTCACCGCCAGCCGCGTGCTGTGGACGCGGCGCATTGCGGTGTTGGTGACAGCGGCCGCCAGCTTTTTCTGGCTTGAGCTGGATGCCGGGAGCAGCACACTGGCTCAAATGGGCCTGCTGGCATTTGCAGCGGTCGCACAGTTCGCGCCGATCATGCTTGCGGGCCTGATTTCCGAACGACTCAGTACCCGGGTGGCGACCGCAGCTCTGGCCTCGGGTGCGTGCGCTTGGTTGTTTGGTCTGTGGTTGCCGCAGCTGCTGCATCCGGGCGGTTACAGCAACGCTGAATTGGCTATTTATGCGTTTTACGCGCTGGCGGCTAATACTTCAGTGCTGCTGCTGGGCCAATGGCTATTTCCAGCGCAGCTGCGCGAGCGCTTGGGCGCCGGTGCGTTTTTAGATGTTGCCGACCGGGTGTCGTCGATGGCCGCAACCCGTATTCGCCTCGATGATGTGCTGGCTCTTCTGGAGCGCGTGCTGGGGCCGTCCTCAAGTCAGCGCCTGCTTGAGCAAGAAAACGTGCAAGGCGAGCGTGCGGTCTGGGCTTCGCCCGCGCTGCTGCAAGCGGCGGAACTGGCGCTTTCGGAAGTGCTCGGCAATGCCAGCGCGCGCGCTTTGCTGATGCGCACCCTGGGCGGCCAGCAATGGGGCACGGATTCGCTTCTGGATGTGCTCGACCGCAGTGCGCGCCGAGTACGCATAAGTGAGTCGCTGCTCAAAGCAACATTTGAGCACATGCATCAAGCGGTCAGTGTTGTGGATGCCGAGCAGAATCTGGTGGCCTGGAATACGTCTTACGAAGCGCTGTTTGAATGGCCGTCCGGCTTGCTCAGAATCGGTCGGCCGATTGCTGATCTGCTGCACGTTGCGGCGACTCAATCGGGCATGGATCCGGCCACGGCCGAGGCGCGCGCAAGTCGCCGATTGGTCCAGCTGGCCAAAGCCACGCCGTATCGCAGCCTGCGCAATCTGCCCGACGGTCGCTGGCTGGATATTCGTGGCGAGCCACTGCCGGGCGGCGGTTTTGTCACCACGTTTTTTGACGTGAGCGAATCCGTGGTTCAAGCGCAGGCACTGCTGCAAGCTAACCAACTGCTCGAGCAGCGCGTGACCGAGCGCACGCTGCAGCTCGAGCAAATCAATGCGCAGAAAAATCGCTTCGTGGCCGCCGCGAGCCACGACCTGCTGCAGCCGCTCTCTGCTGCGCGGCTGTATCTGTCGGCAGTGCGCGACGGGGCGCAGGATCCGTCGTTGCTGACGCGCGTCGACGCGGCGCTGGCAGCGGGGGAGGATCTACTGAGTGGTCTCACCGACTTGTCGCGCCTTGACGCAGGCCAGCTGCGCCCGCAGATGGAGCGTTTCGCGTTGGACCCTTTGCTGCAAGCGCTGATCGAGCAATATCAGCCGCAAGCCAACGGGCGTGCACTGCTGCTTCGCTATGCGCCAACCTCGCGCTGGGTTTACAGCGATGCCCGTTTGCTGCGCCGGATTGTGTCGAACTACCTAGCCAACGCTTTGCGCTACACCGCCAGCGGCAGCGTGCTGCTGGGCGTGCGTCGCCAGCAAGCTGACGTGCGCGTGGTCGTGCTGGATACCGGTGCCGGGCTCACGCAGGAGTTGGCAGCAGAGATCTTCAACGACCGCAGTGAGTCCGGCTCGCGCTCGCCGTGGGGCGAGCGGGGGTTGGGCTTGGGCTTGGCCGGTTGTCGCCGTTTAGCCGAAATCATGGACGCCAAGCTGTCGGTTGATTCGCAGCCCGGGCACGGCAGCTGCTTCGCGATTGCGCTGACGGCCTGTGCACCAGCTTCAGTTAGCGCGCCGCCGGAAAGTCCGGCTCAGGCTGGCGCGGGCGGCAGCGTGCTGGTGGTGGATAACGACCCCGAAGTACGAATCAGCTTGACGACCTTGCTGCAAACCTGGGGCATGCGCGTGAGCAGCGCCGCCAGCAGCGCGGAGGCTTTACTGCGCGCGGCTGAAGATCTTCCGGAATGGGCCGTGGTCGATTACGCGCTGGGTGAATCGAGCAACGGACTGGATCTGATCGCCGTCCTGAGCCGGCAGCAGCCCGGCTTGCGCTGTGCCCTGTTGACCGCAGAATCCGATCCTGAATTGCCGTCACGAGCCAAAAGCATTGGCGCACACTTTCTGAAAAAACCAGTGCGCCCGGCGACCTTGCGCCTGCTGCTGCGCTCGTGAGAGTCCAAATTGTTCATCGAGAGACGGGTGCGCAAGCTTTTGAGAGGCGCCGATGTTTGCGTGCCTTAGACTTGAGCGTCATTTCAGAGCGAACGACACATTCAATGCCAGCGCCGCCGGAAATTTCAGAACAGTTGCCTGTGCCGCCAGAAGGTACTTCAGCGAAACGCGGACAAAGCGACGCGCTCTTCGCAATGGTATACGAACGCTTGAAAACGATGGCCAGCACACGCCTTGCTGGGCAGCGCTCGGCCATGCTGACGTTAAACACCACCGAGATCGTGCACGAGCTGTACTTACGATTGAACGCAGGCAACGAGCTTGCGTTTGAACATCCGCTGCAATTTTTCAGCTACGCCGCCAAAGCGATGAGGCATTTGTTGGCCGACATTGTTCGTCATCGGATGCGCGTACGCGAGGGCGGTGAGTTACAGCGCGTGACCATTACCTTTAGCGCCATCGCCGATGCCGCACATGCCGACTCGATGGTGCACGCGCTGTGGATCGAGCGCGCGCTAAGCGAGCTAGAAGCGGTAGACGCCCGTGCGGCGCAGGTGGTGGAGTTGCGCTATTTCGCAGGCCTGAGCTTAGAACAGATCGCCGAGCAGCTCGGTTTAACGCGGCGCACCATTGATCGAGACTGGCAATTTGCACGCGCCTTTTTAAAAACAGCGCTCGATGCTGAAACTTAATGTCGCAGTCTTTTCAGAAAACGCGTTTATAGATAGTTAAATCCCACACGCGCCCGACGATGTCCATCACCGCAGCCGATTTACGCGCGCTTTACGATCGATTGATAGACATGCAGGCCGGGCTGCGTGAAAGTTTTATTGCGCAAGAAGTCTCCGATCCGGCGCTGGCTGAACGGCTGCGCAGGATGTTGCGAATCACGTCCGGAGATTTGCCATTCGATGAGCCGCTCAATAACGTGCTGCAGCTCGATCAGCTGCCCGAGGCCAGCCCGCTTCCGGTAGGCACTATCTTGGGCCAATACACGCTGCAAGCGCTGATTGGCGAGGGCGGTTCGGCCCAGGTGTATCGGGCGACGCGTGAATTGGAGGGCTTGCGTCAAACGGTGGCCTTGAAGCTGCTCCACCGAACCTTACGCGCCAAAACAGCACAGCGGCAGTTTTTTAAAGAACGTTCAGCGCTTGCGGCATTGCAGCACCCGAATATTGCGCAGCTTTTTGACGGCGGCGTTGAGGCGGATGGGACTGCCTACATCGTGCTGGAATACATCGACGGTAAACCTATTTCCGAATACGCCGCGCAACAGCGCTTGACCATACCCGAGCGTTTGCGATTATTTTTGCAGCTGGCGCGCGCGATGGCCGAAGCGCATCGAGCGCTGATCGTGCACCGCGATCTGAAGCCTGGCAATGTGCTCGTACGCAAAGATGGCCGTGTCAAAGTGCTGGATTTTGGTATCGCCAAGCTCTTGGACGTGGCGCAAGACACTGAAACGCAGTTTCCATTGTTCACGCCGGCGTACGCCGCGCCAGAGCAGCGCAACGGTGGCCGCATCACGACCGCAACCGATGTGTATTCGATGGGCATTGTGCTCGGTGAACTGCTCACTGGACAGCGTATTACTGCCGAACACAAAACGCCGTCGGGTGCGATCACGCACGAATCGACTTTAGCGCAATTGCCCGGAACCCGGCGCCAAACCCAGCGCCTGCTGAAAGGCGATATCGACAATATCTTTCTTAAGGCGGTCGCCCTCGATCCCGAGCAACGCTATGCCTCTGCGCTGGAAATGGCGGATGACATCGAAAATTTATTGGCCGGGTTGCCGGTGCGCGCGCATCCGCCCTCGCGAAGCTATCGCACACGCAAGTTTATGCAGCGCCACATCGGTGGCGTGGCGCTAACGGCCCTGTTTCTGCTGGCGGTGCTCGGAACCTCAGCGCTGGCGCTGTGGCAAGCAAATGTTGCGCGGAATGAAGCGCTGCGCGCCAATGCGATGCGGGATTTCATCATCACCGCCTTTCGCGAAGCCAGCCCCAAACAGCCAAGTGACGGCCCGCCGCGCATTACCGAGGTCATCGAAAGCGCGCTTCAACGGATCAGCATCGATGCCGCCATGAATCCCAGCGTGCGCACCGAGCTGATGAGCGAACTAGGCGGCGTGCTGCGCGAACAGGGCAACTTGGAAGCCGCACGCGCCGCGCTTGAGAAAAATTATGCGTTCGCGCGCAAGCAGCTGGGCGACGGCGCGCCGCTCACGCTGCAAGCTGGGATTGAGCTGCTGGCGACGCTGCACGCCAGCGCCAATGCAATTGCCGAGAGCCAGGCGCTGATCGCCGAATTGCTAGCAAACGCGCCGATCGATGCGTTCGACGAACGCAGCAAGATCTTGATGCTCGCGACGCTCACAAGTATCCGATTGCGGGATTTTCCGCTGGCGCTCAGCCAGGGTCGTACGTCGGTAACCCTTGCGCGCCAGCATTCAGACCCAGAGCAACTGGGCGTAGCGCTGCTGGTCTACAGCAACGCGCTGTATCGCCATGCGGATAGATTGCCCCTGGGCGACACTGTCCAAGCAAATTTCTCCGAAACCCTCGCGGTGTCAAACGAGGCGCTAGCCGTCATGGGGCAGCTCTACGGGGCAAAAGATTCGCGCGTCGCGGGTGTGCACGCATCGCTTGCACGCATCTATAGGCGCGCGGGCGACTTGACCCGAGCGATGCACCACATTCAAAGCGCGTTGGCGATTGATAAGGTCATTTCGCCACCCCGAAATCACTCTATAGCCATCCATTTAAACGCGCTGACGCTGATATTGCGCGACCAGCGCGACTATCAGGGCGCCTTAGCCGCTGCCACTAAAACCTTGGAACTCAATCGCGAAATTCATGGCCCGGATCATTACTTCACGGCACAGGCCAATAATGCGATCGGCAGTATGCGGATGAAGCTATTGGATTTCGCCGGTGCGATAGCGCCGCTAGGTGAGTCACTGCGGGTGACCAAGATGCTGTTTGCGCCGACGAGCCCGCAAACACTGGAAATGCGCATCGACTATGGCAAAGCCTTAACGCACAGCGGCCAGGTCAAAGCGGGCGAGGCGGAAATCTTGTCAGCGATTAATGATCTCAGCGCAGCCGCCGCGCCTGATTCTGAGGAAATAGCGCGCACGTGGGAAATGTTGGCGCGCGCGCGCTTATGCCGCCAGGCGCCTGAATTGGCATTGCAGGCTTTAGATGCGATGCAGGTGGCCCTTGCACGAATAAAAGTCCCACAGGCGTATTGGAATGGCCGGGCAAATAGTTTGCGCGCGGCAGCGCTGATCCAGCAGGGCAATTTCGTACAGGCGGGTCCGCTGATCGAGTCCGCCATGCTTGCGGTGAAAGCCTCAGCAACAGACGTTGAGGTTCCGGTTGAGCTGGCGCTACTGCAGGCGGCGTTTGCCAGGCACGACCCCGACCAAGCCGTCGCCCAGCAGCTTGCTGAATCCGCCAAACGGCAGCTTGCCGCAGTGCGCAATCCGTCGGTGTGGCTGGTGGCGCTGGGCAACGCGGTTGCAGGAGATCCTTAAAGTTGTGACGTAACGCCGCAAACTGACACAAGCCATGTCGCAACTTTTTTAGGAACGGCGTTTTTCTTCTCAAGTGGGAAATCTTTAGCCCTTTGAGGAGATGTAACGATGAAAGCGATAACAGCGATTTTATGTGTTTCGCAATGCGCGCTTGCCATTGCCGCAGTACTGTTCAGCGGCAGCGCATCCGCGATAACTTATCGCGTTGGCGTTGGCAGTGGCTGCACGCATTCCAATGTGCAGGCAGCGGTTACGGCGGCTGAAAACAGTCCTGGCGCGGATGAAATTCAGATCGCCCGCAACCAGGCGTACAACGCCCAGCAGATCGACATCAATACTCAGCAGGATCTGTTGATTACTGGCGGCTTTGCGACGTGTCAAGCCAACGCCGATGGCAGCCCTACAACGCTGGATGGCAGCGGCGGCTTGCCGGCCCCGGTGCTGACTATTCGCACTAGCAGTGCCATTATCAGATTGCGCAAGCTAAGCGTAGTTGACGGCGACACCGGCGGCTCGGCGCGCGGTGGCGGCATCTATTTTGTAGGCAATGGCATCCTCGATATTGCCGATATGAGTATCAGCAATAATAGCGCCGGGTTTGGCGGCGGTATCGCCGTGGTGGGCACGGGTGAGCAAACCGAACTGGTGGTGGGTGATAACGTCACCATCAGCTCCAATACCGCGCGCTTCAACGGCGGCGGGCTGCATCTGCAGGATGTGGAAGCCTCAATTTATGGCCTCAACACCACCATTTTGCTTAATCGCGCCACCGGCACTGGCAGCCCGATCAGCGGCGGCTTTGGCGGGGGCGTTGTCGTGCGCGCCTGCGCGCTTGATTCGATTGCCTATGTCGGCAGCCCAGGCGTGGGCAACTTAGGCGTGATACACGGCAACACCGCCCGCTATGGCGGCGGCGTAACCATTGATGGCGCGCGTGATTGCAATCGTTCCAGCCCGGCGATCGCTAAATTGGAATTATTCAGCACTAACGCTGCGAATCTGACGAAAATTAGCGACAACGCAGCGTCAATCGGCGGAGGGGCGATTTATGCGATTCCAGACGAGGACAATGGTCAGTTCGCCGACGCTGTCGCAGCTATCTACAACGCCGCCATTGAGAACAACGAGGCGCCGCAGGGCTCGGCAATTTTTTTGGAAACAGACGGTGATCGCCAAGCCGGCGCCGATTTCAATATTTTTAGTGGACCTTTCGCTGCAGCCGTTTGCGCAAGGGGAATGGCGTGCGGGCGCATACGCGGCAATGTAGGGATTGGCAGCGTTGTATACGGCCGAGTTGGCAATAATCTCCGACTCAATAAAGTGGCGGTTTCCGGCAACAGCGGTAGCGAGCTGTTCAACCTCAGCGATCAATACATTATAAATAGCTTGATCACGCAAAACACCACGACTGCGCGATTGGTTCAATCGGCGCGTATTGAGCTTGTCGGCACCACCATTGCCGGTAATACTATCGGCGCCGCAGCAGTACTTGGTATCAACGGACTCAGCGAAATCAAGGACAGCATTATCTGGCAGCCGGGCAAGCAGATGATCAATAATGCGGGGTCGGGTCAAGTTATTTTTTTAAATGGAATTATCAATGAATCGCTCAGTTTTTCGGGCATTGCCGATTCACTTTTGACCGCACTGTTCTTCGACCCGCGGTTTGTCGATCCAGCAAACGGCGATTTTTCACTGACCGCCGCATCGCCCGGGGTTGATTCTGCCGGGGGCCCCGAGACGCAACCGCGTGACCTGTTCACCAATAGCCGCTCAATTCAGCTGAGCACCGTGCCCGATCGTGGCGGCGCGAGCGATAGGGGCGCGTTGGAGCGCCAGTTCCTTGACCCACTGGTGCTCAATAGCGATTTCGATGTCGATCTGCGACTGTGGCCGGCCAACAACAATCTCAGCCAAGCCACTTGGGACGGCACGCAAAACGGCTCAGGCCCCGCGGGTTCCGGATCCATGCGCTTTAATTCCAACTCCGACCCCGTGCGCATTGAAGATGACGTCGACGGAGGCGTCGTGCGGCCACGCTCGCAGTGCGTTCGCGTGCCCGGACCAGGCATTTATCGCATCAGCGCGTGGGGCCGCTCGCTGGGTGTGAACGCCTCGACGCGAGACAAAGTTAAACTGAACTGGGCATTGCGCCGCGCGAACGCCATCACCATTCCCGAGACTTGCCCCACTGCGACACCAGCCGATGCCAGCGGCCAAATCTTCGTCGCCAGCAGTGCCACCTGGACCCAATCGCCCACTCCCGCCGTTGTGCAAATCAGCGCCGCCGAATGGACCCGCTCCAGCACGATTGTGCTAACCCCTGAAGCCGAGGAAGGCGATAACGGGCCATCCCTGAGCAGCATCAACGCCTGGATTGATGGCATTAAAATCCAGCTAATAGACAGTGATATCTTGTTTAAGGATGGATTTGAATGATTGATTTATCTTAGAAGCGCGGAATGCTCGGGCCGAAGCTAGCGTGTCAGTAGTTTATGAGGCACGCTTTGCTGCATCTGGGAGCTTGCCATGACAATACTTTCCGCAAGTGAAGCCCGAGCCAATCTCTACCGACTTATGGACGAAGCCGCCCAAGAAACCCTGTTCTTGCTGTCGGTGCCGGGAATGAGGAAATCCATCAAATCCGGAATGAATGAAGCAGTGGATTCGTACACCGCCGAGCTTGATTGGTGAATTGGAATCTCGTTTTCACCGAACAAGCGCAAAACGACGCACGTTATCTGGCATCCGCGGGCCTTAAGGAAAAAGCTCAAGCTTTTGCTTGAGATCTTGCGCGAAAATCCATTCGTTTCACCCCCACCTTATGAAAAGCTTGTAGGAGATCTGACTGAAGCGTACTCACGCCGAATCAATATTCAACACCGCCTTTTGTATTAAGTGTTCGAAAAGGACCGAGTGGTGAAGGTAGTGCGCATGTACACGCATTAAGAATAGAAAACCTACTGCGCGATTTCCCAAAGTGGCACTTCGAGCAATAAGTCTGTTGACGCGCGACGATTAAGGTTAAATCCAGCGAACGAAGCCGGACTGCCAATCAACAACTAAGCCGTGCGGCGGTACTTGCCAGTTGCCAAACGCCATAGCCAGCGCCAGATCAGTGCCAGCGGAAAGACCAGCAACAGCAGCGGCAAGAGATATCCCGCGTATTCGGCGGCGTCATTGATGCCTGCCACGAAGCTATTGCTAAACGTCTGCCATGCGTCGCGGATTGAAATGCTTTGCTTGTCACGGGCCACCACATTACTGCGCAATTCGATCGTCAGGAGATTGGTTTCGATGCGACGGCGCTGGTCGGCGGACTGTTGTGACAAGCCATGCAAACTGGAGTCAACCGTGGCGAGCTGTTGGGAGAGCGTGATCATGTCGCCCACCGCGAGGTCCTTGCGTGCAACGTAAGTCAATAGCGTTTCGCGCTGACGCCGCAGCAAATCCTGCTGCGCAGCCACGTCGGCAACCGCGTCTGCCAGATCTTCAGCTTTGGTCACGCGCTTATCGATCGCAGATCCCTGGCTCGCCAATGCCACCAGCGGTTCAACTCCCGCTGGCGCGACCCGCAAGACAATGCTCGCCGTGGCGTAGTCGCCTGAGCTCGAGTTAATTCCGAGCACGCTGCAGGCCCCGAATTTTTCTTCATTGCACGCCGTTTGCACCGCCGTGATGCGGCGATTCATGGTGTCGGGCGCGACCTTAAATTGAATCTCGTGCTCGTAGGCCAGCAGTGCGCCTGGTTTAGGTGCCTCGCCCGACACGCGGCCGCCCTCGGCACCCGCGTCAGTGCTCGCCTTCTTACCGGCGCAGCCCAGTGACAGTAGGATCAATATGGCGACGACCAGCCAGCGCATTGTCTTCATCTTTGTATATCCGCTTGAGGCGCCGAAAGCGCGCCCAAGCAATCTATCTAACCTGTACGCAGAGTTCAAAGCGTTTCGGGCTGAGGAACCGGCGTCAGATAGCTGCGTTAGACTCCGTGACGGATTCCTTTTGGTCGACAAGGCATCGAATATGAACACCTCCCAGATTGGCGCAATAAGGCCGCGCCCCAGGAACGAGTCCATTCTTGCGCGCCTGGACTGGGCTTCCTGCCGCTGTCTCCCGCGCAAATCAAACTTTGGGCTCTTCAAAAGCCGCCATGCGTAAACCAGTCTGGCGGATCGATGACCGTGGCGCGAACGCGGTTCACGGACAAGTTGTGTGGGCACCCTTTAAGTCGATCTGGAGCACGCTCATGTACGTCACCGCGATTGTGCTGGCGCCTTTGTACGTCACGTGGGCTGCCGTCTTGGTCTTCCTCGGTTTGAGTTACCTGACATTGCTGCTTGGGCACTCAATCGGAATGCATCGGCGCCTGATACACCGCTCGTTTGAGTGCAGCAAACCGTTCGAACGCTTCGTTGTGTGGCTCGGCGTGCTCGTGGGCATGGCCGGGCCCATTGGGATTCTCAAAATTCACGACATCCGCGACTGGGCGCAGCGTCAACCCAAGTGCCACCCCTTCTTTGCGCACAGCAAGGGGTTGATCATCGACAGCTTTTGGCAACTTCACTGCACGTTTAAGTTCGACAATCCGCCTGTTTTCAAGCCAGAAGCCGAGTTCGCCAACGATCCCTGGTATCGATTCATGGAGGCAACATGGCCGCTGCATCAACT
>Ga0105049_10004145_pt1 | contig 17031 bp, 17 predicted proteins | sample MAT06_FD_78087 | JGI IMG/M metagenome (GOLD analysis project Ga0105049, IMG submission 78087) | Freshwater microbial communities from Lake Fryxell liftoff mats and glacier meltwater in Antarctica - MAT-06 | ecosystem: Environmental > Aquatic > Freshwater > Ice > Liftoff microbial mat | place... | reverse complement strand
CTTGGGCCCGTGGCGATCAAGACGCTCGATACGGCGGACCTGCTGGACGCGAATCCGGTGGGCGCCTATGCGCCGACGCCGGGGGTGGTGTATGGCGACAACGACTTCTCCCGGGCGCTGGCCAACATCGCCCAGCTTGTGAAGATGGACCTGGGCCTTCAGGCCGCCACGGTGGACATGGGCGGGTGGGACACCCACGAGTCCCAAGCGGATGGAAACTCCGCGGCGGGAGCCTTTGCGCGCCTTGTGGAGGAACTGGCGGGCGGGCTGCACTCCTTCTGGAACGACATGGCCAGCCACCACGGCCGCCTGACGGTGGTCGTGATGAGCGAATTCGGGCGTCGCCTGAAGGAGAACGACAACCGCGGCACCGACCACGGCCACGGCGGCGCGATGATGGTGCTCAATCGGAACATCGCCGCAAAGCAGGTATGGGGCGCGTGGCCGGGCTTGGCGAACGACAGCCTTTTCGAGAGGAAGGACTTGGCAGTCACGACGGACTTCCGCACGGTGCTTGGCGAGATATTCACCAAGCGACTTGGCGTCGGATCGGCGGCGCTGGCCAACTATTTCCCCGGGTTCGTCTATCCGGGCCCGCTGGGGTTCCTGGAGACACCGGCGTCGGCGACGGCCAGCGGCGTCAGTCTGTATTAGCGGCTCAGCCTACTCCCGAGCCGCGCCTCTCCTCCGAGGGGCTGCGGTTCGGCGCTGGCTTGCGCACGACGGCGCGCGAGGGCCGCGCGTTGACCTCGAACCCGCGCACGAGCCGCAGCATCAGGCCGTATCGCCCAGACCACGTCATCCAGAGATGCTGTCGCCGCTCGGGGTTCTCCGCGGCATCGGCCAGCCGCAACGCCCCCGTGAGGGCGAGGAGGAAGGCACAGGATTGCAGGGACCTCCCGCGCAGCGTCCGGGTGACGGGAAATCCGGGAAGCGCCTTGCGGCCCAGTAGCGAGAGCGCCGCAAGAAGCGTATCAACTTCGGTGTTGTTTGGTATGCGCGCGACGCTGCCGCCGCGGGCGGCAACCTCGCCATCGACGTAGAGCAGGAGCCCATCGGCGACGGTGCGCAGGCCGCGGGGCATGGCGCGCTCCTTGAGGTATTCGACAATCTCCGCGTGGATGTCCTCGTCGGCGAAGCGAAGCGCTTCGGCCCCGATTTGGTAGAGGCGAATGGCGAGTCGCTGGGGTCGCCCGAGACCCGCGTTCTCAGCCAGCAGCTTGCGCGCGATGGTCACGACGCGGTCGAAGGAACCTGCGGAGAGGTGGCCGTCGATCTCGATGGCGATGGCGGCGAAGTAGCGCGCGCCCTCGTGGCCGTGGCGACGAGCCAGTTCAAGCGCGCGGTTCAGCTCTCCGTTGCGCAGGGCGCTTTCCGCCCGCTTGATCGCCAGCCGGGGCCAGAGCATCGCCGGAAGTGCCGCCACGAGGAGGCAAACCGGCACCACCCACTGCCACGGATCCTGATCGATGAAGGCGAGGCACAGCCACACGACGATCACGAGGCCGACAAGGCCAAGGGACTCGCGCGGGTGCAGGATGTCGTGGATCAGCCGCCGGAACACCAGAAGCAGCGCCAGCAGCGGAATCAGCGTGACGAGGGCAAGGTGCAGCGCGAGCAGGACGCTGACGCCCTGACTGAGGCGGAAGATTCCAACCACCAGATTCAGCGCCGCGATCGGCACCATCAGGCATGCCATCAGCCGGATTTGCGAGAGAGCCACGTTGGGATACGTGATTCGCCTGAGCAAGCCGGCAACAGCCCACGCAAGGACAAGCGCCACCAGCAGATTAACCAGCAGCGCGGGGAACAGCCCGACGAAGAGGTTGGCGCCCGTGGCGACGTAGAGCACCCAGTTGGTGATAAACAGGATCGGCGTCGGCGCGAGGTCCGCCAGCGCCGGGTCGTCGATGCGCGACTTGGGGACGATGGCAATGGAGCGGCGCAGACTGGGCAGGATCCAGGTGTCGTCCACAAGTTCGTAGCTCATCTCCGTGCGCGCGTAGAAGTTGGGGTCGCTCACGATCCAGTTCTTGAGCACGTCGTCGTAACCCAGAACCACACGGTAGTGCCCGCCCTGGGATCCATTCATCTGAAGCCAGAGGACGGGAATCCCCGCGTCGATCAGGCGCTTCCAGCTCTCGTCCGTTCCCTTGAACTCGACGCTTTCGAGGCCAACGGAGGCGATGTAGTGATGGATGACCTGGGGCGGCGTCCCGGCGATGCCCGTATAGACGGACGCGGCGACGTCCTCCTGCCCGCGCCGGACGCCCCAGTGGCCGAGGACCATGCTGAGGGTGGCGGGCCCGCAATAGTTGCCGCGCTGCTGAACGTAGCCTCCGTCCGCGATGACGCGGACAACATCGGTGGGCTGGCTGGTCTGGAGCGAGAAGAGCAGCATGCGCGCGGCGCGCGAGAAGTTTCCCGTGGGGTTGACCCTGACGAAATCGGTCAGCGCCTCGATGGCCTCCGGCCGCTTGCCGGAGTAGTGGAACAGCCGGGCCCGCTTGAAGCGCTGCGCCTCGATGATCTCCGGTTGGTGGGTCAGGTCGGCGGTCCGCAGGGACTCGGCGATTGCTTCCTCATAGCGACCAAGGTCTTCCAGCACGTCCACCAGCGAGGTGCGGAAGCCGCCGTGATTTGGTGCCTTGGCGACCCATTCGCGAGCGAGGTCCAACGCCTCCCCGGTGCGCCCGAGGCGTCGCAGATAGGTTACCTTGCCGAGAGCCAGCTCGGGGGCATCGGGAAACTCGGCCAGGCCTTGGTTTGCGATCTCCAAGGCGCGGGCGGGATCAAACCAGAAGCTGTTCTCCTCCAAGTTGATCTGCCGCAAGTAGGTCTGGGGCGTGCGCTCCGGCGCGGCCATGGCGGCGGCCACAGCCCGTTTATGGCGCCGGGATTCGTTCTGGTAGAAGTGGAAGGTGTTGATATAGGAGAGGTGGGCCAGGCCGTTATCGTTGTTCTCGGCGACAAGTTGCTCGTACTCGCGAAAAATCTCGTTTCCAGACTTCTTGCCTTCCTCCCGGCTGATGACGAGGTCCAGTCGTCGAATCTCGAAGGGTAGATTTCTGCCTACCTGCCCCATCGCGCGCCCTATTTCTTCGCGTGACCGCACGAGGTCGCCAGTCTGGAGCGCCAGATAGGACCGCGCGTAGTGAGCGAGGGCCTTCTCTTCGGGGGTGGCGGCGGTTTCGGGGTCGAAGCGGCGCAGGACTTCCGACTGCCGGTGGAGATCGCTGGCAATATCGACGAAGACGCGGATCGCGGGGAGGCTCGGCGGGTCCCCCTGGATTGCGCCGAGGGCCAACTCCCAGGCAACGTTGTAGTTCCGCCAGCTATAGGCGCGCTCCGCCGCATACACGGTCAAGTCGCCGCCGATGGAGGCGCCCCTCCCGGTGGTTTGAGCGGGCGCGGGCGTCGCCAGCGCGAAGCCCAGAAGCGCCGCCAGCGTGAAGTGGAGATGTTGGAACCATCGTGGGGTCAGGTGCACTGTTTCGTCGTCTCTCGAATCAACCGCGGGGGGCTGCGGTGTTGCACGGCTACAACAAACGCAAGCGGGAAGCCAATCCGGGGTCAGGGCTCGGCAAAGTACAGGTTTCCCGTCATGGAGGATAGCGCGATGACGCCCCCGGGAAGGAACGCCGCGCTCAGGAACGATTCGTTCTCCACGACAACGCTAAGGCGGTCAATAAGGTCCAGCTCCTGGCCGTTTTCGTCGAGGGTCTTGAGGACGGCTCCCTCGCCATCGTGACAGACGAGAAGTCGGCCCTCGGGGGAAAAGGCGCAGAATCGAGCAGTGGGCAGGGGTGTGTTCCCGCGAAGGGGGACGGTTGCCGCAAGGCGGGGGGTCGTTGGCTCCGCCACATCGAAGACCAAGGTTCCCAGCCCCCGGGCCGTGATGGCCATCCGGTTTCCATAGGTGGAAACGCCATCGACGAAGCTGTGGCTTTCGCGGGCGAGGAGGCGCGGGCGCTGGATATCGGTGAGGGAAATCAATTGGTAGCCGGTTTCCTGATTGTCCGCCACGGCGAAGGTCGTGGGACCAAGGAAGGCGATCTCCTTGGAAAAGTCCACGAAGGGAAACCGCGCCCGGAGTCGCGGCTTGGTGGAGGTGCCGTCCCAGTCGAAGACAAGGACGCCGGCCCCGCCCGCGGCGACGTGTAGGACACCCTCGCGCCAGACCAAGTGGGTGGGAACTCCGTCGCAAGGCCAGGCGGCGACCTCCGCGAAGTCGGTCGTTGCGGCGTCGCGTTCCACGAGGCGGAGGACGCCGGACCGGTCGGCGAGGAGGTAGCGCCCCCCACCGAGCGCAATCACGTGCAGGGTGGTCCACTGGGGATGCCACGATTCGTCCACAATGGCGGTGTCGGCCATCCGAATAAAGGTGGTCCCGTGAAGCGCCATCGCGCAAACAAGCGTCTGACTGGGCCCATCCCACGTCATGCGGCGGGCGCCGCCGGGCATCGGGTGTGGGGGCGAAAGCGTGGCGCCCGACGCCGAGGTGGCGGCGATGGCGAGCATCGCGGCGAGGGGTTTGGCGTTGACCGTGCAAACCCGCGCGCCGATAGCAGGTCTTATCCACGACGCGGCTTTATACAACGCCCGAAAGAATCCCGATCTCGTTGCCACAAGAACCCCTTCTCCGCCGCTCGCCCCCGGTGGCCCTCGCGCTCTGTACCGCGAATTGGCTCATACCGGGGCTGGGATACATCCTGTCGCGCGATATGGCGCGCGGCGCCACCCTGTTCATCCTGATCAACCTGTGCTTTGCAATCGGGATTCTGATGGGGGGCTATATTTTGGCGCCCGTTAGCTGGGCGCCCTTCACGCCAAACTTCAATCTGGTGGGGATACTTACCTACCTTTCCCAGGCCTTCCACGGCGGAGGATGGCTGGGGTTGCAGGGTTTGCAGCGGGCCGCTGCGAGCGATACCTCAGCCTACTTCAACCTGACGGCGCTTGGCAGCAAGCCCTATGCGGACTTGGGCGCCTTCCATCTGGTGGTGGCGGGTGGACTGAACTACTTCGCAACGGTGCGGCTGTGGGATTTGCTGGCGGGAAACCCGCAATTGTCGCAGGCACCGGCTCCCGGCGCGGAGGTCGCGACCTGATGAATTCCGCGGGCCTGATGTTTCTCGTCTCGATGATATACTTAACCTTACTTCTCTCATTCGTGATTTCACTGATTGAATTTGGTTACGCGCCGTCTCTGATAGGGAAAACTTTCAGAAGATGGGGTAAATTTTTACTACTTTTGGGCGCGCTGGGAGTGATTGTGGTGGTTTTGACCGTGGTCCAAGGTTGGGTGGTCTAGAAAACCGTTTTTTTTTCCTCCGTTTGAGCTTGACCCATGATAGGTGGGGTCCCCAGCGTGTCCAGACCGTGCAAGGCTGCCCCGTAGCGGGCACCCATTCCAAACCTGAAAGGGGTAGCGCAGTGACTAAACTACGCGGCTTTACCCTCATCGAACTGCTGATCGTCGTTGCGATCATCGCGATCCTCGCGGCTATCGCGGTTCCCAACTTCCTGGAGGCGCAGACGCGCTCCAAGGTGTCTCGCGTCAAGTCTGACCATCGTTCACTCGCAACGGCCATCGAAACGTACTACATCGATAACAATACGTACCCGGCCTCGACGGTGACTGGTTCCCTTACGCTGGACGCTGGCCTTTACAGCGCGGTTCCCGGCACGGTTGGCTCTACGTTCCGCGCCCGCAACGTGTCGCGCCTGCTGACCATCACGACGCCGATCGCCTATGTGACGTCGAACTTCCCCGATCCGTTCGCGGATACGCGTGGCATTGGTTTCCGTTACTGGACCGATCAGCGCGGCTGGGTCCTTGGATCCTTCGGACCGAACGTCGACGAGCGTGACGGCGGCGAGATGCTGTGGAACTTGGCGAATCCCCGCGCCAAGGGCGGCGCTGGCAAGTGGGTCAACAACACCTTCGCGGGCCTGCCCACGACGGAATCTGGCTACAACGGCAGCGTTGCCCAGCCCTCGATCACCCTCCTCGCTGGCGGCGCCGCCAACGGCTCGTTCACCTACGATCCCTCCAACGGCACCATCTCCGACGGCGACACGTGGCGCGTGAAGCAGTAAGCTTCGCGTTCCAAGACCCTGTCTCACTTGACCGCCTCCGCACGGGGGCGGTCTCCTTTTTTATGCTCAAGCGTCGGACGCCCACGGACGAAGAACGACGCCTGCGCCGGATTCGGTGGGCGTGGGGATCGACTTTCGCCGCATTGCTCGCGGGGGCGCTCCTGATGTTTGCCTGGGTGGGCGCCGCGGCAACGCGGAAGAATCCGCCAATGATGATGGCGCTCCGCGAGCCGACGCTGGGTACCCTGAGCTTCTCCCTATCGCTGGCAGAGGATGCGTTCCTCGCTCCCCACGCCTCCTCGGGGGAATCCTTGAAGAGGCAGGCGCGGGCCGCGGCGAAGTCCTGCCGGGAGACGCTCGCACCCGCGGGGCAGGTGTTCTTCTGGAAGGACGAGGCGAGCGGCGAGGATCGCTGGCTGGCCTATGTCCCCATCGAGCGCCCTCAACGGTTTCGCGTACACCGCCTGACAGAAGTTATCGAGACGACCGGCCTTTTCGATTCTCCCAATGCGCCGCGTTCCGCCGGTTCGCTTGGGGTGTTCTGGATCACTGGCGAAATGCTGATCCTGTCCAGCGAGCCCAGCCTGCCACCCTTCGCCACCGAAGAGGGGCCGATGCCGTCGATCAGGGGCCGGGCGCGATACACGTCCACTTCGGGCTATGTTCCGGCCCCAATGGCCTCTCGACTCGGCGCCTTGTCCGAGTTTTCCAGGCCGGTCTTGATCGAGTGGCCAAGCGCAGCCCCAGGCGGCGAGCTGGACGAGGTGGAGATCCACGGTGGCGAATCGGGGCTCGCTCCCCGCCTCGTCCCCTGGTTCAATCCGCTGATGATTCCGGAGCCTCCCGAATGACGCGTCGTCCCATCGCCGTCCGCCTGATCACTTGGCTACCCGTGGGTGGGATCGAGCGCCGCCTTTCCGCCGTGGTGCCCCGCCTTGCGGATGCCGGGTGGGACATGCGGGTGATCTGCCTGCGCGAAGAGGGGCCGCTGGCCAACGACCTGCGCGCGAAAGGAATCCCCGTGGAGGTGATCACGCTGCGCACGCGGCTCTCTCCTCCGGGAATCGCCGCGCTGCGGCGGCGGCTGCGCGAAATCGCGCCCGATGTGGTTCATTCCCACATGTATAGATCCAACATTCCCGGCACCATCGCGGCCCGCCTCGCGGGCGTGAAGACGATCTTCGGCCAGATCCACAACGTCGATAGCTGGGACACGCCACGCCAGGCGATGATGGATCGCGCGGTTTCGCGCTGGCGGACGGGCACCATTGCGGTTTCGGGCGCCGTGCAGGCCGACGTCATGAAGCGCCTTGGCCTTCCCGCGGAGCGCGTGCCGCTCCTGTACAACGGGATCGACACGGACGCCTTTCAGCCCAACGCGGCCCTCCGCGGCGCCACGCGGAACGAGCTGGGGATCGCCCCCGCGAGCGTCGCGATCCTGGTTCCCGCGCGCCTTCATCCCCAGAAGAATCCCCGTGGAATGCTGGAGGCCTATGCAAAGGCCATCGAGGGATGGCCGGGGCCGCCGCCGGTGTTGCTCTTCGCCGGTGCGGGAAAGCTGGAGGAGGAAGTCCGCGTGCGCGTCGCTGCGATGCCCGGTGTGGACATCCGGCTTCTGGGCGCGCGGGACGACATGGCGGCACTCTACAATGCGAGCGACGCGATTGCGTTGGCGAGTTTCAAGGAGGGCTTTTCCAACGCGCTGGTGGAGGCCTTGGCCTGTGGGAAGGCCGCCATCGCGAGCGACGTGGGCGGGAATCGCGAGGCGGTGGACCGCCCGGATGTCGGCTGGGTCCACGGAGCCGGCGATGTGGAGACGCTGGCCGCCCACCTTCGCGAGGCGCTAGCTCTGGGCGTGGACGGGCTGGCCGCGATGGCGCCCGCGTGCCGCTCCCGCGCGATGGATTTCAGCCTGGATGCGCTGGTCTCGCGCACCGACGCCCTGTATAGACAAGGGATGTCGGCGGCGCGATAGATTCTCAGCCCGATTCGAGCCCCAGCTCCTTGATGCGTCGCTGCAGGGTGCGGCGGCTGATCTTCAGGATATCGGCGGCCTTGGTCCGGTTGCCGTCCTCGCGGGCGAGGGTGCGGCGGAGGTACTCCGTCTCGATCTCCTCCAGCGGCCTGCCCAAGGGAAAGAAGAAGCCGTCCTTCGGCTCGTCGCTCGATTTCGAGAGGTCCTTGGGAAGGTTCTCTGGCATGATGGTGTTTCCGCGAAGGAAGACAAAGGTGTTTTCGAGCACGTTACGCAGCTCGCGCACGTTGCCGGGCCAGTGGTAGGCGGTCATGACTTCCATCGCCTCCTTGGATATCGTGGGAGCTTCGCGCCCGTTCTCGCGGGCGAATTCGGCGAGGAAGTGGCGCGATAGCATCGGGATGTCCGCGCGGCGGTGGCGGAGCGGCGGCAGCGTCAGCGAGACGACATTGAGCCGGTAGAAGAGGTCCTCGCGGAAGCGCCCCTCGGCCACGTCGTCGGTCAGGTCGCGATTCGTGGCGGCCAGGATGCGAACGTCCACCTTGACGGTTTCCGATCCGCCGACGCGCTGGATTTCGCGGGCCTCCAGGACACGGAGAAGTTTCACCTGCATGGAGAGAGGCACCTCGCCGATCTCGTCGAGGAAAATGGTGCCTCCGTCGGCGAGTTCGAATCGCCCCTGGCGCTTGCTGACGGCGCCGGTGAAGGCGCCGCGCTCGTGCCCGAAAAGTTCGCTCTCCAGAAGCGACTCCGGCAAGGCGGCGCAGTTGACCGCCACGAAGGGCTTCCGCGCGCGGGGGCTGGCCTGATGCAGGGCCTTGGCAAGCACCTCCTTGCCAGTGCCGCTCTCGCCAAGGATCAGGACGTTGGCCTTGGTGGGGGCGATCAGGCGCAGCTTATCGTAGATCTGCTGCATCTCGCTGGTGTCGCCGATCATTCCCTCCAGGCCGTAGCGCTTGTCCATCTGCTCGCGCAGGCTGATATTCTCGCGGACGAGGTTGAGGTGCTCCGCAGCCTTGTCCACCAGCGCGCGCAACTCCTTGATGTTCACGGGCTTGGTAAGGTAGTGGAAGGCGCCCTCCTTCAGCGCGTCCACGGCGCCCTCGATCGAGCCATGAGCCGTGAGGATTACGACGGACGGGGGCTGGGCGAGGTGGCGAGCGTGGCGCAGCACCGCGAGGCCGTCGATGCCCTCCATCATGAGGTCGGTCAGGACGACGTCGATGGCCTCCGAGTTGAGGATCTGGATCGCCTGCTCGCCGCTGGGCGCGGCAAAGATCTCGTGCTCGGTGCGCTTGAAGGCCATCTTGAGGCCCTCGAGGATTTCCGGCTGATCGTCAACCAGGAGGAGGCGTAGGGGCATCGGGTTTACTTCTCCTTGTCTTCTAGGATTGAGTCGATAGGGGCAATGGAGTTGTCGGACGTGAGCGGCCCGAGCGGTGGCATCGCCGGCTGAGCGTGGAGGCCGACGAAGCGCTGGGTGAAAATGGAATCAGGGGAGAGAATTCCTCCGCTAATGATCAGCCGCGCGCCATCCTCCACTGGGATATTTGTGTCGAAGACATCTTCCTCCGGGAGCAGGAGCAGAAAGCCGGATGTGGGATTGGGCGTGGTCGGGAGAAAGACGGAAACGAGGCGCTCCCCTTTGGGCTGCTTGATGATCTCCCCCGTGGCGAAGCCAAGTCCCCAGACGCCCCTGCGCGGGTACTCAAGCAGGACCACTCGCTTGAAGCTTCCCTTTTGGGAGGCGGTGAAGGTGTGCAGTACCTCCTTGGGCGTGTTGTAGAAGAACTTGAGGATGGGAACACGCGAGACCAAGCGCTCGCCCATCTGGATCACCCGTCGCACCAGCAGGAACGTGGAAAGCCACCCCACAAATCCGATGACGATCACCGCGAGGATGAAGGAAATCACCGACTTGGCAAACATATAGTAGGGCTCGTGCTGCAAGCCGTCGTATCCGCCACGGGTTGTGAATTCGTCAACGACGGGGCCAAAGAAGCTCTCCGCCAGGGTCATGATAGCCCACACGGCATAAACCGCGACGAAGACAGGGATGATGACCAGCAGGCCGGCGATCAGGTGGCGGCGAACGTGCTCGAAGGGCGTATGGCGTTTTGGGGGGCGGTGGTGTTCGCCGGATGAGGAGTTGTTTGAAGCGGGAGCCAAGTGGGGGTCCAAGGATTCGGAGGTGTATCGACAAGTTTATCTGCTGCACAGAACGTGCCTAAGCCAAAATGTCGCGTATGACATCCTGCCGCAGCCCCCGAAGCTTTATGAAACACACCACGGAGGGCAAGCCACACCGGACGGGGCCACCGGATGGCACTGGCGTGGTGGCCCAAATGACCGGAAGGCAGCGAAAAGTTGACAAATTGGAGGCCCGACCAGTTGAAGATTGACGCTGCATCGCGCATCTCGCGTTAGCTCTCCCCATCTTCGGAAAAAAGGACTCCGAAGACGCGCCGGGCGCGGTCAACGCCTTGACTCCCCACCCCCGCGCGGCCCAATCTCTCACCGCCCAAGGAGATCGCCCGTGTCCGTCGTCAGCGTCCAGGAAGCACCGCCGCGCAAGGCCAGCTATCTGGCTTGCGAGGATCTGCTCAATCCGATGCCGTCGGGTTCCGACCTGAAGGTCATCCACGTCGCGACGCCAAGGAAAAGCTACAAGACCGATGTCGTGGTGATCTCCGACATTCATCTGGGGAGCGAGGTCAGCCGGACGCGGGACCTCCGCCGCGCCCTTGCGCAATTCTATCCCTTCCGCCGCCTGATTATCCTTGGGGATCTCTTCGAGAATCTCGATTTCTCGAGCCTGACGCGTTCGCACTATCGCCTGATCGAGGACATCCGCCGCTTCGCCGCGCCGCGATCGGGCATCACGGTGGATTGGATCGAAGGAAATCACGACGAGACCGCGCGCGATATCATCCCCTGGATGCTGGGGGTGAACGCGCACCGCGAGCTGTTTCTGGATCTATACGGAAAGAGCTATCTGTTCATCCACGGCCACCAGTTCGACGACTTCCTGAACAATCATCCGGTGATCAGCACGCTGGCCAGCAATGTGTACGAGGCGGTGCAGCGCCGCGAGGGACACGCCAAGAACCTGAGCCGGTGGCTCAAGCGCTCCTCCAAGGAGTGGCTGAAGGTCTGCGCCAAGATCGAGCACCGGGCTGTCAAGTACGCCGCCGGTCGCCGCGTGGATTACGTCCTTTGCGGCCATACGCACTATTTCGACGCCGACACGCGGGTAGAAGGCGGAGGGATTCAATATCTGAACACGGGTTGCTGGACGGATTCGCCGGCGACCCTGACGACGATCGGGCCCGAGGGCGCCCGCCGCCACCTGTTCCACTGACCTAGCGAACAGCCCGCTACTGCGTCAGCAGCGTCGAGCGCGAATTCACAATCAGCGCCGCATTGTCCCCGTTGAGGCGCGTCAGCGACGGGTTCAGCAGCCGGGTGTCGTATTGGAAGAGTTCCAGTGTGCCGTTGCCGCGGCGCTTGATGAACGTGAGGGAGCCGTCACCGGCGCCGGCGACGGCGAAGAAGCTGGCGGATGGATCGAGGGAGCGCTTCTCCCGCGTGAGGAGATTGAAGTAGAAGGCGCGGCCTCCACGCTCCAGATAGCCGACGTGGTGCTCCGAAATACCGCCATAGATGACGTTGGCCGTGGCGATGTCCACCCGGGCAAATCCCGTGGTGGAAGAAAAGCCGAGAAGCCGCCCGTTGTCGATGACGATGATGTGGGCGCCATCGTAGGCGAAGGATGCCGGACCGGACCCCGTCCGCGTATAGACGGGGGTGCGATTGGCCGAAGCGCCCAGGTGCGCGTAGACGTTGCCGGTCCCCTCCATGTAGGCGGTGGCGATGAGCCTCTCGCGCTCGAAGGACGCGTTCGAGACAGGAATGAAGGTCTCCACGCTCTCGATGCGGACGAACCAATCGGGGCTGACTCCCGTGCCGGCTGAAAGCAAATCGATGTATGGAATGAAGCGTGTCTCGGAGGAGAGCTGGCGGCGGTCGAAGAGGACGGTGACGGCTCCGCCACCGACGCCCTTGATTTCCTGAAACCGGTTATTGGCGACGGCGGCGATGGCGTACTGGCCGAAGTTGTCGGAGTTCAGCCGGATCCGCAATTCCGGCGCGGCGCCGGGGACCGCCGAGCTGAACGTATAGACAACGCGCATCCCCACGTTGTTGCCCGAAAGCGTGTCCGTCGCGGGAAACGCGACGAAGACTGGTCCCTCGATCCATCCGAAGGAGAAATCGGGATCGTCCGCGCTCGGGCGCAGAACCCATGCGTTCTGATCGCGAGTGGCGCGGATTTCCCCGAAATCGCCGATCTTGCCGCTGGTCTTCCACTCCCCCGCGCCGATCACGCGGCGCGTGGTGTCCTCCGCCGCGACCGTGGACACGAGCGCACCTGCGATTGCGAGACAGACAACGTGTCTATACCTGTTCATGCTCCGCTCCCCTCGCCGTCCCCTGCTTTTCCCTGCCTTACCCTCTGATAATCAGCTTGTCCACGTCGATCGGCACAACGCCCCCGGGGCTGGTGAGGGCGCCCTCGTGGGCGGGGCCGACGAGCTGTGCGTACTTGTAGAGCGCGCCGCCGCCATAGCGGGGCGTGATCGGCTTCCATTCCTTGCGGCGACGGGCCAACTCGGCGTCGTCAACGTGCAGCTCGATCGTGCCGACCTCCGCATCGAGCGAGATGATGTCGCCGTTCTTAACCAGCGCGATGGGCCCGCCATCCTGGGCCTCCGGCGTCACGTGACCGACCATCAGTCCGCGCGTCGCGCCGCTGAAGCGTCCGTCGGTCACCATTGCGCACTCATAGCCAAGACCCTGGCCCACCAGCGCGGCGGTCGGCGCAAGCATCTCGCGCATTCCCGGCCCGCCCTTGGGCCCCTCATAGCGGATCACCACCACGTCGCCCTTCACAACGTCCTGGCGAGCGATGGCGTCGAAGGCGTCCTCCTCGCAGTTGAAAACCTTGGCGGGGCCGGAGTGTGCCAGCTTGGTCACGCCCGCCGTCTTGATCACGCAGCCGTGGGGCGCCAGGTTCCCCTTCAACACGCGCAAGCCACCGGTTGAGCGAATCGCGCGCGCCACGGGGACCACAACATCCTGGCCCGCGGGGATGGTGACACCCTCCAAGTTCTCCGCCATCGTCTTGCCCGTCACCGTCAGGCAATCGCCGTGCAGCAGCCCGCCGTCGAGCAGTGCGCGAAGGATGACGGGAATACCGCCGACGTCGTGGACGTCCTCGGCCAGATACTTGCCGCCCGGCTTCAGGTCCGCGAGGATCGGCGTGCGCTGGCTGATACGGTCGATGTCGTCGAGCGTGAGCTTGACGCCACACTCCGATGAGATCGCGAGGAGGTGGAGGAACGCGTTGGTGGAGCCACCGGTCGCGGCCACGATGGCCGCGGCGTTCTCAAAGGCCTTGAACGTCATGATGTCGCGGGGCTTGATGTTGGCGTGGATCAGCGCCATCACGGCCTCTCCGCAGCGCACGGCCCACTTGTCGCGATCGAGATCTTCCGCGGGGGCGGAGTTGCTGCCGGGGAGCGCCATGCCGATTGCCTCGCTGACGCAGGCCATCGTGTTGGCGGTGAACTGCCCGCCGCAGGAACCGGCACCGGGGCACGCGCCACACTCGATGTCGTGCAGCACCTCATCCGAAATCTTTCCCGCCGCGTGGGCACCAACGGCCTCGAACACGTCCTGAACGCTGATGTCCTTCCCGCCGTAGGTTCCCTTGCGGATTGTGCCGCCATAGAGGAACACCGATGGCACATTGAGGCGCGCCATTGACATCAAGATGCCGGGGAGCGACTTGTCGCACCCCGCCAGACCAACGATGCCGTCGTAGCAGTGGGCCCGAACCATCAACTCCACGCTGTCGGCGATGACCTCGCGGGAAACCAGCGACGCCTTCATTCCCTCGTGCCCCATGCCGATGCCGTCGCTGACGGAAATGGCGACGAACTCCCGCGGGGTTCCCTTCGCGGCCTTGACGCCAATCTTGACAGACTGGGCCTGGCGCGAGAGGGCGATGTTGCACGGCGTGGCCTCGTTCCACGTGGACGCTACGCCGACAAAGGGCTGGTTGATCTCCACGTCGGAGAGCCCCATGGCGCGGAGATAGGAACGATGCGGGGCCCGGGCGGGACCCTTGGTCACGACGTGGGAATGCAGTTTCATGGCGTCAGCCCTCTCAACGAGATCGATGCGCCCAAGAGCGCATGGGGACAAGAGCATCGCCGGAAACGCGCGGGGCTCAACCGGAAAGCGGGGGCGGGATGTAGCCGATCTTTTCGAGGACGGCGCGTTGGAACCATTTGGGGACCTCGGCGGATTTCAGTTCGAGCACCTTTCCGTCCGTAATCTCCGCGAGCCATGTCGGGTCCTTGCTCGAGCTGTCGAAGACGTAGGCTCGCGAGCTTAGCCGGATCGCATCCAGCGGCAGATCGAGCGACCGATGATAGCGCGCCCGTATCCAGCCATCGCGCGCGGTGGTACTGGAGGCCGGTCGCGTGGTCGCGGTGCTGGCCGGTGAAGGACGACGATGTCGAAGAGCGGAGGCCGTCGGAGGTCGGGGTGCCGAAGGGCTCGTAGCTGGTGAACGTGTCGGGGGTCGCATGGCCGGTGGCTCCTGTAAAGAGCCGCGTTGTGCCAAGGTGGTCGCCGTGGAGCGCCGCCGCGCCCTGGTGCAGCGGGCCGTGCTCCGCGCCGGAGGCATCGCGCCGATACGCGGCGCCGCTCTCCCCGTTCACCTCCGCCAGCGTCTGCGGCCGATGTCTGCCGGGGAAGAACTAGCTGCCTGCACTGACCAGGCAGGGCCTGCTTCTGTGTATATACGGAGGCATGGACAACAAGCAAAGCGGCGCATTTTCCTGGGCCAACGCGGGGTTTCCGTCAAGCAGCTCCCGCATTTTCCCCAGCAGCGTCTTGTGCATGAACGGCTTTTGCAGGAAGACGATGCCGGGGTTGAGGACGCCGTGCTTGCTGATGACGTCGTCGGAGCAGCCGGAGATGAAGACGACCCGCACCCCGGGGCGGAAAGGGCCACCCGCGGCGTGGGCGTAGCGTCTATACGCCGCGCCGGTCTCCCCGAAGCCGCCTTCCCCGCGGGGTGGGCCGGGGGGGCCGGTTGTTGTTCCGGTGCGGCTCCATCGCGGGGGAGACGGTCCAGACCAAACGGCGGGGAAATGCAGGGAAAGGCGGGAACGACGGGAAAGGCGGGAAGGGCGGGAAGGGCGGAGAGGCTGGCACGGGTAATGCTTGTTGTAACGACTATCGGTAGAACAAGGAAAGGACCGCCAACTTGCCAAGCACGAGGCTCCAGGAAGAACTCAAGCAGACCAAGCCCTTCAAGAGCCCGGCTCAGGAGGCGCTCCTTTCGATCCTCGTGACGGCGGACCGGCTGGGAGGGGCGCAGGAAGACGCGATGAAGCCCTTTGGCGTGACGGCCACGCAGTACAACGTGCTGCGGATCCTGCGCGGGGCGCGTCCCGGGGGCCTGCCCTGTGGCGAGATCGGATGCCGCATGGTAAGCCGCGTGCCCGACGTGACGCGGCTGCTGGACCGGATGGAGCAGATTGGCCTGGTTGGCCGGGACCGGGACCGCGATGACCGCCGCGTGGTGGTGGCGCGGCTGACGGCGAAGGGCCTGGGCCTGGTGAACCGGATGGATGGCGCGGTGGACAAACTGGATCACAAGTTGGTGGAGGCGATCGGCGCGGCGAAGCTGACCAAGCTGAGCCGACTGCTGGAGGAGGTGCGCGCGCTGCTCGATTGAATTTGCTCAGTACGGGCGAAATCGCCCATCACCAACCAGGAAAAGAGGACATACCCATGCAGTTCCTGACGCTACTCGACCGCCTTCTGGCCAACAAAACTTCGCTGGGCCTGCTGGTCCTGCGCATTGCCATCGGCGTGGTGTTTATCGCCCACGGTGGACAGAAGCTCTTCGTGAATGGAATCGCCGCCACCGCCGACGGCTTTGCCGGGCTCGGCATTCCGTTTCCTTTTCCCAACGCCGTCGCGGCCACGTTTGTCGAATTGGTCGGCGGCCTCCTGATTCTGGTCGGCCTGCTGACGCGGTGGTCGTCGATCCCCGTGGCCTTCACGATGGTGGTGGCCTTTGCGATGGTTCACGGAAAGAATGGCTTCTTTATGCAGACCGGCGGTTTCGAGTACGTCGCCGTCCTGTTTCTGGGTGCCATCGCGCTGCTGTTCACGGGCGCGGGGAAGTACTCGCTGGACCACGCGTTGCTGGGTGTGAAGGACCCGGACGCCAATTAGCGGCCCCGGCCCCGCGCGGGGCAAAGGCTGTTCTTGCACCGTGGGGGCTCGGCGAGCCCAATGCTGCCCGGCAGCCCCGACCACCACCAACAGAACGACGCAGCCACCCATGGAAAAAGCCTCGCACCCAAATCGCCGCTCCAGCCCGCGAGTTTCAGTCAGCCTCCCGGTGGAGCTGTGCATCCTCCAGCCCGAGCACACCTTCACGCCCGAAGTCCACAAGGCGCTGGCCACCGATCTTTCCGAGGGCGGCTGCAAGATGCGCTGCTCCCACATCACGCGCGACGAGTACCAACGCCTCCTCCACGGCATCCGCCTCGCCAAGGTGGCCTTCCAGTTCGGCGAGGACCGCCGCGTTGACACGCGCGGAGCCATCGTGTGGATCGACTATCACGACGCGCGGGGCATCACGCCGTCCTACTGCTCCATCGGCATCTCCTTCGCGTTCACGCCCGCCGCGCTGAAGGAAGAGATCGCGAAGTTGCAGACGGGGACGGGGACGGGTGGGGAGTAACGCGTCGCACACCAGAAACGTGAGGTCGATAGCCATCGATTAGAGCGGTTCTCGAGAGTCTTGTCGCGATGGAGGACGCCGTAAAAGAGTATCGTGGGCATCTTGCCCGCGTGTGGGGGCG
>Ga0105049_10004143_pt1 | contig 17033 bp, 21 predicted proteins | sample MAT06_FD_78087 | JGI IMG/M metagenome (GOLD analysis project Ga0105049, IMG submission 78087) | Freshwater microbial communities from Lake Fryxell liftoff mats and glacier meltwater in Antarctica - MAT-06 | ecosystem: Environmental > Aquatic > Freshwater > Ice > Liftoff microbial mat | place... | reverse complement strand
GATCGCGCCGCGTGCGTGGAGCGCTTCCAATCCGATCCGTCCATCGGCGTGTTTCTCATCAGCTTGAAAGCGGGCGGCGTGGGCCTCAACTTGACCGGTGCCGACTACGTATTCATCCTCGATCCTTGGTGGAATCCAGCTGCCGAAGCGCAAGCCATCGATCGCGCCCATCGCATCGGTCAGACGCGCAACGTCATTGCCTATCGCCTGCTCGCTAAAGGCACCGTCGAAGAACGCGTGGCCCAACTCCAAACCCAAAAGCGTGACCTTGTAGCCGGCATCCTAGGCGGTGATCAAGCGCTCTCCGCACGCCTCACCCGTGGCGATTTGGAGGCGCTTTTGAGCCTCACGTCGACTTTGCCGCTCGGCGCTATCGACGGGTGAGCCAAGTCGCGCGTGCACCTTGCCGGCTCAAGTCAAGACTTTACAGCCTCCAACGCTTCAACGTCCGCCAAGTCTTGAAGCCGACCCACCGCTTTCTTATTGGTGATGAGATCTTCCTTCGCAATGAGCGCCACCTCGGTGCCGTCTAGCAGCACTTTGCTCCTTCGTCCCCATGCTGCGTCGAACTCTACGCCCGGAATGTGCGTTAGAAGATCGACTCGAAAGGGTTCACGTCCCAGCATGACAACCGTGGCGGGATCACTGAATCGTTCGGCGGTAAAACCGGGGATCTCCACCCCGAACTCAGCAAGCGCCGACAAAAGCCGTGCGCCGTTCGCCGTGGTCGGTCGAACCCAGAGGTCCATGTCCTTGGTCAATCGGGGATAGCCATGGGCTATCACCGCCTGTCCACCGATTAACAAGAAATCAACGCGGTGGACGTTGAACAACGCGCACAATTCGATCCAATCGGGGAGCATTGGGGAAGTAGTTCCGGACCCAGAAGGCATGAAGCTCGGCGCCGATCCGCAGCCTATCCTCTTTGGTCATCTGAGACCACTCGGCGACGTCAGCCGCACGAGCTTTTTCGTGACTATCGAAAACTCGAACTTCCAGTCGGCGTTCACTCACCCCGCATGCAATAGCACGGTTCCTGAAGCTGAGCCCATTCGATCTTGGTTGTTCAAGTTAGGTAAACCGACTCCGCCAACCTTGAAGTGCCCCGACATGTCCGTTTCAACCGTCCGCGTAACAAGCTCACCGCCGTTCGGGCCAATCCCCACGCTGGCAGATGCAATCGGCTCCCCAGTGCGTTCATCAACGAGTTTCCCGACCACGGTGGGCCACTCGTTTCCGCCGGCAATGTCCTGGGCGGTTGATGGGCATTCATAAGTCGAGGGATCATTTCTGAGGTCTTCTCGCCACCGCATCAGCGTGAGTACCGATAGGCCAACCATGGCGACGAAGAGGAAAGCAATCGGGGCGAGCCATGCCAAAGGAGGTAGCGAGTTCACAACAGCCGCGATTTATCCCTGAACGAGCTTGCTTGCAATGCGGGGAGACACAAAGGTTCAGGGCAGCGAGTGAAAGACCGGCAAGCCCAGAGGGGCCGGGAAAAATGCCAACGCGGGCGCGTATTCCACCCCAACACCACTGACCACCACAGGTGTATTGCTCGTCCCTGCCGCCAACTCGGCCGCACTGATGGAAACAATCTTCCCCACTGCGCCCGAAAACCACAAAGCACCGCTTTCGTCAAAGGCCAAGCGTTCGGGCAAACCCAGCACGCTGGTTGATATTTGTATCACAGGGGTGAAAGGCGCGGAGCTGGCTTGTTCCGCGGCTGTGGTGCGCGCGAGTAGGCCGCCAAAGTTGATCCAAAGATTGCCGGTCTTGTCGAAAGCCAAGCCCAGCGGATCGGTAAGTTCGATGATAACCGGTGGCGGACTTTGCCCGTTCAACACCACGTCCGGCGCACGGCTTCCACTCGCCCCCAAGTTTGCAGCGTTGTAGCGAACAGGCCGAGCCGCAGCGATCCACAGGTTTCCAGCGGAATCAAATGCCAAGGCGCCCGCCCCTCCCATGAAGCCTGTGATCTTCACGCTGGGTGTGGGCGTTCCGGTGGCCGCGATTTGTGCGGGGGTGAATTTGATAACGGCGGATTCGGCAACCTTGCTCACCCAAAGATTGCCAGTGGCATCGAAGGCGAGGCCCGCGATCGTGGGGATGCCACCGCCGGAAAACGCTTCGCCCGTGAGCACAACGTCAGGCGTCGCCGGTGCAGCACCTGCAATCGCAGCCGCCGGAAAGCGGCGAATCCCAGTATCGGGTTCGCCACTTGCCACCCAAAGGTTGCCATCCTTATCGAAGGCCACGTCGGCAGGACGCGGATTCATCTGTGAATGCGCGGGGGTCGGGCTGCCGGTGGCGCGCAAACTGGGCGAAGCAAAGGCGAGCGTTCCGGTGCCACCGGGACCGTTGTTGGTCCAAAGCTTGTTGCTGGTCGGAACCAGTGTGTAGTTAACAGTGAGCGTGGAAGGCGTGCCTTCTTTGGCACAGGTGGTGGCGCTGATCCCCTTGTAGACAGAGCGGACGACGGGATCGGCGACGGTCACAACGTTTGGCGTCGCGACATACGTACCTCCACCGAGCGACAGCGTGGTCGTAGCGGTAACCGTCTGTGCTCCAGTCGGGCCGGTCAGTGCGACGTTTGCGGCCGCACCCGAAGGCAAGCCGTTGATCACCACCGTCAACATCGCGGTGCCTGCATCTACGCAGCCTGCAACCATCGCATCGGAACCCGCCGCGCCCCCCGGAATACCGGTGATCCCAGCATCTTTATCGCAGCCAGCAGCGAAAGCACCGAGCAAACCCAACGAAAGCGCCCAACGATTAGTCTTTATCATGGGCGCAGTCTGCCTGGCATCCGCAGAACGCGCCACCTAAAGGATAAATTGGCCTGTGCTCTGGCTAGCTAGCCTTCGGCCGAGCCGATATGAAAGGGGCTCGTACCCTCACAATGCTGGGGTGGGCGAGTGCCAGGAGCCGCAACCCCGTCCACGCAAATGCTCTGCGCGTGCGTCGCGTCCTGAACAATGGCCACGTGGTGCCAGGAGTTGAGGGTCACCACCTTGGCAACGGTAGCGGCAGTGATCTCGTTGGCGTCAAAACTGAACGCGTCACCAATTTCAGAAGCCACCGTCGAAGGTCAAACAGGCGGTGCTCTTTCCCGCGAGTGGAGCGGGCACATCGGTGCTTCGCGGCGGGCTGAAATGAATCAGATTGCAAGTTGGGCAGCAAAAGGCCACATTTGGCTTTCAGTGATCGATCCAAAGCATTCGGGCCTGGTTGAGCAACGGCGTTGGTGCGCGCTCTTCAGAGCCAAAGGCTGAAGGCGCAACGCAACAATGGTTCCCGTGGGACCACAGAGCTGCGAAGCGATGCTGCTGTCAAAAGAGTGGCGTGACGAACGCGATGGCTTGCGGCTCTATTTGTGGGGCACCTCCGAAACGCACCCGGTTCACATCACGCTCACGCGCGAGCGCGCAGTCATGTTCCTGGATCGCGAGCAGGCGGCTAGGGCGGACGAGAGAAAGCCCGTTGGGCTTCAGTCGATGCGTGGCCGAGCGGTGGATGCTCTCTATTTCTCAAGGGAGGGCGATTTGCAGGCGGAGGCGCGGCGGCTGAAGGACATTGGCACCGCACCCCACGAGGCCGACATCAAGCCCGTGGATCGTTTCCTCATGGAGCGCTTCGTGACCGGCAGCTTACGAGTGACCGGTCCGGCCGAGACGCGCGATGGTGTGCTCTGTTTCAAGAACCCGCGTGTGGAGCGCTCCGACTTTAAGAAAACACTCCGGCTTCTGGCGCTGGACATTGAAACGGAAGGCTTAGACGGTAAGCTGCTGTCGATTGCCGGCATCTGCGAGGGGGAAGCCAAGGTGTTCATGCTCGCGGAGGGAAGCCGGGATATTGCACTGCAATCCGTGCGCTATCTGGCAACGGAAATCGACGTGATTGAAGCTTTTTCTGATTGGGTCGCCGCCGCAGATCCCGATTTGCTGATCGGGTGGAATGTCGTGGCCTATGATTTGCGTGTGCTCTGGGAGATCTGTCGCAAGGCGGGGGCCAGCTTGCGTTTAGGAAGGCAACGGGGCGCAGCAGAGGTGATGATCCCAAGAAATCCGCAGCAGCCATTTGCGGCGAGGGTTCCCGGGCGTGTGGTGCTCGATGGGATCGCGACGCTGCGGAGCGCCACGTGGGCGTTCGAAAGCTTCGCGCTCGAAAACGTGGCTCAGGAGCTGTTGGGGCGAGGCAAAAAGATCGAACACTCCCTGGATCCGGAGCGTGAAATCGTGCGGCTGTATCACGAGGACAAGCCTGCGCTGGTTGCGTACAACCTCGAGGATTGTCAGCTCGTTTTGGATATCTTTGAGCGCGCGAATTTGATCCGGTTTGTCGTGGAGCGACAAGCGCTCACTGGCCTTGCCCTCGATCGTCAGGGTGGGTCCGTCGCCGCGTTCGACTATCTCTACTTGCCGCGCCTGCATCGTTTAGGGTTTGTGGCCAACGCTCGTTCGGCAGCTTCGAGCCACGACTCCGCTCCCGGTGGGTTCGTGATGGAATCCAAACCGGGCCTCTATCAGAACGTGCTGCTGTTGGACTTCAAGAGCCTGTATCCGAGCATCATACGAACGTTTTGCATCGACCCGCTGGGCCTGGCTCAGCCCGGAAATGATCGCGTCCCGGGCTTCGCTGGCGCCGAATTCTCGCGCGAGCGACACATCTTGCCGGGGCTCATCGAAAGCCTGTGGTCCGCACGGGATGAAGCCAAAGCGAAGGAAGACAAAGCCCTCAGCCAGGCCATCAAGATCTTGATGAATTCATTCTACGGGGTGCTGGGTACTCCTGGATGTCGCTTCGCGAGCGCTCAGCTCGTTGCCTCGATTACGCGACGTGGCCATGAGATCCTCGGGCAAACGCGCGAGTTTATCGAGGCGGCGGGCCACAGCGTGATCTATGGGGATACGGATTCGGTTTTCGTTCACGTGGGCGGTGGGCTCAGTGCTCACGCCTGCAGGGAGCTCGGGCAGGAGCTCGCGAGCAAGCTCAACGAATATTTCCAATGCGTGCTCCGCGAAGGCTTTCGATTGCCCTGTTATCTCGAAGTGGAATTCGAGGCGCACTATCAAGAGTTCGTGATGCCCACTCTGCGCGGGTCGGAGCGGGGCAGTAAGAAGCGCTACGCCGGCGCGTGGCGGGAACCAGACGGGAACTTGAAAATTACCTTCAAAGGCTTGGAGGCCGTGCGCACAGATTGGACACCGTTGGCGCGTCGGTTTCAGCGTGAGTTGTATCGGCGGATTTTTCTGAAGGAACCCTACGAAGAGCTGATTCGAGATACCTGCCGAGAGCTGCGCGCGGGCCTGTTGGATGCGGAACTCGTGTATCGCAAGCGGCTGCGCCGTGAATTGAGCGAATATGTTGCGAACGTGCCCCCACATGTGCAAGCCGCACGCAAGCAGGCCAAAGCGTCTAAGAGCGTTGAGTATGTCATCACGCTTGCCGGGCCTGAGCCCACGGGGCACCTCACTGCCGCCATCGACTACGAACACTACGTGGAACGCCAAATTGAGCCCATAGTTGACGGCATTTTGCACTTCTTAGGCCGAAGCTTCGCTGAAATTGCCGGCAGCCAAATGCGGCTCTTCTCATAAACTGTGGAGCGCTGACTGAGGGCTGAAGACAGGGGGATCAGGTGGCTTGAGGAGTCAGTCATCCGAACTTCTGGGGCATTGGGTTGGCGACCGAGTCATCGCTCGCAACCATCGACTACTCACGCCACCAGCTGGGCGTACGGCGCCTTTTCCCTTGGAGGCTAAGGAGCCTGCAGCAATCGAGCACGGCCGGAGATCTGCGATGGGTGCCGCCCAAGAAGCCTGATACATTAGCCTGAGCAGAGGGGAACCCAATGACGCCGCCGTTTCTGCAACGTCTGTCCTTGAGAGATGGGGTCGACCTCCCGCGGGACACCTTTCCGGGAAACCTGCCCTTCATTCATACCCTTGACCTCCAGTTTACTCACGCGGTCACGTTTTTCGTCGGCGAGAACGGTTCTGGCAAGTCCACGGTAATGGAAGCCATCGCGGCCGCTTGCGGCCTGCCTCCCGCCGGCGGTGGCAGGAACGAGCTTGCCGATCTCAAGGCCCCTCACAATCGCAGCGAGCTACTCCCATTTGTGCGAGCAGCATTCCGTCGCAAGCCCTCGAACGGGTACTTCTTTCGCGCCGAATTTCAGGCGCACTTTGCCAGCCTGCTCGAGGAACGCCGCGCTGATCCTGACTTCCGAGATGACCCCTATGCGCGGTACGGCGGACGATCCCTGCATTCGAGATCCCACGGGGAGGCATTCTTGGAGGTTTTCTCCGCATGGCTCAGTCCGGGGATGATCCTGATGGACGAGCCCGAAGCCGCCCTTTCACCGCAGCGGCAGCTCGCGGTGCTAAGCCAGATGGCCAAGCTTGTTCGGTCCGGAGGAATACAGTTCGTTGTTGCCACCCACTCACCCATCATTCTGACGTTCCCGGGAGCAGCCCTGCTTTCATTCGATGGCGAACGCATCGAACCCACTCGCCTCGAGGATACGTCGCACTACACTATCACCAAAGGGATTCTCGAAGCGCCGGAACGCTATTGGAAACACCTCCTCGCTGACGACGAACCTGGCTAACAACCGCCCAACAAGAGCTCGCACCAAGCGAGCACCGCCCGCCGCCCTTACAGGCTCCCTCTGGTCCTTGCAGGGGATGCGCGATAGGTTATGCGGACGATATCTGCACTTCTGGTACGTGCGTATCCAAGACGAGCGAGCGCTGTGTGTCGAAACCAGGCGAGGGTTGATGAGACTTTTCATGATTCCAATGTCATTCGGCCTGGTTCTATGTGCCTGCCAGCATTCCGACCCAACGACATCCGGGTCCACTGCGACTGCGCTTGCGCCAGCTGCCACGCCGGCGCCGAACGTGGCCGCTGCACCTGCCTCCATAGCGAGGCAGCCGTGCCCACCCCAGAGCGACGACGCTTTCTTCTTTCCGGTGGCCAGCCTTGGAGACAGCAAGCCCCATTTTGACGCCGACCTTTTTCGACGACATTGGTACTCAAGACACCTCCGAAGAATGGCCGAACCGTCGCTCTCCTGCGGAGAGGCCTTAGTGGATGTATTTCGTTTCACCTGGCTGCGAACCTTTCACCAGCCAATTACGATTCGTGTTTCAGCCACCCGAAACTCGGCAAAGCTTGCCGCAAGCCGGTTGAGCGGGGCCGGGGGATATGAGCCAGGCGCCATTGTCGAGCAGCCGCACCGTGAACTATCACCCGACGAGTGGAGAAGCCTTCAAGACGCTTTAGCGAAAGCAGAGTTCTGGGCTCTGCCTTCGTGGCGTCGCGAAGACGCCGGTATGGACGGCGCCCGGTGGATTGTGGAAGGTCGGGTTAGCACCCGGTATCACGTGGTTGATCGTTGGACTCCGGACTCGGGTTCGTTCCACGATCTAGGCTTGCTGTTCATCAAGCTTTCCCGGTTGGGCGTTCCTGAAAAGGACGTCTATTGACGCCCCAGCCGCTCTCCTCTGGCCCTCGCAGCTGAAAGCGCGAGCTCTCCGTGATCGAAGACTGTCTTCGCGCCGTCGAGACGCTGCTCACCAGCAGGGAGTGGAAGGGTTGAGTTGGACCCCTGTCCCCAGTATCGCGTCTCCGTCTATCCCGGTGGTCGTGTTGAGTACGAAGGGTCCTGGAAGTTGCCGATCTTCACAGAACCATACGGCACTATGGCCCGGAGCTCGACCGTGGGGCCCTCACCAGGCTTGAGAATCTAATCGACTCAATAGCAAACACCCCGCAATGGACGAAATGCCATCTGCCCGAGTGTTCCTGCGCGAGCGTGCGATAATCAAAAAACACGACCGGGCCCCTTTACAGGCTCTCTAAAGTTAGCCGAACGCCGCCTTCCTCCCTGGGCCCAACGCAGCTGCGATCTCGCGCCGCGACGCACCCGCGGCAAGTAGCCCGTGGATCAGCAGATCTAGCGTTACACTTGGATCTCCTGCCTCCATCTTTGCCACACGCGATTGGCTGGATCCCATCCGCTTCGCCAGTTCCATTTGCGTTAAGTGCCCGTGCTCGCGTGTCTTCCGAAGCCGCATGCTCAAGGCCAATCTCATCTCCACCAGCTGCTCCTCAACCTCCGTTAGGTCCAAAAATTCCGCTGCGTTTCCTATCTTCCAACCAGCGCTCTCTAAGCGCTTTCGGTTGCTTCGCTCCATCACAAATCTCCTTTCGATACGCGATCATATTCCCGGAAGCGACGTTCGCTTCTTTCAATCACTGCCTTGGGCGTTGCCTGTGTTGTCTTCGAAAACACCTCTCCGATCACTATTGCGTCTCGATCGACCCGGTAGATGACACGCCAGATTCGCCGCTCGTCCTGGACTCTCAATTCATGGCACCTCGCTCCAATCACTGGCATCGGCCGCGAGTGCGGCATCGCTAGGGTCACTCCGGCCTGAATTCGCCGCAGCAGAAAACGTACCTCAACTCGAGCTATTGCTGAGAACGGAGGGGTTTTGACCTCTCCACTCAACCAGACCAGCGGTTTGTCTTTCGGAGACACTTACACAGTGTATGTCACCCTTGACATACACGCAAGGTATTCGGCCTCGATAGGCAGGCTCGGGCCTCCAGAAGATAACCCTCGTGTCGGGATTCGTCGCTGACACTTCGTGGATCCGTCAGGACAGCAGTTCTCCGCGTGAACGAACAACTTCTCATAGCTGCTGGCTAACTCTGGCTCAGTCGCTGGTCTCCGCAGGGGAGGCGCGGTACGTTTGGGCCGACCGGAAAACGGCCACACCATGCACATTCGCGCAATGACAAGTCTAGACATCCCCGGCTCGATCGAGCTTTGGCAAGTCGCGCTCTCCGAAGAGCGCCTGAGCGGTGCAGTCTTGGCGGGCCACGATGGCCGCCGCGGATTTCTGTACCATCTCGCCGTGCATCCTGACTTTCGTGCACGCGGGCTTGGACGTGCCCTGGCCGAGCGGGCGACTTGGGGCCTTCGAGAAATGGGAGTGCTGAAGTGTCACGTCATGGTTTTTCGAAATAACGACCACGGCGGAAAGTTCTGGAGCCATCTCGCTTGGCGAAGACGCGACGACATCAATGTCCATTCGTTCGTCAAAGACATCTAGCTGTCTAGCTCCCAACAAGTGCCCGCAACAATCGAGAGCACGGCCGATCGCCCCTACAGGCTCCAGCTGGCCCTAGGTGACGCGCGGTAGATCGCTACCCAGGCCACCAATTCGATCACCAGGATGTCCCTCAATCTGGCCGCCCAGCTGGGCCGACGCTCGCGGCTCCTCGCCGTCCTTCTCGCGCAAATTCCGGGCGCGGGGGAGCCCATCCTGCTGGGCGCCTCCCTCCTGAGCGCCATTGCGTTGGTTTGCCTGGTCGCCTTTCCCGACGGGTCCGGTGCTTCCCTACACTCACGTCAACAGATCGCGTTGAACTGTTTCGGTCTGATCGCATTCACTTCGGTGAGGTGGTACCCGTGGCCCCAGCCCCGCCCGATTGAGGGTTATCTTGTTCTTGCGGTTATCCTCTCCACCGGAATCGCTAAGCTTGCGGCTGCATTCGCTCACGCGGGAAGGGCTGCCCGGGCACCCGACTTCAAAAGGCTAAGCGCTGCCGTTCTGCCTCAACCTCCGGTCGCAATCGTAAAGCCACTTCGTGCAGAAGCCGAAGAAGCGCACACACACTAACATGGGTGACCTCGTCATAGGGACACGACGCTCCATTGCCCAACACGCGCTTGCAGCGGTCAAGCACCGCCGGCCACCCCTACAGGCTCCAGCTGGTCCTCGCTGGTGAAGCGCGATACGTTTCTACCGACCTGGAGTTTGAATGGCGTCTTTTAGGGAATTGCGTGGTATCGCCCATAACCTCGCTCATCATTCGCAGAGCGGGTTGAGCTGGCTGTATCCGCATCTTAGACAGGTCTGCCGTAGAGCCGGTGTCAGCGTTGCGAGCTTCAACTTGCTACCGCATGATCCGTATCCAGCCGACGTCCCTCAGTGGGAACCGCTTCGTCTCGCACTGGCGTCGCTGCGTGTATGGTTCCTGGAGCTCTTAGCCCCTCATGGCCACGACCAGTCCAACCTTTGCAGTGTGACTCTTACGTTTCGGTTCCGCGACGACGACGGCTCCAACCCTGCCGTTCGAGCGACCATCAGCACGAACACAGGCAAAGAACGGCACTATCGTTAGACGGACACTGTGCCCAAACGCACACTCAACGCTTCTGACTTAATGGTCTTCGCTCTGACTTGCGCTACGGCGTTCGCTTGCGCCGGTCAACACCTCCAAGCCCAACGAGTGCAAAGGGGAGCCCCCAACCATTCTATCGTCGTTGCAACCAAGCCAAGCTCACGATCGCCGCCCCATCCCCCAGCCCTCTCGGACATACAGCTTCCTCGTCCAACGATAGACGTAACGAACACCGACGAAGACCCCAATGTCCTCGCCAAACTGACAATTGTCGTGAGCGAGCCCAATCCCCTGCGAGCCCGCTGTTTCAGCGGCGCACGCAGCGTCTTTAGACAGGTTCTCGGAGGGCTAGCTTCGCACGCTTTCGCAGAACAGAAGAAGCCCGCGTGCCTTCAGGCAATTGTTACCGACGCCCACGGTGCCGTCAGGGCTTTCACTCACTTCCAAGGAAGCGATGATTCGTTCGCTGAGGTCCGCCACTTCTTTGATACCGACGGTGCTTTGCGACTGTTGCTCTACGTCCGAAACGACGTCGCAGGTGGCTCTTCTGAAGATCTCGTCGCATTCGACCCAGCTGGAACCGTCGTTGCCTGCAAGCACATCGACAATGGCGCGGGATTGCCGGGACCCGATCTTTGCATCGACGAGCAGCCCGAACCGAAGCTCGATCCCGAAGTGGAAAGAGCCCTGAACTCAGCCCCCGCCCATCAGGCAAAGAACCAGATGCGCGATTACCTCCAAGGGTTGGACCCAAAATCGATATTTCAGCTCTGCGCTCCCCTGGAATAGCTCGGCTTGTTCCGCCAACTCATGGACTGGCTAGGAGGCCTTCCAATGCTCAACGAAGCATCGTCACTCATTTCGGATCGACTGCAGCGCCTTGCCGAAGAGTGCGTGCTTGGCTCACTTCTTGAGTCCGTGCGACGCGACTGGGGTGCGTACGATTTGCTGAGCCATCATCAGCAGGGGGAGTTTCACCACGACGTCTTCGTGCGAATCCCCAATGCCAAGCCGACTCTTCCCAGGGAGTACTTGGTCATTTCAACGAACTGCAATGGCGGCGTGAAGGAGGTCATCTGTTTTGAGCAGCCCGCCGACGCGTCGGCTCTTTGGCGTTTTCGCTGCCCGGACAATCACGAGTTTCAGGGAACGCTACCCCGGATCTTGGGAGTCGCTCGAACCGAACACTGGTTTGATCCGTGCGGATTACTCACCCCGGATGCTCGCAGTGAGCTCAAGCCTGAGTTTCGCGAGCGTCAACTGGGCGGCGGCTGGTGCAAGAAGGCCTTTCCCTGACGACCGCACAATACTTAATGAAAGTCAGCTCTCGGGAACCTACTGGTCAACAAGGCGTTTCGAGCGCTCGCAGCAACCGAGCACGGCCGGTCGCCCTTGCAGGCTCCCCTGGCACTCGCAATTGAAGCGCGGTACCTTGGCCTGACCGAACCAGCATGGTTGAGTTAACCAGTCTTACCCGAGCACACGTCCTCGCGCTATTTCGAGCAACGGACGTGGACGCAGCGGAGCGGCTTCTTGTCGAAAGTTGCGGCAGCAACTTGCCGCTAATGTCCAACGACAGGGCCCGCGGACTCGAGCGCATCCGGTTCGCGGCCATCCGTTTCAGCGGGGGCCGCATGGATGAACTGCGCGAGGCCATCCAGCTTGCTCAGTGCGACTGGCGCGATTTGCTCGTTGGTGCCGGCTTCGCCGAAGACATTCACGCGCACAGCCGCTGGAACCCTGCTCGGTTCGACACTGAAGTCTCCGATAGATGGATGGCGGGAGAGAATCCAACGGGCGTATCGTTTTCTCTCAATCAGGTGGTACACCTGCGAGAATTCCCGGGTGCAACAGGGCCCGGTGCTGTAATTGGCCTCATCGGTCTTGAACCCGAACCCAAGTACGTCGTTGAGCTGGGCGCCGGTGGAGACGTAGAGGTTTTTCAGCGCTTCCTTCGCTCCGCCGATTGAGCACCAAGAACGCGGGCTGCCCAACAGTGCGTTGCAACTGACGAGCTTGTCGGCCCACCTTCTGCTGCCCAACACCCGCTTGCGCTTGCAACAATCGAGAGCATGGCCGGCTGCCCTTACAGGCTCCCTCTGGCCCTCGCGGGGGAAGGGCGGTACGTGTTGGGGGATCTGCCTTCACGCGACTCGCAGCAACGCACCCCGTTTCGGCTGGCCGTTTCCCCTCTGACGCTTGTACGTTGATCCACCTAGCCTTATGCCCGTGTGATGAGCGGCCTCGACATTGAGGATCTCAAGACAACCGCGCGAAACGCCATCATCGCCGCATTCCCAGTCTCTCCGCACCCAGATGCGTCCCTCCTGCGAAATGATCACTGTGAAGAGTGTCAGCAGCTCAGCACCTTCTTCTCCCGCAAGCCTTGGACCGACCTCGCGCTAGCCGACCTCGCTCGCAATCCGAGCCCCTCTCTTTTGACCCATGCCGCATTTCAATACTACCTCCCCGCGATGATGCTTCATTCCATTGATGCTGGGTCCGAACTTGATTGCTTTCCTGATTTCCTCGTCAACTTCCTTTCGCCCACCGGCGGCAAGCTGAGTGAATTCACTCGCGAGAGACTGACTGGTTTCTCAAGTGAACAGAGGCTGGCTATCCTTGCTTTCCTTCGGTATTTCGAGACCAACGACTGCCCAGAGCAAGATGTCAACGCCTACGACAAGGGGAACCGTAGAGTCCTATTCCGCGCCATCAAGTTCTGGTCTGCACCCCCGGAATACCTCGCTTAGCTCCCGAGTCACACGCCGTCTGCCCAAAGCCGCCCAACGAACACCCGCAGTAAACGAGCATGGCCGATTCGCGGTTGCAGATTCCCTCTGGCCCTTTTAGCTCAAGCACTGTACGTTAGGGCGTAGGTCAACACGACCTCACGTTCAGCGACAAGCTGATCTTTCACGCCGCTCTGATGCGCGTAGCGATCAACCAGCTTGCTTGCCGATCACTTGGCCCTCTTCGCAAATGGCTTCACTGCCCGCCGCACCGCACGCGTTTCGACCAGCTGATCCCGCGGCACATTCTCGACAACACCCCAAGGCTGCACTTGCCGGCACTTCAACCTCTTGGAGATCGAGCAGATATCCCAAGCGCTGCACGAGGGCAGATTCGGCCCAATTCTTCGCGTACCCGAGCAAAACTCGCCATGAAATCCGAGCAGGCGCCTTCGCAACGATCCGTGAGACCTCCGCCAATCCGCCTGAAAACTGTGGACGATCGATGGAATCCAGAAGCGCTCTCTCGGGCAACCGTGGCAGGGCGCTTTCCCACTCGACACGCAATATACGCTTCAGTGAAAGCCTGCAGCCGCCTATTTGGTGAGGGCTCCACAGTCTTTGGGGCAGTTGCACGGCGTCTCACCAGAGTGCGCCTACCGAGGTCGACTCGCCGTTGCTTTAGATTCTTTCGCAATCTTGGCCATGTACTCGGGCACCGACCACCCATGTGCGTCAGCGAGCTTCTTCAGAGTGTCGGAATGGGGCAACACCTCGCCTTTCTCCAATCGACGAACCTCTCGTTCGCTCAGGCCCGCAATACTGCCCTGCAAGAGGTGACGGGCTAGACGCACTCTTCGGATGGCTGCTCCGTATCGCACTGCATCCGTGCGGTACTTGGCTTCAGTGATCCGGCGAGCTTTTGGATCAGCGAACTCGCGAATCGTGTCCATGTCGAGATCAACATCGGCGCCGTCCCAGTGAAGGCGGCTCCCGCTTGCTGACACTGTGAACTTACCAAGCGCTTTGCCTGAGAGGCCCGCTAGCGCCGGGACATCGGATACCGCGCAACGGTAGAGCCGGGGCTCACAACTCCAAACCGAAAGCATTCCATTCTCAATTGCCGCAGACGCGATGAGATGCTTCTCCGCACCCAAGGAATAAGCCTTCAGGATCCTTCGAGCGACATCAACCGTGGGGGAAACGAATGGATCGCTTTTCTTGGCGCCGAGTCTGCTCGCAACAAGCGCCAGCCTCTGAAGCGCTGCCACACTTTGACGCTCCTTCGTCAAGGCCATCAGTACCAACGGTGAGATGAAGCTGTCGCCGCTTGCAATGAGGCGTTCGAACTCTTCAATCGGCTCCTCAAAGTCCGACACTCGCACCACCACCAGGTGTCGCACCGCTTGATCCGGGGAGCGCTTGGTTACAAAGCGCACATGTTTCAGAGGCCCCGCCTCCTGAAGAATGGCACGGGTGGATTCGGTTGCAGTAACTTCAACGATCGCTTCCATAGCTTTCACCTGTCCGGTCCTGGGTCGTTCACCACGACCTTGCTTTCCCATTCTTGAAGCAGCTCGATTCGATGCTTTTCGGCGAGTGCCAGCAGTCGCTTCAAGTCAACAGCCCTCAGGGCATCTCCCCAAATCGATTCCACCATCTCGGTTCGGTCACGCAAGAAGTAGACTCGTATCTCCCAGCGGCCCCTTTTCTCAGCGTGGAAATGCGGGGGCTTGTGGTCCACCGAGTTGAACCAAAGGTCGAGCCCCGCAATCCGGAAAGCGTCGATCCTGGGCATGGCTGAGCGTAGGCCAGACCGGACATATTGTAAATGGATGTTTAAATGTCCGGTCGCAGTTCTTCGAGAGCCACGAGAACGGAGCGATCACAAGCGTTCGTCAGTCTGCCATGCGCCTTCGCAGCCATTTCTCAAGCGAAGCCTGCGATTCACCTGACGGACGGCCTGTGAGCAGTGCGTTCACGCTCACATCCTCATCAAGGTTGGGCCAGTGCACGCCCTCACCCCGACCCATCAATCGCCAGTTGTTGCGTTCAGGACCTGTTGCGTGAGCTAGCCGCGGATACCAGCCAAGCGGGACCGTAACCGTGCGCCCATCGACAAGGTCAACTGTCAGCGCTTCGTCGGTTACGATAACGCGGAGAGCTTGGGGACGCCGTAGTTCAGGAGTGGGCATGCTAGTTAACACCGTTAGGCTGCTTCGATCACTTGCGCCCAGCCCCGACCCTTCGGCGAAACCCGGACTTCGAGCGGCTGCGTCTGCTCGTTTTTGATCTTCGTTAGGTCGTCGAGCGAATAGTCGCCGACGGGCGCCCCATGGGCCACCATCAGCCGAAGGAGACGGTCCGATGCGGAGCCGATGGGATCCTTGTCGTTCTCCCAATTCGACACGGTGGACGGATCCACTCCAGCGTGTTGGGCAAAGTCTGCGCCCGACCAGCCAAGGTACTTGCGAAGATACCGAACTTCCAATCCGCTCAACCGAGAATGCTTGTGAATGAGGCCGAACGCGAGCGTTCGATGAAGCTCCGTCACACGAGGGAGCACCACCTCATGGTGCCCGCACGAAGCACAGCGGCGAACTTCAACACCGACGAGCACGACATTCGGGAGCCCGGACTCTTTGTACAGGTAGGTCTCCACGCGACCCGTCATCTCCGCTTTTTCGCAGTTTCGGCACTTCTTGCTCATGGTTCGCTCCAACTTTCCTTCGTCACTCATCTAGTTCCAACGTTACCTACCAAGTCGGCACCCGTCGCTTCACGATCTATTTCGCCAGCCAGTAGGACAACCAAAGTCCCACCCCGAGTTGAACACGAGCTGAAGTGAGAGTGTGATCGAGTGAGCCATGCCGACGCCCCACCAAGATTCACCTACCTGGTCTCAGCTCACACAAATCAATCACGACCGAGCCTGGCAGGTGCTCCAAAGGTTTGACCGAGCTGAACTGCTTTACCTCTTGTGCCGCGCCCTCCCGTTCATTTCCGTGCACGACTTTGAACCCATATTCGGCGGCCACGTCAAACCCCACGAAGTTGGGGACGTGCAAGCGACGGAGCCCTGGCCGCTCTTGGAAGCTGTGCAGGACTTCATCAAGCAGTCGCTCCTGGGCGAGTTCTACGAGGAATTCCGGATTAACTCCAAGAATTGGAACGACCGGTCGCGAGGAAGCCAAACGTTCGAAGCTCGTCTGAACCTCTTGTTCGAACGATGCCTTGAAGAAGCGGGAGGCTCGAATCCTGTCCAAGTGGTGGAAGCCTTCGAGCTATTGCTCGGCTTGTTGCGAGAGATCGACACGTTCGAACGCGATATCGTGTTCTTTGCCGATGAGGCCGGAGTCTGGCAGTTCGGGATCAACTGGATCCGGATCTTGCCCAGCTATTTCCGCTGCCTGGCCCGCACCGTCAACGCTGAGGAATTGGAGCGACGAGGTAGGGCCGCGATCCACGAGTTTGCCCGCCTGGACCCCGAGCGTGCTGAGCTGAGCGAGAGCTTGAGTGAGATTGCGCGGGACTCTTGATGGGTGAACGAGAGCCGGTACCGAATTACAGAACCCTAGGCGTCGATCACTTGCCCCCGAGCCCAACCAGCACTACATCTCCCCTGCCCCGCGACGAGCGACCTTCCCCCCCCAGGTTCCGTCGCGGGGCGTTTCTTCAGGTCAGGGCGTTGAGTAGCGCTTGGCTCCTCTACTGACTACAGGTTACCTCCCTGCAGTCTCCGATTGCTTGCCTAAACTCTCGCCAAACTGGCGTCGGCAGTCCGCACAATCCCAGTCCGGTGAATTCTCCATGATCACGCATCCGCCGATCACGAGTTCGCCCCTTCGAGCCTGGAGTGCCAGGCTGAGCGCAGGCTCGCCGTAAACAATTGGACGCACGTTGGCAGAGCCGCAGTCCGGACCGCGGGGTGGTCGAGCGGGCATGGGGCAAGAGTGGCATGGGGCAGGCTGATTGGCCGCAGGTTTCAGGCTAGCCGCGGGCTACTTCTTGCCATAGGCTGCCCGGCAATGATTGAGAGGACTGCCCTGAGCGAGCTTGACCGCATTCTGGCAACTCAGCTCCTGGTAGCTTGGGCGG
>Ga0105049_10004141_pt1 | contig 17035 bp, 15 predicted proteins | sample MAT06_FD_78087 | JGI IMG/M metagenome (GOLD analysis project Ga0105049, IMG submission 78087) | Freshwater microbial communities from Lake Fryxell liftoff mats and glacier meltwater in Antarctica - MAT-06 | ecosystem: Environmental > Aquatic > Freshwater > Ice > Liftoff microbial mat | place... | reverse complement strand
GCGTATGGAGCGTTTAAAATCGCTGCCTATCGGGCCTATCGCCCCCAGAGTGCCTCAAGGTCATTGGGTCACGTCAGCGATACCAAGAGTTATTTCGATCACTCGATCGGTTATGCGAACATCCTGACGCCCCGTTACGCATTGCTTTGGCAGTTCTCCAAACAGAACTTTTGGATACTCTTAGCGATTACTGGACTTTGCGTGTTCGGATTGATACTGTTGGCCTTCAGTAGCTTTACCGGCTTTGGAATACGCGATGATATATCCAACGCCATCGCGCCCGGGTGTTTCTTTGTTGCTTGCTGTGGTCTTGGTCTGATTGTTTTTCAAGCCGATTCGCTCTATCAACGGGTTCGGTTTTTAGCGGACCGTGGAATTTCGCCAAGGTTGTTTTGGTTCAGCCGACACGCGATTCCGTTTTCGATGTTGATGACCATAACGATCGCATTAGTGACTATTGGCACCTTAAATCTTTTGGGTTCGCCTGCCACTTCCTACGAGCGGGCTGGTTTCCAAATCGCGTTGTTGGCCGCAGCGGTATATGCATGGATCGCTTATGCCGTATCGCAATGGACTAGCCATGTATTGCGCAGTGCGGTGGTTTCAACCATCGTTTGCCCGATCGTTGCGGCGGGGCCTTTAGCCTTTGGGATTTTCGCCGTGGTAGAGTGCGAAGCACCGCTTTTGCTGTTGCTTGCAAGTTGCGCAATCCCGTTTATTGCAACCTACCGCACGACACAGCAATGGATGGAGCTTCGGGTCACCAAGGGGTTCTGGATTGAACATGGCCTTTGGCTGGCAGTTGCCATCTTCGTACCACTTTTGCCTTTCGCTTACAGCTATTTGACCTACCCAAGTATCACGTATGTCCAAAGAGCAAAACTGGTATCGGATGCTAAGTTTTTTAGTCAGTTGCTACCTTATCAAACCTTTAGGATTGGTCCGATCGAGAATCCTGCCGATGCCGCAGGGGGTTCCGGGGCGGGCGTGATGGGTTCGGACAGTCGTCCCGACGTGACACCAACGGATTCGAAATCTAAGTCTGCTTGGGAGACTCCTGAATATAGCTCGATCGCTGAATCAAAATTCAATCGGTTGCCTGTCGCTGAACGAATGGCAAAGCTCTTGGATCACTTTGAAAGTCAACTCGCGGGTATTTCGCCAGGGGTTTCGATCGAGGAAAGTCCGGAAACGCTTCAGTTGCATACGTGTACAACACTTCTAAGGATGAAGCTGCAAGGACCGCCAAAAAGGCGACACGCCAAGGATAATGAGCAATACCGTCGAGCTATGACATGCATGTTGACCATCTGCAAAGGAGTCCGCAATACGCCCACTCTTGGAGCACAACAGAGAGCAGATTTTTTCGATTCGTGGCTTTTTAACGAGTTGAAACAGAACGATGCAAAGGACAACCTAGGGTCTGGTCTCTGGCTAGAAATTCACGAATACTTACGGAACAAGCAAACCCGACAAAACATCCGCTACAAAGCCATTGTCCTGGACTGGAGTAAGTCCAAAAGTTCTACCGCTCAAATCGGTCAATTGGGTCGATTCGCAACGAAAAATCAATACACCGGAACTCGATGGAAAGCAGGCCGAGACGTGGATCGGACAGCTTGGCTGCTTACTGAATTTCTGTTTGCCGCTGATGACGCGACGCGAGAATCATTTCGCAAGGAACTTGGGCTTGGATTTAAGAACGCTGATTTCGAAACCGCCCGAAATCTTGAATTTTACAGCTCGCCCTGCGGGAGCTGGTTTGAGAAGTGGGAGAAGCAGATCGATGCAATGGAGCTGACAACGGAGGCAACTCAATGAACGCGATTCAACAAAGAGAGTTAGCAAAATGGAACAATCCCGACCGCATCGTTGTACCGCTAAAAAAACCCAAGGTTCGCAACAAGTTGCGATGGATCGCGGTGGCCTGCTCGATTCCATTCTTGGTTTTACTTGGCCTCGCAGTTTGGTTTGCGATCGGTGAATGGGAAGCTTCTCGGCTAGTTTATTCCGAAATGGAACAATTGAGATTGCAAAGTCAGCCTCTCGACAATGAATCTACCGCCGCGTGGTTCAATGCTAGAACTCATAAGGAGGGTACAGATGCGTGGTTGGAGGTGCTTCAGCTAAGCGAATCGTCAGCTCGTCTGGCCGTAGATCTACCGTTTGTTGGCAGTGGTTTTGCACCAGTTGATATCACGCCCGGAATGGAGTGGCCAGCCGAACCAAGAGTTGCAGAGTACCTGGAGGTTCTCGATCCGCTGCTCACAGAGATTCATCAAGCATGCGAATACGCAAAGCCCGTGTGGTTGCCAATTCAGTGGGACGGGTTCCGTACGCTCCTTCCGCAGCTCCAGCAATCCACGTCAGTGACTCGCTTGCTGAAACTCAAAGCCGTTCATTCACTTTGGAAAAACCAATCCGACGAAGCGTTGAAGTCAATCAAGTCGATCTTGGAGACGGCCTCTGCAATGGACTCGCAAGCTTTTCAGGTCACGGATTTGGTCTGCCATTGGGCAATAGGGACCGCGATCGAAACAATCAATCGATCTTTAAGGATGGATGTATGGAATGAAGAACAACTCGCAACGCTATCGCAATTGTTGAGCCAACAAAAGGATCCGGTAGACCTTTGGAAATCGGTTTTCGAATGCGAAAGAGCCTTGGTAATGACGCTGCGTAACAATCTCGAATCTGTGTTTTTGGATGGAGAATCCGTTGCATTGAGGTATATCCCTTGGTTTCCGAGCGATGATCTTCGCATACTCCGGCACTATCAATCGATAATCGACTTAGCGGCTGGAGGTATGGCTGGACTTCCTGATAGGTGCGACAAGTGGGAAGCGAGCTGGAAAAAGGAGATGATTCGAAGTCCCTTCAGTGCCTCAACTATTCTGTTAGGTCTCCGTACAATAGATGTTCAACCGCACGCGCAAGCGAAGGAGCTTTATGCGATCCAGCGTCAGTTGGCACTGACGGCAATTGCTATCAAACGATTCCAAAAAGTGAATGGCCGGTTTCCGCAAACACTTAGCGAGCTGTCCAGCCCGGATTGGCCGCTTGTGAACTGGTCCGTCAACCAGCGGACTCCATTCATCTACGAAGTCAAAGAAGGCACGGCGAATCTTTCGTACCAGGAAACGACTGGTCTCCCGGGAGTGACCGCACCGCCAACAACGCCAGCGCTAGAATTGTCTCGGGCGAATATGTTAGATATCGTGATTCGCTAATCGAGAACAGGTGGCGTAAGCTTCCAGCTTGCGTTTTAGCCTCGTAATTTGGAAGCGAACGATACAAATTTGTCGGAAGGTCCTTTCTTTTGGCTTACAGGATCACGAACGAGGATCTACGGGTTGTAATTGACGTTTTTACGAAAGGATTCTTCGTGTTGTCGCTCAATGCAGTTGAGCGATGAGGGCATTTTGATGTTTGGGCCGGGTCCCTCGATTCTCTTTTGATCCATCTTGGAACGCTTTTCGCATTGAAACGGCTTGCTTCATCTATTTCGATAGAGACCCTTCTATGTTTGAACCACGGAAAGCTTCCAAATGTCCTGGACTATTTACAACTCGATTCTAGTACCGTACGACTTTTCCGAGCATTCGCATTCTGCAGTCGAAAAGGCGATCGGAATGGTGGCCGACCCGAGTCAGATTCACATACTGCATGTCTTGCCCCCTTTCCTTCCGTTGGCACCTGCTGGGTTCCCGATTGAAGCTGTCGATGACGATGCTCGCATCGCACACGCTCAAAAACTACTGGCGGGTGAGTTTCAGGACCCGATTTACAATGGCGTAGTTCGAGAAGTTCTGGTTGGTGATCCGGGCACCGTGTGTGCCGACCGAGCAGAATTGCTGAAAGCGGACTTGATCGTAGTTCCATCGCACGGCCGCAGCGGTGTCAGCCGTTTACTGCTCGGGAGCGTGACGGAACGCATAGTACGACTGGCGAGCTGCCCGGTCTTGGTGTTGAAACTCCCCAAGTGAACCCGGTGAGTCGTATCGACAAAAATCCGCGTGCAGCGCGCTCCAATCCGCGCGCAGCGCGCCGATTGTCTCACTCTTCAACCAACGAGCAGATTGGATTGCTGCCGCCATCGTCAGTCTCTTCAGGTAAACCGGTTAGGGCTCTTGGATCGGTACCGGGACTGGTTGAACCCTACATGACACGATTTACGAGCGGTTTGCCTTCGCAAAATCGAGTCAGGTTCTTCAGGAAGTGCTCGACCAGTTGGCTCATTTCATCGCGGTGACCGCCTGCGGTGTGAGGGGTAATGTAGCAGTTCGGCAACTTCCAAAGCAAATGCTCTGGGGGCAAGGGTTCTGGAGTCATCACGTCGAGGTACGCCGCCGAAATGGAATTTGTCCTTAAAACATGAGCTAGCGCGTCTTGGTTGACAGTTGAGCCTCGCCCGATATTGTAAAAGTAGGCGTTTGGCCGAACGAGACCAAGGCGTTTGGCATCAAAGAAATTGGCAGTGCTTTCGTTTGCCGGGAGGAGATTGATCACATGGTCTGCTATGGGTAAATAGTCATCAATGCGTTCCATTGGGATGGTCTCAATCGGTTCGTCGCCTCGGACATGGCGTCGAACCCCGAGTAGCTTCATTCCAAAGGGGGAAAGCAACCGACACAACTCAATTGCAATTTCGCCGAATCCGCAAAGCAATGCGGTTTGTCCGTCGAGCAAAAAAGAACGGCTTCTGCGTTCGGTCGCAGGCCAAGATCGGTCGCCCAATTGAATCGCAAGAGAATCTGGCAAGCCACGGGCGAAGGCCAGCATCATGGCCAATACGTGTTGAGCGCACGGGGCGTCGTACACGCCCGAACTGTTTGTCAGAGCTGCGCCGCGCGTTTGCAGCGCCGATCGCACTTCTTGTCGATCGTAGGGTGTGTAGCCTGCACTGGTCAGATGAATCCATCGGAGTTGTTGCAGCTGAATGACTTGATCGGGTAGCGGTTGGCCGAACGCGATGTCGGCTTGGTTCAGCAGAGGATCTGCTCCACTGCCAGTGAGGTTGAGCGAGCTCAGTTCGCTAGCGTATACCAACCGGTGCGGGCTTAGACGCGACTCCAGTTCAGCAGCAACGTTTTTAGGAAATTCGGCGTTGGTCCAGATGGTAAATGGCGAGTGCATAGCTGGTTAGGTTAGGAAAACGAATGGCCGAAGTCGATTCGCCTCGGACGCGATGTGTCATCTCTATGGTATCGTTCGCGGACCGTCCGATGTGAAGTTGTTCCGTTTCAACGAAAAAACGGCTGGTGTCCTGGAACACCAACCGTCTCTTGATTTATCGTTTCGGCCTACCGGTTTCACCTCTTCTTTTCGCAACGCTGAGTTACAGAGTCAGCTTTGCGAATCGTACAGTGAACGCGAGGTCGATGGGTTTGCTCTTAGCAACCGCAAGCTGGAGCTGCACTGCATCCGCAATCAGCTGCTGCTGAACCGCAGCCGCTGTTGCATCCGCCGTTGCATCTCAGGCCACGGAGCATGCTTCGGAGACGGCCGTTGAACAGACCGTTGCCCGAACCAATTCCGTTGCTGATACCGTTACCGTTACCGCAAGCATTGCATCCATCGCTTGCACCGCTACCGCAGGATACGGTTACTGGGACTTCTTCGCAGACAGTCTTAGCAACGCATCGTGTGTAGGTGTAAGGAACTTGGACTTGTACGCACTTGGCAACTTTGACTGTGGTGCAGCATGGAACTGCTTTGCACACAGTGTAAGGAACCAATTTGGTGCGGCACTCGGTTACCATCTTGCAGGTGGAGTAGGTGTAAGGAACGCTCTTTTGTTCGCAGACGGTGCTGCAAGTTGTGTAGCAAACGTCCTTGACTCGTTGTTCGCAAACCATACGGCAGGTCTTGTAGCATACCGTTTTTTGTCGGCATTCTGCTACCATTCGGCAGGTGGTGTAGGTGCAAACCTTGCTACGTGGCTCGCAGACGATGCTGCAAGTTGTGTAGTTGACGGTTTTTTGACGGCACTCTGAAACCATTTTGCAAGTGGTGTAGGTAACTGTCTTGCTGCGGCACTCTGGAACCATTCGGCAGACATTGTGAGTGACCGTCTTGGTGCGGCACTCAGGAATGCATTTGGTTACAGTGTAAGGAACCACTTTGGTCAAGCACTGTGTTTCGTACTTGGTGCAAGTGATTTCTTTGGTTTCGCAGCTAGGAACCCAAACCTTTTTGCAAACTGTCTTGGGTGGGCATTGAACGCATTCTACTCGGCAAGCGCCTGGGCAATAAACGTTACGGCAAGTCGATGGATCGAATGTCCAAGTACCTGGCTCACGTACGGTTCGGCGTACAACAGGACCAGCAACTTCTTCCGAAGTCGTCTGCCAGCTTCCACCATTGACGGTAACCGTCTTGGTGTAGTTGACAGGATTGGTCACCGTGTAGTTAACCGTTCGTTCACAAGTCTCGGTTACTGGAACCATGACTGTGTAGTTGATTACTTGCTCACGGGCTTCCATGACTCGGTTCATGACCGTGTAGTTGACAATCTTTTCGTGCGTTTCACGAACAGGTGTCATCACGGAGTAGTTCACGACCTTGGAGTGTGTTTCGTACACAGGTCGTTTGACTGTGTAGTTGATCACCTTCTCGTGGGTTTCGCGAACTGGAACGTTCACGGTGTAGTTGATGACTTTGCTTTGTGTTTCGTACACTGGGCGAGATACGTTGTACGTAACTTGCTTGGTGTGCGTTTCGTACACAGGTCGTTTGACGGTATAGTTGCGAACACCGGTGTGTGTTTCGCGAACTGGAACGCTGACCGAGTAAGAAACTTCCTTTTGGAGAGTTTCACGCTCGTAGCGAACGCTGTTGACCGTCTTGTCTTCGTAGACGACTTGGTTCACGGTTTTTGTGCCGGTAACGGTCTCTGGTTCGTAGACGGTCTTCTTGACTGTTTTCATTACGGTGTAGGTAGTTGGACCGCACGAGTCCACTACATTACATCCGCAGTTTTCGTAGCTGATCGCGCCGTTATAAGCGGCTTGAGCAGCGCCAGCACTGAACGCAGACATCATTGCTGCGATTGCTGGAAGTGCCAATAGCTTCTTCATTCTCATTCTCCCTTGAACGTTTGCAAAACCACGCAGGACACTAGTATCAGACGTGGCCATGCTCGGTGCATGCCACTCCGTTGTTGTAAATGGAGAGATAGTTTCTTGCTGCAAAAGAGTCCGGCTGCACCTTCAAAGCGCTGCCAACAAATTGCTCCTCGGGATCCCGTCCATGGACGCCCTCGCTTTGCATCCAACCTCTCACGTCCAGTTGCGGCTTTACGTGATCGGTTATTTGCTCTGCTCGAGGCGACTCGTCCGCTCGAACATGTTCGAGGGCGTACTTGACGAGACCGGAGCTCCAGCTCTTGGTTGGGAACTGGACTCTTCTTGTTGGGAAACTACCTCCCGACAGGCGACTTAGATCGACTGGTCAAGAAGGATGGAATAGAAAAAATGAAGAGGCGGGGCAATTTAGTCTAGTAGGTCGAAATAGCCTACGGGGGTGTGATGTCTTTAACGATTGCTCAGGCAAAAGCAACGCGATTCAAGAATGGAACGGTGGCTAGATGACCACCCAGCACGAAGAAGTAGGGCGGTCCAAAACAGAGCGGACGGCATTCTGGAAATGCAAAAAGATCGATCGAGTAGGTCCGTAACAGATCTCCTCGACCGATCTTTCCATTTCTTCGCACCAGACTGGCGGATCTGGTTTACTGCGGGTTATGGCGTCATGTGACCTTAACCCTAAATTAATTTTGGGTACGCCGTCAGTTGTGCGGTGCTCCGCGTCGCAGGAATCACGACGGCGGAGCGTCGTGCAACTAAGTTTGGCGATCGAGTACGTGTACTGCCATTCGGGCGGAGTACGAGTACGAGTAGGAAAAACCAGGATAAACGCAATAAACTCTTAAAGAAAGGTGGGTAGAAATTAAGTGTTTAGGTTGAACAGAGCACTTGCCTGGGGTGGAAGAAAACTGGTTTCGCGGCGTCTCCTTGCTTGCGCAATTCAAGTTCCTTGAGAGTCCCCGGCGGCCTCCTCGCGTCACGGGCGAATCAGGTTCATTAGCGAACGAACCTTGCAGTTTAGTCGGACAAGCCGACTGGGGGCAAGCGTTGCAATGACTTGAGATTTTGCACCTGAGGCGCTAGCCGAGTTGATCGAGCAATCGATCGAATGCCACGGAGAGTTTTTCGTCGGTATCGTAGTCACCTTGAGCAATTGCCTCACGCAAGCTAGCTACTTTGTCTGCCCGGAAAATCTCGCTCGACTGCTGGTTGTTGGATACACCGAGCGCCTCGGATGAAAGCTCCAACCGGTCTACGGGTGTCGAAATCGACGCGCCCGAAGCTGGATCACTTGGCGCAGGGGCGTTGGACTTTAACGCGCTTTTCGCGGCGTCTGCACCTGCTACCGAAAAATTTCCAGAAATTTGCATAAGTGGTCTTCTCCCCTTTTGAATTGGACTCTCGGTCCGATGGATTGGCTGAGGTTACATGGACTGCTACCGTGCTGACAAGACGAGATTCAAATCTTCTCGTGCCCGATCCCTTTTCTATCGCAGTCCGTGTCGCAGATATGGCCATCTGATCCCGTCAGGCCAAGGCGACTTTGCGAAGACACTGCTTTCGAGCGAAAGCATACTTCGTTTATCGGACAGCAACTTCAACCAAACCAACGATTCCTATCCGCTTCCTTGTGTAATGAATGGCCAAACGAAACATCTAAAACAGACTTTGTCGCTCGGTTGTTTTGCAACGCGCATTCGTAGTTGGACGCTTTCCAAACAAAGCAACTCGTGTGCCAAGGATACACTACCTGGCCGGACCAACGCAAATAGAAAGACCAAGCCTTATAAAACGCAAACGCAAGTGCAATCCGGATGTTCGAATCGCCACATAACAGGTTTGCCATCAATAGCTTTGGCTACCGGAAAAGGAGCAAGATTACAAACGACTCCCTATTTTTCAAACGACTTTGGTTCCTTTTTGAAAAAAGGAAGAATCGCAATTGACCTGAACGAAGGGTCGGCTCTATCTTACGGACGTCGAGGCAAACACACTCTGACGCAAACCGCCAGAGTGTGCGATTCGCACAGAATAACTACTCGAACAACTGCTCTTTGAAAAAACGAAAATCAAATCCATCGCGTTGGACTTGGTGTGGGATAAGTCAAATCCTCCCTCACCTCGGTCGGACTTGGGTATCAATACACGGATGTCTTGGTATCAGGGTTAGATGCGTGATGGAATTACGCGGGCAGTGCGCACGGATGCTGTCATTTGCCCGTTTGAAAACATCGCTCCCGGAAATGTAGCTAATGTCCTCACCCCCCCTAGGACTCGTTCACTTCCGGGAGCTTTTTTTATTCATCTACGAGATCTTTGCCGCGATACGCCCAAGATACTCCGCTAGCACATCGGCCCCGGTTCGAATCCGAAGTTCGATATCCAAGCTCCACAGCTCGAATGAACCAATCTTGGTGGAGTCAATTTTGGCGAGATCTTTGCCAGTGCACACGATTGCATCGCAGCCAAGCCCACTTGCTAAAGCCAGCTGCTCTAGGGCTTGAATGTCGGCAGCGGTATAAGCGTGATGGTCTGCGAAAAAATGACTGGCAACGACATTCGCTCCACAACCCTTTAGCGTATGAAGAAAGCCCTCGGGGTTTCCCAAACCGCAAGTGGCCAGGGTGTTCTTTCCAATGAGCCATTCTATCGGCCGAACTTCACCACTCGCGTTGCGAAGCCCAACGGGATGATGCTCGGATTCTAGCCAAGCAGCTTTTGGGTTATATCTCTGTACCCGAGTTCGTATTTCGGCCAGTTTTTGTGCATCTACTTGGTCGGCACGCGTGGCCATTACGATATCGGCTCGCCGAAGCGAGCGGAGTGGTTCTCTCAACAATCCTCGCGGTATGAGATGCCCGAAGCCAAACGGTTCTCTAGCGTCCAACAGGACGAGCTCTAGATCGCGATGGATCTTGCGATGTTGGAAACCATCATCGAGCAAAAGCAATTGCATTCCTAGCTCTTCAGTGGCGATTTCTGCTGACGAAAGTCGGTCTGGCTTCTGCAAATGAGGCACATCCGGCAAAAGAGTTTCAAGCTCCTTTGCCTCGTCGTTGCGACCATCTAGGCCTGCCCCATAACCCCGCGAAAGGATAGCTACCCGGATGTTCTGCTTTCGGAACCATTGAGCTAGCATGGACACCGTTGGGGTTTTGCCTGTACCGCCCGCGGTTAGGTTTCCGACCGAAATAACCGGAACCGACGACCTTCCAATCTTTTTCCAGCCGCGATCGTAGGCTAGGTTTCTGGCCCAGATTATCGCCGCATAGGGCTGGCTCAAGCACCACAAACCGGCTCGCATGAGTATAGAACTCAATGAATTTGAACGGCCTGACATGATTTCTTCCACGCGTCGCATGCCTAGATCATACACCAATCTCGGGGATTCAAACTCTATCGCTACCAATTCCGTTTTCTTGTAACGTGTCCACGCTTACGAAACCTTCACTAATCCTTATTTTCTCAATCGAATCGCCATGAAAATGACTCCCTTTAAGAAACTGTCCGCCATAGCCTGTTCCTTTGGTTTTCTGTGGTTCGTTTCCCATTCTATGACGTGGTCGTGGAGTCAAGGGGATGGTGGCTCGTATGCTCCCTCGCATCAAACTCCCTTTGTCATGTCAGCCAATCGAGCCGTGGCGCCCGCACAGGTTGCTTCGGCTGGTTCCTCGATGATGGCCAGCGTGATCCTCGCCAATGGATTCCAACAAATCGCCCTGGTAGACCACGCGAAGTCGACGATGGCCGTATATCATATCGATCCATCGAGCGGCGACATCCAACTCAAAAGTGTACGAAGACTCGATGCCGATTTTGCTCTCGAAGAATACAACTTGAGCCAACCTACCCCGAGCACGATCCGCAAGAATGTCCGATAGATTTGACCAAGCCCCGATTTCACAGCTCATGGGGTTTCATGTGCAGCCGGCAAGTCCCGAAGATAATTCCTTGGGACGAGCCATTGTCGAGCTGGACGTGGACAATCGGCTTCATAATCCGATGGGGCGTGTGCATGGCGGTGTTTTGGCGGCCTTGTCGGACGCCGCGATGGGAATCGCCTTTGGACGAACGCTCGATCCAGGACAAGACTTTTCGACGATCGATTTGCACATCCATTTCATGCGTCCAGTCCGCGGCAAAAAACTGGTTGCAACGGGCGCCATGATTCAAAGAGGCCTTCGCATCGGATACGTCGAGTGCCGAATCACCGATGATCGAGGGAAAGAAATCTCTCACAGCACTTGCAGCTGCACAGTCCTTGACTCCATGTAGCTTGACCGCATGTAGATTTCTTTGGTAGGAAGGGACCATCTGTCCCGTCCAACCGTCCGATTTTGCTCGTCTCAATCCCAGACTTAGGACAGTCGAACTCGTCTCGATCGCATCTACTCGCCAATCTTTTCGAGTAATACTTCAATCGCTCGCTTCAATTGAGGGTCATCATCGAGCGTCGGATCGCTTGTGGCGTCCGAGGTCGTCGTATGCAATGGCTCTGCATCCAGCATCCCGTTCTCACCAGGGTCGGCCCTTTTGCGAAATCGTTCAATGGCTTTTAGAAAAGCCACTTCATCCAGCTTGATCAAGCATCCCTCGTCGGGAGAGACGCCCCATACATCTTCAGGTTTTGCGTTGGGGCGGCGATGGATCAGCCGATTGCTTGGTGGATAATAGTAGGCAGTGGTCAGACGCATGGCCGCCAAGCCCGCATCGAGCGGGATCACATTCTGAACGCTTCCCTTTCCGAAGGAGCGGTCACCTACAACGATGGCCCTGCGTCGATCTTGCAAGCAAGCAGCAACCACTTCGCTGGCGCTCGCAGAATGATCGTTGATGAGGACTGCGATTGGAACAGAGTTGTCTATCTCCGTTCCACGCTTGGCGGTGTAGCGTTGGTCAACTTTGTCTCCCCGCCCTCGCGTGCTGACCACTTCGCCGTCATCCAAGAACATATCGCAAATCTCGGTGGCGACGTTGAGCAAACCGCCTGAGTTCTCCCTCAAGTCGACGATCAGTCCTTTGCAATCGTTGCGAACCTGGGCCAACGCTGCTTTCAATTCGTCGGACGTTTTTTCGCCGAACAGTTCGATCCGCATATAGACGATCCGCGGATCGGCTTGCATGTGGAAATCCCAAGAGCCATTGAGCCGACGCCTGTCACCCAGCACCGACTCTACATCGATCCGAGCCCGGACGACTGTGACTTCGATTGGGGCGACCAAGTTGGCTCTTTCCAAAGACAACTTTACCGGGGTTCCCTCCTTTCCACGAAGCGTTTTCGAAACGTTTTCGACTTGGGCGAATTTCGTTTCGACACCATCGATCGTTGCGATAACGTCTCCGGGTTTGATGCCCGCCCGATAGGCTGGTGAGTCGAAAAGTGCCGAAATGACGGTGAGTTTTTCTCTGCGTGGGGGGCCGTCGAGACTAACGCCTAAGCCACCGAACTCTTGATCGAAAACCGCCTGAAACGGCTTGAGAGAGTCGATGGGAATATAGCTGGAATACGGATCGAGAGAATCGATCATACCTTTCATCGCAGCTTGGTAGAGTTTTTGGCGATCGGGTTTCTCCACGTATTCTTGATCAATGATCTCCATCGCCAAAGCGAGGTCGCCAAGATTTCTGATTCGCTGAGCGTTTCCATAACAAAACCCGCAGACGATCACGAGAACGAAAAGGATTTTAGTGTTTAGGGTAGTCATAAACTGAGTTATAATGCAAATCCCACCCTTCCGACTACTAGGTAATCCAGAACTATGCTTCCCACCCGAGTCACGCTCTTTTTTCTAGTGTTTTCTTCGGGAATAGTCGTCGCGTTGCAATCCCAGGAGCCCCCTCCAGGGGATTCGCGAACGGCCCAGCCTGGGCATTCGGTGCATGCAGACGCTTTCAATGAAGGCCCTCGGCAGGCCGCGTACTTGATGCAGGGGATGGGGAACGTGCATTGGGAAATTTCTACGAAGAACCCGATGGCACAACGCTTTTTCGACCAGGGGATCGTGCAATTGCATGGCTTCTGGTACTTCGAAGCGGAACGTTCCTTTCGTCAAGCAGCCTCGTTTGATCCCGATTGCCCAATATTGTATTGGGGCATGGCTCGCGCGAACATCGAGAACCCATTTCGTTCGAAAGGGTTCATCGAACAGGCGATGGCCAAGTTGGAAAAGGCAAACGCCAAAGAGAAACGGCTTATCGAAGCGTGGAACAAACGGGTAAAGGACGAGAAGGAAGATCTGGCCAAAAGCAGCGATACACGTCCCAAGCCCGCATCCGAGAAGAAATCCGCGGTGCGAGCCAAGAAGCGGAACGACGAGAAAGAAAAGAAGGAACGCCAGCAGCGACTCAAGGATTACGTTCGCGATATCGAAGAGATCGCTTACGACTATCCGAACGACGTCGAGATCAAGGCGATGCTGGTTTTGCAATACTGGCAGAACAACGGTAGTGGAATCGACATCCAAAGTCATTTCGCCATCAATGCACTCTTGACGGATATCTTTCATACAAATCCAAGGCATCCGGCGCATCACTTCCGAATCCATCTTTGGGACTACAAGCAAGAGAAACTGGCGGTCGATGCGGCCGCCAAATGCGGACCAAGCGCACCCGGTATCGCGCACATGTGGCACATGCCTGGGCACACCTATTCGCGGCTGCATCGGTACGCTGACGCGGCTTGGCAACAGGAGGCATCCGCACGAGTGGATCATGCCCAGATGATGCGCGATCATTTGATGCCGGACCAAATCCACAATTACTCTCACAACAATGAATGGCTTATCCGCGATCTGATGCTGGTCGGCCGAGTTCGTGAGGCCGTCAACTTAGCCAAAAATATGATCGAACTCCCTCGGCATCCCAAGTTCAATGTAGTGGATGGTCGCGGAAGCGCTTCCCTGGGACGGGACCGTTTGCTCGGCGTACTAACCAACTATCGCCTGTGGCCCGAGCTGATCGAACTCGCCAATTCCACCTACCTGGAGGGCGTCGACGACGTCTTGCGGCAAGACGAACGCAAGGCTTGGTTGGCCATCGCCTATGCCAATACCAATTCCCCAGAAAATTGCCTGGCGCTACGAGGCGAGTTGGAGTCCGCGACGAGCGAGCTCCGAACGCAAATGGTTCCGGAGCGTGAAGCCCTCAGATTGCTCGCCGACGCAGAAGAAAAGGAGGACACGAAACGCCCCAAGCCCCCGCAACTACTCGAGCCTTTCGAAATCAGCGATGACATTTTCGGTGACGAAAAGGACCCGAGCTTGCCAAAAATGCCGGGCAAAGAAGTGGACGAGTCGGAATCGAAAGATTGGTCCGAGGGGCGAAAAGAAAAAGCCAATGCGTTGCGTGAAAAAGAGCATCGCGTCGCCAAACTCAAGCTGTGGATTCTGGCCGTGGATGCCTCCCTGGCCGCACAACAAGGCCGCATGCTGGACGCAGTTACCCTATCTCATCAATGCCGATCGGTCATTAATGCCTTGACCCGGTTGGAATGGTATGCCCAATCCGGGAACGCTAGCAAAGCATTAGAAAAGATTACAAAAAGGAACCAGGACGGCCCCAATGAGTTTTTGCCGCTGGCAATCGGAGTTTGGGTAGCGTCCCAATGCGAGGACAACGAAACGGTCCGAGCGATTTCCAAGCCCTGGATTGAAGCGCTATCACCCATCGCGGCCAGCGCAGACACAGATTTGCCCGAATTGGCCCGTCTCGCTCCTTACATCGAAAAGTTAGGCCTTACCGACAGGTGGAAGGCCTCGGCCGATCCGGCGTCGGATGTCGGAGATCGGCCTTCCCTCGATTCTCTCGGTCCTTTTCGCTGGTCCCCATCTATGGCTCCCATCTGGTCTGCGGTCAGTTCCGAGGGTGAAATGCGGTCTACCAAACACTTTTCGCGAAGGCCTGTGGTGCTGATCTTGTACTTGGGGATTGGCTGTGTCCATTGCGCAGAGCAGCTAAAAGAGTTCTCCCCGCTCGTTGCCAAGTTTCGAGAGGCCGAAATGGATGTAATCGGGATCAGCACGGAGAACCTTTCCCAGCTGCAATCCGGATTGCGCGGTTACGACGGCCAGATGCAGATTCCCTTGATGGCCAACCCGGAGCTGGATATCTTCAAATCGTTTCGCTGCTTCGACGATTTTGAGGGGCAACCGCTGCATGGAACATTTCTGATCGACACTCGGGGTAGGATCCGATGGCAGGATATTGGGCATCAACCGTTTATGGACCCCTCTTTTCTATTGAAAGAAGCAAAACGACTGATCCAGGTGGAATAGCTTCCCATAGTCGCTTTGTCGTGTATAAACAGGTGGGTAGCCTATAACACTCATGCGAAAATTGTGCGACGCTCGCACAAGCGTAAATCCTGGCAAACAAATACAATGCTCGAACTCAGCCCTACGGAAGTCGCACCTCCTGCGACCAAACATCTCTATATCGAGACTGTTGGTTGCCAAATGAACGTTCTGGACAGCGAGATGGTGGTTGCCTCGTTGAGAAAGTCAGGCTATGTACTGACTCAGGATCCGGCTATTGCGGACGCAATCCTTTTCAATACTTGCTCGGTTCGGGAGCATGCGGAGGAAAAGGCTTATAATAACCTGTTTCATCTCAAGCAATTGAAGCTAGCGAATCCGAACAAGGTCATCGGTGTAATGGGCTGCATGGCCCAAAAAGATCAGAAAGCCATTTTTGATCGCGTTCCCTTTGTCGATCTTGTGGTTGGACCTGGGCAGTTACATCGAGTTCCGGAACTCATCGCCAACGCCCAAGCAGGTGAGAAGCATCAATTGGCAGTTAGTCTTTCTCGCCGCGATGGGAACGTCGAAGACATCAAGCGTTCGCACGAAACGTTTGACCCTTTGCGTGATCCGGAAATGAGGCCGACTCCTTTCCAAGCGTATTTGCGGATCCAAATCGGCTGCGACAAGTTCTGCACCTATTGCATTGTCCCCTTGACGCGTGGCCCTGAACAAGGTCGTGCACCGGACCAGATTGTTGCAGAAGCACAGGTCCTAGCCGATCAGGGTTGTAAGGAAATCGTACTGTTGGGGCAAACCGTCAATTCGTACCGATTTGTCGAAGGGGACAGGACTACGCGACTGTCCGATCTTTTGAAGCGGCTGCATTGTATCGAAGGTATCGAGCGGATCAAGTTCGTGACCAACTACCCTAAGGATATGACTCGCGAGTTGCTGGAAACAGTCAGGGACCTACCCAAATGCGCACCTTACCTACATGTACCGGCGCAGAGCGGCAGCGACAATGTCCTGAAGCGAATGAAGCGAGGATACACTACCTCAGACTACTTTGGCATGATGGATCGTATCCATGAGATCTTGCCTAACGCCGCGGTTTCAAGCGACTTCATCGTCGGTTTTTGCGGGGAGACCGAAGAAGAGTTTCAGATGACGGTCGACTTGGTTCGGCGATGTCGCTTCAAGAACAGCTTCATTTTCCAGTACAGCGTCCGCCCTGGCACCAAAGGGGCTGAAATCTATGAAGACGACATCCCTGAGGAAGTAAAGCACCGCCGGAACCAGGAGCTTCTCGAGGTACAAAATCAAATTTGCCTCGAGGAGAACATGAAGTTTCTAGGCAAGACAGTGAAGATCCTCGTGGAGGGGCCGAGCAAGTGGTCCGTTCGCAAGGGCCAGACGGGGGACCTGCGTCAAATGGCCGGTAGAACACATTGCGATCGCATCGTGGTTTGGGAAGGGAACATTCGGCAAGCCGGGCAGATCCTGCCGGTGCACATCGACGATGTCTTTGCGTTCACTATGTTTGGGACGGTTGAAACGACAGAGATCGTGCCCGAACTGCTCCAAATCCGCATCTAGCTAGCATTTGATCTCGTTTAATCTCGTTCCCAAGCTCCAGCTTGGGAACGCAGACTCTGGAAGCTCCGCTTCTCGCCCCAGAGCCTGCTCAGTCGAGCGTCGAACGAGCGC
>Ga0105049_10004140_pt1 | contig 17036 bp, 12 predicted proteins | sample MAT06_FD_78087 | JGI IMG/M metagenome (GOLD analysis project Ga0105049, IMG submission 78087) | Freshwater microbial communities from Lake Fryxell liftoff mats and glacier meltwater in Antarctica - MAT-06 | ecosystem: Environmental > Aquatic > Freshwater > Ice > Liftoff microbial mat | place... | reverse complement strand
GTCTCAATCTGATCATCGCGACGCCCCAGGCACGCTGGCTGGATGACGTTGGTACCGGAAGCTACACGTCGCCCACGCTCCCCTGGTATCGGAGCAGTATGTCACATAATGCGCCGATGGTGGACGGTCAGGATCAGGGGACGGCATTCGGCGCGTTACTCGCCTACGACGAGCGCGGCGATGCCGGTTGGGCGTCAGCGGTGTTTGTCGATCCGGTCAGCGGCGTGCGGATCGTCCGAACGCTGGTCGTGATGTCCGACTACGTCCTCGATGAAGTGACCTGGTCTGCCAGCCACGAGGTGATGGTCGACCTGCCCATGCAGGCCATCGCGCACGGTGACGCGCTCGGCTGGAGCGCCTTCACCCCCGGCACGGCGTACGACGCGGAGCTCGACGACCCCGCTTCTGCTGCCGTGTTTGCCGGTCGCTCGGTTCCCCTCGTCATGCGCGGCCTCCCGTCGCCTGCGCTGCGCAACGTACCGCCGTCGGCCTGTTTTTTTGAATGCCACCTGCTGAGCGCCGCGTCAGGCTCGCTGTGGCGTGCGAGGACAATGGGCGCGCCCGCGAGCGCGCCACACGGGCTCACCGCGCTTCGGCAACGGGGCACCAGCGGGCGCGCCCTGCTGGTGTATGCGGCCACCGCAGTGATCGGAGCTGTCACCCTTGAAGGACAGGCCGTCTCCGTGCAGCGGTTGTCCGGCGGTGCGGATCTCCACCGCCGTGTTCACGCAGGGTGGCAGATCGCGCCGGCCTCGGCGCCTGAACAGGCCCCCATCACGCTCGCTGGCATGCTGACAGAGCCTTACATGTCGAAGCTCGACGCACAAACGCACTCCGGTGCCGCGCGTCGGCTCGTTCCCCTGAGCGATGTGAAGCAGATCGCACTCGGCGAGCGCGAGTATCGACAAACGGAAGCGTCGTGGCGGGAGGCGGGGAAGCCGCGCGCCACGGTTCGAGTCTGGACGAAACCCCGCAAGCGACTGTCCAAAGTCATCGTCGAAGTCAGTGTGGAGCTCAATCGCGCCCCATCTTTCGCCGCGCCGGTTGACGAAAACCCCCTCGATAACGAGTCGCCGGATGTCAACAGCGATGGTGTGCAGCTGCATTGGCGGTCTGCCATCACCGGCGAGTGGAACAGCGTCCTCGCCATCCCCGATGGGTCGACCGTGCGCCTCACCATGGAAGACGGAACCCTCGACGGGCTGTCGGCGGCGTGGCGACAGGTGGACACTGGGTATCTCGTGACCCTGTCGCTTCCGTGGCCTGATCTGGCGCACCAGTTTGAGTTCGATTGTATCGTCAATGAGCGTCCCCCTGGGCGTGAGCGCCGTCGCGGTCAGCTGGTCCTGTCCGGCGCGCATGGCGAGTCTGCGTATCTTCGTGGAGCGCGCCAGTCGTCCGATCGCGCTCTCCATGTCACGTTCGTCCCTCCGTCTGGAACGCTGTGAGCCTGCTCAAAAACATTCGCGTCGTACTTTACGAGCCGCAGGACCCGGTGAACATTGGCGGCACCGTGCGCGTGATGAAGAACATGGGGCTCGACGATCTGGTGCTGGTCCGACCGATGCGATATGACCCGGAAAAGCTGGAGCGCATCGCGCACAACACGCGAGACCTCGCCGGCCGGATTCGGCACGTCGACGAACTCTCCGATGCAGTCGCCGATTGCGTTGCGGTGTATGCATTCGCCGGTAAGCATCGTGCGGCACGGTGGCCGGTGATCACGCCGCGGGAGATGGCGGCGTTGTCGCTGGAGCGCGTGGCGGACGGGCCGGTGGCAATGCTCTTCGGTCGCGAGGATCACGGGCTGCCGAATGAGGCGCTCGATCAGAGTACGGCGGTCGTCTGCATCCCGACCACCGAGCATATGTCCCTGAATCTGGCACAGGCCATATTGGTCGGGGCATACGAGCTGCACCTGGCCGCCGGCGACAGCACGCGCAAGCCACCGCGGCGGCACAAGGAAGGCCCGAAATCAACGATCCTGAATCGGGAACTCACCTTTCAGCGCATCCAGCGCGCGCTCGACCTGCTCGATTTCTTCAAGACGCGGAATCCCGAACATGTCATGCGCGCTGTCCGCTCGCTGGTGTCGCGTGCTGAACCTGCGACACGCGAAATGGACCTCGTGAAGTCGATGGCCATCGAAGTCGAGCGTACGCTGGAACGTGAGACGCGGAGCGCCTTCAAGGCGGCGCTCAATGGTGAGATGTACGAACCACCGTCGTCGGACGTCCCGGGAATCCCCCCCGGCGCGAGCGGTGACGTGCTGCCCAGCGACGACGGCGTGTGACCACTAACTGGCGCGAGCGCGCAGCCGCCGTCATCCCCGGTGGCACGTCGACCGGGAGCAAGCGTCCCGACGCCATGCTGGGTGCCGGCGTCGAGGGCCCCACGCACATCACCGAGGCCCTGGGGTGTCGCATTCGCACCGCCAGCGGCGACTGGCTGATCGATCTGACCGCGGCACTCGGTGCGGTGTCGATCGGGTACGCCGACCCCGCAATCACCGAGGCAGTCGTACGAGCCGCTGCGCGTGGACCAGTGGCAGGGCTGCCGTACACCGATGAGGTCACGCTCGCCGAGCGGTTGCGTGCGATCATTCCATCGGCGGAGCAGACGCGCTTTCTCAAGACCGGCGCTGAAGCCTGCGCCGCTGCGGTTCGGATTGCGCGCGCTCACACCGGACGTGATCTGGTCTTGGGCAGCGGCTACTTCGGGTGGCTCGATTGGTGGGCGCCAGCTGCCGGAGTACCGGCTGGTGCACACGCAGACTACACGCACCTGCCCTTCAACGACCGGAGCGCGTGGCGTGAGGCGCTGCACGCCGCCGGTGACCGACTGGCGGCGGTGATGGTCGAACCGCTGGTGGACGTCATCGCCGACACTGCATGGCTGCGCGAGCTTCGCGAACACTGCGACAACGTCGGAGCGGTCCTGATCTTCGATGAGGTCAAGACGGGATTTCGTCTGCACCTGGGCGGAGCGCAAGCGTCGCTTGGTGTCACACCGCATCTCACCACGCTCGGGAAGGCGCTGGCCAACGGCTATCCCCTCGCGGCAGTCGTCGGCTCAGCCGCCGTCATGGCCGCCGCGCAGCACACGTGGATCTCCAGCACGCTGGCGACCGAACTGACCGCGATTGCCGCGGCCCACGCCGTGCTCGATCACCACGCGGCGTTTGATGTCTGTGCGACCTTGGCGGCCAATGGCCGTGCGCTGCGAGCGGCCATCGCCGGCGCCGCCGCCGGCTCGGACGTCGACGTTCGGACCACCGGCCACGATTGCATGTTCGTCATTCACTGGCCTGATGTCGCCACGCAGGATCGGATCCTGTCGCACTGGCGAACGGGTGGTGTACTCGCGAAGCGTGGGCCGTATCAGTTTCCGACCTGCGCAATGCTGCCGGCAGATGTCGCGGCCGTCGGCACGGCGTTGCAATGGGCCCTTTCACGGTAGCATATGGCACCCAGACATCTCATCGACCCCCACGCGCATTTTCACTGGGCGGAAAGCCGCGACGACTTTGCGCGCTACAACGCATCCCGCCTGCGGGCCTGCGACGCGATCGGTGTATCTTGTCAGGTGGCATCGATTCTGGGCACCTGGGGCAAACGGTCGCCGACCTACTTCGCGTCACCGGGCGATGTTTCCAGCGGGAATGACGCCATGTACGCGATTGCCGACGCTGAACCATTGCGGGTGCGCTCGTTCGTGCACGTGAACCCGAATCACACGATTCATGCTCTGGCGGAGATCGAACGTGGTGTCGCCCGCGGTGCGATCGGTGTCAAGCTGAGCGCCAGCCGGCGAGCCGACGATCCGCTGGTGGACGCAATCGCGCACGACGCCGGCCTGCGCGGGTTGCCGGTGCTCCATCACGTCTGGCAGCACCGTCAACGCGACTGGGCCAATCAGGAAGCCAGCGACGCGCTGGAGCTGGCTGCGCTCGCGCGCCGTCATCCGAATACCAACTTCATCCTCGCGCACATTGGCGGCGGTGGCGACTGGGCGCATTCGATCGAGGTCATCCGCGATCTCCCAAACATTTTTCCCGACACCAGCGGGAGCGGTGTGGATCGCGGCATGTTGGATGCGTACGTCGATGCGGTGGGTCCATCGCGGCTGCTCTGGGCCGCCGACCTCACGCTCTGCACCGCGCTGGCAAAGCTGCAGGCGCTCGAGGTGATGGGGCTCGCGCAGGACGATCTGGACGATATCTGCTGGCGAAACGCCGTTCGCATCTTCCCTCACGCGAGCTTCACTCTCACATGACCAAACTTCGTTTTCCCGTCGATGTGAATGCGTGGATCGGGCCGTATCCATTTCGCGAACTCCCGCACCCCGACGCCTCGGTGCTCGTACACGTGCTGCATCGTGAGCGCATCGGGCAGGCGTGGGTTGGTGCGTTACCCGGGGCGTGGCACCGCGATCCCTCGCCGAGCAATGCGTGGCTGTCCGAGCAGTTGTCACCGCACGCCGATGTGCTGCGGCCGTCGCCAACGGTGCGACCCGACTGGCCTGGCTGGCAGGCCGAGCTGGATCGCGCGGTGTCGAATGGCGCGCCGTCGGTGCGCGTGTATCCAATGCAGCTCGGCATCGGCGCGACGTCGCCGGCGCTGGCAGCGCTCGCCACGGCCTGTGGTGAGCGCGGTCTGGTCGTGCAACTCACCGTGCGTTTCGAGGACCTGCGCCAGCGGCATCCGCTCGATTCCGCCAACGATCTCACCGCAGCGCATGTGCGAGCCATTGTACGTGCCGATACTTGCGTGCACGTGATCGTGAGCGGCGCCGGCCGCGAACTGTTGGAGGAGACACACTGGTCGCTGACGCCGGCGGAGCAGGAGCGGTGTTACTGGGATTGGTCGTGGATCTGGGGCCCGCCGGAAGACCGTTTTGCGCACCTGCTCGAGACGGTCGGTGCGGCGCGCTTTGTGTTCGGCGGTTTCTGGCCGCTTCGGCTGGTTCAGGCGCCGCTCTCCACCTTTTCGCTCCTGCCGGCCCATTTGCTCAGTCTCACGACGGCTGACGGCGCTGGTATTGCCCTCAGCGCAGTCGCCGCATCGCGCGGTTCGGCGTCGACTGCGTCCGGTTGAATCCGGACCGTCGATCGGCAGGCCACTGTGACAAATGGAGTTGCGTTAGGACCGGGGTAAGCCGCGTTGCGTGTGATGCCGCAACGACTTGCGTGATTTTCATGGTGGCGCTTTCTTTGGGATCGTGTGGGCCCTGACTTTGTGAAAAATTTCACATGAGGGGCGTTCTGTAGGGTGTCGGACTTCAACGGGTCTCACCGAATGACGCAGCGGAAGAAGTGGGCAGCAATCCCTGGATTTTTCCTGGTGGCCGCAGTCGCGGCTGGACTGTCCGCATACAGCGGCGCGACCGCTCGAAACGCCGACGCCTCACAGGCGCCGGCAGCGGCGACCCCGCTCGCCTACCCGAAGTTCTCGGGCATCAGCGGGACCAACCTCGATGGGGTGCGCAACAACACCGAGGCCACGGCGCTGCCGAAGATCAAGGGCGACTCGGGCCTCAAGCTCGATCCCAAGAAGGGGCCCTGGGCCTACTCGGGTGCCAGCTCGCCGCAGAACTACTCCCCGGAACAGCCGGTCAAGTTCCCGCACCCGCAGCACGTGCAGAAGCTCGGCATGAACTGCACCTACTGCCACTACTCGGCGGGCAAGGCGCAGGATCCGGGATTGCCGTCGGTGGCGACCTGCATGGGCTGCCACACACTCGTGGCCACTGGCAAGCCGGAGATCAAGAAGCTCGCGGCGTATTACGCCAAGGGTCAGCCGGTTCCGTGGGCGCGGATGCACAAGGTGCCTGAGTACGTGCACTTCCCGCACTCACGGCACGCCAACGGTGGTGTCACCTGCCAGACCTGCCACGGCGAAATCCAGAAGATGACGCAGGTTTTCCAGTACTCCTCCCTGAACATGGGATGGTGCGTCAACTGTCATATCGAGCGCAAGGCCCGGTATGACTGCAGCACCTGTCACTACTAGTCGATTCGCTCTTGGGCACGGTGCATCGCGCATCGTGCCATGTCGTGTTTCACGATTGAGGATTACTGCATGAGCACTGAGTCGGGAGCGACTGGCGTCAAGCGCCGCGACTTCCTCAAGATTCTCGGCGTCACCACCGCGGCCACTGCCGCGACCGGGTGCAGCACGGATCATGTGCGGAAGTTGATCCCGTATGTGGCCAACCCGGACAACACGGTGCCGGGCGTCTCCAACTATTTCGCCAGCACCTGTCGCGAGTGCGCGACCTCGTGCGGCATTCTGGTTGAGACGCGTGACGGTCGGGCGCTCAAGGTCGAGGGCAATCCGAATGCGGAGCTGAACCGCGGTGCGCTCTGCGCCAAGGGGCAGTCTGCGCTGCAGGGGTTGTACAACCCTGATCGTTTCCGTCAGCCGATGGTGCGAAAGGGTGGCGCGCTCACACCGATCACGTGGGACGAGGCGCTTCAGACGCTCGCCACCAGGCTCGGTGAAGTGCGCAGCAAGGGTCAGGCGAACAGCGCCGTTTTCATCAATCAGCACGAAGCGGGCAGCTTCCCGGCCTTCCTCGACGGCTGGTTGAACGATTACGGCATGCCGGCGCACATCAGTTACGACGCCGATGCCCCCGCCTCATCGATCGCGGCCAACAAGGCCGCCTACGGTGTGTCGTGGCCGGCGCTCGACTTTGATGCGGCGTCGCTGATCGTGAGCTTCGGTGCTGACTTCCTCGATGGGTGGGGGCCGAATGTGCCGCTGCAGTTGGCCTGGGCTGACGCCCGCGCCAAGATCGAAGGCGCTCCGCGCGCGATCTACATCGGTGGTCGCCGCTCGCTGACGGGCCTGAACTCCGACTCGTGGATCGCCTGCAAGCCAGGTTCCGAGCTCGCCATCGCGCAGTTCCTTCGCGGATCCACGTCTGTCGCGGATGCCGCCGCCGCCGCCGATGTGACGGTCGCGACGCTCGAAGGGCTGCAGAAGGAAATCAGCGGTGCGAAGCGGTCGTTGCTGCTTGCCGGTGGCAATGGCGCCGATTCGACGCAGGTCGCAGTCGAAGTGGCGGAGTTGAACAAGTCGCTTGGCAACGTTGGCATCACGATCAAGCCGGCGTCGCCGCTCGGTGTCTTTCAGCGCCTCGACGTCACGGCCGCTCTGTACAACGTTGCCGATCGGATGAACGCGGGTGCGGTCCCTGTGCTCTTCGTCCGCGGTGCGAACCCGGTGCACACGCTGCCCAGGTCCGCCAGGTTCACCGAAGGGCTGGCCAAGGTCGGCTTCAAGGTCTCGTTCACCAGTGTGCCCGATGAGACCAGCGAATTCGCCGATCTCATTCTTCCCGATCACCACAGCCTCGAAAGCTGGGGCGATGCTGAGCCGACGTCGGGCACGCTGCATCTGCAGCAGCCGGCGATGGAGCCGGTGTTCAACAGCCGCGCGACCGCCAATGTGCTGATCGATGTGGCGAAGAAGGACGCCGCGTTGGCATCGAAGTACGCAATGACGGACTATCGCAGCTGGTTGATCGCCAGATTCCCCGGTGGTCAGGCGGCGCACACCGTCGCACTCGCAACGGGTGTGGCGGCGGCGTCATCGCTGCGCGCAGCGGAACGCACGACCGGAGATCTGTCGCGGAAGGCTCCGGCTGGTTTCTCAGGCGCTGGTGACTTCCACCTCGTCATCAACGCGTCGCCGACGCTGGGCACGGGGTCCGGTGCCAACAAGCCGTGGTTGATGGAACTGCCCGATCCGGTCTCCAAGATCGCATGGCAGTCATGGGTTGAGATGCACCCGATGGCGTGCAAGAAGCTTGGACTGATGCGCGGCGATCTGGTGACCATCGAGACGTCGGCCGGCAAGCTCACGCTGCCGGTGTACAACTACCTGGGCATTCGCCCCGATACCGTCGCGGTGTCGCTGGGCTTTGGCCACAAGAGTCAGACGGGCAAAAAGTTTGATACTGACGGCGATCGGAAGGTGCCGTTCTTCAGTGGGTACGGCCGTTACGCCGAAGGGGTTGGATTCAACGCCGTCGATCTCGTCTCCGGCGATCTCGATGCCGTCTCGGGTGGTATCGCGTACAGCAGCATGAAGGCCAAGGTGACCAGGACCGGTGAGAACATCGATCTGATCACCACCGAAGGATCTGCGCGTCAGCACTCGCGCGGCATCGGTCAGGCGACGACGCTGGCGGCGCTGGTGGCCGGCCGCGGGAAGAAGGAGAGCGGCCACGGTGCGACTGAAGGCGCCGCCACCACCCAGCACGACGGCAACGCCGCGGAAGGCGGAGAGCACGCTATCGGCCCCAAGGAGTGGGGCGGGAACGAGCACGAATTCGTGGGCGGTGCGCCGACCAACTTCCTCCCCGGTCTGAAGAGCCCCGTCGCCAATGATGCGCAGGGTGCCCTCGGCGATCAGGATTCGAAGGACAAGGGCATGTACTCCGAGAAGCATTGGAGTGGGATGGCGAAGCGTCGCTGGGCGATGACGGTGGACCTGAGCCGGTGCACGGGGTGTTCGGCCTGCGTCACCGCCTGTTACAGCGAGAACAACATCCCGACCGTCGGTGCCAGCTGGCAGGGTCGCGCGCTGTCGCCCACCGTCTGGGATACGCGTCCCGGTGCCAACATCCTCAAGGGTCGCGAGATGGCGTGGATTCGCCTCGAGCGGTACTTCGAGGGCGCGGACGATTCGGAGAATGTGTTCGACGCCGGGTTCGACACGCGCTTCGTACCGATGATGTGTCAGCACTGCGGCAACGCACCGTGTGAGCCGGTGTGCCCGGTGTACGCCACCTATCACTCGCCCGACGGGTTGAATGTGCAGGTGTACAACCGCTGCGTCGGGACGCGCTACTGCAGCAACAACTGCCCGTACAAGGTCCGCTACTACAACTGGTTCGGATATGGTGAGCCGGGCCGTCGCCAGTACGCGTTCCCTGAGCCGATGCAGATGCAGCTCAACCCCGACGTCACCGTGCGTGGCAAGGGCGTGATGGAGAAGTGCACCTTCTGTGTGCAGCGTATTCGTGAAGCCGAAACGCGGGCGGATCTCGAGCATCGTCCGCTGCAGGCGGATGAGTTCACGACCGCCTGTGCGCAGGCCTGCCCGTCAAAGGCCATCACGTTCGGTGATGCCGCCGATCCCGCGTGGACAGTGGCCAGGCAGGTGGAGGATGAGCGAGCGTACCATGTCTTTGAGGTGCTCAACACCTACACGGCTGTGGTTTACCTGAAGAAGATCAACCACACGGTCGAGGCCTGACCCGCATGGCGACGACGATGAAGCCCGTGACGGGCAAGATCAAACGCCCGAACATTCCATCGGCGGGGATTCAGGTCCCTGGAGTCACGTCGTTCGAGCAGGTCGACGACGAGATTCTCGCGACGTTGAAGCCGAGCCCGAAGTGGTTCATCGGGCTTGGCGTCGCAGTCTTCGCGATGCTCATTGGTGCGGCAGCCTGGACGTATCAGATCTATTGGGGACTCGGCAATGCCGGCTACGTCCCGCCGGTGATGTGGGGCGTGTACATCATCACGTTCGTGTTCTGGGTCGGTATCGGTCATGCCGGAACGCTGATTTCGGCCATCCTGTACCTGTTCCGCGCCGGCTTCCGAACCACGATCTATCGCGCCTCGGAAGCGATGACGGTGTTCGCCGTGATGACGGCGGGTCTCTTCCCGATCATTCACATCGGGCGGCCGTGGAAGTTCTTCTGGCTGATTCCGTATCCGAACTGGCGACTGCTCTTCCCGCAGTTCAAGAGCCCGTTGCTCTGGGACGTGTTCGCGATCTCGACGTACCTGACCATCTCGACGACGTTCCTCTATCTCGGTCTGATCCCTGACTTCGCCGTCATGCGCGACAAGGAGACGAATCCGATTCGTCGCCGGATCTTCGCCATCCTGTCGCTGGGCTGGAAGAACACCGATCGCGAGTGGCGGCACTTCGCCAAGATGTACATGTTCCTCGCGGCGTTCAGCACACCGCTGGTGCTCTCGGTGCACTCGGTCGTGTCCTTCGACTTCGCAATGGCGCTGACGCCCGGCTGGCACACCACGATCTTCCCGCCGTACTTCGTGGGTGGCGCCATCTTCTCAGGGTTCGCGATGGTCTGGACCATCCTGATCCCGATCCGGAAGTGGTGGAATCTCGAACACTACGTGACGCTGAATCACCTCGACGCCACGGCCAAGGTCGTGCTGTTCACGTCGATCATGGTCGGCTGCGGCTACCTCTCCGAGTTCTTCATCGCCTGGTTCTCCGGCGTCGCGCCGGAGCAGGAATACTTCTGGAACCGCGTGTTTGGTCAGTGGTGGTGGAGCGCCTGGATCCTGCTCCTCTGCAACATGATTTTCCCGCTGTCGCTGTTCTCGCAGAAGCTCCGTCGCAATCCCACGTGGCTCTGGATTTTGTCGATCATCATCAACATCGGCATGTGGTACGAGCGCTTTGTGATCGTGGTCCCGTCACTCAGCCACGAGTTTGAACCGTGGCAGTGGACGCACTACGCGCCAAGCTGGATCGACATGTGTTTCCTGGTGGGCTCGTTCGGCTGGTTCTTCATGTGGTTTCTGCTCTTCATCAAGCAGATGCCCGTGATCGCCATCGCTGAAGTGAAGGAAATCGTCCCGCCGAAGATGAAGAACGATCATGGAGGGCATCACTGATGCAGGGCGTCCTGGCAGTATTTCCGAATCTGGATGAAGTGTGCGGCGCGATCCGCGACCTGAAGGAAAAGAAGGTCCCCAAGGTCACCGTCTACTCGCCCACCATCCAGCACGAGATCGACGATGCGATCGATGCGCCGACGAGTGTGGTGCGCGTCTTCACGCTTATCGGTGCGATCTGTGGCGTGACGTTCGGTTACTGGATCTCGATCTGGTGCTCGCAGTACTGGTCGCTGCAGGTGGGCGGCAAGGCAATCGCCAGCTGGATCCCGTACACCATCATGGGCTTCGAAATGTTCGTGATGGTCGGCTGTCTGAGCACTGTGGCCGGCATGTTCATCAACGCCCAGATTCCGCGTCTGGTCACGAACTTCGGTTTCGACAAGCGGTTTACGCACGGCGATTACGGCATCTGGATCGAGACCACGCCAGACAAGTTTGCTGAACTCGAGAGCACGTTGAAGGCCCATGGGGCAGTGGAGGTTCGCGGTGAGCGCTAAGTCGCTTCGCGTGGCTGCGACGGTGTTGATGCCTCTGGCATTCAGCGCCTGTTCGTGGTTCACCGACTTCAGGGATCAGCCTGCCATCCAGCCGTGGGACTCGGTGGCCGATACGATTGCGCCGCGCGGTCAGCCGGTGAATTCGGTTCCGGTCACAGGGTTGCAGACGCCTGGCTACACCTTCAGCTACCGTCCGCTGCCGAACGTCATCGATTCGTTCACGGTGGTGCTGAATCCGAGTGATCCCGCCCGTCTCTCGGCGGCCGAACTCGATTCGTCCCTCCACAACGGGCAGCGCTACTATCAGCAGAACTGCGCGGTGTGTCACGGCGATGCAGGCCTGGGCAACGGCCCCACCACCAAGTACGGGGTGCCGGGGATCAACCTGATGACGGATATGACCAAGGCGCGGTCCGACGGCTACATCTATGGCATGCTGCGGAACGGTCGTGGATCGATGCCCAGCTACAATCGCATCGAGGAGCCGGATCGCTGGGATGTGGTGAACTACGTGCGCGGCCTGCAGGGCAAGCTTGGACGCACTGTTGCGACCGGCCCCTATGGATACCCAGGCCAGCAGGGTTGGACAATTTCGACTTACACCAGGACTGCACCAACGCGACCCTCGCCGATGTGGCGTCCAACCGCGAAGGCTGCAATGGATCCGAAACCCGCCGGTGAGATGTCGCCCGCTGGCAAGCCCGCCGAGAAGGGGACCCACTAGTGAGTATTCACAATCCCACGTACCCGCCGAAGGCGGATCTGCTTGCCGCGTCGCAGAAGCCGGTCGCGTCGTGGATCAAGAGCAGTGCCGCCATTGCGACCGTGGTCGGGCTCGCGCTGTTCGGTTTTGGTGCGGTGACGTCGCCGGATCGTATCTGGCGGGCGTTCCACTACCACTGGCTGTATTTCAGCGCGATCAGCTCTGGCGCCGTGGTGTTCGTCGCCATCTTCCGCATCGTGACGGCGCGCTGGTCGCGCTCCATCGCCCGCATGATGGAAGGGTACGCCGCATTCCTGCCTGTGTCGTGGCTCTTCCTCGTGCTCAGCGTCACGATCGGTGGAAAGCACATCTTCCCGTGGGTGGCGGATCCAAATTCCCTGCCGAACTCCGAGCGGATGTTCTGGCTTGGGAACCACGCCTTCTTTGCACTGCGTGAGATCGGCATTCTGACCGTGTTGTACGCGCTGCAGCTCTGGTTCGTCTACAACTCGCTCCGCATCGATGTCGCCCAGCTTCCCGAGTGGGGAGCGAAGTGGGCCGCCGGCCTCCGTGCCGGTATGCGCAGCGGTTGGGGCGAAGAGCGTCGTGAACTGCACAACCAGCATTCGTTGCAGGGGAAGATCGCCGTCGCGATGGCCATCATCTTCGGCTTCGGCTGGATGATGCTGCACTACGATCTGTCGATGGCGCTGGACGTGTTCTTCTTCTCGACGTTGTGGGGCTGGTGGAGCTTCATGTCCGGCATCCTCGGTTTCCTGATGAGCTTCAGCCTGATTTTCTTCATGTGGCGGAAGCATTTCAACAACGCAACGATCAACGAAGTGCTGGGTGATCTGCAGATTCACGATCTCGGAAAGCTGCGTTTCGCGTGGACCGCGTTCTGGGGCTACACGACCTTCGCGCAGCTCCTGATCATCTGGTACGGCAACATCGGGGAAGAGACGCACTTCTTCCGCCTGAGGCTGATCGATCCGTGGCTCCCGGTCACGTTCGCCGTGCTGATGCTGGTGTTCGTGGCGCCGTTTCCAGGTCTGATCTCGAAGGGCGCGAAGATGTTCATTCCGACCAACATCCTCTTCGCCGTCGTCTCACTCACCGGCACCTACCTGCAGCGTTACATAGAGGTCTATCCGTCGCTGTTCGGCGTACCGACCGATGGCGTGCCGTTCGGATGGCAGGAACTCGGCATGCTGTCGCTGTACCTCGGCATCTGGATCACCTGTTACACACAGTTCTTCGAAGCCTTCCCGCGTCTGCGGATCAGCTGGATGACGTCGAAGTATCGCGACGAGGTGCAGATTCCGGTGGATATTCGGACGATGGAGCCGTTGCCCGCGCACGAGTAGTCATTGATGCACGATCGCATCGCGCCGTTCAATGGCGCTTTCACAACGACGACCCTGAATCCGGGGTCGTCGCTGCGTTTTGGGCCTGGTTGTTTTGCTGACGCAGCAGTTCGCGCGTCGATGATTTGGAGAGCGCCGCCGTTCGATTGAGGATCGGACAGCCATTTCGCAGACGCCTTGTTCGACGGTTCAGATCGTCGTAGATTCTTCCCTTGCTGCTGCAGTTCTTTCTGGGGGTCTAGCTCATCTGGTAGAGCAATTGCTTTGCAAGCAATAGGTGCGGGGTTCGAGTCCCCGGACCTCCATGTTGTCCGGGCACGACTTCCTCACCGGAGTCGTGTTTGTTTTTGTGTATAGGACGCTGGTGTATTCCGTACCGTGTTCGGGACGCCACCAGACAGTCTCTCAAGGGGCAAATAGATGAGCTCGATAGTTAAGCTGCGTTGCCCGCTTGGCGAATAATGTCTGTGTTCGCTCGTCCCGCAACGCCTTCCACGCTCAGGTTCGCGACATCTCGGTTGTCGGCGATTGCAGTTATCTGACTCCGGCGACACGCTTTCGTCATTTCAGTACGGACTTTGCTGGGGCGGAAGAGTTTGCCGGAGCGGACGGTTTTGCCGCCGCGCTCTCACAACATAGCGATGCTCTCGTGCTGCACTCCGACTTGGCGCTCGTGGTACCGCCCCAATGTAACGTGTACTAAGCAATTCTAGTACAACGACTTAGCTCCGACTGCCGTCAGTACACGTGACGGCACGACAATAGCACTCTCAGGCGTCGGACAGCGGACTAATCCGGTCCTCTGCCGCCACCTCCGCTGCGAGCACAGCAACCCATGCGATTGAATTCACTCCCCCGCCTGGTCGGTACCCTGGCATTCTTGGCCGTTCCGGTCGCGAGTCAGGCGCAGTTCACGGTCTTTACGACGTTAGCGTCGTTCCTTGCCGCCACCACGGCACCGGGAACGGACACGTTCACGGGTTTCGACATTACGAATCAAACGCCGGGTCCGCTCACCCGTACCGCTGGTGCGTACTCGTACAGAGCGAGGACGACGCCGACAAATATCTTCTTCGGCGCTGGCACGGCTGCTAATCCGTGGCTGTCGACCAATACTGCGACCGACGCGATGGTATTCGACACGTTCACGTCGGGAGTACGGGGAATCGGCGGCAATTTCTTTGGGTCGAACGTTGTGGGTGCATTCCAGTCCGGCAACATGACGATCTCGGCCACGAATGCCGGCGGCACGACCACTCAGATCATCACTCTTGCCACGACTGCGTCATTCCTCGGTTTCGTGTCGACGGGTGGGGCAATCACCAGCTTCTCGGTGGCGTCGGTCCAGCCTGCCGGCGGTACCGCGTTCCTGTGGCCGACCGTCGACAATTTCGTGCTGGCACAAGCAGGCTCCGCAAGCGTAATTCCGGAGCCGTCAACCTACGCGCTCATGGCCACTGGTCTGATCGGGCTTGGTGCAGCAGCGCGTCGCCGCAAGAACGTCTAACCCTCTGAACGCGGGATCGTTGATCTCGAAGCGGTTCTGTTTCACTCCGAGCGTTGATCAGATCAGCAACGGGACTCCACTCAGTGGGGTCCCGTTGTTCGTTCCCGGGCCGAGAAGTCGCCGTCCGGTGCTCGCCTCGCCAATTCGTGCTCAAGTACCGCAACCTCGCAGCGGCTCTTCCCGCCAATACTGCGGCATGCCCGGCTCCGCGAAACCCCCCGTGATTTGACACATCCTGAACCTTTCAGATCCGAGGATCGGTATGCCACGAACAGCTGGCGGCCGCTCCTTGGAGTATCCTGGGGCGGCACTGGGCCCGCTGAACATGTCGCAAAACGTCGCGTCATCTCTGTTGTGGGAACACTATGCCGCAGCACAGGGGGTATTGAACGCTCTCAGATTCTCCCCTGTACATATGTGGTGCGGGTGCCACACATTCGTCGAAGTTGTACCACAGCGTGCCCTCGCGAATCCCTGTCTTGCCGGCCGATTCGAGGGGGAAACCAAGATCGAAATGTCGTAGGCTACGGCACACCCCTTGCGCATGAGTTCGTCAGACGAGTCGAAGACGCGTCTTCTCGTGAACATTTTCCATGAGGAACTCAACATGCGCTTTCATACCGCTGTCATCGTCGCTTCGCTGTTCGGGGCAAACACGCTTTCGGCACAGAGCTTTACGAACGGTTCATTTACGGGGGCCATCGCAAACTCAACTGTGCCGGCTGGTTGGACTGCGCTCGAGGGGAACGTTGACATCATGGACCAGAACAACAACGTCGGCGTCCCTGGATTGGGTGCTTTTGCCGCGACGCCATCGCCCAGCCCAGACGGCGGAACGTGGGTTGGTTTCGCCCGCAGCCCCCTCGCTCTGGAGAAGTTCGGTCAGACAGTGGCGGGATTTTCGGCCGGGCAGAACTATACCATTTCCTGGTACGTGTCAAACTTCGGGCTCACTGCAGGAGGAGGAAACTTTTCTGGTCAAAATATGATCGAGGTGCTTGTCGAAGGTGTTTCGATCGGAACTGGCGCAATGCGCCCTGCGGCAGAAGGCTGGACGTTGCAGTCGCTGAGTTTCGTCGCGACTGCCCCGTCACAGGCAATCGCTTTTCAGCTTGGCAGTGCGACCTTCAGCTACATGGGCATCGACGGCGTTTCCATCTCCTCGGCCAGCGTTGTGCCGGAGCCGGGTACGTACGCACTCATGATGACCGGCCTTGTTGGACTTGGTATCGCGGTCCGCCGCCGCCGCATCAACAGCTGAAACATCGGTGTGCGAATGCGGCGCAGAGAGATCTCTCTTTGCGCCGCATTGTTCGTTTCCATGCCGGAAGTCGAGTGCAGGTGCAAAATCCCGTTGCAACCGTCAGGTCGTGGTTGCTAAAGGAACCGTGTCACCGTCGAGACCATCCGTCGTGGCGCAGCCGCGCATGCGCAGTGGCTCTGATAATCGCCGCCCTTACCGCCAATCCCGCGACACCGTCCACTCCGCCGACCGCGTCAGTTCGTCCCCGGGCGTGCCCCCTTTGCGCCTCCGCCGCAGTGCCGCCGTCACTGCGCGACCCGCCAGCACTCCCGCGGCCAGCGATACACCGATCAGCACCACCTTGAACGCGGTCTCCACTCCGGTGACCACCCTCTGCTGCGAAAAGCTCGTCACGCTCCGCAGCCCGATGCTCCCGGGTACCAGAATCAGCAATCCCGGAACGATGGTCACGATCGGCGTGGTGTCCCGACGGCGCGCGATGAACGTGCTCCCGGCGCTCACCATCAGTGCGCCCAGAAACGCGCCCAGCTCTTCACCCAGCGCGCGCCCGGCAAATCGTGAGGTGAGGTACGCCGTCGAGGCGGCGAGCACGATCCACGGCGCCTCTTTCGCATCCGCCTGCAGCAGCACCGTAAAGCAGAGCGGCGCGAGCAACACACCCAAGCCCTCCACCCACCAGGGCAGCGCAGTGTTGGCGATCTGCAGCGCAACATGATGCAGCACCAACCAGTCGCCCACCGCTGCGCCGAGCTTGGTGCCGAGCGCCACACCGAAGCCCAGACCGAGGAAGGTGACCAGCGCACCACTCAACCGCGCGGTACCGCTGGCCAGATGCCGGGTGGAGAGCTCGATCAGCCCGGTCGTAAACGTCATCCCGGGCAGCAGCACCACCAATCCGGCAACGGTCATCGCGTAGCCGGCGCCGCTGTCGATCATCGCGGCGAAGATCTGCGCCACCGTCGCGATCACGAATGCGCTCAACGGCTCTACGATGTCGGCCCAGTCATTCTGCTTCCGACT
>Ga0105049_10004138_pt1 | contig 17042 bp, 17 predicted proteins | sample MAT06_FD_78087 | JGI IMG/M metagenome (GOLD analysis project Ga0105049, IMG submission 78087) | Freshwater microbial communities from Lake Fryxell liftoff mats and glacier meltwater in Antarctica - MAT-06 | ecosystem: Environmental > Aquatic > Freshwater > Ice > Liftoff microbial mat | place... | reverse complement strand
CGCTGAGGACGTCGATGAGGACGTGGGTGAGGACGTTGGTGAGGACGTCGATGAGGACGTCGATGAGGACGTTGGTGAGGACGTCGACGAGGACGTTGGTGAGGACGTCGATGAGGACGTCGACGACGATGATCTCCGCGATAACGACGGTGACGTCCCCGCCGCACCGCACGGCGGGCAACGGTCATGAGTCAACGTGCACGCCCGCATGCGCTGGACGACGACGCCGACGATGCGCCGGTCGGCAAAGCGCGTCTTGACAAGTGGCTCTGGGCCGCACGCTTCTTCAAGACGCGTGCGCTTGCCGCTGACGCCGTCGACGGGGGCAAGGTCGAGGTGAACGGCGAACGCGCGAAACGCGCGAAGCTTGTGCAGGCCGAGGACCGCGTGCGACTGCGCGACGGTCCCTATGAATGGCAGCTTGTTGTGCGCAACGTCGCCCAGCGCCGCGGCTCCGCGCAAATTGCCCAGACGCTGTACGACGAGACCGCCGACAGTCAGTCCAAGCGCGAGGCCGTGCACACGCAGCTCAAGTCCATGCCGACGGCCTTCGCCTTTGGCGACAGTCGTCCGGGCAAACGGGACCGGCGCGAACTCCGGAAACTGAAGGGCGATCAGTAGCCCGCGCTACGCTTGTTCGCGCGCCTGAACGGCCGTCCGCACCAAGCGGACCACCACATCGCTCTCGTCACGTGGCTCCACATCATAACAGTATCGGCCAAGCGCTCTCCCTGCCGCGCCCGCGCGCACGGCATCTCCATCGGCCGGTGCATCCAGCAGGAACACCGCAACAATCGCGGGGTCGGCCAGACACTTCGCGGCTTCAGCAGCACGAGACGAGACACGAACACGTACAGACCCCAGTCCGTGCGTCTCGCGAATGGCGTGCGCCAAGGCGCTGCGGCGTGCCATCGCCCCGCCGTGGAGCAACACGGCATAGCTTCGCGCGTTGGGCGCGCCGGGATGGCTCACGACGCGGCAGGACCCGATGCGCCCAGCGCCGCAAGCAGGGTGCCCAACAACGGCGTGTCCAGATGGTGCGCCCCCTCAAACGACAGGCGTCGCGACCGTACGGCGAGCGCCTGCACGGCGAGTTCGAGTGTGTCGCGAACGGTCTCGGTCGCAAACGGATCCTGTGTCCCCGACACGATCAATAACTCACCGGAGCCCATCGCCGCGTTGAACGCCGCCTGATCCACATCCGCCGCCAAGCCGCCGGCCCACGCGACAAACTGCATGGGCGCGACACCCCCCGTCGAGATCCACCGGGTCGCCGTCGCGACGCCCTGCGAGAAGCCCAGGACAGCCGTTATCGGACGCAGCCCGCGCGCGTGTGTGCTCTCACTGACCACTTCATCGTGGACCAGCGTGAGCCATTGATGGGCGTCGACGATTTCACTGTCGCGCGATTCGCGCGTCAGCCACGTGGCGCCGACACGTTGTACGTGCCCGCCGTCAGCGCGCGGCATGTCAATGTAAAATCGCGACAACGCTTCGGGGGCAACGATACAGGTGTCCGCCGGAATGACCGACGCGAACGGTCGCACGAAGCGTTCGGCCAGCATGCCGTAGCCATGCAGCACAAACCAGATGCGACGCGCCGTTGTAGGATCTGCGCCGAGCACGACGTATCGCGCGGTGCGCGGCGTCTGGCGTTCACGCACACGCCCCAGCGACTCCGACGGGTCCGTCACGGGATGTAGGCAATGGCCGAGATCTCGACAAGGATCCCGCGGAGCTGCGCACCAACGACGGCGCGGGTTGGGTAGGGCGGCGTCATGAACGCTTTGTACACCTCGTTGAATCGTCCCCAGTCGTTTTCGTCTGCCAGATACACTGTGACACTCACGATCTGCGACAAGCTCGCACCTGCGGTTGTGATGATCCGCGCTAGATTAGCGAGGGTCACGGAGGTCTGTTCTTCAATCGTTGTGCCGACGATCTGCCCGCTCGCGGGATCGCGCGGGGTCTGTCCGGAGACGAACAACAGGTTGCCGGCCCTCACACCCGGTGAGTAGGCTCCCGCAGGCGCTGGCAGGTCGGGAAGTGTGATCGGCGTGAAAGCGCGTTCAGGCAGAGAATTTGGCATCGACGGAGCGTGAAGATGGAGCGTGAAATGGTGGAGGTGGCATGACGACATTTCTGCAGCAGCTGGAAACGCCGGTGCCGGTCGTGGACCTCGACCGCATGGCGCTAAATCTGGACCGGATGGCGGCCTACGCCACCCTCCACGGCCTCCAATTGCGTCCGCATGTCAAAACACACAAGTCGCCACGCATCGCCGCCGAGCAACTTCGACACGGCGCCGTCGGGTTGACCTGTGCCACGATGTGGGAAGCCGAGGTGATGTCCGAGGTGTGCGACGACATCCTGGTGGCATACCCTCCCGTTGGCGCCGCGCGGCTCGAGCGACTGGCCCGACTCCCTGAGCGCGTACGGGTTGCTGTGGCCGCCGACGACGCGGCCGCGCTCCCCGCCTTGTCCGTTGCCGCACGACTCGGCCATCGACGCTTCCGCGTGCACGTCGAGCTTGATGCCGGCATGCACCGAGTCGGCGTGACCAACCCGGACAAAGCCGTCGCGTTGGCCCGCGCGATCCACGATGCGCAACACCTCGACTACACCGGCATTCTGTTCTATCCGGGACATATTCGCGAGAACACCACCGCGCAGTCGGCATCACTCACTCAGCTGGCGACGGTGTTGGCCACGTACACCGACGCACTGCGCGACGCGGGGTTGTCGGCGCGCGTGGTGAGCGGTGGGTCGACGCCCGCTGCGTGGCGTATGCACGAGGTACCGGGCGTGACCGAAGTACGCCCCGGCACCTATGTCTATAACGATCGCACGACCGCGCTGATGGGGGCCTGCGATTGGGATGATTGTGCCCTGACCGTGTTGGCCACCGTCGTGAGCACGGCCGTGAAGGGACAAGCGGTCATAGATGCCGGCACGAAGGCTCTGGGACGAGAACCGTTGCGCACGGAGGGCGATGGGTATGGCGCCCTGCTGGATCATCCGGAGGTGGTGGTCGCACGGCTATCGGAGGAGCACGGCATTCTTGACCTGAGCAAGAGCAGCTGGCGTCCGCGCCTTGGCGATCACGTACGCATCGTGCCCAATCATGTGTGCATCGTGGTGCATTTGTTTGACGAGATCATCGGCGTGCGCGGCGATGCGGTAGAAACGCAGTGGCCCGTGGCGGCGCGCGGTCGCGGCCCGGCGTACGTCGCGGTAGATCGTGGCCCGTCACGCCCGCGCGCCGTCTAGCCGAACGCGGGCGAGCGGCGCGGCGCGTCAGGCGCGCGCGACCGCTCCGGTGCGCGCGCGCGCCAGCTTGACCAGATCCATCGGGGCCAGTGACAGCTCGACCCCACGACGCCCGGCACTCACGTACACGCGCGCGTGGGCCAGCGCGCTGGCATCGATCACCACCGGCAACGGCTGCTTTTGCCCGAGTGGACTGATGCCGCCAACCACGTATCCGGTGGCACGCTCCGCAGCCGCGGGATCCGCCATCTTTGCGCGTCGCCCGCGCACGGCCTCCGCGAGCGCCTTCAGATCCAACATCGCGCTCACCGGCACCACCGCGCAGACGAGGCCGACACCTTCGACGTCAGCGACCAACGTCTTGAACACGCTGGCGGGGTCAACGCCAAGGATGTCGGCGGCCTCCTGTCCGTAGCTTGCCACAGCGGGGTTGTGCGCATATTCAAGAACCTCGTGGGGCACTCCGGACTTGCGGACCAACAAAATGGCAGGCGTCATACCCGCTATCTTGGGTGGAGACGCTCGCTCGCGCTACCCGTTTCGTTTATGAATTCCCACTCACTCGCGCCAACGACCGCTCTCTCGCACGTGCCGCGACGCATCTTGCTCGTGGACGCCGATGCGTTCTTTGTAGCCGTCGCTCGGCAGGAAGATCCAGAGGGCGCCGGTCGCGCGGCCCTGCTAATCGTTGGCGGTCGGCCGGGCTCGCGTGGCGTGGTGTGCAGTGCGTCGTATGAGTGTCGCGCGTTTGGCGTCCGCTCGGGCATGGCGATCGCCCGCGCGTTGCAACTCTGCCCAACGGCAACGTGCGTTCCGGTGCCTCGGCGCGCCTGCGGTGCCCGCAGCCGCGACATTGCGAGCGTGCTCGCCCAGTACACACCGTTGGTGCAGGCATCAAGCATAGACGAGTGGTACTGCGACATGGGCGGCACCGAGGCGTTGTATGGACACGAAAGCCTGACCGCGACCGCGCACCGCATTCGCGACGCGGTGCGCAACGCCACGGGCCTGTCGGTGTCCATTGGCGGAGGAACAACACGGCTGGTCGCCAAGATGGCGGTTGAGGTGGGCAAGCCCAAACCCGGCACCGGCGCGAGCGGCGTGCACTGCGTTGACGCCGGCGAGGAGGCTCCGTTTCTCGCGCGCTTTCGACTGAGCGACCTGCCCATGGTTGGACCAAAGTTCGCCGACACGCTGGCCCGTCGCAACCTGGAGACGGTTGCCGAGGCGCAGGCGCTTTCGAAAGCGGCACTGATTGCTGCCCTCGGGGAGCGCGCGGGGGACTGGCTGCACCAGCGCGTGCGCGGCATTGATGGCAGCGCCGTGGCTCCTCGGGAATCCCAGAAGCAAGTCAGTCGGGAAGAAACCTTTGCGCAGGATCTCCACGACGAGTCGCTCATTGACCGTGAGCTCCTGCGTCTGGCGGTCCGCGTATCGGCCGACTTGCGACAGCAATCGCTGCATGCACGAACGGTGACCGTTAAACTCCGCGACGCTGACTTTCGCACGCGCTCCGCGCAGCGCACGCTTCGCGTTCCTATCGAGTCCGAACGCTCGGTGGCGAAGGCCGCTCATGCGCTGCTCGCGCAGCTGCGGTCAAGACGGCGGGTTGGAGTGCGGCTGCTGGGCATTGGCCTGTCGCACTTCGAGGATGTCCCGCCGGCAGCAACCCAACTGGCCTTTTTCGAAGCACCCGCGCCGATCGTGCCGGACGAGCCGATTGAAAGTGACCGGGACCGCGCCCTCACGGTGGCGCTGGATCGCATCCGTGGGCGGTATGGGGCCAAAGCCATTGTGCCCGCCCCTCTCATACATGGGACCCGCGAGATCGGACCGCGGGTCGAAGAGTAAGCCGCCTTCCGACCGTCGCCTCACTCGTGTAGTTTCCCCCTGCGTGTTCTTTCCATGTTATCGACGCGCCGTCGCACTTCATCAGCGATGGCGCTTTCCAGACGAGGTGTGTGATGAGTGCTGCGTACGATCCAAACAAGTTGGGCTGGGGTGCCGCGGCACTGACCTGTGCGATGACGGCGGCTTTGGGATTCACGGCCTACACCATCCACAATAAGACTTATCTCCATCCGCGTGACCCGATGGCGGTGCAGGTCTACCACGAGCGTGACGCTGCTGGCGGCGGCGAACACGGCGCGGCCAAGCACGAGCCTGGCGCGGACGAGCACAAAACCGACAGCGCAGCCGGCGCAGCCAAAGCCGCAGAGCCGAAGGCCGCGCATTAGCTCCGCCCCGTAAGCGCAACACCATTTTCGCCGCGCGGTCGTTCCGATCACGCGGCGTTTTTGCGCCTGTTCCTTTCATAGGTTTTTCCTATGTATTGTTACTAATCATTCGATTTGCACTACCTATCTGGATTTATCATGTTCCTCGCGTGCCACCACGGGCGCCCTCCTTCCCTGCGACCTTCGCCCATGCCGCTCCTCGATACACTGCGCGACAATCTGCTGTCACCGATCCCGCTCGCGTTCGCCTTGGGCGTGATCACGCGACTCATCAAGAGCGAATTCTCGCTCCCGAAGGATGTGTACGCCGCGCTCTCGATCTATCTCCTCTTCGCGCTCGGCCTCAAGGGCGGCTATGAACTGTCGCACGCGAGCCTCGACGTGATTGTGAAGCCCGCTGGGGCAACCCTGCTGTTGGGTATCGTCACGCCGCTCACTGCCTACGGCGTCATGCGCTATCTCGGCCGCTTCAGCACCAGCGACTCGGCCGGCATGGCCGCACACTACGGGTCGGTCAGCGCGGTCACGTTCATTGCCGCACAGCAGTTCGCACAACGCGTCGGCGTGACCACCGAGGGGTTTATGCCCACCCTGCTCACGTTGCTGGAAAGTCCGGGCATTCATATCGCGCTGGGGATTGGTGCCGTCCAGCGATCAACACAAATGCGTGCGGCGGGCGAGGTGGCGCACGGGAGTGTCGGCGCCGTGCTGCACGAAGTGCTGACGGGCCGCACGATGATCCTGTTGGTGGGTGGCTTGGTCGTTGGCTACTTGTCTGGCGCGAGCGGCTGGAAAGCGGTCTCGCCGTTCTTTGACAGCGGCTTCAAGGGCGCGCTCATGTTGTTCCTCCTCGAGATGGGTATTGTGGCCGGAGCGCGAGTCGGCGACCTGCGCAAAGTGGGGCCGTTCCTCCTGGCCTACGGCGTAGTCATGCCACTCTTACACGGCGCTCTCGGTGTCACGCTCGGGCATCTCGCGGGGCTGTCGGTGGGGGGGAGCATGGTGTTAGGCACCATGGCCTCAAGCGCCAGTTACATCGCGGCGCCGCCGGCTGTTCGCCTCACGCTTCCGGAGGCCAATCCAACGTTGTCACTGACGGCGGCGCTCGCGATCACATTCCCGTTCAACATTCTCTTTGGCATTCCCATCTACTTTCGTATCGCGACCGCAATCGCTGGAGGCGCTTGAGCCATGATCGTTGTTCCGTTGAAACTTGTCACCATTATCGCCGAGCCCGTGCTCGAGGCGCGCATCACTGATGAACTGCGGAAACTGGGCGCGACGGGCTTCAACGTCGTCGAAGGACGCGGCCAGGGGTCACGCCAAATGCACGCGACCGAGATCCCCGGCGTCAACGTACGGATCGAAACCATCGTCTCGCCCGAAGCAGCAGACGCCATCGTCGAGCACCTCGCCAAACACTACTTCGGCGCCTACGCCGTCATTGCCTACCTCAGTGACGTGCAGGTCGTACGCAGCGAGAAGTACCTACCCTCTTCACGGAGCACCCGCTGATGTGTACACACCAGTTGTCCAGCCACCAGATCTCCCGGCGCTCGGCCCTGCAGTTCGGTACCCTCACCGGAGCCGCGATGCTGGTCGGCGCCGTGAGCGCCCCCGACTTGCACGCCTCCACATCGCCCTTCCACGACGACATCGCGCCTGCGCCTCGCGATCCTCAGGAAGCGCTCGCCCAGTTATATCGCGGCAACGCGCGCTTTGTGAAGGGGGAGATCACCGCACCGAATCGCAACATGGCGCGCTTGCGTGAAGTTGCCGGCGGTCAGAAGCCGTTCGCCGCCTTTCTCGGCTGCGCGGACTCGCGGGTGCCGATTGAGATTGTCTTCGATCAGGGGTTTGGCGATCTTTTCGTGACGCGCATTGCCGGGAACGTGGCCGATCCCGCGATCATTGGCAGTCTGGAGTTTGGAACGCAGGTCCTCGGAGCGCAGGTGCTCTACGTCCTTGGTCATTCCAAGTGCGGCGCCGTGTCCGCCACCATGACTGGCGGTGATGTACCGGGACAGATCTCGACGTTGTATCAACACATTCGACGCGCCGCCAAGGAGGCGAACGGTAATCTCGACGTGGCCATCACGCGCAATGTGCAGATACAAGCCGAGATCCTGAGTGAGGCGTCACCGGTGATTGCCAAACGGATCAAAGAGGGGTCGCTCGTTCTTGCGGGCGGCGTGTACGATCTGGATACCGGACTCGTTCAAGCAGTGCCTTTGTAACTTCGTGGTCGCTCCGTCACTTCGCGAACCCGCGTTTCTTCCGTCAACCTGCTCCGCGCCATGACCGTTTCGTTGAACACACTGAACTACCAGCACTTGCTGTATTTCTGGGTGGTGGCGCGCGAGGGGAGCATTGCCAAAGCCACCACCGTCTTGCATCTGACGCAGCCCACCATCAGCACGCAGATCAAGTTGCTCGAACAGTCGATGGCGAAGAAGTTGTTCGAGCGACGAGGACGTTCCCTGGTGATGACGGAAGTGGGTCAGGTGGTGTTTCGATACGCAGATGAGATGTTTCGCACGGGTCGCGAACTACTCGAAGCGGTCTCTCGTGGCGACAGTGCGTCGCCCACGCGTTTCGTCGTCGGGATCTCGGACGCGCTGCCCAAGCTCACCACGTGGCGATTGTTGCAGCCGGCGATCGAGGCCGCACCTCGGCTACGACTCACCTGTCGCATCGACAAAACCGACCGACTGATTGCCGACCTCGCGGTCCATGCCCTCGATGTGGTACTCGCCGATACGCCGGCGTCGCCGAACCTGCCGGTGCGCACCTTCAATCACTTGTTGGGCGAGTGCGGCGTCACGGTGTTCGCCGAAGAATCACTCGCCGCGGCGCATCGTCGGAAGTTTCCCCAGTCACTGAACGGGGCGCCCTTTCTGCTTCCCACGGAGAATACGGCGCTTCGTCGATCGCTCGACGCCTGGTTCATCGCCAACGACATTGTGCCCAGGGTCGTTGCGGAGGTGGAAGATGTCGCCATTCTTCAGGTCTTCGGCCAGGAAGGCATGGGCTTGTTCGTTGCCCCAACGGTCGTCGAGGCGCAGATCAAACGGCACTACGGCGTCCGTGTGGTAGGGCGCCTTCCTGAGGTGCGCGAGCGCTTTTACGCGATCAGCGTAGAGCGCAAGTTGCTGCACCCCGCGGTTGTCGCGCTGACCGACGCGGCTCGCCAGCGGCTATTCGTGTAGCACCGCTTCGGGCACCCGGGGAAGGGGCAGCGTGAACCAAAACTCACTGCCCTGCCCCGGCTCGTTGAGCAGGCCGATGCCCCCGCCGTGCGCGTCCACAATGCCCTTCGCGATGTAGAGTCCCAGGCCAGAGCCGGCGCGCAGCAGCCGCGGCGCCTGCCAATACCGCTCAAAGACGCGGGAGGTGTCGACCGGATTCACCCCGGGCCCGGTGTCGCGCACCGCGATCCGGACGTCGCTGGTGCGCGTCTCAAGCAGTACGGTCACCACACCCTCGGGTGGCGTGAACCGGAGCGCGTTGCCCAGCAGGTTGGACAACAGCTGCAAAATGCGGTCCCGATCGATCATGAGGATCGGCGCCTCATGGTCGATCATGCGTAGCAACGTGAGCTCGGCAGCCTTGACGGCCGGCGCGAACATCGTGGCGGCCTCTTCGACGATGTCGACGATCGAGGTTGGCATGGGCTCTACCCGCAGACGTCCCATGGCGATGCGAGAGACGTCCTGCAGGTCCTGGATGAGTCCATCCGCCTGTCGCGCGGCGGCCCGAATGCTCTCGACTTCATCATGGGGCATCATCACAGCGTCGCCGTTCGAACGTTGCAGCGCCGCACCGGTGAGCAAGACGATCGCGTTGACCGGATTCCGCAGATCGTGCGACACCACCGACAGCATGTCATCACGATCCCGCAAGGCCCGCTTCGCTTCCTGATACAGACGGGTGTTCTCCAGGGCCAGCACACAGAGTCCCGCGTACTGTTCGGCCACTTGCACCTCCGCGTCGCTGTACACGCCTCCGACGGTGTTGCGCACCAGGTGCAGTGCGCCCACCGCGCGACCGCTCGCGCGAAGCGGGACGACCAGAATTGATGATGCTCCAAGCGCCTCGAACAGCCCGCGCTCTTGCTCATCACCAGCGTTTGCCGCCATCCATCCCCCAACATCGAGCACGTGCTGCGCGGCGCTTTCGTGCGCTATGCGGCCACCGCTCAGGAGGGATGGCGTTGCGGGCAGCGCACGAGGGTGCGACAGCACCAGTCGCGACGTCAGCTCCTGTTTCAGGGCATCGTGGTGGGAGGCGGCCACGCGTCGTATACCTCCCTCCACCGTCAGGAGCTCGAGCATACTCCACTGGCCAAGGAGTGGAAGCGGAAGTTCGGTGACCGTCGCCATGGTAGAATCGACGTCGAGTGACGCCGCAAGCACCCACCCGGACGTCGACAGCAAGCGTTGCCGTGCCTCGGTGCGCCGTCGCTCACTCACATCGCGCAGGGTCACCATGAATGTTCGCTGTCCGTCGATTGTGACGCGCGCAATCGACGCCTCGGCGGGAAAGGGCTCGCCATTCCGGCGCAGCCCCGCGATCTCCATGCGCTCCGCCATCTGCCGCGAGTCAACAGGCCCTTCGGCGAATGTGCGAACGTGTCCACGGTGCATCGCCCGCGCGCCGACGGGCAGCAGCCGGTCAAGCGGCTGGCCGATCAGGTCGGACTCTTCCCATCCAAAAATCTTTTCGGCACCGCGATTGAAGCGCACGATCCGAAAGTCGTCATTCAACGCAATTATGGCGTCGGCAGAGATGTTCACGATGGCCGCAAGCGATGCCAGCGCGTGGCTCGACAAATTGGAAGGGAGCGTGATGTCAGTCATGTCAGTCCTGTGTGGGTCCAGCAGCGCCTGCACCTCGAGAATAGCCTACCGCGCCCCTCATTATCCAGTTCGATCAGCGCGGCGCACTGAGAAATCTTCTGGCACCCTTCGGTCCATCCCCTCTCGCCTGCGCGCATATTTCGCCGGATGAAACGGTTTGTGATTCCTCGCTGGCCGCTGGTTGCGCTGGCCTTCCTGCTGCTGGGTGCCGCGAGTTCGTGGCTCCCCGACGGCGCGCTCTGGCGCGAGCGGATCTGGTACGCCGGGCTACTGATCACCGGACTCCCAGTCTCGTGGAAGACGCTGCGCGGCATGTTACACGGCGAGTTCGCTTCAGATGTCGTGGCGATGCTGGCGATTGCCGGCGCGCTGGCCCTGCAGCAGCCCTTGGCGGGATTGGTCGTCGTGCTGATGCAAACGGGCGGCGAAGCGCTCGAAACGTATGCCGTGGCACGGGCCAGTAGCGCGGTAGAGGCACTCGAGGCGGACGCGCCGCGCCATGCGCACAGAATGGTGAATGCGACCGTCACCGACATCGACGCGACGGCGATTGCACCCAACGATACGCTGCTTGTGCGACCCGGTGAATTGGTGCCGTGTGATGGACAGGTGCTGTCCGGCCAATCCCACGTCGACACGTCGCGACTGACAGGCGAGCCGATCCCCATCAAAGCCGTGGTGGGCAGCACGCTCTTGTCCGGGAGTGTGAATCAGGAAGGCGCGTTGACCCTGCGCGCCATCCGCACGTCGCAGGAGAGTCAATACGCGCGCATCGTCGAACTGGTGCGAAGTGCGCAGGCCAGCAAAAGCCCGCTGCAGCGCATGGCCGACCGCGTCGCGGTCTGGTTCACACCGCTCACGTTGTCGATGTGCGCCATCGCATGGTTTGTATCACACGACGTCACGCGTGTACTCGCGGTGCTGGTCGTCGCGACCCCCTGCCCACTGATTCTCGCCGCACCGGTAGCGATTATCGGCGGCATTAACCGGGCGGCGCGACGCGCAATCATTGTGCGCAACGGCGGTGCGTTGGAAGCGCTGGCCCATGTAGACATGGCCGTCTTCGACAAGACCGGCACACTGACGATCGGCAAGCCGCGCGTCCATCAACTCACCCCCGACGACGGCGCGTCGGCCGAGACGTTGCTTGGATTCGCGGCTGCCGTCGAACAGGGATCCGGACACCTGTTGGCTCGCGTCGTCGTCGAGGAGGCCGAAACCCGCGGATTGCTCGTGAGGCTGGCCAGTGAGCTGGAGGAAACGCAGGGGCAAGGAATCGTCGGCCTTGTAGACGGCATGCGCGTTGCCGTGGGCTCACCGTCTTTCGTGCAGAAGACCATCCCGTTGCTGGCTGAGCGCGTGGCGCGCATGGAAGGTACCGCGCAGGGGCTCCGCGCGTACGTTGGCACGTCGTCCGGGCTCCTCGCCCGCATCGAGTTTGCCGATGAGCTGCGTGCTGATTTGCATAAACTGTTTGATGGACTCGCCGCGCTCGGCATTCACGACGCAGAGCTCCTTTCCGGTGATCGTACCGAGAATGTCGCAGCGATCGCCGCGCAGTTGGGTCTCACGCAATTCGCCGGCGATCTGTCCGCCGAGGACAAAGTGCGTCGCGTGCAGGCGCTCGAGGCCAGTGGACGCCGCGTGCTGATGGTCGGAGACGGCACCAACGACGCGCCGGCGCTGAGCGCGGCGAGCGTGGGCGTCGCGCTCGCCGGACACGGTGGCGGCGTGGTTGCCGAAGCGGCCGACGTGGTGCTCCTCGTCGATGATCCCGAGCGCGTGGCGGAAGCGGTGCGCATTGGGCGTCACGCGATTCGCATCGCGCGGCAATCGATTGGCGTCGGCATTGGGCTCAGTCTCATCGGCATGGTGATCGCGGCAGCGGGGCACCTGACGCCGATCGCCGGCGCGCTGACGCAAGAAGCGATTGACGTGGCCGTGATCCTGAATGCGTTGCGCGCCAGCATGGATGGCGCCGATCGACACACGTCTCGTACGTGATGCACGACAGCGCGCTATCGCCCGCGCTGTCGCCCGCGCCGTCGCCGGCGCAGAGGCGTTGGCTCTGGCTCATGATCGGGATCCATCTGCTCGTGCCGACGCTGGCCACGGTGCAGCGACTGGCGCGTGACGGCAAGATCAACAATTTCCTGATCTTCCGCAGCAGCTATTATCATCTGATGCGCGGCGTAGATCTGTATACCGCCTACCCAGCCGAGCACTTCGATCTGTACAAGTATTCGCCCACGTGGGCGATGTTGTTTGCGCCATTCGCGGCATTGCCTGTTCCCGCCGGCCTGCTGCTCTGGAACCTGTTGAACGCCGCATCCCTTGCGATCGCGATCGGCATGTTGCTGTCAACGCGGGAGGCGGCGTGGGCGCTCCTGATCGTATTCTTCGAGGCGCTTGGCGCCACACAAAACGCGCAAAGCAATGGATTGGCTGCGGCGCTCATGATCGGTGCGTTCATCGCCGCCGAGCGCTCGCATCTCGCGCTCGGTGGCTGGGCCGTTGCCGCGGGCACCAGTATCAAGCTGTTCCCGATCAGCGCTGGCCTCTTTGGACTGCTGTCGCCGCACCGGGTGAGACATGTGCTCTGGTGTCTGATCAGCGGTGCCGCGTTACTGGCGCTCCCGTTGCTGGTCACGCCGTTTGATACGCTGCTCATGCAGTACCGCTCGTGGGGTGCGCTCAGCGCGAAAGACGCCCTGTCGATTGGGCAAATGTGGATCGGCGGGAGTGTCGAGACCTTCCGCGGCGCGTCCATTTCGCACGCACCCATTCAAGCGGTTGGCCTGGCGTGGCTGCTTGCGTCGGGCTGGTACGCCGCGCGCGCCTGGCACGATACCACCGTACGCCGTTTGATGCTTGCATCGGTCCTGGGATTCGCCACGATCTTCAATCACAAGGGCGAGTCGCCCACCTATGTGATTGCGTTCGCCGGCATCGGCATTTGGTGGAGTATTCTGCCACGAGCGGGTTGGCGCAATGTGCTTGTCCTGCTCGCGTTCGTCGTCGGATCACTCGGTGGCACAGAGCTCGTGCCGCCCGCCTATCGGACGGCGTACCACCAGGGGTGGCAGCTCAAGGCCATCACCACCACCGTTGCATGGATCGCGCTGCAGTGGGATGTGTGGCGCAGTGTCCGGCGTGCGTCGACCGCGCGCGTGTAGATCCTGCTCCCGCCGTCTGCCAAACGCCAAACGCCCCGGCGTTGGGCCGAGGCGTTTGGGTCATTGCGCAATGGTCATCAGTGGTCATACCCCTTTCACGAAAGCACACTCGATGCACATCTCCGTCTTACTATCACAGTATCGGCACACCCCTACGCAACCTTAACACTCGCACTCTCGGCAATCGCCACGCGTTCCCGACCGTTCTGCTTGGCCTTGTACAGCGCTTTGTCTGCGCGGGCCTTCCACTCTTCCACGTCTTCAAGTGGTTCCAACTGCGCCACGCCAACCGACGCACCGATGCTGAACTCCATCGCGGGGTGCGGGGCCGGGAGCTGACAGAGGGTGTCCTGCAGCCGGCCGGCGAGCGTTTGCGCCATTTTCCAATCAGTGTTGTGCAGAATCGCGGCGAACTCGTCGCCACCGTAGCGACAGAGCACATCCGACTGACGCAAAAACACCTTGGACAAGGCCGTCGCCAACGTCGCGATCGCCGTATCACCCGCTTGGTGGCCATACATGTCGTTCACCATCTTGAGCTTGTCCATGTCGATCATGAGCAACACCACCGGCTGACGCGCCATCGAGAACATTTGCGCGGCGCGCGCAATCATGGTGTCAAACATCTTGCGGTTGCCGAGCCCGGTCAGCGCATCGGTCGTGCTTTCCCTTCGTGCTTCCTCGAGCTGCTTACCCAGTCGATCCAGTTTACTGGCCAGGGTCGTGTACTGATCGGCCTGCTGCTCGCGACGGGACTGCAAGGCACCTTCGATTGCCGTCACGGCGCCCAGCACTTCTTGCTTGATCGAACCCGGCTGTAGCCGTTTGAGCGCGTTCCGCGCCTTGTCCATGTGATCATTGGTCGCCACGTCGGTGACCTGATCGACTTTGACGGCATTGTGCACCGTTTCCACGCACGCCCAGAGCGCGTCGCGTAACTCGTTGATGGACCCGGTCACATGACGGTGCTCCTCTCGCCGCAACTCGGTCACGGCGAGCACGACACCGTTCCAATCCCGCTCCGCGACGCTCATGGAGAGGTCCTCGGCGTCTTCGTGCACCGATGTACCGAGCGTCGCGTGCCGTTGCCAGGCGGTTAAGTCGCGCGCGGTTTCTTCCCCTGGTCGATCGGGAAGGTCGAGCGGATAACGCGCCAATGCGGACAGCACTCCGCCGATAGCGTCCAACACCAGGCCAAGACCAACGTCGTCTTGTCCACTGGTTGGCGAAGGAGCACGCTGCACGGGAGCAATCGCCGTGGCAGCACCGCCGGCTACGACGGTGAGGTGCGGTGAACCCGATGCCCCAACAGAACTGCTTCGTTCTGAAGTCGGGCTTGGCTCTGGGGTGTGTTTCTTGAAGAACATGGCAGGGGTGAAAGGGTCTACGTGTTTTATCGGCACGTATCGCCCGGGAGTTGAGTACCAGCGACGTCACCATCACGCCGCTGGCACGCTCGTTTCACCGCCAGTCGCCGACTCGTGCACCCCGCGCCGACTAGAACTCGTCGACGTCCACCGCCATGATCGCCGTCGATCCGGACTGGATTGCCGAGAGCAGCGCCGCCGTTTCGGGAAGCAGTCTCGCCATGTAGAAGCGAGCGGTCTTGAGCTTGGCACCAAGAAAGCGCGCGTCGCCTTCGCCAGCCGCCAGTTTCGCCTTGGCCACGGTCACCATTCGCAGCCACTGCCACCCTACCGCCACGTAACCCATGAGGTGCAGATACTCGGTGGCCGCCGCACCGGCTTCATCAGGGTTGGCAAAGCCGCGCTCGGCCAGCATCATCGTCGCTTTCTGCAGCTGATAGAGCGAGACGCCAAGCGGCTTCGCGAACTCCTCCATGCTGTCGTCGGTGGATGCGGTATCGATATCGGCCTTGACCAATTCGAAGAACCGCCGGACCAACCGCCCACCCTCCATGGGCAACTTCCGACCGACAAGGTCGAGCGCCTGCACCGCGTTGGTGCCCTCATAGATCTGCGCTATGCGCGCGTCGCGAACGTACTGCTCAATGCCGTACTCCTTGATGTACCCGTGTCCACCAAGCGTCTGCAAGGCAATGTTCGTGTTGTCAAAACCCTTGTCCGTGAGAAAGGCCTTGAGCACTGGTGTCAACAGCGCGATGACATCCTCTGCTTCCTGTCGGACCGCGGCATCAGGGTGCCTGTGCTCAAGGTCAATGCGCACGCCAATCCAATAGGCCAACGACCGCATGCCTTCGTTGAACGCCTTGATGCGCAGCAGTCCCTTCCGCACATCCGGATGCACGATGATGGGATCAGCCGGGCCCGTTGGATTTTTTGGACCCGTGAGGGAGCGACCTTGCAAGCGCTCCTTCGCGTACGACAAGGCGTTCTGATACGCGACTTCCGACAGCCCGAGTCCCTGCAGCCCCACGGCCAGGCGCGCGCCATTCATCATCACGAACATCGCTCGCATGCCCTTGTGCTGCTCGCCAACCAGCCAGCCGGTTGCGTTGTCAAAGTTGATGACGCACGTCGCCGACGCTTTGATCCCCATCTTGTGCTCGATCGAGCCGCACGACACGCCGTTCTTTGTACCCGGGATGCCTTCCTCCGTCGGCAAAAACTTGGGCACCAGGAACATCGAAATGCCCTTCGTGCCACCGGGTGCGTCTGGCAATCTGGCGAGCACCAAATGCAAGATGTTCTCCGTCAGGTCGTGCTCGCCTGCGGAGATAAAGATCTTGGAGCCTGTGATGTGATATGCGCCATCGCCAGCCGGTTCGGCCTTCGTCCGGATGATGCCCAAATCGGTACCAGCATGGGCCTCGGTGAGGCACATCGTGCCGCTCCACGTCCCGTCGACGAGCTTGGGGAGAAAGCGCGCCTTGATCTCGTCCGATCCATGACTGATCATCGCGCTGTACGCGCCGTGGGAGAGTCCCGGATACATACTGAACGACAAATTGGAGGAGCAGAGCAGCTCTTCCATCACGAAGCGCACCGTCTCCGGCAAACCCTGTCCACCAAAGGCAGGATCGGCCGCGATCCCCACCCAACCACCGGCCGCGTACTGCGCATAGGCCTCTTTGAATCCGGCCGGTGTTCTGACTTCGCCGTTCTCGAGGCGCACGCCTTCCGCATCGCCGGATTGGTTGATCGGGAACAGCACCTGTTCGCAAATCGCCGCTCCTTCGGCCAGAACGGCATCAATGACGTCGGGCGTGGCTTCCTCAAAACCGGGGAGCGCGCTCAGCTGCGCGACATTGTGGACGTCGTGCAGCAAGAAGCGAATATCATCCAGCGGGGCCTTGTACGCGGGCATCAGCAACTCCTCGACGGCAAAGTGACACAGCGACGGGCGAATACATGGAAAGTGCCACCAGGCGGCCGGTCCGGCAAGGAGATATTGTGACGGTGGCGTCATGTTTGAACTGCGGGTTGGACGGATTTACTGCGGGTGGGGGGGGGACGGATTTACTGCGGGTGGGGGGTGGAGGGATTTACTGCGGGTGGCGGGTGGCCGGGGTTTCTGCG
>Ga0105049_10004136_pt1 | contig 17047 bp, 8 predicted proteins | sample MAT06_FD_78087 | JGI IMG/M metagenome (GOLD analysis project Ga0105049, IMG submission 78087) | Freshwater microbial communities from Lake Fryxell liftoff mats and glacier meltwater in Antarctica - MAT-06 | ecosystem: Environmental > Aquatic > Freshwater > Ice > Liftoff microbial mat | place... | reverse complement strand
TTGGTTATTTATTCCCCATGAATTCCGGCACTGAGCAGTTTATTCGAGCCGTGATCGAGTAAGTCGAATGGGCATCGCGCCGAGGATGGAAGCGGAATTGCCCACGAACACAAACTACGATAGGAATGACGCGTGCCTAGCTTTGACATTGTTTCACAGGTCAATCCCATGGAGATCGACAACGCCTTCAGTCAGGCGAAGAAGGAACTGGCCACCCGATTCGACTTCAAGGATAGCGGAGCGGAAATTGTGCTCGAAAAGAACGAATTCAAACTGCGAGCCGGGGATGCCTTCAAAATGCAGCAACTCACCGAGCTGTTGATCGGTAAACTCGCGAAGCGCGGCATCAGCCTCAAGAACGTGGACTCCGGCGAGCCCGATCTATCACCCCTAGGCCATGCCCGACAGACCATTAAAATCAAACAAGGTATTGATGGTGCCACGGCGAAACAAATCTCCCTGTTCATCCGGCAGGGTGGACACAAGGTGACTGCAGCCATCCAAGGAGATGAAGTTAGGGTATCCGGAAAAAATCGGGACGACCTTCAAGCGGTGATTGCGGCGGTGAAGGGCCACGACTGGCCAGTCGCGCTCAGCTTCATCAACTTCCGCGACTGAAACCGCAGACGGATTCAGACCACCTCAACCTGGCGCTTCAATTCACGCCAGAGACTTCGCGCGGGCAATTTTCCTGGCGACAGCTGGGTGGCGGCAGTTCCCGTAGCAACCCCCTGCCTTAACCATTCCTCGGGAGGCAAACCGTGCTCGACCGCGGCAACCACGCCGGCAAGAAGCGCATCACCTGCCCCGACGGTATTTCGAACGAGCAAAGAAGGAACCCGCGCCGTGAAGACTACGTGTTGCCCGGCATGAACCAGAAGCGCTCCATCCGCGCCGCGCGAGACCAACACCCAATTCCGGGTCAATTCCGATAATTTGCGCGCCGCATTAAGAACCGCCCGATCTCCCGACACTTTGCCTCCAGACCATTGGGCGAGTTCAAATTCATTTGGTTTCACCAGAAACGGCTCTTCCCGCGCGGCCAAGGCAAACGGTTCACGATCACAGTCCAGAAAAACCTTCCGCCCCGAGCGACGCGCCGCCCGGACGATTGCCGCATAGGTATCGGACGAAACGCCAAAGGCCAGCGTTCCCGAAATGATCACGGGATCTGATAAACGGGCCAGTTGGCAAGCCGCGCGGCGCAGGCGAAGCGCCTCGGACCGGTCGAGCCGCGGCCAGGAGGCGTTGAATCTGAATTGGGGTCCCCGGGCTGGTGTTACGACCACATTGGCGCGGTTGGCCTGGGTGAGAGGAAACCGAGAGTAACGCAACCCCTCTGCGCGCAAACCCGTGGCGAGTTCGCGTCCAGTCAAACCACCCAGCGGCAGGAAAAGTTTCTGTGGCTTGCCGAGCCAGCGAAGCCAGCGCGCTACGTTGACGCCCTTACCCCCGGGCCAACGAGTTTCACTCTCCAATTCATTCTTCTCCTCGGGGATCACCTCCGGAAGTCGCCATTCGACGTCTACCGCTGGATTCAACGAAATGATGATCCCCGGCATGATCGCCTCAATTCTTTCCAATGAAGCTAAGCCCCGGTCACTGTGGGAACTGCCCAACCCGGTAAAAGAGAGCCGATTCGTTGGGCTCCGGCACCGGCAACGGTACTACAAGCGAACCACCCGTAGCATATTCGAGCGTTAGAATGGTCCAGACGATGGGATCAGTAGAAAGATCGCTGGTGCTCTCGACCGAGTAGAACTCACCAGGAACGGTGTTAAACACCAGAGCCAAAGGCGGGCCGGACTGCAACCCGACCGTTAGAGGCTCACCACTGATCAGGAGACCTTCTTGTTGGGTGGCAGCCCGAACCGAGAAATCGATGACATTGGTCGACGTTACCTGGACTTCAAGGAACCACGGACCACTCAGATTGGGCACCACGTCGTTCCGAACTGTGATGCGTTCGCTGTTGGAACCTGGATTGGGCGCTGTGAAGATATTCGGTGGGATCGCGTACGGAGGTAGTACTCCCTGGGAAACCCTCAGATTGGCCTCACCCGTCAGTCCATAAATCTCAAACAACACTGCGTTCACCGCGGTGGGCACATCAAAGCTGAAAAAGAGGCTATTGGTCGGGGGCGCATCGAAGTAGTCGAACGCGATCGATTCTTCGAGCGGGATAATAATGAACGTGTTCGGCACATAACTTGCGACCACCGTAAAATTAAGCGGCGTGGGATCCACCGCGACCACGGCTAGATACCAACGTCCCTGAGTCAAAGCCACTGGGCTACCCGGCACAACCGTAATGGTTTCACTGGCCAATCCGGTATTCGTACTCGCGTAGTTGAAGCTATTGGTGGCTGGTAAGGGAAAGCCACGCCTCAGGTAGAGATTCGCGTTGCCTGTGAGATTGGTCAGAGCAAATGTCGCGGTCAGCGGGTCCTCATCCACATCCAAGTAAAAATACGAAATCCCGGTCGTATTAGTAATTGCACCGTCGTAGGGCACTCCATTGGTCAGACCGATGACCGACCCCAACACCTCGTTAGCCACGATTGTATAAGTAATGGGCACACCCACATTGGTGCTGGCCGCATATACCCCAAGGTACCACCTACCAGAGGACAGCGGCACCGGTTGACTGGCTTGGTCGATAACAATCACTTCCGGCAGCAGACCGACATTCGTACTGGCATAATCAAACTGCGTCCGACTGGGAATCTGCGGACCCTTTCGTGCGACCAGCTGGAGATTGTCCGTGAGATTGGTGAGCTGAAACGACACGCCTAAAGCATTGGTGGAGACGTCGAACAAGTAGTAGTCAAAAAGCCCGTTGTTGGCGTTGGTGGCATTGAGGGCCACTCCGTTGATCAGCGGTGTAATCTTGATACCCAGATCAACCTGAATCACAAACTGGTTCGATAAGGTCGAATTGAGATTCTCGACCGAAAGATAATATCGCTGCCCGGGCACCAAAACCGGTGGAACGTTCGTGTCGATCGCGCGGGCAAAAATCGTGTCACCTACAGTGGGGTAAATTAGAGGAAAATCCTCGGCCAAGAACCCCTGAGCCGGGATCCCGAGAGGATTGTACCAAAGCGCCAAGGGGCCACCGGAAACACTCTGAAGCAGATTGGTCGCCTGCGTCGCCTCCAGCGGGATATCAATGTAAAAATATTGCGGTGCAGAACCGACAATATTGGTGACATAGGGAACACCGTTCGTTAGCCGAATTGCCGGAGCACTCGTCGGGGCGAACGTCAAGGTCAACTGCCAGGCCAGCAGGTCACCCACAAACGGAGTCCGCGTGTCGTTCAACTCCAACAGCCAGGTACCAATGCCAGCCCCCATCAGCGAGTCGAGTGGCTCCTCCGCCAGGTACGACACTGTCCCATCGCTTTGCAACAGACTGACGTCTTCCAGCAACATCCCGGCCGAACCGGAAGGCGCAGATTGCCCATTAAATTCGACGACCAGAGTCGGCTTGGACGCACGGATTTCGTAGACAATATTTGTGTTCCAATCATTCGTGCTCAGGAGCAACGCCGGTGGGGTAACCGCGATTCCATCCAGCAGCACTTGGGGATTGATGACATTGGTCTCGTCCGTGGCCAGTCGAGCTGCAAACGCAACCTTATAGCGGTCTCCCACTGAGACGTCGAAGGTTCGCCGGACGACCCCATTGGAAAGCGCCAGGAACTTCCTACTCCCGTTATACGCAAGCAGAGGAAACTCGAGGACGGCCACAGAGTTGCTCCGCACTTCCCAACCGCGGAAGGTTGACCCTGGGGGATACGGACCCTGCTGAACCGACTCGAAGTCATCGACCGACAACACTACATCTTCGTCGAGTTGACCACTGAACGGTGGCGGCACAAACTTGATCTTCTCATTCGACCGGTTGGTGTTTTCGCTGAAGGTGGCAAACAGCGTGTTCGTAATCTTTCGTCCGATTTGGAATTGGTCAGAAGGAGAGGTAATCAGTATTTGGACACCGTTTGTGTCCGTCATGACGGCGGAAACCGTGCCCCGGCCGAGTGATCCATCCGAGACCAATGCAGGTCCAAAACGACCGCGACTTCCTTCACCCCACCATCCGGCGAAAACCGCGTTCGTCCCGGGTGGCTGAATGTAGACCCAACCCTCCAGGCTGAATGCACTGCCGGGACGGACGGAGAGTACGTTGGTTGCTTTGGGAGTAACATTAGTAACCACGCCGAATCCCAAATTGGGAAACAGGATGGCCAAATTGCCAGGAAACTGACCAGGCACGAACTGATATGGAAGCGCCAAGGCTGCTCCATTTCCCCCGACCACTTCCAGTCCATCCCCATTGAAGGGCCAAAGGGCAAACAAACCGTTGTTCCGATCGGACGGTTGCTTCGGCTCCCCTGCTACGCCCCGCAGATAAATATCTCGAATTTCATCGGAACGAAGCGCCCGAGTCCAAACACCAAAATCGTCCAATCTAACGCCTTGATTTGCAAATCGGCTTCTGGGGTCAAGGGCAAAGTAAAACTGGTTGCTGGTCGCCGGAACAAAGCCGGCCGGCATGATGCTTTCCGCGGAGATCTGCCCGTTGACAAAGATGCTGGCTCGTCGACTCGAGGGATCATAGGTCAGCGCTACGTGCTGAAATTCTCGATTGGTGGAAACAACGGTCTCTCCCAAATTCCTCGCCTCAATTCCTCCGCGATCCTCAAATAGCACCGCACTGAAACCGAAAGGATTTTCAAGGCGAAGTGCCAGGTCCGAAAGTCGGGGATGCTGCAGTCGGAGCCCCACATCCATTGCCGTTACCCGACGAGGATCGTCAACGGTGAGTGTCGAGAATTTCCGCGCTTCGTCGGGAATCGTTCCCACTTCATCCGAGGTAAAAGTCTTAGTGAAGCTGGCATCGAGATTCTGCTCGGTTCGAGCACGGTAATCAGCGCAGACAATCACCGAGTTCGGGTTGTAAACGACCACGAAATACTGACCGGCTTCAAGTGGAGGAACGTCCCGAATTCCGATGGAGACGCTTCCACCCGTTCCCGGAATCTCGGCATACTTATCATTATTGGAGGGATCGAAGAGATCAGGATACCGATCGCGCTTGATGAAAACCTGGAGGGGCAGCGGGGGCTCGATGTTAGTCAGCGTGACCGTCAGCCGACTTGAAGTGGGAAGTACCCGGACGATGTCAGGGGGGAACATCGGACTTTCCGGAAGAATACAGATCCGCACAAAGTCTTCCCCAAACTGGTCCGGAATGAGGTTGAGATTGAAATTAAGGTTGGTGCCGGTGTAACCGAGCGCATTGTCGACCTGACCAAGGAACCAGACTCCCGAACCAGAAGTTCCCAGGAAATCCTGCAGGGATCCGGGCCCATCTGAGGGTCTTGTATTTGTTGAGCCAGGCCTTAGGTCGTCATAAAGAACTGTGATGTTAGTCCCGAACGGAAAACCTAAGGGTGGCGTATGGTTTTGCAGCACTACCGGCTGCTGATTGAACCTGAGTTCAGTGAGGAGGTCGGTAAAGTTTTCATGCGTGGTAGTCACCTCCGCCGTTACGGACACAATTGGGGACGCGGAAACACTGATGGCCAACCAACTTCCTACTCCCGGATCAGCCGGTGTGCCGTCGGGAATATTCGGAGTTAACCTAACCGCAATTGGTGTCGGATTCCCATTTCCGTCTTCGAGCAACTCGTCGGTGCTGAGACCCAGGAACGCGTATTGCCCCGCTTCATGGTCCTCCGACTTCACACCCACATAGAAAACGTTAGCGTCACTCAATTCTTCACCGATGAACTCGATCAACTCGAAGGTCTCGCGGGAGGTAGATTTTCGGGCGGCAGCAACCACGTCGGGAACCAGATTGGTCAGCCCCGGATTGCGAGAAACATAGAGGTCAACGTCAGGACCATTCGTTCGGGCTCGTGAGAGATTCCCGCCCGGCAATGACAAAAAGGTAACCAAATAGACATTGGTTCCATTGGTTCGGCTCAATTCGCCGACGGAGGTAACCCCTGAAAAATTGGTGAAGGTGTAAAACTGCCATTGTTTGAACTGACCATTCGTGCCACCCAGTAGCGGCGAATTAGCACCCGCCCGCTGATTGAGGAAAGGAAATCCATTCGTGATGGTATTTATCGGAGGCCGAACAAACGCCAACGCGACGGGATTCACTCCAGTGGGGAGGGTCAAAAGCCCAATGGTATTAGTCTCCGTCGGATCGAGGTCTGAAGAGAACGCCAAGGCGAAATCCTGAACAATGGCCGTCGGATTATCCCGGCGGCTGTTCACATTGACGCGATGGGCCACCACCGTAACGACCAGGTTCGAACCTAGGGGCGACGGCAGGACAATTCGTTCTACATTATTAATTCGGTCTAACGTCGCTAGACCATTGGTGGTTACATCATTGGTCGAGAAAGGCCGGGACAGTCCCGTCTGGGCGTCAAAGTTGTTACCCAGATAAATCTCGCCGGTGAGCTTGTTGGAAACAATCAGATCCAAGTCATTCACCAGTTTGGGCCCGACCAATGGATCGCCCGCAGGATCGGTCCAAACTAAAGCGAGGTTCAACGGATGGTCGAGCGCATTGGTTAGGATCAAATTAAGCTCCAGGTCAACGGAGTCTCCAGTGGCCAGTCCAGTCGAAGAGTCAATACCGATGACGTCCTGCTCAGTTCCACCGATGTTGGAACGAAAGCCCCGTCCCAAGGCACGCTGTAAATTAGGTTTACCCCAACCCGCGTAATTAACCGCATCTTCCTGATTGGGCACATAGCCGGCACTGGTCGAGCGGGACGAATTAATCAGCAACGCCTTGTAGGCCGCGGCCGAAGGAAACTGATTTACCTTATACTCGAAGTTCTGCTGTAACTGGGCGAGCAAGCCAGAAATTGCCGGAGCCGCGATGCTGGTGCCCAACTCAAATCGATAGGGCGGCAACAACTCACTATTGATTTCGTCAAACAGGAAAGAGATCGGAAAGAAAGGACTGTCTTGTTCAGGAAGTGGGGGAGGAGTCCACTGGGTCGAACGAACCGAAGCAATAAAACTACCTTCTGCGACCACATCGGGCTTGAAGCGACCGATTGGACCTTCAATACCGATCCCCACATTACCGCGACTAGAGAAGGAGGCGACCTGCCAGTCCGTGTCGGTAAACGGCAGCAATACCTCGTTGGTGAAATAGGGCCCCGCATTGGTCTCCCATCCAGGAACCAGCACCAAGCCACCGACTTGAACGGGCGTCCCGTTCGTGTCGACCACGATGGAGTTGGTAAAGGACCGGAGACTCTCCAAGGCACCTACTGTAATCACATTCTTGGCGTTACCCGGTGAAACGATGCTGTCCGGAAGCCCACCAATTCCATTGTTGCCACCCGAACCTTCATTGCCAGCAGCGAACACATACAAAATCGGCTGATCACCCGAAACCAGAGGTAAGGCGTCTCGTACGGCGGCGTCATAACTGGCTGAATGGCTCGAATACTCAAAAGCATCCAAACCCAAATAGCCCCAGGAATTATTCGAGATTAGAACGTCTTCCAACGTATTGAACCGCTGGGGCGCTTGAGCCGCTGTCTCCTGCAACCAAGCATCGCCAGAAGCCGGACCAAACAAGAGGTCAACTGGCAGGGCATAAAGGGACGCCTTGGGCGCCTTCCCTTTGAAATTGGCGTTGGTGACCGAGCCCTGCGGTGGCGGATCATTGATCTCCCCCGACTGCGAGCCATTGCCTGCGATGGTCCCGGCGACGTGGGTCCCGTGACCATCAGGATCCAGGAGTACCTGCGGTTCACTTGGAAGAGTGAAAACCCGGTTTGCAAGATCCGGATTGGAAGCATCAACGCCCGAGTCATTGATGTTAACCAGGACCCCTTCCCCAGTGAGGTCCTCGAATGAATTGGTATTTTGAGGTGTCGTTGTGGAACCAAGGGAAAAGGCCGTCCGGTCATTGGCCAGTCCCACGCGTCGCCTGGGTTCAATTCGATGAACTGAAGGAAGGCCTGCCAGCGCAATCAGGCTATCGCGCGGCGCTTCAACCGTAACCAGGGTACCAAACGGTCCCCGTTCACGAGCGATCTCGCGAGCTCCCAAGGCAGTCAGGGAGGCGACTTCCTGGAGCGCATCGGGAATCGTTAATATGAGCGATAATCCATCCGGTAGTGGCGCCTCGGCTAGAGCCAAGGCGAGGAGGCCCGGGGTGAGCTTAAAATAGGGCTCCAGCGGTACTATTGCCGCAGTGGTGGGCGATACCGCCAGTCGGTCAGCCACCTCAGGCGACGCTCGCACGAGCAGCGCGTTGTTGGGTACGTAGGAAACCACCGTAGCACCCGCCTGCACTAACTGGTCCTGAAACGCCTTGGTAATCGGTCCTTGGGATTGCACCAAATAAGCTTCGACCGCCTCGCCGGAACGTAATGAGGCTGGAATGGCGAGGGGTTCGCCGCTGGCGGTATCGATCAGCGCGTTGCGCAACAGAAGAGCCCGGTCATTGCGGATCAAATTGGCCATCGACGCAGCCGTGTTCCGCAAGCGATTGGTGACCTCATTGTCCCGATGAGTAGGCTCAGTTCCCGGCGGGAGGGATACGATTGGCACCCAATGTGGAGTCGCGGTTGCCGGAGACATCGGCGCCCCCTGGGGTGAGGTTATCGCCAAGGGTTGTTGCTGGGCCAAGCGGCTCGCGGCAGCACCGGCCGGGGCCAACGCACGCAAGTCACGTTCGGGGCGCAGCAAACCGCGGTCGTGGACTCGCCACCCGAGGTAGGTGCAAACCACCGCGAGGACGACGAGGGCCAGTTTGTGTCGACGGGAAAGGCACATGGAAGACGGTGGACGAAGTCCGGGAACAAGCTACTGATTCGACAGGATCACGCGTTGATCCTCGATGACCGGCTGCAATCGCCGGGGATCACCATCAAAGCGAAGGACCGACTTGGTAACATACTCGCCGGTGATGATATAATTAGTGGCAATACCGTAAAGCGGACCCGGGCGCAGGTTTACTGCGCTCGGTGCAGGTTTGAGAGCCTGGCCATACGCGTAAATGACAAACCGAGGTTCATCCGCTCGCAACAAGGACAAAATCTGCTGTGGCAAACGCTCCATGACTTCGTCGCTGAGAGTGCGGGATAACGCGATCCCATTGGTGCTCAGGAACGGAGCCCGATCGGAAAAGGTGGGCACTTGCAAAATGGAGCCGAGAGTCGGAAAAATGCCATCGGGATTAATTCTTACACCGTTATTGGACCACCCATAGCTTTGAACCAAACCCGGCACGGTCCCGTATCCCGCCAAAATCTGCAGAATCTCCGGCGAATCGGGTCGGAGAAAGAGCGGTCGCGGATTGTCCAAATTGCCCGCGCTGGTGTTTTCCAAAAGAGGGGTTCCAGAAAGAAGAGCCGCCCAAGCGGCCGAACCGGCTTGATTGACACCTAATTGACTCCGCGCCGCGTTGTCATTCAGGGCCGTCGTAAAGAGGTCAACGATCTTCCAGTCATTCGTCGGATGGGTCTGACGGTTGCCGGCCCAACCACCCCAAGTCAGGTTCCCACCGCTCAGGCGAGTCGCCAAGGAGGGTTGATTAGGGGTCAGTTCGCGGGCAGCCAAAGATTTAAGGTAAACAGTCTGCCAGGGCGTTCCGCGATGCACGCGTCCGACCTGTCCCACGCCAGCGAAGTGGAAAGTCAGGTTGGTACTGATAGGAAAATTCCAGTCATCCGAAGAGCGGATTAGGGAATCTTTGAAACTATAATCGAACGCCGTGCTGCCCGACGCGTCGGCCGGAGGTGGCGATCCGGTCAAATTGGCATTGGTGCCCCAGGGCGCATACGCATTAATTTCCTTAGCTCGCCGACCGAGATCAAAAGCAACGAAATCGGTCGTGAGTTGAATTCCCAATTGAGAGCCAGGAACTAGGCCGAAAAACTCATGTGGAATCTCGGTATAACCCGCTTCCGTCAGAAAGAAGTACCCCGGTGCGAGATCATCCTTTGTGTAATGAACCAGCGGATCGTTCGCCATTCGGCGATCAGAGAGGAACACCCGCGGAGAGGGATTAAAGCCCACTTGAGCCACCAGATTAGACCCATATTGCCTCCGAATGCGGTCCACCGTGATCGGGTCGCCCGTCGGGACAATTCCGTAAAGAAAATATAACAAGCCGTCCACGGATTCCCGCTTCTGTGCAACCGTCACTGGCCCACCAAACGGATCCCGCCACAACAATTCCGAAACATCGATATCGCCGATCGAGGCTAGCAATTGGTTGTCCATGCCTCGAGTCCGGTTGTTCTGGACCAAATTAGTGTTCCAAAAGGCCGGCATCTGCTGACTTTGATCACCACTGGCGCCCGCCATTTGGGCAAAGAAGTCTTGCTCTAGTCCATTAGCTCGAAAGCCCAAGGTGGAAATCAGATTTGTCCGAATCATGGTGCTGCGCAGCGTCACAATGTCGAGCAGCCGTCCGGAGGCATCATCGGTAATCGCAAATAAAAGGCTGTTGGTAACATACGCCGAGATCACCGGCGTTAAGTAGCGACGGTTGCTCTGGGAAATGACCACTCGACCCTGATTGGTCAGGTTGAGGGAATAGGCCTGCCGGTTGATCGGATCATAAATAAAACTGGTTCCGATCGCTAAACCACCCGGTATTGCGACGGCCCGATTGGTGACATTGCGAGGAAATTCCAGATAGGCCGACGAGGCGATATTTCGGTCGAATCCGAGTCCCACATATTCACGGCCCGGCCAGTTTTGGAGCCTGGGAAGATTGGTAGAAAGCAGTTCCCTCCGCTGAAGGATTATCCGTGGGTCCCCGGCAATCGTCTCGTCCTGGAGGGTAAACTCCAGGACGTTAGTCGCGAAAATCTGAACCGTCCGGGGGAAATTCTTTAAGTATGAATTCCACGCTTCCACTCCGATGATGTTCGTGACGTTGATCACGTACTGGTACTCGGTCTTGAATCCGCCACGATTCGCACCCGACACCGGCAGTTCTGTTTCGGCGATCTTTGAGGTGCGCGTCGGTCGCGTGATAATCAATCGACGGGTCGGCTGTACCACCGTCTGCCATAACGCCTGATTGAAGTTCGGAAGCCCCTTCTTCGCTCCCACCACCCAGGGAAGACCAAAAACATTGAAACCCCGCTCCCGGGACGTCACCGGAGGAATGGATTCCGGGAGACTCGCCGATAAGGTCGATTGCGGCGAACCGACCAGCCGAGGCGCGCGATTGGTCACCAGGTCCGGCGACACCCAATCACGTTGCAAAAGAAAATTAGGACGCCCCCCAAGGATCTCCTCGAAACTATGCAATCGAAGGACGCCAGGTGAACGCGAATCCTCGTAAACTAGCGGTCGAAAAACAGAGGGGGCGGCAATTCGCTGACTGACCGGATCCAGAAACTGGTTGGTCGTGGCGTCAAAGATGTTCGCGGCCAACTGAAGCGGGCGATGAACCTCGGCGTCGTAGATATAATTCGTTAGATAATCGTTAACGCTGTCGCGAACTCGCACATAGCCGTGAATCGGGAAGCCAGGAACCGAGCGGGCCACCTTCCGCGGAAAAAAGGGCAATCCGTTGGTAAACTCACTTAACAGCAACCGATGGGTGGCGTTGGTAAACCATTCAAGCGACTGCCACGGGCGGAAACTGGACACGCGGGCAGCGTCTACGGTGTCACCGTCAGGATTGTTCTGCGCGTAATTCAGATTGAGCTTTGCTCGCCGATAAAACCCGAACGGGTTCACCGCCTCACGTCCGCGAAAGGCGTCTGCATACGCCGGATGACTCCCCGTCTCAAAACGGCCATCCCCCGAGTCGGTTCCCAACTGGTTGATCATCCGGTAAAACGTGTACCGATCGTAGGAAGAACGGGGAGAGGTCCGGGCAACGCCGGAATTTGTGAATTGTCCGGTGATTCGGCCGGACAGTCCCAACAACGGGTTGAAAAGGTCATTCAGTTCCGTGAACCGATTAGTGAGGTCACCTCCAGACCAAGACAGCTGCGGATCATCATTCTCAAACCGGCTGCGGATGTCGGCCGGAGTCACCACCAAGGGCCCATCCGAATAGCCATCGACAAAATCCCGTTCGAACGTATTCCGGATCTGCGTCACCGAGCTAATTCCCGAATCGGTTTCGTAGAAGAGGTCGGCGGAAGCGGGCCGAAACGTTTCCTGCCGGAAGCGACGCAACCGCTCGGCATCGGAAAAGGCGAGACCCGAATTCCCTTGGTTCAAATTGGTGCGGTAGTCGTAGTCGTTAAAGCCAAAGCTCCAGATATTAGTGTTCAGGGCTCCAAAGAAACCCGCCAGGTTTAGTTCCCACGTTCCAACACCTTGATTTCTGAGGAATCCACTAGGCAAATCGACCGCTACATTATTGCGCGGCAACCCTTGGTCTTGATTGATGCGCTTGGCGTTGTTGCCCACAAAATTGAGATCAAGGGTGTGGCTGGTCGGAACCACCACGTACGCAAATCGCCCAATGAAGCGATTCGTGCCCGAGTGGGGAACATCCGGATGTTCCAGCACCCCGATCCATTCCGGATCGCCCCAGTAAAAGCGCGTATCCCGACCGATCGGTCGACCTTGGCGGTCTTGCTCCACGATGAGCCCGTTGGTTTCAAACTGACCATTCCGGTTAAGATCGAGGTAAAACCGAAAATCCCAGGGCAACCGCGGATTTCGATTCGTTTGCACAAACACCGGCGGCCGAGGGTCATAATAAAGATTGCCCAACAACCGCGCGTACTCTTCGCGGTCGTTCGACCGGGTGAGATCAAACGCCGAAAAATTGGTATCCCGGAAATAATTTACATTGGTGAGAAGGCGATAGTCTCGACGATCCAGATACGAAAACTTTGTTCCGTCGCTCTCGAAGTATGGGTTTCCAAAGTTAGTTGAAACGAAATACCCGCCATAGGCCAGGCGATTGGTGACTGCTGAAATCCGGCTTGCGATCCGTCCTTGGGCATGTTGAAGGGCGGTATCGGCGATAAACCGGGTGTCCAATTGTTCGGCGGCTGTTCCGACCGCCGCCCGTTCACGCCGACTGACGGCGAGAAACGCCACGGCTGTAATCGTGACGACGGACAGCATCAGCAGCGTGATCACGAGCGCGATGCCGCGCCGAGCGTGCCGCGCCGAAGGAGCGATGGAATCGGGACGCTTCATGGGAGGACGGGCGAGGTAGCCATCGGAATGCGCTGACGAAACACGAGAACGTTGGCGACGTTATTGGTTAGGAAACGCGCTCGGATTCCTTCCGGTGTCGGAGGCAAGGCGCGATACTTATCCAGCAACTCGGACGGCAAAACACCCAACTCCACTTCCAAGGAACTCGGGAATGCCCGACCGCGGAAGAGAGTGGCGTTAAGCGGGTAATTGATCGAAGGGTTGGGACCGATCAGAACGTCGTTAGGAATGGGAAAATTGTTGGTCTGAGGCCAGATCGTGCGATCCAACGCCTCTCCGGACCGGCCAAAGGGAGTTACTCGGAAGAAAATTACCCCATCAAGCAGGCGACTCGAGTTGGTAGGGTTAAACCGGTAATTAGCGTTCTCAAAAAACCGCTGGTAAAGGAGATCGGCTTGCCGGGCCCCGCGAGCCCCTCGCAGACTTACGGGTTGACGGTCTTCGTAATGAAAGAGGGTTCCCACCCCATCATCGGGATATTGTGGATTCTCAGCGGAAACGAACAATCCCGAACCCGTCCATTGTCCTGGGCGAACCTCAGCGAGGTAAAAAAGATCATGGAGTAAGGTGTCCCGGCGCCAACCGTCCTGAAAAGCGGCCCGAGCCGTCAAATTGGTAATGCCCGCCGCGGTGCGCATAACGACCAGATTGGGGGCCGGAGTCACAACGAAATCAATATTGGTCGTCCCAGGAACGTAAACGTAGTTAGTCTCAAGATTTGACGGCCGCGCCCGAACCAAATCTCGCACCAACAAGTCGACCACCGATCGACCATTCTCCATCACATCAGACTGTCCCACATTTGCCAGGAGTGCCTTTTGGGTTTGGTTGAACATGGCGAACAACGCCAGGACAAGAATCGAAAGTATGCCCATGCCGACGAGCATCTCGAGCAGCGAGAATGCGGCTTGAGAACGCCGGATAGCGCGGGAATGGAGAAAAGTGACCGCCTTCATGCAACGCCTACTGGGTGAGATTGCGGTTGATGGTGGAATTGTCGAAACGCCGGGGCCGAATCGGGGTGGTTGGCCAATAAACGGCTTCGAGGTTATTCGGATCACTGATTGCGAACCGAGGCTTGCCGAATACTTGAGAACGCATCGCTCGCTGCCCCGGTCCCACGGCGACTTCTGCCCCGACCCGGAATACGGGCCAGCGGAAAACCAACCGAAGATCATAAAGCGTAGCGGCCAACAGATCCTGCGAATTCCGCATCTGCATCTGCTGGGTTAGAGCACCCATCAAATTAGGGTCGAGCCGCAACGCGTTCAGGTAGCCACCAAGATTGATTCCCGCTTGCGCGACCGAGTTGGTATTCGAGACATTTAGGGTGGGCAACTGAGTGGCCGGCGTTAACTCAACTTGGATTTGGTACCTTAATGCGTCGTCCAACTGACGGTCATCGGGGCGGAACGAACCACTATTGTCCGGACGGATCTGCGAGTTGAAAGAACCGCTGAACGATCGACATACCGCGGTCACCTTATTGCTATAAATAATGCCCTTATCGGCCTCGAAGCGGGGCAAGGAGAGCAAACTAACGATATCACCTGCGGTGATTAAATTTGCATCAGGCGCCGGCAACGAATTGTCTCTGGAATAAAACGGACCTCGGAAGCCATACGTTTTGGTTCCACCAGGCCCATTGACCGGAGTTCGTTCGATCAAGATATAGTCAATGTAGTTTGTGACATCGTCCCAGCCCACTCCCCCATGACGGATGAGTTCGACCCACATCGGTCCTTCTTGATCGACGATCGTCTCTTCGCGGTTTTGTTTTTGAACACTTAATCCCAGCGGCAGAACCCCCAGAATAGCCACCATGGCAAAGGCGACGATCGCAATGCACAGCGCGAGTTCCACCATCGTGAACGCGGCCGTGCGCCGGGCGGAAAGATTGACCGGAATAGCTCTCATTGGACGGGCTTCAATGTTTTGGCACGGCCGGTCAGCGCCGAGACTCTGACAATCTGGTTTGTATAGTTCCGACGTGGCGTCTCCACGACATCGGCCGGCTGGCGAAAATCGTAGCGCTCCGTTTCACCCTTGTTCACCTTCTGACGATTCAATAAAACACTGCCGGAAGCGACCGCCACATATCGATCGGATAGAGTGGCCCCCATCCCAATCGGACCCTTTGCATTAAAGTTGAAGAGACGACCTTGAGAATCGAAAGCTAGAGCTGGGAGCGTCATCCAGAGGTTTGTGGTGACCAATTGATTGTCACGCTCAGGCGCGATCGGGAACGGAAACGAACGCGCGTTCAAATTCGTATAGATAAACTGGTTCGTGAATCCAGAGACCCACCCCGGAAGCATCACTTCGACTCCGTTCGTGGGAAACAGGGCACCATTGGGCAAGGCACGCCAATCGGTCAGATACCTCATTCTTTTCACCCCCGGTTGTTCCCCGAGACTGCCTTCAGTGAACAGGGCATATGCTGTGAATTGCTTGGGAAAAGTGTTAGTAAAGGCCCGCAGAGCGATTTCGCGGTACTGACGGTCAAATTCAGTGGAGCGGGGGAGTCCCAAAACCTCCCCGTGAATTCGGACCAGATCGCGGGAAAAGGAGTCTGGATCGAAGTCATACGGCGGCATAAAGAAGACCATATAGACCGGCGATCGGTTCTTAATCGCTTGCAGCCGAGCAAATCCGAGATCATCGCGCAGTTGCTGTTGTGCCGCCGACATTATATTGGATTGCCCGAACCCTTTGAACGCCGGGACCGCGATGAACATCAGCAAGCCGATGATCGAGATCACCACCAGAAGCTCGATCAGGGTGAACGCCTGTCTGTAGACGCGTTCGGTTCCGGTTATGGACTTGGCTTGCATGGGGAGTCGACCAGCGCCTTAGCGCCAGCTGTAGATATTATCCGCGTTGACCGTGTTGCGGGCCTCGGCGGGAATTGTAAAATCCGCCTTACCGTCAGGTCCAAAAGACATCACCAAAGCTGGCTGGGAGATGAATCGAGCGGCCGGATCATTGGCGGGCCGTACATTCTGGCCCGCGACTTCGGGAAACGGATTGACGATGCGATTATCGTAATCCAGATCCACCCAGACGATGTAAGGGCGACCCCAAGGATCTCGCAGCACCTTGTCGAGCTCTCCCAGGCCATTCGGGCTAACGCCTTTGGCGATCTTGGCATTGAGGAAAATATTCCCTTTTTGATTAAGCGCGTTGTTGAAATTAATGGGTTTGTTGTCCTGATCGATTTGCGGGGCGTAGGCCGGAAAACCCGGGGGGAACTTGGCCATCTCAGTTCCACTCAACACGGCCATCAATTCGGCGTTACTGATATTCCAATTGATGCCGCCTTTGTTGAGAACCTGCGGGTAATCGGTTTTCGACTTGGAATCGAACACCTGAGTTCCGCCTTGCTGCGTTCCGTATACAAAGTCAGGCCACTGCTCAGTGATCGCCGCCCGGGTTCGTTTGGAGGACGGCATTCGACTGTAAGCCGCATTGTAGGCGGCGATGGCGGACACGAGGTTGTTCATGTCGACCTCCGCCTTCTTAACTTTGGCTGTTCCGGCGGCTTTAGTCACTGCCGGCAACAGTAGGCCGGCCAGAATGGCAATAATGGAAATGACCACCAGCAACTCGATCAGCGTAAAGCCGCGGCGCGGTCGGGAGGAAACGGTGACGTTCATGGATGGGATCGGATGAGGATGATAAAATTACCAGTTGCCGACGATATTGGTGCGGTTGTTTTCACGGATCTCCGCCCAGAGATCGAAGCGACCGGGGTTGTTCGTGGGATTGGTAGAGACGTAACGCCAAGGGTTCAGACCCGGATTGGTCTTGAGGGGATGCTGCTCCAACGGCAATCGCGGCG